>Ga0209488_10000691_pt1 | contig 28565 bp, 36 predicted proteins | sample Rivendell_Oct201_8_FD_188349 | JGI IMG/M metagenome (GOLD analysis project Ga0209488, IMG submission 188349) | Vadose zone soil microbial communities from the Eel River Critical Zone Observatory, Northern California, USA -... | ecosystem: Environmental > Terrestrial > Soil > Vadose zone >...
CAGTCCGCCTCGGCGGTGAGGTCCGTGGCCAGTTTGGTCTCACTGTAGAACGACACGTTCTCGAGGACAAAGACGCCCTCCTGGCATGCAGCGTCGATGCTCAATGCACCAGGGACGGACGGCTGCGCTCTAGGTGTCAGATGGCGACGAAGAAAGACAGAGCGTGTGGGGGGGCATGTACAGTACCTTTGTGATGGTGAAGGAGCATTGAAGGGGGTATGACGTCTCAGTCTCTGCGGGGACGCTTTCTTCGCCCTCTGGCGGCTCAAAGTTGTCGTCGGCGCCCTGAAGGTCCGATATGGAGAAGATCAAGCGAATGCTGTCGCGTTGGTGAAAAAAATGAGGTTAGAGTGAGAGGACCCAAATTCAAATGCCCCAGACGTACTGCTCGTTTCCAAACTTGCGGTGGAGGGTGACCTCGTCATTACCGGGAACGTCTTCAATCTGCCACGACACATCACACACGCACGATCATATCGAAACTAAACACTTTAAAAGCCAACATATTCCAGAAAAGAAGCATACCGTCCAAATACCAGCTTTCTTAAACTCCTTGAGAGAGTTTGGCTCCTCTTCAATCGCCGCGTCCTTCTCATACGCCAACTCCTCTGCAATTTTTGCGCTCACGGAACCATCGGCTGTGAACGCACAAACACAATTACATCAGTAAAAAGCGGAGGAGGGTGGACAGTGTCCCCGTGCACGAGATTAGCACGCACTCGTACCCTCGCCGAAGCGGTGCGCGGAAACCGAGAACCCAGCCCGGCTGGATGGCACGGCAACCGAGAAGGAAGACAATGCAGGAACGCGTGCACGCGCGGAAATGAGAGAAGAGCGTAGGGAGAGTGCGCGAGAGGATGGAGCCGCAAGCTGACGGACGGCACGGAGAACAGACATGGTGGACGTTCCTGCTACGTTGTGTGGGCAGAGGAAGTACGGTTTTTGCCGAATGAGGTTATGTTTATTTTTATATTTAAAAGTTAACAAAAATATAATTGATTGTATAACCTGACGAGCATTGAGTCTGTTGGGTCGAAAATAATTTTCGCCCAATGTCTATACACACCACACGACAATTACAGCAAAGCATCAACGAACCCGTATGTAAGCGCAGGCTGGCAAATAATCGCAACGTAACGTGATATAGCACTTCATGAATATTGAAACGAAACGAGCACACGCATAATGATCCGTGACACAATATGACACCACACACCACACTGCCCAGAATGCAGAGATATCTATCCAGTCCGAGCACGCACAGTTGTTACGAACGTCGTCCGCAATCGTTAAGCCGCCAAGCGCGAGACCCGGAGGAAACCCACAAGGTGGTCTAAGGACCACGGACGACGAGCATGGAACCGATAAGATGGCGAGACGTCCGTCTTCTCGGATATCGGGACGAGGGCAATCAATAGAAAAAAAGATGAACAACAACGTTTTCTCGACATTGCCGAGGAGATGATAAAACAAAAAAGAAAAGAGATAGCTATGCGGGAAAACAGGGAACCTTGGGCAGCGCTTAGGCTGCTGCAATGACAGGAGGCAGCGGCTCGCCACCAACACTACCAGATTTGTTGTGGGCTACGGGACTTCCGTGGTCTTCAGGAGAGTCATTTGAAGGAGCTGCGACTACCGCTGCCGCCACCGCCGCCGGTGCAGGCGCCTCACTGGTCGGATTTGCTGCACGTTTGGTCTTCTTCCCCGACTTTAAAGCACCGTCCTCGCCACCCACACGCCTTTTCTTCTTCGAGCGCTCGGCCGCGCGGCGCTCATCATCTGAAGTTGCCGTTTGGTTACCAGCCGGCTGCTCGGTTGGCGGCGCGGGGGGCGCCTGACCTGATGGAGGGGAAATAGGACCGTACGCTCCGGGTGGAGGATAGATTGGCATAGCGGGGTATCCCGGATGGATGGGATAATACGCAGGGTGGTGGGGCGGTTGACCGGGCGTAGCACCGTCCCCATTCGTGTGACCGTCTGGAGGTGGCGGGATGTAACCAGGAGGAGGAGGATAATATGGATATGGCCAGTATCCCTCAGGTGGGAGGTATTGTGGGGGGATAGCTGGCGCGGCTCCGGAGGGAGCGCCATCTGACTGATCTGAAGGGGCCACCCAACCCTCGCCATTAGGAGTGAACCCTACAAGGAAATATGAGATGAGGCATAGAGTTCGGGAAGAGGTGAGCTGACCCGGGTACGGAGGTGACTCAGACGCAGCAGGTTTACTTTTACGTTTGTAGGGACCACGTTTGATCCCGACCTTTCGGGCCTTACGCACACCGTCCACACACGAGTCCGCGAGACCATACTTTTGACATCTTTGGCAGGGACGTGCCTCGTCGCACCGCTTACAGGCAGAAGCGCAATTCGTGCACTTGTTACAGAGAGGTGCCAGTCAATATGGCAGAGAAGAAAGTGAAAGACTGGACATACCGCCATCTTGACTTGTTTGCGCTTTGCACGTGTGATGACGGGAGGTGCGGGAGCTGAAAATGGCCCATACCCTTGGGGAAATAAAATAGACAAGGTTGTAAGACAGAGAGCGGGCAGGTTCGAAAGTATCAGCGAGATATAGGCGACATACCTTGGGCAGGTGCAGGAGGGGGAGGATAGCCGTACATGATTCCTGGAGGGGGGTACATAACGAATGGCCCAGGAAGGGGGGGGCTCGGATCGCCGTTTGGGTCCGTGGGTGGCGGATAGTACCATGTGTAGGCACCGGGGGGAGGTGGGTAAGGTGCGCCTGGGAACGGCTGGGGAGGATACTGGGGAAGCGCAGGAGGGTGAGGTGCTTGCTCAGCCCCAGCAGTCGTAGACTTGGCTTGGTCGCCGCTCATGAAGTTTACTTGAGCGGCGCAAGAAAGTCAAAGTAGAGGAGCGCACGAAAAAGGCGAATAGATGACGAGAAGGCTAAGCTAGACATCAGGTAAGATTCGAGTTGAGCAAGGAGGATGAGAGATGAGAGGGAAAGAAAAGAAAGAGGGCGGCGCACCTCGGCTCTGGTTGTTCGGGATTTCAAGATCTCGTCGCCGCTCAGACTCGGCTGGGATGGTGCTCCGCCTCAATTTTTGCGCGCAAGACCGTCGTGCTGATGCACACAACCGCCTCTCTTTGTTGCGTAGCGTGACCCTGTACGTTTCTTGGGAGATTTTGGCCAGAAACAGAGAGGTAGAAGGACCACGGGGAGCGATGATGTGGTTCGGGGGGATGGGGTGATGCCCGTGCACGTGCGAAAAAGTCACAAACGAGAGCCAACGTCTTTCGGCGCCTTTCACTCAATTCCGTCCGGTCCCCCGCCTCGCGAACACTTACTTTAACCCCTCCGACGTGCCGTCACTGCTCGGTAAACGCAAATCCATTTGCACTATGCAAAGTTCACGCGTATGACCCCATGGTCAAACGTAAATCGACTGACTGGACTTCTCAGACCAAGCTCGATTCTCCGACTGAATCCATTTCCATCTCGGTCCAACATCCCTCTCCTCTCCCCTTTCTTTCCAGCTCTGCAGCTGCAGATTCAGTCTCGTACTCTTTAACATCGTTGTTTCCTTTCACAGACCCTTTACTTTTCTAGCAATCACTCGCGCGGATGAAACACATTTCCCTATCGTGCGCTTGGCTTCTGGAATGACTAATCATTCTTCATCGGTTCTTGAGTGGTCCACTGGTCCCTTCCTACCTTTTCGGAGAACCTCATGACCTCCTCGCCCAATACATAGATCACCGATTGCTCTTCTTCTGATCTCGAGGCGTTCTCCTTCAAGTCTCCCTATACTATACTCAACCACAGGCACTCGCTGATGCGCAAAATAAAACACGTCCCCGTACTGAGATGGGGCCTGTCCACATGGCAGCTTCTCTTCAAGCGCCACTCTTATTTTTCCATGGAGCAAGTTCGGGTTTGAAAGTAAATCCGATTTCGCTGCGCAGAAACTTAGCTTCGCTGCCTGTCAATCCTACCGCTACCGCATAATTTAGCTCCTCAGTACCTCGTTTAGCCTGATCGCGATCAGCTGCCTCCGCTGTAATCTTGAGGTGTGTCTCGATCCAGAAAGAGTACTCTAATAAGTTAGGGTGCACTGTATATAGTTACGGTGCGTGACACCCGCTTCCCATCCTAGTCCCGGCCGTGCCTTGCGCGTCCAATGGTAACCAACCACGCGCCGTTAACGTTCGCCTTGAGGCTGGGCGTAGTGTTTCAGCTCTGCTATCGCAATCAGGCAGTGGACTTCTTGATGGTGTCAATGGGTTGGTCTCCGGCGCCGTCGTACCGCTGCGTGGGTGCCCTATCTGTGATGACCTTGGCCTTGGTTGATCTCTTTGAACGAGCGCCGCACGGTCCTAGCCGATCGGACGGGCGCGAAAAGTCATTTTCTTTCATCTCACAGACAGGTCCGCGTGGTCCTATCCCCCTTAACCACGCTCTGATCCATAGCAATAGCATCGGGCTTGGGCTAGAGGACCAGGTGTCGGGAAAGTAGGTCTTCATAGCCATACCAGGTACAAGGGCTGAGTGAGCGCTGTAACTTATCGTACACCCCCGAACGTCATTCACCCCCTTCCATACTAGTCCTCTTTTTTTTGGTTTGACAAGACAACACCTTGATTACGTGTCTTTGTAAATGACTTTTCTATGGCCATTTGAAGATCAACTTTATTATCTACGTGAGCTTGTAGAACCCATATCAACGCCACTGTTCTGAACGGATAGAACGTCCTCTGGGCATTTCCGGGGCTTTGGTTCGTGGGAGCTGACGCTGTTCGATACAATATCTGTCTTTGATCTTCCCGCACTTCAGTCACGATTGTTGACAAATTGTGCTGTGGACGAGGGGAATATCGTTGATGTGGCGCAGTAACCCCGTTCGGCCGGGCGCATGTTCTCATACAACCTAGCTCCCGGATATAAGCCCTCTAAACCTGTCCCCGAGATACAAATCGATTAACAATACAAGTAGTGTGCTACAGAACTCCAGGGTGCAAGTATCATTAAGAATAATAGTAGTCACTATAACTGTGATTAGCATGTGGACACGGGTGCATCATTCTAATATGTTATGATCAGGAACGCAACCCTTTGACTCCGCTTCGCGTATCAATGGGCAGTATCTGGGGGTGCATAAATGGGCGCCCTAACCACCCCCCCTCTGTCGTCGTCCTCTGCACCCTGAATCGTGGGTTTAGGACAATCTCTCCATAGTCATCCTCATCGTCCTCGTCGCTCTCACTGTCATCGCCAACCCCTGGTTCTTCTGGGCCAACGAAGAAGAAACGCCGCGGTGATGCGGTATCTGAGCCTTCGATGACATCCGCAAGACTTCGGGCCACTACGGGAAGCCCGATAGGGGTTGTGACCGTCGCTGGAATCGCGGTAGGTCCTTGCGCGAGGATAGACCGCTCAGTCATCTTAACCAGAGCAGTAAGGACCTCCCAGCGAGTGTGCCAGCTCTGTTCCCAGCTAAGCTTCGTCAACAAGGAAATAGTGCTACTCTCCGACATGGCCAGGTCATGAGGAACACGCTCTTCGTCATCCCAGCCTTTCGTCGTGGAGGGTGGAGCATCGATGTCTGGGTTATCGCTACGGTAATCGATCCTTCGGGCGGGGGGCTTTCCACGCGCAGCAGTGTCCATGCTGCAGACGAAGAGGACCTTTTGTATCGTGCAAAGAGGGTAGTTGCAAAATGTCTGGTCCAGCCGTGCCACCTGGGGGTCATGCAGGGCAGTAATATCACCTGTTCGAGGAAATATCTTTTCGTTCAATTCCGCCTTCTTACCCACCGGAGGGAGCTCGGCTTCTGGTGGCATAGGGGATGGAGTGCGGGAGCGCCTTGAAGGTGGCATCGCGATGGCGTCGGCGCTCGAAATTCCACCGTAAGGTCCCATTTCTGCCTCGGCTGCATCAACTTCCGCCCGCCACTGCATCCATTCATCGTATCGCGTGTTCCACAGCCATTTCTGATGCTGAAGCGCGCTACGCGAAAGACCGTGGTGAGGAAACATGGGGCGTAGTGACGAAGGAGCGTGCAGGGGTAAATCTGTCTGAATGGTGAGGCTCGGAAGGTCTTGCTCCGGAAACGCGTCTGGAACTGGGATGGGCGAGGAAGTCAGAGGGACAGCAGAGCAGGGGCGTAGGTCGTTTATTAAAGCGGTATCGCTCGTGTCCGAGTCAGTTGACCATTCGTCTGAAGTTTCTGAGTCGGGGGTATCTTCGTCCGAGTCAGCGCCGTCACGGTGAGTTTTTGGGGCACTAGCAATGTTGTCAACATGAAGCATGGACGTATCCTGTTGAGGACGGTTCCTGATTTTCGGCGGCTTGTTCCCTCGAAATCCAATTCGACTTTGTGGGCGGGGAGGTACGTCTGACTCGTTGACGTGCGACATATTCGTGAACAGGGACTTGACGAGTGCCTCGTACGTTTTACTTTTTCCGTTGGTAGGGCCGCTGCCGTCGCGTGGCATTATGGTTGGGAGGAAGGATATAGGTTACGGAATAGAATCTGAAGTCTTGCGCCCTGAAGCGGTGATGGCAGCAGGGGTTGATGTTCGGCTGAAAGGGAACTCCGGAACTTGAATGCCTGACAATGGCGCCAAATACGGCCAAAGAAACTTAACGCGTCCCTCACGTGGCGAGAAATAAAGAATCCCCTCCAGGACAGTTCCCTCTCTTACTAGGCACTTGAAACCCTGAATAGTTCCCGCGAAGCAGTTTATATTGTGGTTGTGTTCACACATACGAACCACCACATGAGTCTGGGGTTCGGCTCTGGGACGGAAACCTGCGGAAACCTGCGTCTGCACGTGATGTGAATATTACGTACACGGACCTTTAAAGGGCATCGCCGCCACTTGATTTTCTTTATCCCTAGCAGCAGGTCCAAGGCCGCATGGCTCGCTACGCACGAGAGGCATCGCCCTCCTTTTCTCGCGAGCGGGCTAAGGTCTGAGTCTTCGAGGCTCCTTCAATCGGCTCTAGCAGGGCCCGATCTGTAACGATCGAGCGACAAACAAGGGATTTGTTCCTCCCCCAGCGTTATTCCCAGAGATCCTTCTGTTTGGTATCTGGACTTCGTGTCTGGTGTCATACAGGAGGGGAGGGTACTGTCGGAGGCCTTGAGATTTGTTGCGGAGCCCGGGCAGCTCACTATGCCTTCCTCTGTCACCCCACCATCACCCTATCGCACCTTCCATCCTCCCCGGTTGGGCAGAGTCACCGGCAGGCTCTGCAGCTCCCGGCCTGACAACCCAGTACCTCCGAAGGGGCGACCAACTAAGGACTTACTGTGGAGTCCATCCTCGGGTTGCTATAAGGCTTGTGCTATCCCTTCAGACGTTGTGGCACATGGCCAAGTGCCAACAATATATCAATCTGAATTGGGCACCTGTCGCACCCGAGGATATGCTCCGCCGGAGGGTAAATCTATGGCGCCACTTCTGGGGGACCCAGTCTCACCGTCCTGGGCCAGGTTGTCAGGCAGGAATCCGGTGTATGAGGGGTGAGGGGTACAAGGGCAGGCATCTGTGTTCTGCCCTTGAGTCCAATTTGCGGCTCGCGCAGACACTTCCCTCAGGGAAGGCGTGAAACTCGATTCAGACTACTCTGGGTCTGCTGCGCCGCCTAATTTTTCACTCTTGTCCTCCTTGCGAGGCATCTCCTTTTCTACCATCTGACCCGCCTCCGTTTTTAATATTGCGTTTTGAAATGGTTGTATTGTTGTCGCGAATCACCTTCGTGACGGATCGTGCCCCCCCACATCGTATTAGCTTTCTGGCCTCTCGAACCAGCATCTGAAATGCTATGTTTGTGATTCCCAGGAATGTTGGACGACGATACGGGAAAGACCAAGGTATTGCCATCCTGACTTTTTCCTGCAGTCGTACAGTCGGGTCCACATCCTCAAGTCAACCCTGATACTACGCCATACATTTTCCCCACTACACTACTTGCACTTTCCACCACGACTTCGCCTAGGACAAACTCTCCCGCTTCGATTTCCTCTTCATACGCGCCCAGTTGGATGAGCCAGTGACGTAAATCCGCCCAGTGGGTGGAGGTGGGCGACACAGAAGGTAAAAAAGCCCAGTTGGATGGACGTTCTCAGCGCCATATGGACAAAACGAAGTACGCCTTCTGTTTATGCTCCTACATTCGACGTCTCCGCACGATGGGCGTCTTTGGCCGCCTCCAGAGCGGCAGCGAACACGGTGTGAAGCCAGCTCGCCTCCTCCAGCCCGACGCTAACGCGGACGAGCGACCTAGGCACGCCATACTTCGCCGCCCAGTCGAGTTCGGCATAGTGGGCGAGGATCGTGTACGGGCACGCAAGGGTAAAGTTGGTACCGAGGCTGGGGCCCTTGGCGCACGCGAGCGCGTCATAGAACGCCTTTGCCGCGGCCGTGCTCGCGAACGCGAGCGAGAAGAGGCCCCCGAACCCACCGCCCGATAATCGGCGTGCGGCGTAGTGGTTCGCGGTTTGCCACTTGGGGTAGAAGACCTCGGTGATCGGCGAGGACGGCTCTTGCGAGGCTGCGTACAGGAAGTCGCATACGCGCTCGGCATTGGCGTCGATCTGTGCCGCGCGCTGCGAGAAATTGCGCGAGTTTCGTTCCATGAAGATGGCGTCTTCGTCGTAGTACGTATCTTCGTATTTTGTGAGCAGTCGCTCTTTTAGCGCAGCATAATGCTTGCGCGAGGGATTCAAAACGAGACTGCGAACGATTGCGGGTGAACGGGAGTTTACGAGGAAAACCATACCTGCTTACCTGCCACCCATAACGTTTGAGTCTCCACTGAAGATCTTCGTCAAGCTCGTTGCCACCATGTCCGCGAATGGCAGAGTTTCGACATTGACAAAGTTGCCGATGCTGTCATCTACAACGATCAAAAAGTCGTACTTGTCCGCAAGGGTCCGCAGGCGCGAGAGATCTGGCGAGCGTAAGAGGGGGTTTGAAGGAAACTCCGTGATGAGGGCGAGAATGGGAGGTTCATGGGGATTCTGCGCTGCTTCTGATTCCAAAATTGTCTCCAGCTCATCAATAGAAGAGTCCAAGCCGTGGCCCAAAAAGTAACAGCCAGGGCCCCACTTTTCCAAGATCTTGAGAGTATCGATGTAAGGGAAGCTAGGCACGAGAGCTCAGTGACGAGTTGGACGACATGGTGAATATGAACGCAACCCGAAGCAAACGCTCTTCTTTGGACCCCTCACGTCCAGGAGAAGTTGATGAGCAGACCAAATGGCACTCATGCCGGTTGGAAAGAGGAACACGTCGTCCTCGGTGACGGCGACGCCCCGTATGCTCTGCGCAACCTCAACCTCGCCATTTACGGCGTTCCCATCGCGCACTAGCACGCCCGCGATGCGGCGGCGCAAAACGCGTTTTGCCTCTTTCGCCGCCACGATGCCCAAATTACGTCCGTAGCGCTGCTCGACGTATTCCGCCTGGTCCGTTTCTAGCGACTGCGCTCCATTTGAAATGCTGCGCGAGGACTTGGAGGCATAGTGGCGATGCGACATCGGTTTCGTCCGCGTAGGAGTCGGAGGGGGCGACGCGGCGGCCGACGCGAGGGTGGCGAGGATGTGCGTGGCCAGTCGGCTTGAGACTCCGAGACCGGTGTGCTGCCAGAACTGCTTGGCGGTGCTGAACTTGCCCTCGGGGAAGAGCACGAGGAAGATGCAGAGGCTCTCCGAGATGCAGTGCTGCACCACGCGAGCGGAGACGTCGCGCGTGGCTAGGAAAGCGCGGCACGATTCGGCGGATTTTTGGGAAGGGAAGAGCAGGGAGCTCTCTGATTGTGTGCCGAACTTTTGTTCCATAAGGGAGGAGAGCTGAGATGAAAAAAGGCAGAGAAAGTATGGTGGGATGTCTTGGTTGTTACTATTGACAACAGTTACTCACCTTCCTGATGTTCAGGTGTATGAAAAAGCGTGGATATCCTGTCTGCATGGCAGTTACAACCCGCGCCTCGCCTTCTTCATATCCAACATTATCCAGCCACGTAGGCAGGGAGACCGAGATGGCATGCTCTGTGAAGGGAGGTATTGGATCGCCAAGGTGGGTTTGCGGAGCGGCCATAATGTAAAAAGTGGGTGTAAAACGCGAGATAGAGGGACCCAGAGTCGTTTAATGATGACTCATATTACATCTCACTGATAAGATCATATTACGTCTCCAAGAAGCAAGCATATGTACATGTAATAATACACCATCGAATACCGGCACCCTTTACGTCTCCAAGTATAATTGAGTTTCGTGATTGATTGTTGCTCAGGCGACCCTTGACCCACTGCCGCGCCCGATACTCGACCTGGACCCGCTCCGCGCAAGATTTGCCATGTTACCGGACGCAGATCCGTGGCTTGAAGCGGAAGATGCGCGCCTATGGCGCTGCATTTTCCCCGGATCCACGTCGGGGATGTTAGCGATGCGGGCAAACAGTGAAAGGACTGCCACTCCAGACTCAACAAACTAGACCTAGGGTTGAGTACACGAGGAACTGCTTACTGTCAACGATGGAGACGACGCCGGATAGATTTCCACGGAGACCCGTGGACGGAGAAGCAGAGCCAGGTGTCTCAGAGATCACGAACACGCGATGGGAGTTAGCTGAGGTGCGGAAATCTCGGATACCAAATAACGCAGGGAAAGTTGATGAACGCACTGGCAAGTAGCTTTTGGACCGTATAGGCCAATGTCGAGGACGGAAATATGCTGTATACTGTGGAATAGTGTAAGAGAGTCCATTCAGCCCTTTGAGAGAGAAATCAAACCTGGATATCTGTCAGCCCCGTCTGTCGAGCCATGAGGCATCTAAAAAAGCAATGAGAATAGGGGCCCAAAAGCGTACAGTAGGAAACGCGAACGAACCTTAATCTGTGAAACAAGCTGCTGGACGGGCATTGTCAAAATCTGGTTGCTCTGCGACGGTACGACCGTCTAGGGATGCAGGACCGTTATCAATGTCCAGGCCCAAGCCAAGTGACCCGGACTGACCTGTCCAATATCTGTGATGCTGACTGCACTCAACAAGGTCCCGCCCTCCTCCAACACCGGGACGCTACTGACCCCCAAATCGCTCATCATCCGCATCGCGTCGAGCACAGTATCGCCCGAATGCACCGCCACGACCTCCAAATGGAGATTCAAGGACGGGAGCGGTAGTGAGCTGAGCGGATTAGAGACATAACGAAGGAACGACGAGGACGGCTGAATCGAGGGCAGAGGTGGCGCTGCACCATTCGATGAGCAGGCAAAAGCACTAAAGTATGACAGAAGGCGGCGATCAGAGATCATGCCGAGGTGCGACTCTGAGGATCCAACTGGTGACTTGACGAGAACTGGTGAGACAAAAAGTTAGGTCGGCCGAGCATGGCCAATCGATAGTAAAGTCTGGTTCGCAGGATGGTGATGACGTACCTCGGTGTAGGCCAGAGGAAAAGACAGCGAGAAGCGCAATGACCGATGCATCGTGGGGGAGCTCTATGAGAGGATTCTTCTCGGAAAGATCTGGTAGGAGAGCGGAAACAGGCGAGGCGCGTCACCATCGCAGAATTGCCAGTGGCGCGATGATGCCGCCAGGGACAAGGGGGACGTACTGCTCACAAGCCGCACCGGAACGTGGCCCGCCTTGGCGGCTTCGAGGATCTGAGCGACGCGCGGAGTCCCTTGCAGGTGTTCCGGAGCATACGTGTGTTGCGTCGCAGCAAACGTCAGGAACGCATTCAGATCGGCGAACTACAGTAATTAGCAGGCGCTCAAATAGTAAGGCTGGGGTTTCATCGTCGATAGACAAGTGAGAAAGTACGCACGTCGAACAAGCCAGAGTAGTGCGCCGTCACTGGCACAGCGGCCTCCGAATCGGGCGCGCGATTGGTGGTAGACTTGACGGCAAGGCAAGAAGCACCTTTGGTGAGCAGGAGCTGCCAGTGTGCTTCCAGGATCAGCTCGTTGGGTACAAGCAGCGAAAGACAAAATAGACTATGGATTCACGTCGCAAGCTTCTTCCACGGCGATCTCCCCTTCAACCGCTACTACCGGGCTCTCGACTAGTTCTGTGGGTACGGAGGTTGGTTGGTTGGTGATGGATTCGAATCGAGTACACGCACCCTGAACGGTCGTGCTTTCCCAAACGTGGACCCATTCTTCTGTTTCTGCGTTCGGTACAGTGGTAAATCGAAGGCTAGCAGGACTGGAGCTGCGGCGGCTATGGATGCTTGACACAGACATGCGTTTGCTCGGCGAAGCCATCACGATACTCTTTCACCACCACGATGTCTGGACAATTGGTGAATGAGTAACCGCAAATCCGTTTCTACAAAAGAAAGAAAAGAGGTGGAGCGCAGAGCAGTGAGAATGAACCACGAAAGAGTCACTTTCATGGCACATGGTCTCCTCTCCCAGTCAGGCGGAATCAATCAATTACGGTATCGACATTCCTCTTTCGAGTGCCCCTAGCTCTACAGGTATTTCGAATCGATACAACCCGTTAATCGTAAGAAAAGAATCGGGTAACCAACAACCAACGCTGGCGTCAAAGCAATGAATGGGTATGGCTGTAGCTATCTTATCTCAGTTCAAGTGGCCCTAGCTTTTCCTCTGTCAGGTGACCTCGCAAGGACGAGGCTAGATGGTCCAGCAACACCTAAATTGTCCCTGCGGAGGCCAAGGTGTAAGTTGACGAACCAGCCTGAGATATCTGGATAGCTCACAAAGGACGAGCGGAGGGTAGAGGGTGCGAGATTTCCTCATCCTCTGGAAGTGCATGCTTCGGGAAAATCTGCAGTCTGTTCCTGCCGCGTAAATAGTCGATCCTGCGGAGACCACCACTTCTATCTTCCTCCGTCCTTGCCCGGTCCTCGAAGGCTTCTTCAACTTCTATACGCGTGTCCTCGTTTAGCGCGGCCCACTCGCGCTGACTGGATGACTTCCGTAGGTCGGTACTTATCGTCTTCAACACGTCCTCAACGGTAACCCCGGCGCTTGATTCCTTGTCGGAGGCATCAACTTTGATGTTTTGTGGGTAGCCTTGGTCATTTTCGAGCATCAGCTCGTAGACAGGCGGATGAACGGCAGAGGATAAAAACTCTTCTGCTGGGAGTCCAAAGTCATGGTCTACAGATTGAGTAGTGATTTCGATTTTGAGAAGGTATTTCATGAGGACCGGATGAATAATAAGGGGAAGCGGCTCATCCTTGATTCAAATCAATCGGTCGACGATTCGCCTGGAAAAGAGAAATACGTACGCCGACTTCAGCTTGAGCATGGAAGGTCATTTTCACGTCGTCGGGGACCACTTCTTCGTCTTCATCTCCTAATAGGACGACTGACATTTAATGATGAATCAGCCACAACAACCAAGACGGACGGCTTCGAATACAGACCGCCTTTGTCAACCTGTAGGGGAACCTCATTCTGACGCAAGAAGTTTTCCACTGCGTCCGCTGTCAGGACATCCTATCGCGGAAGATTATCTACTGCGGCTCAGCCAAGGTTTGATTTCCACCCACCAACCCTTCAATCAATTTGAGATCATCTTCATGCGCGATAGCCAATTCCTGGCCCGGAGATTGCTGGGAGAATGAGAGAAGCCAGAGACGGAATGCCCAGACTTACTTCTACAATATAATCCAACACCCCGATAAGTGGGTCACGGTGCTGGAAAGATCTAAGTCTAGTCACTCGCCTGGGTAAACGACGCCCTCACCTCCGGTATATCTGGCTCTTGGACGAGCTCAATTGATGACTCAGGTTCTCTGTCTGGGTTGTCTGGAAGATGTTCGGCGAATGCCTGTATCTTCTTGTAGAAGCTAAGAATGCGCTTGGCTCGGAAACCTCTGATGAATACGCAGTGTGTAGGTGACGAGTTCTGCGCTTCAGAGTTAAGGCGCACACGACGGTCACTTGTAACGGCGCACCAGATGTGCTTCGTTATTGTGGGGTTGACTTGGTGCCGACCATTGAAACCTGGCACTTGCAGGCCCGACGGGTAGAACGGTGAGTGACACGTCACCATCCCACGGAGGATTCGTGAAAGCGGCCATCGCCCATGAGGACGTCAAGTCACAGCCAGTGACAAAGATGATGTCCTCTAACTTGACGTCGTAACCTCCCCGGTCCGCGACCTCCAGCCAACTGTCACAGTACCTGCGAATATACGTCTCGAAGACTTTGGTACGGATAACGTCCTCGCGCTGGGCGTTGAAGGGAAGGGACAGAAAGGCACCCTTGCCTCGTCTACATCTGAATGAAGCGTTCGGAACTTCGTCTGGTGAGCTGCGCAGCGCTATGGGTGTCAGCAGGGGAGTCGCATCGCCTTGAGATTGGACACATACGCGGCCTTTATTTGTTCTCCAATCGGATCCCTGGTTGTCGCTACTGAATTTGAGCAGTAATCCCCGAGGGGGAGCGTGAGCGTGCGGATGTTCCCAAAGGGCCCCATGCTGAGTTGCACGTAATCGCGGGGAAGGTCATATCCTTGGTTGGGGTCGTCGGGGGGGAGAAGCGCGTTGAAAAAGCGAATAAAGTGGCCGTGCAGTACAAAACCGACATCGCCCACTCGAACTTTGTCATAGAGGCCAGCAGGAGCCGGTTCCCATAGAGCGCAGCCGTGATACAGGTGTGCGAGTTGCTCCCGATATGTATGGAAGTGAGCGTGGGCCATGGTGAACAGGAGAAGGAGATAACAAGTGGGCGCTATCTCTTAACCCACCCAGAATACGAATATACAAGGGACATGGTCGTCAGCAGTCAACCGCGATGAGCTCCAACATCCCGCCATACCAAGTTCAACCTCTCATATCATCCATTCTCGACATTTATGGTCTGCCCGCTTTCCGTCTGCCCGCCTTTCGACGCAATTCACCTTTGAAGGTCCAGACAGTCCGAATGAGGCATTTTCTGTTGAGGTGAAGTGTGTGCAGGCCTTGGGTAAGAATTTCACCCTCCCGGAGAGACTCCATCGTTCTTCTCGTCCTGTTACCAGTCTGATGTCTTCTCAGGCTCTGAGATATATGTTGGTTGTTCAAATGGCGACATTTTACTCTTTGCGCTGCAGGTAAATAGACCGGACCAAGTAGGTCAAGACATTGTGCCAGTCCCTCCTCGCGACGTCCTGATGACGTCCAGCCAGAATCGTACACTCTTCTGTCCCGACAAACATTACCGACAGGGAAGGCGGTGGATGAGATCGTGCTCACCCCCAGCATCTCAAGAGCGCTTGTCCTCAGCGGTATATCTATCACGATATCTACATGGCACCTCTGACTTTGGGTTAGAGCGCCAGGTCTTCTTTTTCATCATCCCTTCGCTAGAACTTATCTCGAGCATCAAGCCAATTCGCAATGTGATGGCCTTCGCAGTGGACCACCAACACATTGTCAGGCCAGCGCCCTCCGTGGACTCCCTCATCCCTGTTCTCCCAGTCGACTTTTGTGTGGTGAAGCGCACCGGTATTGTACTCTACAGTCTTCGAGAATCGCTGTCATGGGTCAAGGTTGGCAGCTCTTCTTTCTGTGTCCCGACGGTTTACATACTGTGTGACTGTAGGACATACCACTACAGGGTGGGGCATTCCTCGCCCGTCGTACCGGGACGTGCCTGTGCATCGCCGATCGCGAGCGATACTCTCTAATCAATCTCGGCGCTGTCACAGCAACGCAGATCCTCCCCATCTCTCAAGTACCGCCAGAGCCAGGTACACGACCGCATCGGCCAATGATCTTGGTCGTTGCTGAAGAGGAATTTCTCATCCTTTCTTGGACTGGCGCCGGCACGATGGGCGTATTTATTAATCTCAACGGAGACCCAGTGCGCGGCACGTTGCAATGGCCGAGTCATCCCCTGTCCATCTGTGCGTCATGTCCCTCCACATCTTTTGCCGCTGAGCGTGCTGCAGGCCTAGAGTACCCCTACGTCACGGCCCTATTACCAGACCAAACGATTCAGGTGCATCATGTCGGGTCGCAGGAGATTGCTCAGGTAGTACCGGCGCCTCCACTACCCTCGCCAAACGAAACCTCGCTCAAGGCTTTGCTTGGTGTGGAACGACGCGCTCTAGCTATGAGCTCGAGTGGGTTTCTCGTGCCATCCCGGGGGCAATCCGACAAACTGAGGTTGAAGAAAGTCAATCTCCTGAGTCGTAATGCCAAGCCCGGAGGCAGAGAAGTAATCCCGACGTTGCCAGTTGGGAGTGAGGAGACACAAGAGCAGTCGTATGCGACGCAAGATGTAGCTGCGGCCGACGTCCACGTAATCAAGACCCCAGCGTCTGCGATGCCGTATGATGTATAGCACGGCAGCTGACCGTTTGCAGCAGTTGTCGCATCGTTGTGACGTCAATCTTCTGGACCATACTGTTGCCACGGTATCATAGGCCATTAGTCGGAGCGATTATCGCTCGAACATGAAATGAAAGCTTTGGCTTCTTCTGAGCCCACTCCGTCGCTTAGTGATCATTAAGCCCGAATCTGACCCACAAAGCTTAGACGACTTTCGCCCTAACACGGTAGGGTTGTGGTAGGTGTGGCTCCACGCAATACATTCAATGACTACGAGATGACATCACAAGGAAGCGGATACTGGTTTCAGATAACTCATGTCGGTCGAAGAAGCGATGGCACATGGTCGAACACATCGTAAGCACCTGATGGCGTCGTCATTGATGTGTGTTTAGGGCCACTTTTACGGTGCGGTAATACGTTTTCCCCGAAGCCGACAAAGGGATGACCCACTTCTAGATTCTTTGATACGAACTGGCAAGTGCCGCACGTCGATTTTCTTTGCCCCGTTCCTCTTCTTGACCCCCAAAGAATATCACCCTAGTATTAGTTCGGTTCTCACTGTTGGAGTTACCGTGGCGAAATCTTAACTTCTGGAATCTGCGCCACCTAATATTTACGGTTGCAGGCCCTCATCGTCGGGATGTCTACGTTAGCTGACGGGGACGAATCCCCGCGGTATATGATAATAAGAGTGTAATCCAGCAGCAGCATTCACGCAACCGTCACCATTTCAATCCCCTGACATCCCCCACACACGCTCACACTCGGTGATGCCTACAGTTTCATCCGTCGTCCTTTCTCTCTTCGCCTTATTTCTCATACAGCTCCTTTTGGGGCTTCGAAGGGTTTCTCGCAATGTCGGGTCAGGGTGCTTACGACTCAAATATGCAGTTGATTGACATGTCGACATGTTGGCAGCAATCTCTCTGGTCCCTTCTTCCTTGTTAACCCGTACTCCTACGCCGGGCAGTTGATAGCACGTGTGGCTCCACGAATCCCCTATCTAACCCGGGGGACCACTTGGATGCTAAGGCAGAATTATGAAGGTATGATATGGTCGCATGACGATTGGGCAGAAGACGCTATCTGATCGCTGCGCAGTATTTGCCGCGGCTGGACAAGGAGCTGCGGCACTGGTAATTTGTCTGTGTGATTCCTGGAAAGAATTCAAACTCAAAAGTAATGGACTTGTAGATCACCCCATTTCCTCGACCGAAGTGCATCGTGCTACTAGCCGACGCTGCAGCTATCAAAGTACGTCTCCTCGAACGTGGATTGATTTGGACGCATTTATCTAACGTTGGAACGTAGGAGGTCACAACCTATCGTGCTAAATATCCCAAGCCGGTAGTGAAATACGAAATAGTGGCCGTTTTTGGACGCAACATTGTAGCTTCGGAAGGAGCAGAATGGAAGAAGTACCGAAAGATCACCGCTCCAGCATTCTCAGAGGTATGGCCCGAGCTCATCTCGTGGCCTTAATCTGAATACACTTTCCAGAGGAATTATAAACTAGTATGGGACGAGACCGTCCGGATCATGATGGACCTATTCGACCAAGTCTGGTGTGACAGGTCTGAAATTGTCGTGGATCACTGTGGAGACATCACTCTTCCGGTATGTTACTTACATTTTATGCTTTAACGTTACTGTAACATCTCCACCAGAGCGCGTTGTTTGTCATCGGCGCGGCAGGTAGTCTATGTCACATTGAGACCGTTGCAATCTTACATCACGAAACAAGGTTTCGGCCGTCGGGTGACCTGGACGAGTGATCTCATTGCTCCCCCTGGCCACCAAATGACGTTCACCGACGCCCTTCACACTTTGGCTACGAATATGATTTGGTATATGATTCTTCCCAGTTGGACAAGGAACTTGACGAAGCATACGAGAAAGATTAACCTGGCATTTACCGAGATGAAGGTTTGTTCTTCCAAGACGTCTTGATTGTGAATGTGTCATCAATCACCCATGGTTCTGGAAGAAATACATGCTGGAAATGGTGGAAGCGCGAAGGGATGGGGATAAAGAAGAACGCTACGATCTGTTTAGTGGTCTTCTAGATGCATCGCGAGATGAATCGGATAATGAGGCAGCATTAAGTGACGAAGAGCTCATTGGTAAGTACCAGACCGTTTCCCATACATTGGACAGCTGCTTACTCGCCATACCAGGGAACATGTTTATATATCTTCTTGCTGGACACGAGGCAGGACTCGGACCATCTCTTCTTTGGCGTTGTGGCTTATAGAAACTACTTACAGACAACAGGGCACACTCTGTGCTTTTCACTCATACTGTTAGCTCTCTTTCCCGAGGAGCAAGAGCGTATGTATGACCAAATCAAAGAAGTAATTTCGAGCTCGAATGGGATGCCTGTGCGTTTTTTGGGATCTCAATCTATAGCGAGATCTCAAAACCTCATAGAACCATGAAGACATGGGCCGGTTCACGTACTGTTTGGCGTAAGTTAATCAGGTTGCCCACTAGAACAAGGATCATCATCCACAGGTAGTATTATATACGAGACACTTAGGCTGTTGTGAGTGCACATCCGGTTCTGTTACCACAACGAGCTTACTCTGAGTCCCTGTCTACAGCCCTATCGTAAGTTTAACTACATGTATCACAATCCGAAGCCAACCATATGCTGTCACCATAAGGTGGAGTATGTCCCAAAAATAGCTGCGGAGGATACTACCTTGACCGTAAGCAACGATGACGGCGGAAAGACAACTTTTCCTGTCCCGTCAGGGTCAGAAATCGTCCTTCATATCCCTGGCCTGCATTACAATCGTGCGCCGAGTTGTATTGTATCCTGCATATTAAATCTCAAGGGGACTTGCAGCGCGGTACTGGAAGGATCCACACAAGTTCATGCCAGAAAGGTTCCTTGGCGACTGGCGGAGGGATGCTTTCATTCCGTTTAGTCAAGGTATCTCTGGCCTCTTCACACGTCTCCACTCATGACTCAAGAACGTTCACAGGTGCCCGGGCTTGCCTTGGAAGACGGTGCGAGCGGTCGGAATTTAATTGAGAGTAGAGCACTCAAAAATTTCAGGTTCTTCGAAACTGAAAGCATAGCTGTTATTGCTATGATAGCGTCAAAATATAGGATCGAGGTCAAGGAGGAGCCCGAATTCGCTGGGGAAACATTCGAAGCGCGCTATGCACGTCTAACGGCCGTCGACAAGGGTTTGACCATTTTGTACGTTATGTATGCATCGTCATGGCCCGTTTGACGCATCCCCTTCCAGTCCTGCACATGCGCCATTGGTATTTAGGAAGAGATCCTGACTGTTTTCGGTCACCTGGCTACCTCCTTCAAGTTCAGCCTCGCCGTCTGTCTTAACTTGAAGTTTTGAGTGTGCGTGAAGATACTGGAGTCGTTTGACTTCGAGAGTCCTACTATTACCTCTTTGTATTTGGATACTATTATGAAGCGGTGTACTGTAGGGCCGGTACATGGTCAAGCACCAGGTGTCGTTTGACTAAAGAATGGCCGGGCCGGTGCATCGTCGGCAGCTGCGTGAGAATAGATTTATTTATTTTTTCGTCCTGGCCCTCTTCTACAGCGCAATAACAATAACCATGCTCTTCATTAGAAAATGGGATATTTCGACCCGACGCCTGGTCATATCTACTCTCCTTACAGATTACTGTATGGTGGGGTTGACACTGGAAAATTGCACATATCTGACGATCATTCAGCTGTCGGCACTCGTGGGACTGCTACATAAGAGTGGACGCTAGAAGGACAATGACATCACCATTCATCACCTTCTTCTTAACCCTCGGCCCTCCCCCCGCACACTTACAGGCAGTGATGCCTACAGTCTCATCTGTCGTCCTTTCTCTCTTCTGCCTATTTTTCATACAGCTCGTTTTGCGACTCAAAAGTGTTGCTCGCAATTTTGGGTAAGTGCGCATCCAACCTCATAATAAATGTGTGTGATGATCAACGCGGCGGTCACATTGGCAGCAACCTCTCCGGTCCATTTTTCCTTATTGCCCTACACTCCCCTCTAGGGGAGTTGATGGCATGGGTGGCTCCGCCAGTTCCTTATCTAAATCCGGGGGCTGCGTGGATGCTAAGGAAGAACTATGAAGGTATGGTCGCATGACATTTGCCAAGTGCGCAGAAGACCCTAGCTGGTGCTTCGCTACTCAGTATATGCTGCGGCTGGGAAGGATGCTGTGGTGCTGGTAATCTCTGTGCACTTTATAGAAGCTACGCAGACTCAACGTAACGAACTTCTAGACCACTGCATTACCGCGGCCGAAGTGTACCCTGCTATTGGCGGATGCGGCGGCTATCAAAGTTCGTCTGCTCCTACTCGAATTAAGTTGGGCGCCTTCAACCTTGGTATGTAGGAAGTAACAACGTTCCGCGCCAAATTTCCCAAAGCCATGGAGCGATACGCCCCTGCGACTATTTTTGGAGATAACATTGTGGCTTCGGAAGGAGCAGAATGGAAGAAATATCGAAAGATCACCGCTCCAGCATTCTCAGAGGTTTGCTTTGAACTCTGTTTGTGGCATAAATCTGAATACGCTTGCCAGAAAAATCACAAGTTAGTATGGGACGAGACAGTCCGAATCATGATGGACCTGTTCGATCAAGTCTGGTGTGACAGGTCCGAAATTGTCGTTGATCACTGTCTAGATATCACTCTTCCAGTACGCTACCTATGGCTCATATTTCACCCTTATAGTGACGTTTCTGCCAGATTGCACTTTTTGTCATCGGCACGGCAGGTAGTCTGTGTCTCAATCAAATTATTTCAGTCTCATCAATGAGAACTAGGTTTCGGCCGTCGGGTATCATGGACAAGTGATCTCGTTGCTCCTCCTGGTCACCAAATGGCCTTCAAGGACGCCCTTCACGTTTTGTCTACTAACTTACTTATATATATGATTCTTCCCGGTTGGACAAGGAACTTGACGAAGCATACCAAGACCGTTCATCTGGCATCCCTCGAACTGAAGGTTTGTTCCTCCAGGTTGTCCTGACTGCGGTGCCTCATTGATGACTCGCGCTTTGGTCAGCAATACATGCTGGAAATAGTGGAAGCTCGTAGGAATGTTAGAGTAGAAGAACGTTACGATCTGTTGAGTGGCCTGCTCGATGCGGTAAGAGATGAATCAGACAATGGGGCCGCGTTAAGCGACGAGGAGCTTATTGGTAAGTATTCAAAATTGGTCCACCCTGGGCACCTTCCTATCCGCCACCCCAGGAAACATGTTCATATTTCTTCTCGCTGGACATGAGGTAAGACCGGACGATCTCTCTTTCCCAAGGCATTGCTCAGAGCACCCTGCAGACGACAGCGCACACACTGTGCTTCCTATTTGCTCTGTTAGCGCTCCACCCTAATGAGCAAGAGCGCCTGTATGACGAAATCAAAGGGGTAATCTCGAGCCTAACTGGGATGCCCGTGCGCTCTATATAATCGCAATCTATAACGAGAACTAAAACCCTCGTAGACTTACGAAGACATGGGTCGCTTCACGTACTGTTTAGCGTGAGTTTCATTGGGCTGCTCACTAGAACGAGGATTCTTATCCCTGGGTAGTGTTTTATACGAGACACTTAGGCTGTTGTGAGCACATGGTTATTCTGTTACGACAATGAGCTTACTCCCTGTCTACAGCCCCCCGGTGGGTTCGATTGCATGCGCACTAATTCGATTTTGATTTTTCTATGGTCGACAGGGGCCCGCCATCCCGAAGATTGCTACGGAGGACACTATCTTGAAAATAAGCAATGTTGACGGCGGAAAGACGTCATTCCCTGTCCCGTCGGGTACGGAAGTCGAACTTCATGCGGCCGGCCTGCATCATAATCGTATGCTGAATTGCATTGTATTCCGGGCACTGGTTCTTATGGGGTCTCATAGCCCGATACTGGAAGGATCCTCATAAGTTTATGCCAGAGAGGTTCCTCGGTGACTGGCCTAAAGATGCCTTCATTCCATTCAGTCAAGGTATCTCTCACTTCCTCACACCCCTTCACTCATGACCCAAGAACCTTTTACAGGCGCCAGGGCTTGTCTTGGGAGACGGTGCGAGCTGTTGGGTTGTAGTTGAGCGCAGAGCCTCACGTGAAATTTCAGGTTCGCTGAAACTGAAAGCATAGCTGTTATGGCCATGCTGGTGTCAACGTATCGAATCGAGATCAAAGAGGAGCCCGAATTTGCCGGTGAGACATTCGAACAGCGCTATGCGCGTATCACGGCCTTCGGCGAGGGTATAACCACAATGTACGTGATACATGCATTCCCGTGCCCACTTTATGTATCCCTTTTTAGTCCTCTTCGCGTGCCATTGGTATTGAAGAAGAGATCCTGATTCGACTACCTTTCTCTTCGTCTTTCTTGGCCACATCTGAATAGTAGAAAGCGCTGTTGTTCATTCCGGCTGACTAGGAGTGTGTGTACTACTGTTACATCATGCATGTTTGGATACGGTCAAATCGATCCTGCCAATTTATTTTCCGTTTGAGACTGGCGGTCTTCATTTCAGGGGTCATCATGCCATCTTCCAAATGTGACCTAGCCGCATCACCGACCTAATCATATCTAGCTGAAGTGAATCCGTATTTTCCTTTCCGTCCAGGTCCACAATGTCGTCCCTAATTGTGGTCACGGTGTGACAAAATGTGACTAACCAACCCACGTGCCGCGCCGGTTCCAACCCGCAACCCAACCTAACCATATAGGGCCTAATGATCCGGCGAAAATCTGGCCCAGCACCCGGGCCAGACATTATGCATTGTGACTCGGACCACCGTGCTAGTGACCTTGCTACGATATTTCCAACTGTAGAGAATCGGTTTCAAATCTGGCTCGTGAGATTGCACATGTCCAACAGCCATGTGCCACAACCTTTCGTCTGGGCATCGTAGTGCGGCGGCCTACATTGCGGAAATTGTCCCAATCCAATTTTAGGTTGGACACTGTGACTGGCGCCCGTGCAGGGAAATCCCCGCGCCGTCCGTGCGTTGTCAGGGTTGGACATGTTTCCTTGAACATGTGAAGCGCTGGAGCGCTCGTAGCCTCATCTCCCCCCTCCCCCATACTAACATCTGGCGATGCCCATAGTTCTGTCCATCGCTCTATCTCTCTTCTGTCTTTACCTTGTACAAATCCTATTGGGACTACGAAAGCTTTCTCGCAACGGCGGGTCAGCGTGCTTTCAACTTTGAGATGACAGATCAGCTGATTGACGTTGAATTAACTTTGACAGCAACCTCCCTGGTCAATTCTTACTTGTCAGCCCAATATCTGTTCTAGGATACTTGATCCCACGGATTGTTCGACCGATTCCTTATGTACATCGGGGAACTTCATGGATGCTCTCTAAGAAATATGAAGGTATGGGCGCATGAGCATAGCGAGGAGAATACTGTCCAGGACGCATTCCCACATAGACTTTGCTGTGGCTGGACAAGACGCTTTTGTTGTGGTGAGTTTTCCTTTGTTATGGGTTAAATCGTCAAGTAACGGTATTTGCAGATTTCCGCATTTCCTCAGCCGAGGTATCATCTGTTCCTTGCAGACGCTGCGGCCATCAAAGTATGTCTATCTACCTCGACTTGAGTTTTCCCTCTTCAACCTTGGTATGCAGGAGGTAACAACTTTCCGTTTCAAGTATCCCAAGCCTCTGAGACGATACAACGTATTGGCCGTATTTGGAGCGAACATCGTGGCGTCGGATGGAGCAGAATGGAAGAAGTACCGTAAGGTCACCGCTCCAGCATTCTCAGAGGTATGCACTGGACCTGAATTTGAGACTCTACTAATATCTGAATACACCTGTCAGAGAAATTACAAATTAGTATGGCATGAGAGTGCTCAGATCATGTTGGACCTGTTCGACCAAGTCTGGGGCGACAGGTCTGAGATTGTTGTAGATCATTGCCTGGATATCACTCTTCCGGTACGCTAGCTATGGCTCGCACTTTACCCCCTCCATAACATCTCCGTTAGATGGCGCTTTTTGTCATCGGCACGGCAGGTAGTCCTACATCCTGTTCGGTCTGTCGTAGCTTCATGTCAGAGCTTTCTAGGTTTCGGTCGTCGAATAACATGGACAAGTGACCGCGTTATTCCTTCTGGCCATCAGATGACGTTCAAGGATGCCCTTCACATCTTCTCTACCAACATTTCAATGAAAATTATTCTTCCCGGCTGGGCAAAGAACTTAACAGAGCACACAAGGAAAGTACATCTGGCATTCATCGAGCTGAAGGTTTGTCAATCCAAGTCGTCGTAACGATCGGTGTCGCCAATATCTCACATCTGGGTAGCAATACATGCTGGAAATGGTGGAGGCTCGTAGGAACGTGGACAACGCAGAGCAACGTTGTGATCTGCTTAGTGGCCTTCTGGATGCTACACAAGACGATCCGGACAATGGGGCAAGTCTAAGTGATGATGAACTTGTTGGTAAGTACCCAATGTCCCACCAGTTTGCTTTCTTGGAAAGCGTCTTACCCGCTATTCTAGGAAACATGTTTATCTTCCTGTTTGCTGGACATGAGGTGGGGCTAGCCTATTTAAGTTCCTCTTGCATGATGGCCGGAAACACTTCCCTACAGACAACAGCGCATACATTATGCTTCTCATTTGCCTTGTTGGCACTCCATCCGGACGAGCAAGAGCGTTTGTATGAACATATCAAAGGGGTGTTATCCAGCCTGAATAGGACTCCCGTACGTTCTCAGGATTTGGGATCTCGATTAATAACGAGGCTAACCCCCTGTAGACTTACGAAGATATGAGCCGCTTCACGTACTCTTTAGCGTATGTTCACAGATTTTTCACAAGAAGGAAAGTTCTTATCCACAGGTAGTGTTTTATACGAAACACTTAGGCTGTTGTGGGTATATGGTTTGTCATCGTGTTTCTACATTGAACTTAACTCGTGTCCACAGCCCCCCAGTAAGTCTTATGAGTTATGTGACAACTCGAACCGAACTATTCCTTATGGAAACTAGGCGCCACTCATCCCGAAGATCGCCGCCGAAGACACGACCTTGACGGTGAGCAGTACTAAGGGCGGAAAGACGACATTCCCTGTCCCGTCAGGGACGATGATAGACCTTCACGTGGCTGGGCTGCATCACAATCGTACGTCATATTCCATGGTATCCTGGGATTAGTTCTCATACCAGTATCGTAGCGCGGTACTGGAAGGACCCTAACAGGTTCATGCCAGAGAGGTTCCTTGGTGACTGGCCTAAGGATGCTTTTGCTCCGTTCAGTCTAGGTACCTTTTAGCTTCCTTGCACTTCTTTACTTATGACTAAAAACAATGGCTTTCAGGGGCCCGCGCTTGTCTCGGAAGGCGGTGCGAGCATTTCGGAGTATTTAAGAGCAGAATTCAACTCACATGATATTTCAGATTTTTCGAAACGCAAGGGATGGCTGCTATGGCCATGCTGGTGTCGAGATATAAGATCGAGATCAAAGAAGAGCCCGAATTTGCTGGTGAGACATTCGAAGAGCGCTATGCGCGTATAACGGCCTTCGACCAAGTTCTGACAACAACGTGAGTTGTGTGTACATCCCTACAGCCATCTAACCGATTGGCTTTCAGTCCGCTCCGCGTGCCGTTGGTATTTAAGAGGAGATAAGATCGATAAGGGTTTGATTTTTTTTCAACTCCGAGTCGGGCCTTTCTCTTAGACCCCCTTCGTCTCTCAGTCCGCATCCAACGTTGTGGAATCGCAATGTAGACAATACATATGTTTGTAACTGGCTAAGAGGGTGATCTCGAAGACCCCAGGTCTCCTCAATTGAATAAAGGAGCTTTCCAATAAGCAATTTTCTGCTATTGCGCTATCCACGTTGACCCGCCAAGATGTTCGCAACGTGGTCAGCGCTCACATGGTAAAACAAATTTACCTCATTTTACTGAATGTAAGTTTTTGCCACTTCCTGCACTCAGAGGTCAGGTTACTGAAGTCCACCGAGTAATCGGAGGCAATGAATGTTGCGCCGGCGGGGTACTATAGTTTCCAGAAATTCATTGCACTGGTAGCGTTGCCTCGGCGACCTGCGTTGGCCGAGAACAGGCACCGGATCCTCCGAGTCGTCGTCTATATCCAAAGCCTCGACAGTCCCCTATCGGGTTGAGCTCATCATTGATCACTACATCTGCGGTACAGCCTCGCAAATCCTTTTCATTTGCGAGCGCTCCGGGTTCAATTGGCACCGAGTCACCGACCAATCTAGTTGCAACATCCCTCGTTCAAGTTCTGTCTGCACATTGGCACATTGCTAACCTGACTTCTTGAACACATCGAATAGTCGGATCGGGGCTGGTTCTAGGGCCTGATTGGAAAGCTGTCAAACACTGGGAAGAGTAGGCGAGCGACGCTCGGGTAGAGCCCGAGTACATTCCCCTTCGTCACAGGCGTCACCTCCTTAGCGCCGCACCCTCAAGTTTCAAGAGCAAACACACCTCCGGTCTCATTTCGCGCGCTTCGCCCACTACTTCTACGATTCCTACAGTACCGATATGGCGATTTCCACCTTGCATCCACGACCCCGCCCTAATGATGCGCAAGTTTTCCTATTTCCACTTTTGTTTGGCACTGAAGGCGCACGGCAACCCACCCAAGCCGAGCAATACAAGCCACGGCACCAACGTACCTACCACCCCCACCTCGGACCAATCGCGACACATCGTCGCACCTGTACTTACATATTTTCTGCGAGCGCGAGCTATAAATGTGGATTCTAAAGATAGGACAGCAAGCGTTCTCAGAGGGTGTCCGGCGCTCCTATGTGTCACGGTCCGATGTGTCGCACTCTGATGTGTCGTTCAGTTCCATTCCACGCATAGCTCTGGGGGTAACCTTACAGTTACAGTATCGTCCAGGAAACGGCCCAAAGGGCTTATATCTATAAAAAAAGTGATGTCTCAGCTGCCACTGGGAAAAGGGCCACACTGGCATCACCGGGCCTTGCTGCCCGGCGCGACTCGGACTCACGGTGTTCCTGGCGAGTACCCCCGGGACGGTATAGCGCGGAAACGCGGACTCAGTCTTTAAGGAGAAAGACTCAGTCCGCGTTCCCGCGTCCCGGGGGGAACTCGCCAATAGGGGCACCACCGACAGATTATGAGACCTGTCACAGAAACGCCGCCACATAATTTCTGGTGGTTCTTGTTACTGTAACGCAAAGCAAGAGCGGATGCATCAAGTACCTCAACTTTTTTGGATTCATGCGAGCTCGTACTAGCGGAAAAGTCACAAAGTTCAAAGGAACCTACAACTCACCAAAGGTTTGTTCGTAGACCCTTTGCCAGGAGAGATAAGTACCAAAAAACCCTCTTTTCTTTCCAAAGTCAGATAGAAAAGTCCTTATGCGGAGGCAATCTCCTTTCTGTGGGTAAGTGATTACGATCGGACGTTCACCGGCGCTCGGAGTTGAAGTGCACGATCGAGGCCCAGCGAGCGAGTTAAGGGCGGCTGTGCAATATCAATATTCTATTCTATTCACCCGGAACCAGCACAGACTCCGACTTGTTGCAGCCACTTCCGACGACATTCGAACAAGCGACGCAGCGTGTTCTTCTGTTGCTTGACTCAGAACCTTTTTTAGATTTGTATAGCCACCGCCACATATGTTGATGCGCCGCTGCGCAGGCCTTCCACCCCAATAAGCTATGAGGTCAGAATCAGAGGTCCCATCCTCTGAGAGCACTAATGGCCAGCCAAGCCCGGGACTTGTGCGACATTTGTATGTGTCAGCCCCCGTATGCTTCACCTTTTTAACGCACACGATTCCCTTCCAGATATATAGTGGCGAATTGTCCAACCTTGACACTAAGAAGGAGGACAGTGCCTCTGCGTTTCCTTCTCAGGCCCTTTTCCTCGCCACTTGATGTTACCCGATCAACCCCATTCTGGTCCGCCTCTCATAGGATCGCGAATACTCTCCGCTACCTCCTCTGATGTCTCTCAGCCCGCAGACGCTTTGTCTGACTCGTCTGCGATCTCTCAGGATGCTTATCCATCACATACAGCGAGCACTGCTACCCCTTACAACGGCACCGATCCTAACGTGTGCTTCCCTCATACACCCAATGAAACCCCCTCCGCCCCACCAAAAACACACGTTTCCGGGCAGTGTCGGACTTTTCTCCGCAGTTGTTATTCAGAATCCGACATACAATTGATCACACTCCAACCTCCATCTTGTCATTACCCCTCGAGAGCGAATGGGGCACAGTATCAGCAACGCCGGCAAATTTTTCAATGCGGCGCCACTCCTT
>Ga0209488_10000692_pt1 | contig 28554 bp, 27 predicted proteins | sample Rivendell_Oct201_8_FD_188349 | JGI IMG/M metagenome (GOLD analysis project Ga0209488, IMG submission 188349) | Vadose zone soil microbial communities from the Eel River Critical Zone Observatory, Northern California, USA -... | ecosystem: Environmental > Terrestrial > Soil > Vadose zone >...
GCCGGGGGCTACCATCGTCACATCGGCCTTAATACCTGGGCCGGTCGCGGCGCACCGCAGCCGCCGGCAGGAACCACCGGCCTTTACCATTTCGCGATTCTGTTTCCCGACCGGGCCGCCCTGGCAACCACGGTGCGCCGGCTGCTTGACCGCGGCATCCCGCTCGAAGGCGCGTCCGATCATGGTGTGAGCGAGGCCGTCTACCTGCGCGATCCCGACGGCAACGGCGTGGAGCTGTATCGCGATCGGCCCGAAAACGAATGGCCGCGCGGACCGGACGGCAGTATCCGGATGCACACGCGGCCACTCGATCTGCAGGCGCTCCTCGCTTAGAGCCGGCGGTCCCCTTCCCGTTGCGGCGGCAGCGGCAGCGCGATCGTCAGCGTGGTCGTGTCGTCGGACGGCGTCTCGATCTTCACCGTGCCGTTGAACGCACTCTCCGCCACGCTGCGTACTTTGGAAAGATCTGCGAGCGGCTTGCCGCCGCGCACGACGAGCTCCAGCTCTCGCCCTTTCATCTCCAGTTGCACACGCACCGGCGCCGGCTGGCCGGTATTGGTTTCGGCAGCGTTGCGTACGATGCCCACGAGCATGTCGAACAGCGCATTCGAATCGCCTTTGACGAACGTGGACTCGAGCGACGTCGTGAAGTCGAGATCTACGCCACGATCCCGCAGCAACCGCCGCTCGAGGGTGAGGCAGGAGCGCACCACGCGCACGGCGTCGAAGCGGCCACCGCCGCCGGGACCGCGAGCGGTCAGCATGCCGGCGCGCGCGCTCTCGCGCATCGCGTGCAACAACTCCGACGTGCGGTCCACGTCCTCGAGCACCTGACCGAGATCGTCGAGGAGCGCGAGGCGGCGATCCGCGGCCAGATCTACCCACCGGCCGCTCGATTCCATGGAAAGCTGCAGTCCGGCGCGCGCGGCGGTCAGCGGATTACTGGCCTGATGCACGAGCATGCCCTGCGAGGTCGGAGACGCGTCCGGTCCCGTCTTCGGGGTCGAAATCAATCCAAGAGCCAGACCGGCCAGCTCGAGCGCCAACCGCTCCCGGCTGCGACGCTCGCGGCCGCCGGGTGGTGGGGCGGGAGGACGGGACCGGACAGGCGCGATGACCCACGCTTCAGGCGTGGGGCCGGGGGCTGTGACCCAGCGGGATCCGACGGGGACCGGGACGCTCCAGCGCTGCAGAATAGCGTCCAGATCGAAGCCAGGAGGGCGCGTACCAACGTCGCTGCCGCTGCTGGCGCGAGCCACGGCTTGGTGAGGCCCGATGATCTCCCACAGGACGACCGGGCGTCCCACGACGGCGCTTGCCTGGCGCAGCACTTCGCCTTCGTCCCCGCGAAAGACTACAGCACTCAACATGTCCTCCATCGGCAACCCGAAGCATATCAGGGTGTCGTGTGGGTGCTTGGGGGCGCACCGTAGAATTGCGCCCCCTTGCAGCCGCGTCAAGCCGACGATAGCGTGGGCCCCATGACGACTCCCTCTTCTGGTTTCCCCTCACGCCCGTCCGTCGGCCGGTCGTCGTTCGCGGTCGCGATGAAGGACTACACGTTCATCCGGCCTGGCATCGCGGTAACCATCAGCGCGGTCACCCTGGCGCTCGCCCTCGTGATCGGGTTGTGGCTGATTTTCTCCCTGAATCAGGCCGCCAAAACAGTAGCCCGGGGCGCCCGTACGTCGGCGACCCTCCACCGCTACAACGCAGGACTCGAGGTCTGGCGCCAAATGGCGACCGGCACCGATCCGGGTTTCCGGCGGGTCGAGGCGGTCGCGCAGCGCGACAGCCTGGGACGGCAGCTCCGGGTCGATCTTGCCGACCTCGGCAACGCGATGCCGGATGATCACGACCGCGAGCTGGTCCAAGCGGTCCTCGGCGGCCTGACGAGCACCGGCTCGGGCGCCGGGATCGACGCCCGACAGGCCATGATCGTGCTCCTCGCCAAGCAGGATTCGGCGATGTTCCACGCGGCGCAGACGTCCCAGCAAGCGGTGCTCCTGTCGGCCATACTCCTGGCGCTCACGATCATCGCCGCGGGCATGCTGATCGTTCCCATGGCTTGGCTCTATGTGCGGCACAAACGGGGCGCGACGATCGAAGTGAAGGTGTAGTGGCCAAGGCTCCCCCCACGGCGCGCCGGTCGCCCACGACGACCATCGAGAGCTCGCGCGATCGCGAACGACTCCGCACCGTCGTCTTCCCCGAGCATTCGGACCTCGCCGCCGCTGTCGCCGAGCGGATCATCGAGGTCATCCAACGCGAGACGCGCGCCAAGGGGCGCGCGGTGCTTGGTCTCGCGACCGGCAGCACGCCACTCGGCGTCTATGAAGAGCTGATCCGCCGTCATCAGGCCGGCGACATCGACTTTTCGCACGTCATCACGTTCAATCTCGACGAGTATTACCCGATGACGCCCGACAGTCCCCACAGCTACCACCGCTACATGTGGGAGAACTTCTTCGCGCACGTGAACATCGCGAAGGAGAACGTGCACATCCCCGAAGGCGTGACCCCGCGCGAGCGGGTCATGGACGCCTGTGCGGCATACGAGGGCGCGATTCGGGCGGCGGGTGGGATCGACTTCCAGCTGCTCGGCATCGGCAAGACGGGGCATGTCGGATTCAACGAGCCAGGCTCGGACGCGACCTCACGTACGCGCATCGTCACGCTCGACACGCTGACCCGCAAGGACGCCGCCGCCGACTTCTTCGGCGTCGAGAATGTGCCGCGCGAAGCGATCACGATGGGCGTCGCCACGATTCTCGACGCGAGAGAAGTCGCGTTGCTCGCGACCGGTGAGCACAAGGCGGGCATCGTCGCCCGCGCCGTCGAGGGCGAAATCTCGACCGACGTCGCCGCTACGTTCTTGCAGCGCCACCAGAGCGTCACCGTCTATCTCGATCTCCCCGCCGCGGCCGAGCTGACGCGGATCAAGACGCCGTGGATTCTCGAGGGCGTCGACTGGACGCCCGCGATGGTCGAGCGCTCGGTCGTCTGGCTCGCGGAGCGGAGCGGCAAGGCGGTGCTCAAGCTGTCGGCGCGTGAGTACGCCGAGAATCAGCTCAGCCCGCTGCTCGCGCGCGCCGGGTCGGCGGGACCGATCAACGGCCAGGTCTTCAATCGGCTGCGTGACAAGATTCGCGGACGCGCCAAGCTTCCCGCGCACGAGCGCGTGCTGGTTTTCTCGCCCCATCCGGACGACGACGTCATCTCGATGGGCGGCATTCTCCGCAAGCTCTGGGAAAACGAAAACCAGATCGTCGTCGCGTACATGACGAGCGGCAACATCGCGGTGTTCGATCACGACGTGACCCGCCATCTCGACTTCGTCGAGCGGGCTGCCGCATCGCTGGGGCTCGAGCTGGCCGCACTGCAGCGCGCCCGCAGCGCCGTCAACGCCGGGATGGAGCAGAAGGCGCCGGGTGACGTCGACACGCCGGTCGTCCAGAATCTCAAGAAATTCATTCGCGAATCGGAGGCGATCGCCGCGCTCGCGGCCGTCGGAATTCCCGCGAGCGCCGCGCGCTTCCTCGACCTGCCGTTCTACCGGACCGGCGAGGTGCGGAAGCGGCCGCTGAGCGACGAAGACGTCGCAATCGTCCTGCGTTTGGTCGAAGAGACGAAGCCCGATCTCGTCTTCGTGGCCGGGGATCTCTCGGATCCACATGGCACCCACCGGACCTGCAAGGCGGCGGTCGAGCGCGCGCTCGAGCGGTATCAGGGACAGCGGCCCGAGGTCTGGCTGTACCGTGGCGCGTGGCAGGAATGGTCGCTCACGGAGGCGGACGTGCTCGTGCCGCTGTCGCAGGATGAGCTGAACGCGAAGATCCTCGCCATCTTCCGCCATCAGTCCCAGAAGGACACCGCGCCCTTCCCCGGCTACGACGAGCGCGAGTTCTGGCAGCGGGTGGAGGCCCGGAACCTGGAGACGGCCGCGCGCGCCGACCGGCTCGGGCTGGCCGAGTACTACGCTATGGAAGCCTATGTAATTCAACGCAGTTAGCATTTCGACGTTGCACCCTGCAGTGTCCGTTCATTATGTTGGCGCCGCATTCCCCTTCTCTGGAGGAGGCCCAACATGAGCGCTTCAACCACCAAGGCTTTGAGTCTGGCGATCGTTGCGGCCGTGTGGGCCGCCATTTCGCATCTCCTGAAAGTGAATCTGCAGCTGTGGCCCGTGATCGTCGGCCTCGGGTGCTTCGTAGGCGCCGGCGGCGGCGTGATGGGGCTGCAGAAGTCCGTCCTCGGGACGGTCTCGGGCGTCGCTTGGGCGGCGGTATACATCTCCATCTCCGGTGCGCTCGGCAGGCAGGAGATCGTCGACGCGCTCGTGCTGGGCGCCGCGGTCTTCGGCATGGTCTACCAGGCGCGTGTGCCGCTCCTTTCCTATACCGCAGGCGCGGTCATCGGCGGGGCCACCTATCTGGCGATGGGATTCCGCACGTTTGTCATGACCCCCACGCTCCGTGTGGCGATTGCTCTGGCCATCGGTTGTGTCCTGGGGATCGCGGCGGAACGCGTTGCGGATATGATCGGTAGAATGAGAGTCGTGCCGGCAATGTCGAACCGTTGACGTAAGAACCTCTCGACCGGAGCAAGGCACATGCGAGTTGGCGTGATGGCCGCTGCATGTGCCTTTGCTATTTCGCCGCTCGACGCGCAGGACACCACCCGCACGGCTCAGGACTCCGCCGTGCGGGTGTTTCTCGATTGTCCCGACACCTTCTGCGACTTCGATTATTACCGGACGGAGATCACCTTCGTGAACTGGGTGCGCGATCGCCAGTTCGCGCAGGTGCACATCCTCGTTACGACGCAGCGGACCGGCGGCGGACAAGAGTTCACCCTGGCATTCATCGGACTTGAACGGTTTGCGGGGACCGTCGACACGTTGCGGTGGACGTCGCGGACGACGGATACAGAGGACGACATCCGACGCGGACTGGCGCGCACGCTGCGTCTTGGAGTGGTGCGCTTCGCGGCAAAGACGCCAGTCGCCCGGAATCTGACGATCAGCTACACCGCTCCAGCGGGTGCCGCCGCGCAGGTACGGGATCCGTGGAACTACTGGGTTTTCAGTGCAAGCGTGAGCGGCAACTTCAATGGAGAGAAAAGCATCAAATTCCAGTATTGGTCCGGTCGCTTCTCCGCTGAGCGCATCACCGAAACGTGGAAAACCAAGTTTTCCATCAACCAGAGCTACAACCAGAGCGATTTCACCATTCCCCTGTTCGACAGCACGGGAACGCAAATCGGGGAACAGCAGGTCCGCAACATCACACGCAGCAACAACGCGAACACCCTGATTGTGCGAAGCCTGAGCGCACATTGGTCGTTTGGGGTGCGCGGCCTCGCCTCCACGTCAACGTATCTGAATCAGAAGCTTGCCGTTCGAGTCGCACCCGCCATCGAGTACGATGTCATCCCATATTCGCAGTCCACTCGACGCCTCTTGACGTTTCGTTACGAAGTCGGCCCTACCGCGTATCGATATACGGACACGACGATCTTCAACAGGCTCCGGGAAACTCGCCTCAGTCAGTCACTGAACGCGTCATTGAGCATCAAACAGCCGTGGGGATCTGCCGGGGTTTCACTCGAGGGCAGCAATTACCTGTATGACTTTCACAAGAATCGCCTGACATTCTTCGGAAACGGTGATTTCCGAATTTACAAAGGACTGTCGGTCAGCCTCTTTGGTAGCCTCGGGCTCATTCATGATCAACTCTCGATCCCGAAGGGCGGCGCCTCGGAACAGGAAGTCCTGCTCCAGCGACGCCAATTGGCGACATCCTACCAGTACTTTGGGTTCTTCTCGCTGCGATACACGTTTGGCTCGAAGTTCGCGAACATCGTCAATCCGCGCTTCGAAGGTGGCGGCAGCGGTTTCTTCTTCAGTAACTAGCCTCCCAAAAAACCAAACCCGGAGCCAATGCATGCGCTCCGGGTCGGTGAGGTCGGGACAAGTGGCCGTCGACACTTGCACCACGACCTACTTCTCGCTCTTCGGAATGTAGGCAAGCTTCTGCGGAGCCTTTGTCAGGGAACCGTCCAGTCGAGTTGAACACATGTTGCCGGGTGGGCCTCGGAGAGGGAATCTTCAATCCATGACTCGTTTCCGTGTGCGGCGCGGCGCGGTGGTGGCCGTCTTGCTGGTGCTCGCCCTCGCCGTCGCGGCCGCGCTGGGTGTACAAGCGTACCGTACGGCACGCGATCATCGCGCGCAGGCGGATAGCGTGCTGCGCGACTACGCCCGGCTCGCCGCGTCGCGTGTCGCGGTGTGGAGCGCCACGCAGATCTACTACGCGGTCATGCCACCACTGAAAGCCCTGCAGCACGCGCACGAGCTGGCGCCGCACAAAGCCCCGCCCATCCCGAAGGATCTGCACTTCGACACGATGGAGCACGAGTTCTCGCTCGCGCCGTACATCCGGTTCACGTTTCGGATGGACCTGAAGAGTGGGGCGCTGACGACGTCGGGCCAGCCGCTTCCGCCGGCGGTGCGCCGTTGGATGATCGACACACTGCCCCTGCACACGCGGACCGTCTACGACACGTCGTGGCACATGGGGACGGTGCTCGGCCAGCCCGATGGCGATCGCCGCTATGTCGCGTACACGGTTCTCCGCGACTCCGATGGCGTGCTCCGTACCGCGCTGGGATTCGAAGCGAAGCCCAGCGCCCTCACGCCGCTCGTCGTCGAAGCGACCGACACTCGGAAGTTTGCCCTGCTGCCGCGGCCGCTCACTCGCGGCGTGCAGTACGACTCCATGGGGTCGATCATCATCACCGACCGCTACGGCGTCGAGATCTATCGCTCGGCCGTGCAGTACACCTCGCCGTTTTCGGCGCGAGACACGATCGGCACCGATATGGGCGATCTGCACGCCCAGGCGACGCTCCGTGCCTCCGTCGCCGATCAGCTGATCATTGGGGGCATCCCGAAGTCGCGTCTGCCGCTGATTCTGGGATTACTGGGATTGACCGCCGCGCTCATCGGAACCGCGCTCTTCCAGCTCCGACGCGAATCCCAGCTCACGCGACTCCGGACCGACTTCATCTCCGGGGTCTCGCACGAGCTGCGCACACCGCTGGCGCAGATCCGGATGTTCTCCGAGACCTTGACGCTCGGTCGCGTGCGGTCGGACGAAGAGCGGCGCCGTTCGCTCGCGATCATCGATCAGGAAGCGCGCCGGTTGACACACCTCGTCGAGAATCTGCTCCACTTCTCGCGCTCGGAGCGCCAGACCACGCACATCACGCCCGAGCCTACCGCGCTCGCGCCGCTCGTGCAGGAAGTGCTCGACGGCTTCGCGCCGCTCGCGGCGGCCCGCGGCGCTACGGTGGCGGCGTCGATACCGGAAGACCTCGTCGTTCCCGCCGATCCCGGCGCGGTGCGCCAGATGCTGCTCAACCTGCTCGACAATGCGGTGAAATACGGGCCCGCGGGTCAGCAAGTGCGCGTCGGCGCGACGCGTGACAACGGCATCGCGCGTCTGTGGGTCGACGACGGCGGACCGGGCATCCCGCGCGCCGACCGCGAGCGCGTCTGGGACCGCTTCTGGCGCCTGGAACGCGATCGTGGCTCGTCGGTAGCGGGGAGCGGCATCGGCCTGGCGGTGGTACGCGAGCTTGCCGATCTGCATCACGGACGCGCCTGGATCGATGATGCCGGTCCCGACGCTGGTGGAACCCGCGTCGTCATCGAGCTCCCCGCATGATCGCGCCGGCCACGGGAGCGGGACCGAAGCGGATCCTGGTGATCGAGGACAACCCCGATCTCGCGTACGGCCTGCGCAACAATCTCGAGATCGAGGGCTACGAAGTCGAAGTCGCGAAGGACGGGCCCCGCGGGCTCTCGCGGGCGCGTTCCGCCAATCCCGATCTCGTCGTGCTGGACCTGATGCTTCCCGGGATGGACGGGTTTCGCGTCCTGCGCGCGCTGCGCGAGGACGGCCACAGCGTGCCCGTGCTGATTCTCACCGCTCGCGGCGAAGAAGCGGACAAGGTCCGGGGCCTGCGGCTCGGCGCGGACGACTACGTCACGAAGCCGTTCGGCGTGCTCGAGCTGTTGGCACGCATCGAAGCGCTGCTGCGACGCGTCGTCGCGCCGAAAAAGAATGGTGGGCCGCCCACTGCCACGTTCGAGAAGTTCGGGGAGATCGAGGTGCTCACACCGTCCCGGACCGTCTTGCGCGATGGCTCGCCCGTCCCACTGACGCCGAAGGAATACGATCTGCTGCTCGCGTTGATCCGGCGCGATGGCGCGTGCATTACCCGGACGGAGCTGTTGACCGAGGTCTGGGGCTATAGCGCGGAGGTCATGAGTCGCACGGTCGACACCCACGTCGCCGAGTTGCGGCGGAAGCTGGAGCACGATCCCGCCAACCCGAAGCACATTCTCACGGTTCGCAAGACAGGCTATCGTCTGGCGCGGTGAGCGCGACAAAAGCCGACCTGCTGCGCGGGCTCCACACTCAGGGGCCGATGCTCGTCCTGCCCAATGCTTGGGACGCCGGGAGCGCGCGCATCTTTGTCGAAGCGGGCTTCCCCGCCCTCGCCACCACCAGCGCGGGGATCGCGTTCAGTCTTGGGTTTCCGGACGGCGAGCGCATCAGTCGCGACGAGATGCTCGCGGCCGTGGCCCGCATCACTCGCCGCATTTCAGTCCCCATTACCGCTGACATGGAAGCCGGCTACGGCGAAACGCCGCGGGCGGTCGCCGAGACGGTGCGGCGGGTGATCGAGGCCGGCGCGGTGGGGATGAATCTCGAAGACCGGATCGAAGAAAAGCATCTGATCGACTTTCCACTGGCCGTTGAGCGCGTCGGCGCCGCCCGTGCCGCCGCCGATGCTGCCGGGGTGCCGTTGGTGCTGAATGCGCGGACCGACGCGTTCGAAGCCCCAGAGATTCCCCGCGACAAACGTCTCCTCGAGGCGGTCCGGCGCGGGAACGCGTTTCGCGAGGCGGGCGCCGATTCGGTGTTCGTGCCCTTCGTCGGCGACCGGGGCACGATCGAGCAGCTCGTCCAGCAGATCCGCGCGCCGGTGAACATCCTCGGCGCACCCAACGCGCCGACGCTCAAGGAGTTGGCGGCGCTCGGTGTACGACGGGTGACGTTCGGCTCGGCCCCGATGCGGGCCACACTCGGCTTGGTGAGGCGGATGGCGCGGGAATGGAAGGAGAAGGGGACGTACGGGACGCTGGAGGCCTACGGAATTCCGTTCGCCGAGCTGCAGAAGCTCTTCGCCTAGTTCAACTCCACGTGCAAATGGTCGGCGGTACCGACGTGCCGCCGCGTGTCGAATCCCATGAGCCAGAAGTAGAGCTGGACGCCGCGGTTCTTGATGACGCCTCGACCCGTCGTGCGGAGGTCGACGGCATGAACCCAGCCGTCGGCCTGCTTGTAGTGGCGCGTGCGGCTGTTGGCCGGCAGCCCCATCCGGCCGTAGTCCTCGGGGACTCGACCCGTGTCGGTGATGAGGATATCGCGATCGACGAGGATCGCCGTAGATAGGGCAAGGCGCAGCAGCGGATGCACCGACCCGTAATACGCCCGTACCGGCTCCGACTTGGCGTTCACGCTGGCGAGAAAGAGGAGGGAATAGCCGCAGTAGAAGAGCACGAGCGGCAGAGCGACCCATTTTGCCACGGGCATCGCCAGCGCCCGGCCCCCACGAACTCCCCGTTTCATGAATTTCCGGGCGATCCATACGGCGTAGGCCGTAATCACGCCGCCGGTCAGGATCCCCGCCGTCGCCACCGACAACCACACGGATCTGGTCCCGTGGTCGTAGATGAACACCGAGCCGCGCACCAGGACGGCAAATGGCAGCGCAATGATCAGGACGACCTTCAGGACGGCGCCAAGTGCCTCAGCGGCGAGTCCGCGCCATTCTGCAGCGGTCGCGGGCGTGGCCTGACGCAGCTTCTTGCGCCACTTCCGCTTCCATTCCTTTTGCGCTTCACGTTTCAGGCGCTCAAGCTTTACGGCGATGCCGTCCATGATGGGGAATCTACGGGCCTTGGGTGTGCAAGGAGTCAGATGAAGCCCGTCTCTCAGGCATCCTCCACCGGAGCCTGCCCGTGAGATCGCTTGTCGTGCTGGTCCTCGCCGCCGCTCTCCTCAGTTGCAAGGAAAGGAAACAAGCATCCAATCTCAATTCGGATTCCAGCGAAGCGTCGGGGTTGCCGGAACGCCGGCGCATTGGCTACGACAAGAACGGTCGCCCGGCGTCCGTTGCTCTTAGCGAAGTCGTAGTCACCGGGGTCTCCGAGCTGCCCGTCCCAACGCCGGTTGATACGGCGTCGAACATGCTGATTCGGACGGCGACTGCCTGGATCCGGGTCGACTCTCTGGAAATCGCCGTGGCGCAGGTGAAACAGCTTGCGGCACAATTCGGCGGTTATGTCGCCAGCTCGGGGATCGAGGCGGGCCAGAAACGGCTGCGCAACGCGACGCTCGAGGTGAAGATCCCGGCAACGCGATTCGACGATGCGCTGTCGGGCCTTACGCCGATCGGGGAAGTCGAAACGGTGAATGTCAGCGCCGAGGATGTTGGAGAAGAGTACGTCGATGTCAACGCACGGATGGACAACGCGCGGCGGCTCGAGCGCCGCCTGATTGACCTGCTTGCGACGCGCACCGGAAAGCTCAAAGACGTGTTGGATGTAGAGCGCGAGCTCGCCCGCGTGCGCGAAGAGATCGACCGCTACCAAGGCCGCATCCGCTACCTCACGGCCCACACCGCCATGAGCACACTCAGCGTGACGGTACACGAGCCGGTGCCGGTAGTTGGGACGGCCGGGAAAAGCGTCATGGGTGAGGCATTCACTCAGGCGTGGCGAAATTTCGTGATGCTCCTGTCGCTCGCGGTTCAATCGTTGGGCGTAGTGCTCCCTCTCGGCCTGGTTGCGCTGGCCGCGTGGTTCGTGACCCGCCGGTGGCGGCTGCGTGGCGCATAAATTGCGTTTCCAAGCAGTACGCAATGGCATTGCTAAGTCTCGCCCTCCTGGCGCTCGCCCTTCAGGGCTCGGTCATCCCGAAGCCCCCTCAGGAATCGGTCGTCGCCTTCGTCGACGTGCACGTCATTCCGATGAACCAGCCCGGCGTGCTCGACCATCAAACGGTCATCGTGCGGGGCAACCGCATCGCCACGATCGGACCAGTGTCCCAGACGCGCGTAGTCGCCGGCGCGACGATCATCGATGGCCGCGGCAAGTACCTGATGCCCGGCCTGGGAGAAATGCATGGTCATCTTCCCGGCGCGAGCGCCGGGCCGGAGCTGACCGAGAACCTCCTCTTCCTCTATGTAGCGAACGGGGTGACGACAGTGCGCGGGGTGCAGGGGAGCCTCGCGCATCTCGAGCTGAAAGCCCGCATCGCGCGAGGCGAGCTGCTCGGGCCGCGGCTGTGGGTGTCGGGACCCCCGCTCACCGGCAACGCCGCCCCGACGCCGGACGCGGGACGCCGGCTCGTCGAGGAGCAGCACGCGACCGGATTCGACGAGCTGAATATCGATGAAGGGCTGGGCCGCGAGGCCTACGACACGATCGTGGCCGCCGCCAAGCGGCTCGGCATGCGATTCGGCGGGCGCGTCCCGGCTTCCGTCGGCCTTCAGCACGCGCTCAACGCTGGACAAGCAGCTATCGACAACCTCGACGACCTTGTGCAGCCCGCCGGCGGTGGAAGTCCCGACTCGGTTACCGAGGCCCAGCTGTCCCACGTTGCCGCCACGACATGCGCGGCGCGTACCTGGACAGTGCCGTCGCTCATCGATACCGAGGACACCACTCTCACCACCCGTGCGGAGCTGCGTTACGTCCCGGCGGCCTGGCGCTCGAGTTGGGCGCAGGAGCTCGCACACGTTCGCACCAGCGCGTCCATGCTCGCCCTGCGACGTCGTACCCTGAAAGCGCTGCAGACGGCCGGTTGCCCCATCGCGTTGGGCACGGGCTCGCCGCAGATCTACAGTGTCCCGGGGTTCTCGGTCCAGCAGGAAATGCGCGGCATGTCTCTAGCCGGGGTTAGTCCCCAGCAGATTTTGGGTGAGGCTACGCGCGAGGTGGCGCGCTATTTCGGCGCCGAGCAAGAGTTTGGCAGCGTTGCTCCCGGCCAGCGCGCGGATTTGCTCCTTCTGAACGGCAATCCCCTCAGCGATCTTGCGAACGTGGGACGGCGGGCCGGGGTAATGGTCAGCGGCCGGTGGCTCCCGGAAGCGGAGATCCAGGCACGGCTCGAACGTATCGCAACGGCGTATCAATAGCACGCTCAGCACTCACGGAGGAATCAAATGGCTTCACGCGGAGAGCGCTTCAAGAAGGCGGCGATCAAAGCAGCCAAGACAGCCCGGAAGTGGGCGGAGACTGCGGCACGCGAAGCCGACAAGCTGCTCGCGGAGGCGCAGAAACGAGCCGAGACTGAGCAACGACGCATGCGCATGAAGGCGGCGTTGGCTCGGACTGGGAAGGTGCTGAAGGCAGTCGGACGGGCCGCGATCGTCGCCGGCGTCGCGGCGGGCATTGCATCCGCGCGTGCCGAGAACCGCGCCCGTAAACTCAGCAAGAAGGCGAAGCGCTAGTCGTTCAGGCCGCCGAGCTGCAGGATTTTTTTCCACTGGGGCGCCGTCACCGGACTCACTGACAGGCGCCCCTGTCGTACAATTGGCAGATCCACAAACGTCTTGTCGGCCTTGATCTGTGCCAGCGTCACCGGCTTTGGCAGCGGTCGGTGGGCCTTCAGGTCGATCACGAAAGCCTTGGGGTCGTCCTGTTTCGGATCGGGATAAGGTGCGGAGACGACCGTCGCCCAACCGACCACTGCTTTCTGATCGCCCGTGTGATAGACCAGCACCTGGTCGCCGGGGTGCATCGATTTCAGGTTGCGGATGGCGACGGGATTCTTGACCCCATCCCACACGGCGGTCTCCTCGCGCGCGAGATCGTCGTAGCTGTAGCTGCTCGGCTCGCTTTTGACCAACCAATAGTTAGGCATGTAGTGCGGCCCCCGCCCATTGTTGAATCGTTTCCGCCAGCTCGTTCAATACGTCCGCCTCGGTCTTCCCCGTCCGCTTCGGCACTTTGAACGAGTGATCGCCTTCCTCGATCAGATGCAGCGTCGCCCGATCGCCCAGCCCCTTCACGACTTCTTGCAGCAAATCGAGCTGCGCAAACTCGTCTCGCGTCCCCTGCAGAAATAGCATCGGCACGTCAACGGACGTTAAATGTTCGGCACGGGTGCTCGACGGCCGGCCGGGCGCGTGCAGCGGGAAGCCGAGGAACACGAGGCCGAGCACGCCGGGGATCGGCTGAGACGCCTGCGCCTGCGAGGTCATCCGGCCGCCGAACGACTTGCCGCCAGCGATAATTGGCAGCCCCGGCGCCACACGCGCCGCTGCCGCCACCGCCTTACGAACCGCACCCTGGGCTATCCCGGGCGGATCTGGGCGGTTCTTTCCGGCCTGCATGTATGGGAACTCGTACCGGTAGGTCGCGATGCCGCGCGCCGCGAACACGTCGGCTGCCTGCGCGAGAAAATAGTGGCGCATGCCCGCCCCAGCCCCATGCGCAAGCACGTACAGTAGCCGCGCATCGTGTGGCCGAACGAGCAAGCCGTCGTCAGTCTTCGCCAAGGCGCTCATTCAGCCGCTCCAGCACGTGCACCAGGTCAGGCTTGGTCTCGAGCACCGGCAGCACGGAATCGTGGCCGAGCTTCTCCATGCGCTTCTTGGCGTTCGCGATCGTGAAATTGCTGTTGTGCAGCTTGCCAGTGACTTCGTCCCATTCGATCGGCATCGACACCGGCGCCCCCGTCGTAGGACGTACGCTGTAGGGCGCGACCATCAGCTGACCGGCACGGTTCTGAAAGGCGTCGACATAGACTTTGCCTTCGCGCTTGCTGATTGTGCGCGCTGTCGTCGCAATGTCGGGGTGCACGTCGGTAACGAGCCGCGCGAACAACATGGCGAGCTGCAGGCACTGCGCATAGGTCAGTTGCCGGCCCAGCGGCAGCATGATGTGCAGGCCCGATTTCCCCGTCGTTTTGACGAACGCCGGCATGTCGACCTCGTCACACAGCTGCTTCATCGTCTTGGCGAGTGTAATCACGTGCGCGAACGGCGCCTCTTTGGGATCGAGATCGATGAGGCACCAGTCGGGCTTCGTGAGATCGTCGATGCGGCTCATCCAGATGTGCAGCGGAATCGTACCGAGGTTCACGAGATAGACGAGTGACTCGACGTCGTTACAGACAAAGTACTGAATATCGCGCTGCGTGTCCTCACTCCAGATCGGAATCGTCTGAATCCACTCGGGGACGAAGCCCGGCGCGTCCTTTTGATAGAACGACTTGCCGTTGATCCCGTCGGGAAACCGCGTGAGGACGACGGGTCGGTCCTTGAGGTACGGCAGCAGCCACGGCGCCATCGACCGATAGTACTCGATGAGATCGCCCTTCGTGTACTTCTCTTCGGGCCAGAAAATCTTGTCGAGGTTGGAGAGTTTCACCTCTCTTGGGACAGGGGAGATGGGAGACGTACGCTGCGGTGGCTCCGGAGAGTCCTTCTCCCCTCTCCCCTCGCCCTTTCCTCCCGGCATCGTGACATCCTCTGGTTTCTTGTCATCCCGAAACCGCACGAACACCGATTGCCGCAACAGGCCGTCTTTCGTGATCTCCTTATATCGGACGTCACACACGAGCTTCGGTTCAACCCAGGTGTGATCGGGACCCTTGGGCAGCGCCCCATGTTCCGGCGGCTCGCACGGCGGCGTCTTCCGCACGAGCGACTGCAGCTCGGCACTGATCTCGTCGAGCTGCGCGCCGCTGAATCCCGATCCCGCTCGGCCACAATAAATCAGCTTGCCGTCCTTGTACGCACCGACGTGCAGAGCGCCAAAACCGCCCCGCGATCCCTTTCGCTTGGTGAACCCGACGACGACGAAGTCGTCGATGCGATCGGCGCGAATCTTCAGCCAGTCGCCGGAGCGGCCGCTGCGATACGGGCTGTCGGCTTTCTTCGCCATGATGCCTTCGAGTCCGAGCTTGACGACCTGCTCGTACAATCCCACCCCGTTCGTCGCGAAGTGCTCCGAGTACCGCAGGGGCCCGGTGGGCGGCAGCACCTTCTGGAGAATTTCCTTGCGTGTGACGAGCGGGAGTTTGCGCAGATCGTAGCCGCCGAACGCCAGGAGATCGAACACATACAGCGTCGCCGGCGTCTCGACGGCGGCGCGTTTCGCTTCCCGCGCGCCCAGCTTGGCGCGCGCCTGCAGTTTGTTGAAGCTCGGGTGCCCGGACTCGTTGAGCACCACCAGCTCGCCGTCCAGAATGACGCCCTCGAACGGGATGGCCTTCACGGCACGCGCGATCTCCGGAAATGACTCGGTATAGTCGAGGCCCTTCCGCGAATACAGAATCGGCTCGCCGTCCGGGCACGCGGCGCGCATGCGGTACCCGTCGAGCTTCACTTCGAATAGCCAGCCATCCTTGTTGAATGGCCCCTCACGCACCTCCGCCAGCATCAGCTCGGTGTCTTCGATACGCAGCGCGCGCTTGGGCGCGCCGAGCTTCTCGATCTCCTTCTTGATCGGCTCGGCGCGCTGTTTGGCGTTGCGCAGCTCGTCGTTGGTGAGCCCGGAGAGCACCGACTCGTTCGAGTACGGCTCGGTCGAGACATACTCGTCGCGCTCCTTGATGAGCAGCCATTCTTTCTCGGTCTTCTTCAGCTTGATCAGGGTCCAGCGGCCATGAAGCTTGTAGCCCCTTAGCTCGAACAGCAGCTTCCCCTTTTCGAATCCTTCGCGGACATCCTCCAGGGGAACCCACACGCCACGGTCCCAAACGATGACGGTGCCGGCGCCGTAGTTCCCTTCGGGAATGACCCCTTCGAAGTCACCGTACTCGAGCGGGTGGTCTTCGACCTTTACGGCCAGGCGTTTGTCGGCGGGATTGGCCGACGGCCCCTTGGGGACGGCCCACGATTTGAGCACACCGTCCAGCTCGAGCCGCAGATCCCAGTGCAGGCGCGTGGCGTCGTGCATGTGCACGATGAGCAACCCGCCCGGTTTTGGCGCTGCTTTTGGGACTAACCCACCGGGCTCCGGGGTCTGATCGAACGCGCGTTTCGCACGGTATGTGCTGAGCGCGTCACCTTCCTCCGGGCGGGCCTTCCGACGAGTAGGCATGAGCGCGTATCATACCCCGATATGGCCGCCCATTCCATCGGTTCCGCCACGGTCTCGTTTGGCCTCGTGTCCGTGCCCGTGCAGCTCTACGCTGCCGGCGAGTCGAAGGCCGCGATCTCGTTCAACTGGCTCCATAAGAAGGATGGGGCGCGCCTCAAGCAGCAGTACGTCTGCTCGAAGGACGGCGAAAAGGTCGAACGCAGCGACATGATCAAGGGCTACGAATTCCAGAAGGGGCAGTACGTCACCTTCACGCCCGACGAGCTGAAGGCGCTCGAAGAACGCGCCACCGGCGCGATCGATATCGTGGAGTTTCTGCCCGCCGAGCAGGTGGACCGCATCTATCTCGACCGCACGTACTTCCTCGGACCCGACAAGGGCGGCGAGCGCGCCTACAAGCTGCTCACGGAAGCGCTCGAGAAGACCAAACGCGTGGCGATCGGCCAGTACGCCGCGCGCGGCAAGCAGTACGTGATCATGGTCCGGCCCAAGGACGGCGGCCTCGTGATGGAGCAGCTGCGTTACGCCGACGAGATCCGCGACATCGCCGAGGTCCCGATTCCCAAGACCGAGGTGAAGAAGCCGGAGCTCGACCTCGCGATCAAATTGATCGAGCAGGCGGCGACCGAGGAATTCCACCCGGAGAAGTACAAGGACAACGTGCGCGAGCGCATGCAAGAGCAGATCGAGCGCAAGGTCGAAGGCAAGCAGATCGTCGAGGAGCCGGAAGAAGCGCCGAAGACCCGAGTGCTCGACTTGATGCAGGCGCTGAAGCAGAGTCTCGAAGGAGAGAAGGCCGAAGCGAAGCCGGCTGCGAAACCCGCCAAGCGGAAAAAAGTCGCGGGCGGTCGCTAAAGCATTACATTGGGGCGACTTTTACCCCGAGGGTGCCGCCGTGCAAGACAGCTTCGCGACGACCGGCTTCAGTACGACGACCTGGGTCATCATCTGCGCGGTCGCCATCTTCGAAATCGCCAGCCTCTGGAAAGTGTTCACCAAAGCCGGCCAGCCCGGCTGGGCCGCGATCATTCCGATTTACAACGGCATCGTGTTGCTCCAGATCGCCGGCAAGCCGATCTGGTGGATTCTGCTCTACTTCATTCCCGTCGTGAACATCGTCATCTCCATCATCGTGATGCACAACATCTCGAAGAACTTCGGGCATGGCGTCGGTTTCACGCTCGGTCTCGTCTTCCTGGGCGGCATCTTCATTCCGATCCTGGCGTGGGGGGACTCGCAGTATCTGGGACCAACTGCAGGAACTCCCGTGCTAGTTTAGGACCCATTCCTTTTTCTTCGTGTTTGAAAAAGACGTACGCATCGGTCCAGGCGTTGCCCAGCGCCTGGATTTTCCTTGCCCACTCGCCCAGCGCCTCCGCCGAATACCCCTCATCCCGTAACCGCACGTAGCCGAAGTCCGCCGTGGCAATGGCTGGAGTCGTCCCTTCCTCTGTATCCGCAATGCACAGCGCGGTGTTGGTGCTCCGCAACAATTCGTAGACGTCGTCTGACCACCACGATGCGTGACGGAACTCACACGCCGCGCGGACATCCGGCGGAAACTGGGTCAGGAGACCACCCAGCCGAGCGATGTCTTTAGTAAAATTGGGGGGTAATTGAAATAATACCGGCCCCAGCTTGGCATTAAGCTTGCGAACTGTATCACAGAAGTAGCGGAGTGGCTCATCAATATTCTTCAGGCGCATGAAGTGGGTAATACGTTGCGGCGCCTTCACCACAAAGACGAACCCCGCCGGGGTCGCCGCATCCCAGCCGGCGATCGTTTTCGCGCTGGGCATGCGATAAAAGGTGTAATTGATCTCGACCGTGCCCAATTGTTGGGCGTAGTACTCGAGCCACTTCCCGCTCGGGAGCTTGGGCGGATAAAAGCTTCCCTTCCATTCCGGGAAGTTGTAGCCGGACGTACCGACGTGCAGTCGCAGGACAGGCATCGCGTAAAACCTAGTTTCACCATTCTCGATGGGGGAGTCGTCGTATGAAGATGCTCAAGTTCACATCTGTTGCCGTGGTGTTCGCGCTTGCCGCCTGCGGAACATCGGCCGAAACCGAGCGCAAGTTAGCCGAGCTGGAAACGGCCAATGCGCAGAAGGATAGCCTGATGCAGGAAGTGGCCATCAGCTCGCGGCTCATCACGGACGTCAACGCCGAGCTCGCCAAGGCGAAGATCCGCAGCAATCGCCTGCGCGTCTCCAGCGAAAGCCCGATCACCGCGTCGAACGACACGCTGATCGCCAAGCTGCGCTACGTCGTGACGCGCGTCCGCGAGACCGAGAACGCGCTGAACGAGAGCCGCCAGCGGATCAAGAACCTGACGTCACTGTCGGACAGCCTGCGCGCGACGCTCGACTCGACCGTGGGGAATCTGCAATCGGTGATCGCATCGCAGAAGATGACGATCGACCTGCTGACCGACCGCGTGAACGCGTTGACCGAAGAGAACGTGGCGCTGAAGGACAGCCTGGCGACCGGCTACTACATCATCGGCACGCGGGACGAGCTCAAGAAGCGGGGCATCCTCACCGAGCAGGGCGGCGGCCGCGTGTTGTTCATTCTGTGGCGCACCGGCAAGACGTTGCAGCCGGCGCGGAACCTCGATCCCAGCCTGTTCACGGCGATCGACACCCGCCAGGTGACGCAGATTCCGCTGCCGAGCGCGAGCTCCGAGTATCGCGTGGCGTCGCTGCAGGATCTGGGATACATCGCCGAAGAGCGCAACCACAACAAGTACTCCGGCGTGCCGAGCCTCACGATTACGTCGCCGGCCGATTTCTGGCGGACCTCGAAGTTCTTGATCATCATCCGCGAGGGCTCGGGGACACGGGTCGCTGACGCGCCCATGAGCTCGGAGTCACAAGTCGTAAGCCATTAGCGAAGTCCAAGACGCCACGTTGCAAGGGGCCAGGAAGACTTCCTGGCCCCTTTCATTTGATGGTACTTTTTAGCCATGGACATCCGCTGCGGCTGGTCGACTTCCAATGAGCAGATGACCGCCTATCACGACTCCGAATGGGGGGTGCCGGTCCACGACGAGCGGCAGCTGTTCGGCAAGCTCGTGCTGGATGGATTCCAGGCCGGACTCTCCTGGGCGATCATCCTGCGCAAGCGCGAGGCGTTCCTCAAGGCCTTCGACGGATTCAATCCGGACACGATGGCGCGCTACGATGCGCGCCGTATCGCCAAGATCCTCAAGGATCCCGGCATCGTGCGCAACAAGCAGAAGGTGAAATCCGCGGTGGGCAACGCGCGCGCGTTTCTGAAGATGAAGGACGCTGACGAGTCGTTCGACCAGTTTCTCTGGCAATTCGTCGGCGGAACGCCGAAGGTCAATGCGTGGAAGACGCTCCGCGGCGTGCCGGCCGAAACCAAAGAGTCGACGGCGATGAGCAAGGCGCTGGTCGAGCGAGGCTTCCGGTTTGTGGGGCCGACGATCGTCTACGCGTTCATGCAAGCGGTGGGAATGGTCAACGACCACCTGGTATCGTGCTACCGCTACGGGGAGCTTACTTCGCGCGCTCCAGGTATTGCCCGGAGCGCGGGTCCACGCGCACCTTCTCGCCGGGGCTGATGAACTCGGGCACCTGAACCGTCACACCGTTCGACAGCTTGGCCGGTTTGGTGCTCGCCGTCTTCGTCGCCGTCTTCATTACCGGCGACGTGTCGACCACCTGCAGCTCGATGACCCCTGGTAGCTCGATGGCGATCGGCCGTCCGTCCAACCACTCCACCTGCACCACCATCTCCGGCTGTAACCAGGGTGTGTCCTCGCCTACGGCGCGCTCGTCGAGCGTGAACTGCTCGTAGGTCTGCTGGTCCATCACATGCACGCCGCCCTGATCCTGGTAGAGGACCTGCATCTCTTTCGTGTCGAGACGGGCTTCCTGGAGAAACTCCGTCGCCGCCAGGCGCTGATCGAACGTGTTACCCGAAACGAGATTGCGGAAACGTACCTGCACGAACGCCCGGAGGTTGCCGGGCGTGCGATGCGTAAAGTCCATGACCCGGCACGGCTGGCCGTCGATCATGAGAACGTGACCTTTGCGAATGTCTGTGGCTTTCATGGGAGCGGGAACATAAGCCGGCTGCCTTAGCACTCCAAGGCCCCGAGTGCTATCTGCTTGCCTGACACGCGGCCATTTACTAGCGTGAGCGGTCTCACACACCTTTTCCGTGTCGTATTGCAGCTTTCCGCTGCAGGGTGTCTACACCGTAGCGGAGCGGTTTCTAGGGTAAGACGTTACGCAATAGCCAGATAGATGAGCGGCACCAAGCTTGCCTCTACAGTGGCCGTAAGGGAGGGAAGCATGATCAGGCCAATGATCCACCGGCAGCTGACGCGCGGCGACCTCGCCTGTCTCGTCGACGAGATTGCCCGAGTGGACGTCTCGGAAGGACGCGAGGCCGACCAGGCGCTGCAAGCTGGCGCCGTCGACACCGTCCTCGATTCCCCCGCGGCGCTCGAAGCGGTCCTCGGCCGCGGCGGCGCGCCTGCGCCGTTGCCCCTCACGCTGCTTTGGTATATCCCGATTCGCGCCCAGCTGCGTTCGCGTGGCGTGACCGACATTCAGTTGGCCGACTACGCGGCGACGCTTCCCGTAGTCTTTGCCACGTCGCAGTCGCAGCGCGCCATCGCGAGGGGCGAAAACGGCATGTCGGGGTGGTGGCGTTACGTCGTCGCGCTCCCGCAAGGCACGGTCGCGCAAGCCGAGGCCGCGGCCGACGCGGCGGGGCTGGCGTTGTGGTGGGCCGGCTGCTTCCCCGAATGGGTGGAGCGCGGCGGCTCGGGCCAGGGGATGGTGCGTGCCTACGTCACGTTCGCGGGCCGCATGCTCGCGCTCGCAGCCGACCTGCTCGAATCCGCCGCGCCCGAAGAGGCCGCGTTGTGCGCTCGCGCTGCCGAAGCGCGCACTGAGCTGCATGCCGCACTGATCGAAGCCCGCGCCGATTATATCGGCGACGATCCGCATAGCAGCGAAAGCCGCCTCAACCGATTCTTGAGGCGGCTCGCCGACAACTAGTCTACCAGCGGCTGATTTCTTCCTGGAACTGCTTCGACCGCTCCGTTAGATCGACCGCCGTAACCGACGGATCCTGCTTTACCAGCTCGACCCGCTGCAAGTTCGCCACGGCCTTGCCGTACGTTCCCTCGACCGCCAGCGCCGCGCGGTATTGCTCGACCGATTGCTCGTAGCGGCCGGTGAGCTCGAGCGCCATGCCGAGGTTGTTGCGGAACGTCGCGACCCTATCCTCGATCTCGTTGGCGCGAGCCAGCGGACCGATGGCGTCCTCAAACCGCTCCAGCCGGACGTAGAGCGCGCCCAGGTTGTTCATCGCCCAGGTGTCGCTGTCATTCTTTACGATGGCTTGTCTGTACGCGACGATCGCGTCATCGGTCTTTCCCTGCGCTTCGAATGCCCGGCCCTGCAACCGCAGCGGCTCGCTCGACGTCGAATCGAGCGCGATCGCGGCCTCGATGTGCACGAGCGCACTGTCCGGCTGCCCCGATTCGAGCAACACACGGCTCAGGTTGAGGTGACTCTTCACGTGCGTCGAATCGATCAACAGCGACTGCACGAACGCGCTTTCCGCCTGTTCACGATCGCCGGACTTCCACGCCGACAGGCCGAGCATGTAGAAGCCCCAGGCATTGGTGGGCCGGCTCTCGGTGTAGGTCTTGAAGAGGACGGTGGCGTCATCGTAGCGGCGTTCGCGATAGGCGGAATCCGCAAGCTCGAAGGTGACCGGACCGCTGATGACGAGCGCCGGCTTCGCGGTGCTGCCGGTGCTGACGTTGCTGACCGGGACGGTCGTGGACGAAGCAGACCCTACCGGCTCACTGGCGCGAGCCTGGTCGGGATGACGGTCGCTGCAGGCAGCAAAGGCGTAGGCGGCGACCACGGTGGACACGATTCCAGCCATCAGAATGACCGGAAATCTGAACGACCGATTGGACTGATTCAGCTCGAACTGGTACGACATGGCTCCTCCGGGAGCAGGGGTTCGCCCCACGGAAAAGCAAACGCGGTACCGGCTATTGGCTATTGGCTATCGGGTGATTTGGTGCGGACTTACGGTTTCGTTCGACGCTTCATGTGTACGATTTAACACTACGATTTCTTGTCGTTCGTGTCCCGCTGAACCCCGAGGCGCCGCATGACTTTCAGCAGGCTGGCGTGGTCGGAGAGTCCGAGCTCTTTCGCCGTCTTCGTCACGTGCCACTCGTTTCGCTCTAACGCCTGAATCACGATCTGCCGCTCCGCCTCGAGCTTCTGCTCTTCGAAAGTGCGTAGAGAGGCGTGGGAACTGCGTGCGACGGCATGTTTCCCGTCCCGGATTTCGGGAGGCACCGCGTTGCGGGTCAATTCCTCGCCGTCGGTCGCGATGATCATGCGCTCGACGACGTTGCGAAGCTCGCGAATGTTGTTGCGCCGCCAATCATAGGCCATGAGCGCCTCGACGGCGTCAGCCGCGACGGTCTTTCTCTTCATCCCGAACCGCGCACAGGTCGCGGCGACGAGATGCTCGACCAACGCGGGAACGTCGGACAACCGATCGCGCAGCGGCGGCACGCGCAGCACATGCACGTTGAGCCGATAGAACAGATCCTCGCGAAAGCGTCCCTCGGCGACCTCCTTCTCGAGGTCCCGGTGTGTCGCCGCCACGACGCGCGTGTTCACCTCGACCGTCTTGTTGCCACCGAGGCGCGTGACTTTTCGCTCCTCGAGGACGCGCAGCAGTTTCGCCTGCGCGGCGGGCGGCAGATCGCCGATCTCGTCCAAGAACAACGTCCCGCCGCTCGCCGCCTCGAACGCGCCCTTCCGAGTCGCGCTGGCGCCGGTGAACGCGCCGCGCTCGTGGCCGAACAGCTCGCTCTCGACGAGCTCGTGCGGCAGCGCGGCGCTGTTGAGCGCGACGAACGGGCCCCTGGGATTTGCGCCGAGCCGGTGCAGCTCGCGCGCGACCAGCTCCTTCCCCGTCCCGCTTTCGCCCACGACGAGCACCGGACTGGGCACGGGCGCGACACGAACGATCGCTTCCTTGAGCTTTCCGAGCGCGGGGCTCGTACCGACGAGCGGCGTTTCGAGCCCGAACTCGTGCCGCAGCAACGTGACCTCGGCGGTCAGCCGGCGCCGCTCGATCGCGTTCTCGACTTCCTGAACGACGCGCTCCATCGGCTCGGCCTTGTCGATGAAGCTGTAGGCGCCGAGTCGAATCGCCTGCACGCAGCGATCGTAGTCGCCCGTTCCGGTATAGACGATGATCGGAACGCGCAGGCCCAGCCGTTCGACTGAGCGCAGTACCTCGAACCCGTCCATCCCCGGCATCTCGAGATCGAGGATGACGCAATCCACCGAATCGCGCGTCAGGCTTTCGAGCGCCGTGCGGCCGCTCTTGGCAATGAGGGTCTCGTAGCCGCGCAGGCGCTTGAGGTCATACGCATACTGCTCGGCCATGGCCGGCACGTCGTCCACAATGAGGATCAGCGTCATGTCCTCACCCCCTGACCCCCTCTCCGCGTTGCGGCGAGGGGGAACCAAGAGCTGGGATTTCCACGATGAAGCTGCTCCCCTTCCCTGGCTCGGTTTCGACCTTGAGCGAACCGTTCGAGTCGAGAACCAGTCGCCGGACGATCGACAGTCCCAATCCGGTCCCCCCAGGTTTGGTCGTATGGAAGTCGTCGAACGCCTTATCCAGCTCTGACTTGGTCATACCACGTCCGGTATCGCTGACGGAAATCCGCACGATATTCTTGCCGTGTTCCGTCGTGACGGTCACGCTCCCGGCCTTTCCGTCGAGACTATCCAGTGCGTTGCTGATGAGGTTCTCGATCACGCGGCGCAACACGAGCGCGTCGGCAGAAACCGGTGGCAGTCCTTCGGCAAGCTTGGTGCGCACTGAGGAGGCGCCAATCGTCTCCCGCACCACCGCATTCACGTCCGTCGCCTTCCGCTCTGACTGCGGCGACAGCTTGGCGTAGTTCGCGGCCAGCGTTTCGAGATAGCTGATACTCGATTCCACCGTCCCCTGGCGTTCGGCGAAAACGAGTGGCAGCTCCTCCGGTTTGTCGCGCGCGACCTGCGTGAGGTGTCGAAACACGTTGCGCAGCGGCGCGAGACCGTTCTTTACGTCGTGATTCACCTGGCGGGCGAGATCGCCGATGGCGATGCGCCGCTCCATGTCGCGCATGCCGGCTTCGACGGGCTCACTGATGCGCGTGGACAGCCAGCCCGCGAGGAGCAGCGCCGCGAGCGCGGCGACCAGAACGGCAGCCGCAAACCAGAGATTCACGTTGCGTTGCAGCGCGGTCAGGAACGCCGAGGAGCGGGTGACCACGATCCGCGCCTGCTCGACCCGTCCCGGCCCGTCGGTCGCGTCGACATACGGCAGCGTGAGCTCGCCCACAACGAGCTTGCCGGAGTCGGCGTTGGTCGCGTCGCGCGGCAAGACGAGCCCGACGCCGAGCTCTGGATCGCGTGCAAGACGGGCGAGAAACTGGGAATCCACCGCAACGCCACCGATCAGCCGCAGTGACTTGCGAGCGATGCTGAACGTGTCGCTCGTGACCAGCGCGAGAAAGGGGCCTTCGGCGGTCGCGGCGCGGACCAGCTCGCGCCCCGACACCACGGGACCCAGACGGTCGAACTCGTTGCGGAAATGCCCCGATGAGACGACGCGTCCTTCGTCATCCTGGATCTGCAGAAAATCGAGGCCGGCGAGACGCATAGCATTGCCGGCATAGTCGAGCACGTACCCGCGGTCGGCGGAGCGCAACGAGGCGCGGAAGGTGTTGTCGTCGTTGACCGCGCTGCGCAGCGCCGCCAGGCGCGACGCGATACGATCGGTCTCCCGCCCGATGTCCGCGTTGATGACGGCGACCAGTGCGTCCACGCGACGCTGGTACTCCCCGGTGACGCGCTTCGACATCTCGCGGCGGATGCCGAGACCGAACACGAGCAAAGGAATCATCACCACCACCCCAAACGCGATGAGGAGGCGGGTGCGGAATTTCATGGGGCGAGGTGAACCGTTCCGTCCTGATCGACTGTCCAGCGCGCGATGCCGCGGCGCACGATCGCGGTGGGCCGCGTGTCGACCAGCGCGGTGAAGGTGGCGGGCCACGACGGCAGCAGGTCCTTCGCGGAACGGCAGATGTCGGCGGTCACGCGCGGCAGCGCGACGACGTAGCCCCAATCCCTGCCGCCGGCAAGCGCGGCGCTGAGATCGTCAGCTGCGCGTCCCGTCGCGACGGCATGCGTCAACGCGGCGAGGCGTCCCGCCAGCTCGCGCGCCGTGGGATCGGACCGCGGATACAGAATGCGCCGTTGCCCCGTGGACGCCGGCGGCGAGCTGGCCTGAGCGCCGGCGCCGCCCATCCCGCAGGCGCGGAGATCGAGCCACCAGAAGCCACCCTCGGCGCGGCGTGCTTCGGCGCGCACTGCCTGCTCCAGTCCGTCGAATCGCGTCCCGCCCGCCTCGGCGGTGACGTAGACGTAGGTGCGATCCCAGGGGAGCGCGACGACCGTGAGATCCTTGAGCGTCGCGGCATAGTCGCGCAACGCGCGATCGCGCGTGACGAGAAGATCGACGCCCGCATCGAGCAGGTCGCGCGCATCCCCACTCGTCGCAACCTTGAACACGAGCGTATCGCCCCGGGAGCTATGGGCGCGGATCTCCTGAGGCGTGGTGGTGCCGCTCGTCGCCCAATACGCGCCCGTGCCGATCGGCCAACTCGTATCGGGCGCCGGCTTGGTCACCGCCAATCCCGGATCGGCGAGCAGCGGCGGCACGTCGTCCTTTTCTTTCGCAAACGTCACCGTCACCACGCGTGTCTCGAGCGCGCCGAGCGTGTAGCCGACTCCGCCCCTGCCGAACGCGACATCCTGAGCCGTGACGGGCGCGCCGTCCCAAAACTGCGCGTCGTCACGGAGACGAAACGTCCAGCGGCGACCGTCGTCGTCCTTGGTCCATCGCTCCGCCAGCTCTGGGAGGGCGTGACCCTCGCAGTCGATCCGAATGGGGGTCTGGTACAGATGACGGAAGACGATCCGTTCGGCGTCGTTGCGCGGGACCGGCGCGTGCCGCGGGTCGACGGCGTCATTGAGGCCGATGGTGATCGTGCGAGACGGCGCGGTGACAGCGCCGGTCGAGAGCAGGCAGCTCTCGTCTGGCGCCCCGCGCGTCTCTCCCCCGCCCACTCCGCCGCCCGTGCCTGTGCCGATGCGCGGATGCGCACAGGCCGCGGCGATGGCCAGAGGAATGATCAGTGTCAAACGCAGTGCTGGCATGAAAGAACGATACACTACACTATCTCTGCATGGGATTCGCACGCAGTCTCCTCCTCAAGGCGTCCCGCAGCCAATGGTTGGCCCGCCAGTTGCGCGAGCGCCGCTTCTTCCAGCGCGCCGTCAAGCGCTTCATGCCCGGCGAGACACTCGAGGACGCACTCGAGGCGGCGAATCAGTTCGCCAAGGCCGGGATGGGCGCGGTGCTCACCGAGCTGGGCGAGCAGGTCACGAACCGCGCCGAAGCAGCCGCGGTCCGCGATCATTACCTCGGCGTGCTCGAAAAGATTCAGCGGCGCAAGCTGCCGGCGCACGTTTCGGTCAAGCTGACCCACCTGGGTCTCGAGGCGAGCAAGGAAGGCTGCATCCAGGATGTGCTGAAGCTCGCCGCGCGCGCCGAGCAGGCGCGGTCGGTCCTATGGATCGACATGGAGGAATCGCGCTACGTCGATGACACGCTGGAGGTGTACCGGCGTGTGAAAGGGGAATACAAGGACGTGGGCGTGGCGATGCAGGCGTATCTGCGCCGCACCGCGGCGGACCTCGAAACGCTCTTCCCTCTCTCGCCCACGATCCGGCTGGTGAAGGGCGCCTACAACGAGCCGGCCGACGTCGCGTTCCCGAGCAAGAAGGATGTGGACGACAACTACTTCAAGCTGGCGGAGCGGCTCCTGGATGAGGCGCTGCGCCAGCGCGCGCGACCGATCTTCGGAACCCACGACGCCCGTATGATCGGTCGCATCCAGCAGGCAGCCAACGCGAAGCGAGTCGATCGCTCGGCATATGAATTCCACATGCTGTACGGCATCCGGGCGGACGCGCAGCGCGCGCTCGCGGACGCCGGTCAGGTCGTAAAGGTGCTGATCAGCTACGGGAGCGCCTGGTTCGCCTGGTACATGCGGCGCCTTGCCGAACGGCCTGCAAACGTGTGGTTCGTGCTCCGAAACGTCGTGTAGATTAGGGACATGGCCACCTCCGCAGTCTCCCGTCCAGGACGTGAAACCCGCGACTCGGTGGTAATCCGATTCGCCGGCGATTCGGGCGACGGGATGCAGGTGACCGGCAGCCAGTTCACGCTCGAAACGGCGCTCGCCGGCAGCGACTTCTCCACCTTCCCCGATTTCCCCGCGGAGATTCGCGCGCCGACGGGCACGACCTTCGGTGTGTCGGCTTTCCAGATCCATTTCGGCGGCACCGATGTGATGACGCCCGGCGATGCCGTCGACGTGCTGATCGCGATGAATCCCGCGGCGTTGACGGTCGAGCTGCACGACCTGAAGGTGGGCGGCACGGTCATTGTCGATACCGATGCATTCAACGAGCGGAATCTCAAGAAAGCGGGCTACGCGAAGAACCCGCTCGAGGACGACTCGCTCGCCAAGTATCAGGTCCTCAAGTTCGACATCACGAAGCTCACCGCCGATGCCGTAAAGCCGCACGGGCTCTCTTCGCGCGAAGCGCATCTGTGTCGCAACATGTGGGCGTTGGGCCTGCTGCTCTGGATGTACGGCCACGAACGCGCGGCGACGATCGAATGGCTGAAGCGCAAGTTCGCGAAGAAGCCGGAGATCGCGGCCGCGAATGTCGCGGCGGTCAACGCCGGGCATGCGTTCGGCGAAACGGCGGAGATGACGGAGCACATGGTCGGCTACGTCGTCCCGAAGGCTGCCGTGCAGGCGGGTCGCTACCGCACCGTTACCGGAACCGAGGGTCTGGCCTGGGGCTTGGTCGCGGGGCTGCGTGCCGCGGGGATCGAGAAGATGGTGTTCGCTGGCTATCCGATCACACCGGCGTCCGCGTTGCTCCACACGCTCGCCAATCTGCGCGCCTATGGCGTCGTCACGTTCCAAGCCGAGGATGAAATCGCGGCGAGTGGCGCAGCGCTGGGCGCATCCTATGCCGGCGCGCTCGGCGTCACGTCGAGCTCAGGGCCCGGGATCGCGCTCAAGACCGAGATGCTGGGATTGGCGATCGCCACGGAGCTGCCGCTCGTCGTCATCGACTCCCAGCGTGCCGGCCCATCCACCGGCATGCCGACGAAGGCCGAGCAGTCCGATCTGT
>Ga0209488_10000693_pt1 | contig 28532 bp, 24 predicted proteins | sample Rivendell_Oct201_8_FD_188349 | JGI IMG/M metagenome (GOLD analysis project Ga0209488, IMG submission 188349) | Vadose zone soil microbial communities from the Eel River Critical Zone Observatory, Northern California, USA -... | ecosystem: Environmental > Terrestrial > Soil > Vadose zone >...
ACGTCGACGTGCAGCTGATCGGCGGTGCCGTGCTGCACGGCGGCAAGATCGCCGAGATGTCGACCGGCGAAGGCAAGACGCTGGTGGCGACGCTGCCGGCGGCGCTCAATGCCTTGACCGGCCGTGGCGTCTACGTGGTCACGGTCAACGACTACCTGGCGCAGCGCGACCGCGACTGGATGGCGCCGGTGTTCGAGTATCTCGGACTGACGGTCGGCGCGATCCAGTCGCAGATGGCGCCCAACGAACGCCAGGCGCATTACGCCTGCGACATCACCTACGGCACCAACAACGAGTTCGGCTTCGACTACCTGCGCGACAACATGAAATGGCGCGTCGAGGACCAGGTGCAGAAGAACCTCGCCTACGCCATCGTCGACGAAGTCGACTCGATCCTGATCGACGAGGCCCGTACGCCGCTGATCATCTCCGGCGAGACCGAGGGTACGACCGAACAGTTCGTGCACGCCGACCGCATCGCCCGCCAGCTCAAGGATGTCGAGCACTTCGAGATCAAGCTGAAGGAGCACCAGTGCCTGCTGACCGAACAGGGCATCGAGAAGGCCGAGAAGCTGGTCGGCGTCGAGAGCTTCTACGCCAACCCGGCGCACATGGAATGGCCGCACCTGCTGGAGACGGCGCTGCGAGCGCACCACATCTACCACAAGGACAAACACTACGTCGTGCAGCAGCCGCAGCGGCGTGATGGCTCGGTCGGCGATCCCGAGGTGATCATCGTCGACGAGTTCACCGGTCGGCTGATGCCCGGGCGCCGCTGGAGTGACGGTCTGCACCAGTCGGTCGAAGCCAAGGAGGGCATCAAGCCGCGCGAGGAGAACCGCACGCTGGCGACGATCACGCTGCAGAACTACTTCCGCATGTTCGGCAAGCTGGCCGGCATGACCGGCACGGCGATGACCGAGGCGGCGGAGTTCGCCAAGATCTACGAGCTCGACGTGGTGACCATCCCGACCAATCGGCCGATGATCCGCAAGGACACCAACGACCAGATCTACCTCGACGAGGGCAGCAAGTACGACGCGATCGTCGCCGAGATCCAGGGCGAGTACCAGAAGGGGCGGCCGGTCCTGCTCGGCACGACTTCGATCGCCAAGTCGGAAGCGATCGCCGAGCGGCTGCAGAAGGTCGGCGTGCCGCACAACGTGCTCAACGCCAAACAGCACGCGCGCGAGGCGGAGATCATCATGCAGGCCGGCCGCAAGGGCGCCATCACCGTGGCGACCAACATGGCCGGTCGCGGCACCGACATCGTGCTCGGTGGCAAGGCCGACGCGCTGTGGCGCAGCGAGTTGAAGAACCGCGGGTTGGCGGAGGACGCCGCGGCGGCGAAGGAACTGTTGGCGGCGTTGACCGCGCAATGCCAGCAGGAGCACGACGCGATCATCGCGCTCGGCGGCCTGTACGTGCTCGGCACCGAACGCCACGAAGCCCGGCGCATCGACAACCAGCTGCGTGGTCGTTGCGGGCGTCAGGGCGATCCCGGACACACCAAGTTCTTCCTCAGCTTCGACGACGACCTGATGAAGATCTTTGCCCGCGATTGGGTGAAGGTGATGATGGAGAAGATGGGGTTGAAGTCTGGCGAGGTGATCGACAGCCCGATGGTCACCCGCGGCATCGCCCGCGCGCAGCGCAAGGTCGAGGCGCGCAACTTCGACATCCGCAAGCATCTGCTCGAGTACGACGAGGTGATGGACAAGCAGCGCAAGTTCATCTACACGCAGCGGCAGGACTGCCTGGAGATGAAGGGGATGCGCGACAAGGTGCTCGGCATGTTCGAGGAGGTGCTCGACCCGGTGCTGGAGCGCTATGCCGGCGACAAGGACACGCCGATCGACTTCGTCGAGATCCGCAAGTGGCTGGTGCACAAGGCTGGTCACGAGCTGCGGCTCGACGGCTTCGAGCAGGTCGAACGCGAGCAGCTGTTCACCTGGGTGATGCAGCGGGTCGAGGAACTGCAGGACCAGCGCGCCAAGCACTACGGCGAGGACTGGGACAAGCTGATCCAGTTCCTGCTGGTGCGGACCATCGACGAGAAGTGGAAGGACCATCTGCACGCGATGGAGGTGCTGAAGGCGGGCGTCGGCCTGCGCGGCTATGCGCAGATCGATCCGAAGAACGAGTACAAGAAGGAGGGTTTCGAGAAGTTCGAACTGCTCAAGGATTCGATCGCCGACGCCGTGACCGACGTGGTCTACAAGGTCGAGTTCAAGCGCCAGGAGGACCTGCTGCCGCCGCCGCCACCGAAGGCGGCGATGCCGATGCCGCGCACGCCAGAGGAGGTGCAGGCGCTGTTCGAATCGCTGGTCGCAGCCGGTCAGGTGCCGCAGGAGATCATGCAGCGGATGCAGCAGGGCGAGCGCTTCATGCTCCGGGTCACGCCGCAGGGGTTGGTGCTGCAGCCGGCGGCGCCGCCGCAGCCGGGCGCGGGCGGTGCGGCCGCAGCAGCTGCGCCGGCGGTGCAGCCGGCCGCGAACACGCCTTCGCCGGTGGCGGGAGCAGCCGACGCCGCCCGCGCGCCGCTGGCGTCAGCGGCCGCACCGCCGGTGCCGGCGGCGAGCCGAGGCACGAGCATGGCGATGGCGCCGAAGGATGGCGGTGCGAGCAGGCCGGCCACCGCACGCGCGGTAGCCGGGGCCGCCGGGCAGCGGGCGGCAAACGCACCGAAGGCCGGGCGCAACGACCCGTGCCCGTGTGGCTCCGGCGTCAAGTACAAGAAGTGTTGTGCGCCGGCCTTCGACTAGCGACGCACTGCGATCGGCCGTGCAGCATTCCCAGGGCATCGCCAGCTCATCGTCGCCACCGACGCGCGCGCATCCGGGTTGGTGGCAGCTGCTGACGCTGGCGATCTACCAGCTGGTGTTCTCGATCGGGTTCCTGTTCTACACGCCGGTGCTGGCATGGCGCATGCTGTTCGATCGCCGCTACTGCAAGGGATTGAGCGAGCGAACCGGACGAGTCGCGTTCGCGCACGCTGACCGGGACGTGATCTGGATCCACGGCGTTTCGATCGGCGAGATCAAGGCGGCGGCCAACATCATTGCCTGCCTGCGTCGGCTGCGCCCGGAACTGCAGCTCGTGCTGTCGTCTACCACGCCCAATGGGCATCTGGTGGCCCGCAAGGAGAACCCGGACTTGCCGGTGGTGTTCTATCCCCTCGACTTCGCCGGGTTCCCGGCGCGCGCGCTCGATCGCGTCCGTCCGCGCTGCGTGCTGCTGATGGAACTTGAGATCTGGCCCAACTTCCTGCTGGCGGCGGCTCGCCGTGGCATTCCAGTCGCCGTCATCAATGGTCGGATCAGCCAGCGGACATTCCGTGGGTATCGCCTGGCGCGGGTACTGCTGCCGCAGCTCGACCTGATCAGCATCTACTGCGTGCAGGACGCGGCCTATCGGCAGCGGCTGATCGATCTGGGCATCGATCCGCGGCGGGTGCACGTGACTGGCAACATGAAGTACGACAGCGTGGTGATGGGAGCTCATGCCGAGCGCCGCGAGGAACTGCGACGCTGGTTGGCGGTCGACGACCGCCCGGTGCTGGTCGCCGGATCCACCCACGCTGATGAAGAACAGTGGGTGGTCGCAGCGGTCGACGCTGCCGCGGCAACTCTCGGTCGGCCGGTGCGTGTCGTGCTGGTGCCGCGACATCCCGAGCGGGCGGCAGGAGTCAGCGACGTAGTGGTCGGCTGCGGTCATCAGGTCGTTCGGTGGAGCACGCTGTCAGCAAGATTGCCGGTCCTGGGTGACGGCACCGTGCTGTTGGTGGACACCATCGGCCAACTGCAACAGTTCTACTCTGCCTGCGATGTGGCGTTCGTGGGCGGCAGTCTGGTGCATCACGGCGGGCAGAACATGCTCGAGCCGGCGGCCCAGGGTCGCGCCGTGTTGTTCGGACCGCACACCGAGAACTTCCGCGCCGATGTCGACCTGCTGCTCAATGCCGGAGCTGCCATCCAGGTGCGGGACCGGGTGGATCTGGCGCACAAGCTGCGGGAACTTCTCGACTCGCCGGGTCGGCGCGAGACGATCGGGCGCCTGGCAAGACAAGTGATCACGGAGAACCAGGGCGCGACGGGTCGCACCTTGGATCTGGTCGCTCCCTTGCTCGGCCAAGCCCGAAGTGGGTCAGGCTAACCGATCGGCCCCGTTCTCCAGGCGAGCATCGCCAGCAGGACGAGCATGCACAAGGCAACGATCGTCAGCGCGACGGAGGTCTTGCTGACTGCAGCTGTTCCGACTCGCATCGTCGGTGTGGTGGTGGTGGTGGTGGAAAGCACTGGGCACCGGACTCTTGCCCCTAGTTCAGGCGCAACCCACGGTTGCCCGAAAAGTTGTTTCCTGTCGGCATTCCCGGGGGACTTGCGAGCCTCTTTTCTGGTGCTTTTCCCCCCGCTGTAGCTAAAGTCCGGCGCCCCGCGCCCGTTTCCGGCCACGCGATTTCCGTAGTACGTAAGAGACTCAACCCCGCCTGGCAGCCATGGACAACGAACCTCGTCTGTTCACTTCCGAATCCGTAAGTGAAGGGCATCCCGACAAGGTCTGCGACCAGGTCTCGGATGCGATCCTCGATGCGATCCTGACCCAGGACCCGGAGTCCCGGGTTGCCTGTGAAACGATGGCCTCGCGCGGCTTCGTCGTGGTGACCGGTGAGATCACCACGCGCGCCCAGATCGACTTCCAGGAGGTCGTGCGTGGGGTCGTGCGCGACATCGGCTACACCGACCCTGAAGTCGGTTTCGACCACAATTCCTGTGCGGTGTTGACGGCGATCGGGCGGCAGTCCGGCGACATCGCCTTGGGGGTGGATTCCACCACGTCCCAGAGCCGGGAACAGGGCGCTGGCGATCAGGGAATGATGTTCGGCTACGCCTGCCGCGAAACGGATGCGCTGATGCCGTTTCCGATCCACTTCAGCCACCGCATTCTCGAGGCGCTTGCCAGTGCGCGTCGCAGCGGCCGGTTCCCGTTCCTGCGTCCCGACGCCAAGAGTCAGCTGACGGTGGAATACGATGAACAAAACCGCCCGCAGCGGATCCACACGGTGGTCATCTCCCACCAGCACCGCGCCGATGTGTCGACCGATGAGTTGCACCGCGCGCTGCGAGCAGTGGCGATGGAAGTGCTGCCGAAGCCGATGGTGGATGCGCAGACGCGCTGGTACCTCAATCCCACGGGCAGGTTCGTTGAGGGCGGGCCGAAGGCCGATGCCGGGTTGACCGGCCGCAAGATCATCGTCGACACCTACGGCGGCATGGGTCGACACGGCGGCGGCGCGTTCTCGGGCAAGGATCCGAGCAAGGTCGACCGTTCCGCAGCCTACGCCGCTCGCTGGGTGGCGAAGAATGTGGTTGCAGCCGGATTGGCGGACCGCTGCGAAGTGCAGGTGGCCTATGCCATCGGCGTGGCGCAGCCGGTGAGCATCCGCTGCGAGACGTTCGGCACCGGAACCGTGCCGGAGGAAGTGATCACCTCGACGATCCGGGAAGTGTTCGACCTGCGGCCTGCGGCCATCATCCGCAACCTGGACTTGAAGAAGCCCATCTATCGCCGCACGGCTGCCTATGGCCACTTCGGTCGCAGTGGTTTTGCCTGGGAGAACCTCAACAAGGCCGAGGAGCTGCGGGCCAAGGTGCAGGTCAAGGCGAAATAGTCGCCGCCCGACGGGGACTTTCTTCACGCCGTAGCCCAGAATCGCGCCGTTGCGCGGGTTTCCCGGTTTCTGCTGCTGACGCCGGGACTATGGCTCGTGTCGACCCCATGCTCGGAGGTCGAGGCTCATGCAAGACCAGTTCGAAGTCCTGTTCTGCGATTTGTGCAACACCTCGGTGCCGCTCCAGGATCTCGAGTCCGGCGCGGCAGTGAAACATCAGGGCAAGACCATCGGTGCCTGTTGCCTGAAGGACCTCCGGCAGAGCGCGCCGCTGGCAGATGCGGCGCCCAAGGCCGCCCACCCGGCCGAGAACAGCCTGGTCCCGCTCGGCTTCGTTCTGCTCGCCGCCATCGCTGCAGCCACGATCTTCCTCGACCATCAACTGTCGCAGCGATCGAGCGCCCTTGCGGCCGCGCATCAGGAGTCCCTCGTGGCCATCCACAAGAATGCGGCGGCGCTGCAGGATCTCGCCGTCGGGTTGGAGGGGTCCGCCCGGCGCGACGATGTCGGTGGCCTCACTGAGCGGATGCTCGCCGCCGCGTCGGCCAACCAGGAAGCGCTCGGTGGCGTCGACCAGAAGTTCGAGCACCTGCGGACGGCGATCGAGTCGTTACAGGCAAGGGTGCAGGAGCTGCGCGAACAGCGGATCGATTATCGGCCGGCTCTCGAGCGGATCGAGTCCACAGCGCAGCAGGTCAAGAGCGCGTTGGCGGACCTCCAGGCCGCTCCGCGTACCGCCCCGAGCGAGGCGAGCATGCCGCAGCCTGCGCATCCCGGTGATCAGCCGCCGGCGATCCCGGGTCTGCCTGCTGATCTCGCGCACCATGTGGCCAAACTGTCGGACACCGACCCCGCTGCCCGGTTCGAGGCGGTCGACGAATTGTTGCGCAGCAAGAACCCCGCGGTTCGCGAACACATTCTGCCAATGGCCAAGGATGCGGACACTTTCGTGCGGCGTCTCGTGGTCGAAGGTCTGCGCGAGTTCCACCATGCTTCCTGCGTCGAAGCGTTGCTCGTAGCCCTGTCCGATCCCGAGGAGATCGTGCGCGACACCGCCTGGCGCTCGCTCAAGGAACTGACCGGCCAGAAGCTGCCGTTCGAGGCCGGGGCGGCGAAGGAGCCGCGGGCCCGGGCGATCCAGCGCTGGCAGGAATGGTGGGAGAAGAACAAGGCCGCGTTCGGCTAGTCGTCGGCCGCGCACCGAGCGCGGGCCGATCGAGCGCCAGCGTATGTCGCTCGCCGCGGTCGGTGGAGAAGGGCCGGTGGAGAAGTCTCTCGCGTTCTGCGACCGTCGCGATAATACTCCCACATCCACAACCAGGCTGGAGCATGATCTTGGGCGGTATTTCGTGAGCGAGCGGAGGGGCGATTGAACTGGCAGAACCGCACCAAGATCGTCGCCACGCTCGGTCCGGCATCGAGCTCCGACTCCATGATCACGGCGCTGGTTCGCGCCGGGGTCGATGTTTTCCGGCTCAACTGCGCGCATGCGGACCATCCGACCCTGATCCGCATCATCCGGAGAGTACGTCGGGTCGCCCGGCGCGAGGGTCGAGCCGTGGGCGTGCTTGCCGATCTTCAGGGGCCGAAGATCCGCGTCGGCCGGCTGAAGAACGCCGAGCCGATCTACCTGAAGCGGGGGGCACAGATCGTCATCGACGTCACCCCTGGGGTGGTCGGCGAGGCCAACGGCGGTGGCATCATCCGGATCGGGACGGGCTACCGGGGCCTCGCCGATGACGTCCGGCAAGGCGAGAAGATCCTGCTCGACGACGGCATCCTGGAGTTGCGGGTCGACCGCGTGCACGGCTCCGAGATCCACGCCCGCGTCATGTACGGTGGCATGCTGCATCAGTTCAAAGGCATCAATCTGCCCGGCAGCAGCGTGTCGATGGCTTGTCTGTCGGCCAAGGATCTGTCGGATCTGCACTGTGTGCTCGAGCACGAGGTCGATTACGTGGCGCTGTCGTTCGTCCGCAGCCCGGACGATGTCGTCGCCCTGCGCCGACACATCCACAAGGCTCGCTCGGACACGCACATCATCGCCAAGATCGAACGGCCGGAAGCTGTACGCCAGCTCGACGGCATCCTCGCGGTCGCCGATGCGATCATGGTGGCACGCGGCGACATGGGCGTGGAGATGGGGCCCGAGGTCGTGCCGCAGGTGCAGAAGCGCATCATCGCGGCGTGCAACCAGGCACGGATTCCAGTCATCACCGCCACCCAGATGCTCGAGTCGATGGTGCTCAATCCGCGACCGACTCGGGCGGAAGCTTCGGACGTCGCGAATGCGATCTACGACGGTACTTCGGCGGTGATGTTGTCGGCCGAGACTGCTTCGGGCAAGCATCCGGTACGCAGCGTTCGGACGATGGAGAAGATCATCCGCAACGCCGAGCGCGAGGTGTACGTGGGCATGGAGCAGCGGCGACGACGGCTCGGGCCAGGGACGGCATCCGTGACTCTCGCCACCGTGCGGGCCGCCGCGTACGCGGCCTTCGAAGCCAACGCCAGGCTGATCGCGGTCTACACCGAGACCGGGACCACTGCCCGCCTGCTGTCCGGGGAACGACCGCCGACGCACATCATGGCCTTCACGCCGTCGCAGCGAACGATGCAGAAGCTGGCTTTGGCCTGGGGCATCACTGCCAGCAAGATTCCGGCCGGCAAGACCAGCCACGCGCTGACCCTGTCCGGGGATCGACTGTTGCGCAGCAGCGGCCTCGCCAAGGGCGGCGACCGCATCGTGCAGATCGCCGGAACGGTCAGGCATTCCGGGTTGACCAACACCATGAGCATCCGGGAACTGTGAGCGGTTGACTCTGCTCCAGGGGTCGCTAGCATGCCCGCCCCGTTTTCACCCGCCGGCTGGCGTGCGGCATGAGCCGCACCAGCCTTTCTGTCATGACCAAGACCACCCTAGCAACGCTCGCGGATCGCAAGGCTGCGATGAGCAGTTGGCGCGTTGTCGATGCCACTGGCCAGGTTCTCGGCCGAATGGCTGCCGAGATCGCGACGATCCTGATGGGCAAGCACAAGCCGCTCTACACGCCGCACATGCTGGTCGGCGAGGGCGTGATCGTCGTCAACGCCGACAAGGCGAAGGTCACGGGCGCCAAACGCGAGACCCGCGAGTACACCTACTACACCGGCTACCCGGGCGGTCTACGGCACGTGAAGCTCGGTGACTACATGGTCGACAATCCCGAAGAAGTCATCCAGCTCGCAGTCAAGCGGATGCTGCCGAAGAACCGGCTTGGCCGGCGCATGCTGAGCCGCTTGAAGGTCTACCGTGGTGCCGAGCACCCGCACGTGGCACAGAAACCGGGTGCGTGGGACCCGACCGGCAAGAGCTGACGAAACAGGAGCCGACAAAGTGGCGATCAACAATCCGTACATCTGGGGCACCGGTCGTCGCAAGACGGCGTCCGCACGCGTGCGCATCAAGGCCGGCACGGGGAAGTTCCTGGTGAACGGTCTGGAATCGGAGCGCTTCTTCGTGACCGACGAAACCCGTCGCCAGGCAGTGAAGCCGCTGACCGTCACCCAGACGCGTAACAACTACGACGTGTGGGTCAACGTTCGCGGTGGTGGTATCACCGGCCAGGCCGGTGCGGTCAGCCTTGGTCTCGCACGCGCCCTGTGCCGCGAGAACGAGAACTTCGACAAGCTGCTGCGCGAGCATGGACTGCTGACGCGTGACTCGCGTGAAGTCGAGCGCAAGAAGTACGGGCTGCACAAGGCTCGCCGCGCGACCCAGTTCAGCAAGCGCTGATCGCGTTCGGGCCGGACCGTGCTGGCCCGCTGCCATTGCCGCGACCCGGGTCACCTGTTTCCACGATGTCGCGCGAAGGGCTATGCTCGCAGGTCGTCCCGATGGCTGGCCATTCGCATTCCTCGAACATCAAGTTCCGCAAGGACCGGGTAGACGGGAAGCGCGCCAAGGCCTTCTCCAAACTCTCCCGGATGATCACGGTCGCCGTCAGGCAGGGCGGCGCGAGCGTCGACGGCAACCCCAAACTCAGGTTGGCCATCGACAAAGCCCGGGTCTTGAGCATGTCCAAGGACGCGATCGAACGCGCGATCAGGAAGGGCGCCGGCGAAGGCGACCAGGGCAACTACGAGGAGATGCTGTACGAAGGCTATGGGCCGGGCGGCGTGGCGGTGATGCTCGAACTGCTGACCGACAACCGCTTCCGCACGGCACCCGAGATCCGCAAGCTGTTCGAGGACTGCGGCGGAAACCTGGCTGCCAACGGCGCAGTCGCGTGGATGTTCGAGCGTCGCGGCGTGTTGGTCATCGAACCCACCGCCACCTGGACCGAAGACCGCCTGACCGAGATCGCGCTCGAGGCGGGCGCCGAGGACCTCGTCCGCGACGGCGACTTGTTCAGGGTGTACAGCAAGACGGCTGATTTCATCGCCGTGAAGGCATCGGTGGATGCGGCGGGAGTGCCGCTGCGAACGGCCGAACTGGCATACGTCGCGAGCCAGCGGCATCCGGTCGGTGATCCTGCCGTGGCGAGGCGGGTGGCGAAGCTGCTGGATGCGCTCGACGACCACGACGATGTCCAGGGCGTGTTCAGCAACGAAGACTTCACCGACGACGTGGCCAAGGCTCTGGCGGCCGAGCCGTGACCGGTCGACGCTGGTTCCATGTCGGTGCCCATGCGGGCGTGCGCGATGCGGTTGTGGCACTGCTCGGTGCGCCGCCGACCGAAGGCACGCTCGACAGTCTGCGGGCGGACGACCTCGTGGTCGTCGAGGCCTTCGCCGACCTCGGGCACCGGATGGATGTGGTCGGTGGGCATGCCTTCGCGGCGCTGCGGGCCAGCAAGGAAGTGCGCGGCGTGTCGGCCTACGCCGTGATCCGGCACGACGATCCGATCGGCGCGCAGATTGCGCGGTTCTGCCTCGCGGACGGGACGCTGGTTTGGGACGGCGTGGCCAGACTGATCGGGGCCGACGAATTGCTGGTGGCGGCCGATCGCAAGCCGCGTCCGTCGGTCGAGGCACTGTTGCAGCTCATCCAGGCGTCGTTGACCAGGGAGGGGGGTGCATCCGTGCTGCAGCGCCTGCAGCAATGGGAACGAGACGACTCGCTGCTGCATCGGCTGCAGGACTCCGAGACCGGTCTGTTCGACGGACCCTATGCCAGCTTGAAGCTGGACGAGGAGTTCAAGCGGGCGCAGCGGTTCCATCTGCCGTTGTCGCTCCTGCTGTTGGACATCGGCGCCGGCGAAGTCTTGCCGTTGGGACCAAGGCGCAGCGAACTCCTGGCCGAGGTCGCCGGTGTGTTCCTGAATGCGTGTCGGGACATCGACGTGCTCGCGAGGTTCACCGAGACGACGTTCCTGTTCCTGTTGCCCGGCACCGGTCCCGACGGTGCCAGCGTGCTGGCAAGACGCATGCTCGCGGGCTTGCGGTCGCGCACTTTCGGACCGGATCTGGTGCTCGACCCGCGGGCCGGCTTGGTGACTGCTCCAGCCACTGGCATCGGCGATCGCAAGCTGTTTCTCTCGCTGGCCGAGGTCTGCCTCCGCCGCGCGCAAGCTGGCCTGGGGGATGGCGGTCTCTGCAGCTCTTGGGAATAGTCTTCACCGCGCTCGCAACGCATTGACGGTCCGCCCTTCCTGGCAGCGACCCCTGGGCCATGTTCGATCGTTTCATCAGGTTGGCGAAAGCCAAGAAGGCTCTGCAAGCCGGGCGGCTCGAGGTTGCGATCCAATTGGCGGACGATCCGCTGGTCAAGGAGGATCGCCGGGCCTCGGTGATCCGCCAGCAGGCGATCCAGGCGCTGTTCGAGCGCGCCAAGCGGCGCAGCGAAGATGGCGATGCCGCAATCGCCCTGGCCGATCTGCAGCGTGTCCTGGCTCTCGGCGGACATCCCGGCGCGGACGTCCTTGCCACGGCGGTGCAGCGCCGCATCGCTGAGCGGGGCGAGCAGGATGGCATTGCCCGCCGGGAGAACGCCGAAGCCAGGCGACTCGCGGAGCACGGCCAACTGCCGGCTGCCATCGAGATGAATCGGCAGGCGGAGGCCCGGAGTGTCGCCGTTCGTCAGGAGCGGTCGGTGGCCAACTTCATCGCCGAACGTCGCAACCGTGCAGAGGAGCATCTGGCTGCTGCGGCTGACCACCTCGAGAACGACCCCACGCGGGCGCTGGCGGAGTACCGCCGGGCGACAGCCTTGGATCGCGCAGCGGCGGAGCAGGCGACCGTCGGCAGCCGCCTGCGACGCATCGCAGCGGATCGCCTGGCACCTGCAATTGCGGTGGCTTGTGAGCGTGGCGAGTACGAGACTGCGCTGCGCTGTTGCCGCGAGCAGCTGGCCGATTGGCCGACGCTGCGCGGTGAGCCCGCGGTCGAGCAGGCGCTCGGTGGGCTTGCCGATCGTCTGTGCGCGTTGTTGCGTGCAGGTTCTCCCGAGGCGAACCCTGCCCTGGTCAGACAGCTTGCTGCGTTCGACATCCCCTTGCCCGCTGGCGGCGTCGAGGTTTGTCGGGCGGCGCAGCTGCTGGTGCATGCCGGAGAATTGCGCGACCAGGGCAAGCTGGTCGAGCTGTTGGCGTGCTTGCGCGAAGCATCCAGCTGCTTGGGCGGCAACGTGTTCGTCGAGCAGGTCCATCGCCTGGCGATCGCGACCGCGGACTGCGATACCGCCATCGAACGCGCGCGCGGCCTGGCGGCCGACGGTGACCTCAGCGGGGCCCGGGGCGAGCTGAGCCGCCTGCTGCAGGAATGGCCGATGCACGAAGTCGCCCGCCGGGAGCTTGCGATCGTCGATCAGGGGTCGCTCGATCGCGAGCAGCGGTTGCAAACGGTCAGGGAGGCCGCCCGTGTCGGGCGGTTGCGCGAAGCCCTGGGGCTCGCCTTGGCGCAGGCCGTGCCAGGACCGGCTGGTGAAGAGGCCCGAATGCTCGCCAAGGAGGTGCGTGCTCGCGTGGATCTGGTCGGCAGAGGGCTCGATCAGGTGCGCGCAGCCTTGCACGGCCGTGAGGCTGCAACTGCTGACGGCGTGCAGCACTGCCTCAAGCGAGTCGAGGAATTGGGCAAGGTGGCCGTGGACCACGAGGAGATCCCACGACTGGTCGCCGCCCTGCAAGCGGAGTTGGAGGGTCTCGAACTCTGCGACCGTGCGCAGACAGCCCTCGAGCAGCGCGCCTGGAGCGAGGGCGCGCAATCCCTGGACCAGTTGATGCGTTTGCGGGATCGGCTGTTGAGCGGTGATCGGCTCGACGCGCGCGCCCTGAGTCTGGCTGACCAGTTCTTGCGCGCGGCCGAGGACTCCCTGTCGGCGGGCCGGCTCGACGACTTGTCGGTCTGTCTGGGTGGCGTCGAATGTGTCGCAGTCGCCAAGGGCGATCTCGCCCGTCGTGCACAATCCCTGCGTACCGTTGCGACCGAGCAACGAGCGCGCGCCGACCATCTGGTCGAGGCGGCACAGCGCAAGCTTGCAGACAGAGATCTGGGCGAAGCAGAGCGTCTCATCGATGCGGCGCGACACCTCTGGGTGGACGGTCCGGGCGTACGCAAGCTGGGTGACGAACTGCGCTCGCTGCGACAACAGACGCATGCTCTGGACCGCGTGGCGGAACTCACTGCCGAGCAGGACTTCGGTGCCGCCCACCGGCGTCTGGACGAGATGCCACCGACACCGCCGCTTCTCCGCACCAGGATCTACGACATGAAGCAGAGTCTGGCGAAAGCACAGGGTCTCGACGGCGCGTTCCTGTTGCGCGTCGACGAGGGTGGCGAGTACCTGGTCATGCGCGGCGAGTCGATCAGCATCGGCAATGTCAGGGAACGCAAGACCGACCTGCCGATCCTGGCCAACATCGCTGGTTGCCACGCCCGTGTCACCCGCAGCATGTCGTTTCACGGTGGCATGCAGGACGCCATTGTCGCGGACGAGGGTGAAGTCAGGGTCGCGGATGCAAAGGTGGAGAAACACGTGCTCCGCTCCGGCGACCGGTTTGTGCTCGGCTCGCTCGGCATGCAGTACCTGGTCCCCAGTCCGCGGTCGTTGTCAGCATGCCTTGTATTGCAGGGCGGATTCCAGGTGGCGGGGACGGACCGTGTGCTGTTGATGAAGGACCGCGGGCGGGATGGGCGACTGCTGCTCGGCAGCGGCAAGGATGTACACGTCCGGGTGGCCAATGCCGAAGCGGAAGTGGAGATCTTCGCGCACAAGAATGGCCAGGTGCGGGTTCGCTGTGAGGGTCAAGGCAGCATCGACGGTCGACCGTTCGCGGGCGAACACCCGGTGGACGCGGGCGCACAGGTGCAGGCTGGTGGGATCAGTTTCGTACTGATGCCGTGGCAGAGGAGTTGAAGCAGGCTGTTCTCCGAATAGTCCGCCGGGTCACTCGCTGTGTGCTGCAACCGGGAGCCAATCGTCATGCTCGCGCTCGTGCTCACCTTCGGTTTGTTTGCGCAGGGACCTGCAGTTGCCGTTGCGGCGGCGATCCCCATGGACCCTGCAGTGGTGCCGGTCCGCGGCGAAGCAGAGTTGTCTCCGGCGCAGGCCGAGGCGGCGGCACTCGGCAAGGTCGAGGAGTACGTCAGTGGGCTCTGGACCGCGCGAGGCGAGCGGATCGTCGCCACGCAGGCGAAGTTCTGGCTGCCGCCATGTCTGCTGCGACCGGCGATGGACCGCTGGCTGCAGGACCTGTCGTCGCAGCGGCCATTCCAGGTGGTCGACCGGGTGAATCGTGAACGGGAACACGAGTTCGGCTCCAGTTGGCAGACGACCCTCTGGATCAAGGAGAACCCCCGGGTGGTCGAAGCCGGCGAGCGGCAGCTGCGTCAGTTGGTCCGCCGTGAACAGCATCGAGTGCTCTGCAAGTCCGGGGGGACGGTGCTGTTCTGGGCGGTCCTGGCCTTTGCCATCGGTTGGCTGGACCGGCTCTCCCGCGGCTACATGACCATGCGTCTGTGGGGCATCGGCCTGCTGCTCGGCACCGCCGTGCCGGCGCTGGTGTTCGTCCTGTAGGATCCAGGCATCCGCCAATGGAAGCACCGCATCTACGACCTGGCCCGCAAGAACAGCCAGCAGCGCGTATCGACTGGGAGTCCTTCTACCGGAACTACCGCAAGCCGGGCTACATCGCCGGATTCGAGGTCGTCAACAAGCTCGGCGGCGGCGTGTTCGGACTGGTATTCAAGGCGCGCAAGGAATCGATCGGCAAGGACTATGCGATCAAGTTCCTCAAGGTCGACGACGAGTCGGTTCGTGACGCGGTTGCCCGGGAACTCGACTCGGTGAAGTTCTTCGCGCAGATCGACCATCCGAATCTGGTGTCGATCGAGGACAAGGGCGAGGTCGACGGCATCCCGTTCATCGTGATGAGTTATGCCGGGCAGGAGACGCTGCGCAAGCGCTTGGAGAGTGCGCGGCTTTCCCATGACGACGCCCTGCGGATCTTCGCGCAGGCGGCGCGTGGGGTTCAGGCCCTGCACGAGCATTCGCTGGTGCATTTCGACCTGAAGCCGGCGAACATCTTCTTGAAGGGCGACATCGCGCGCGTCGGCGACTACGGGCTCAGCAAACTGGTCACCGAATCGCGCAACTCGCTCTCGTTCGGGCGCGGCACGCCGTACTACATGGCACCCGAGATGTTGCAGCGGCGCGGCGACGCCCGCAGCGACATCTACTCGCTCGGAATCATCCTCTACGAGTGCTTGTGTGGCGACGTACCGTTCAAGGGTGACTCGGAGTGGGAAGTGCTGCGCAAGCACGAGACCGAGGTGCCGGTGTTCCCGCCGAACCTGCCGGTCGAGGATCGCGCCATCCTTGCGCGCTGTCTGGCAAAGGACCCGTCGCAGCGGTTCCAGAGCGCTGCCGATCTGCTGCGCGCACTGCAGGCTCCCGTGGCCCTCGGTGAGAGCTTCGTGTTCCAGCAGCGGACCTCGCCTGGATCAGCTGCACGACCGACGGCAAAGCCAGTCGCCGCAGCCGGGCCCGCAGCGCCTGCCCGCCCCGCCATGGGTGACGCCAACGAGCTGCCGCTGCGCGACGTACGGCACAGCCCGTACGGCCTGCCCTGGCGACCTGCCGCAGCGACCAACGGCCCGATCGCCATCCTGGTCCGCTTCTTGTTCCATATCATCGAAGCCGCGATCTACTTGGTCCTGTTGCCGGTGCGGACGATCAGTCTGGTCAGCGGCCGCGGGGCAGTCTGGCTGTTGCGTCTGCCTTTCCGTATCGTCGGCGCGGCTACCGTGCTCCTCGGCTACGTCGTCATTGCCGCCCTGCTGCTGCTGGTGGTGATGGGGGTGTTGGCGTTGTTCCGAGCCGGCTGGTAGTCCTCAGAGCCATGACCTCGGCAGCCCACGACATCCAGAAACTCCAGGCGATGGACGATGCCGCCTGGTCGGCGATGCAGGATGCGTTCCACCGCCGCATCTACTTCTTCGTCAAGCGCTACGTCGCCGACCATCAGACTGCCGAGGACTTGACTCAGGACGTGTTCCTCGGCGCGGTGAGAGGCATCGCCACCTTCGACGCGACCTACACACTGGACCAGTTCCTGTTCGGCATCGCCAAGAACCGGGTGATCGACCACTACCGCAAGCACAAGGTGTCCCTGATCTCGCCGAAACAGAGCGGCGATGCCGATCGGAGTCAGATCTGGCTCGAGAACATGGAACACGAGGGCACTGCCCAACCGAAGGAACACGCGGTTCGCGGCGAGGACATCGGTCGCCAGCGGCGAGTGCTGGCCAAGATCCTGCGACAGTTCGTCGCTGAACTGTGGGACCAGGGTGAGTTCGACAAGCTGATGGTGCTGGAGTACCTGTTCGTACTCGGCGGTCGCAACAAGGATGCGGCGAAGCGTTTTGGCATCGATGACGAGAAGGCCGTGGCCGGGATCAAGTTTCGCGCGATCGAGAAGCTGCGCGGCCTGGCGCGGCAGAACGATCCGAACCACTCGCTGTTCCTCGGCCTCTGGCAACCGGGCGCCCGATGAATCAGGACGAGGTGGATCCCAAGCTGGCGTTCACGGTGACGACCGTCTGGTGTGAGGAGCGCGTTTCCTGCCCGCATCCGGACATTCTCGCCAGTTGGGCCGCCGGCGGTCTCGAGCGCGGTGCGGCGGAGTTCGTCGCTTTCCACCTGCGTGAGAGCAAGTGTCCGTACTGCAACTCGGTGGTCGACGATCTGGGTGCCCATGAAGACGCCGCTCGCAAGGGCGTCTTGCACGACCTGCGCGACCGGCTGCTGCGGTCGACTGCTGCGGAACTGCGGCGCGCGCGCACCTGATCGCGTTGCGTTCAGGGAATACTCTGCCGAACCTGCGCAGAGCCGGTCATCGGAGCCCAAACCGTGCTCCAGGAGACGACGATGATCTGCAAGGCTATCAAGTGGCTGGTCCTGTCCGGTACGGTGCTCGGTGGGGCAGGCTTCCTTCTGTTCGGCACCAACCTCGGCAGCTATGTGGGCACCATGGCTGCCTCAGTCAAGGAGGGCATCGAGGGTCAGATCCCAGTGGAGTTCGAGATCAGGCGCGCCGAGAAGCTGATTCAGCAGATCGATCCGCAGGTCGAGAACTGCAAGCGCGACGTGGCGCGTACCGAAGTGGAGCTGGACGATCTGAAGGCCTCCGTGACCCAGCTCGAGAAAGTCTGCGACAGCGAAGAGAAGAAACTCAAGACTGGAGCAAGGATGTTGTCCGGCGACGGCAATGCCGAGTACCGGCTCGCGAGTGACCACCTGGGTCGCCGTCGGGTCGAGACCGATCTGCAGCACACGATGGACTCCTTCCGCAACAACCAGGCGATTCTCAAGACCAAGCGCACGCTGATCGACCGCCAGAGCGAATCGGTGAACGTCGCCAAGCAGCGGCTGCAGGCGGTACGCGCGGAGAAAGAGAACCTCGAGGATCAGGTGCGCGCGCTGAAGACCCAGCAGCAGTGGATCCAGACGATGGCGGCGAGCAGCAAGCGCTTCGATCTCGACGACAGCGCCCTGAGCCAGGCCAAGGAGGCGCTGAAGAAGGTGCAGAACCGGCTCGCCATCGCCCAGAAGATGCTCGAGGCCGACGTGGTGATCCTTCCAGAGGATGCCGTGGCCTCCGAGCCGAGCCGTGACGTCTTGAAGGAGATCGCCGAGCAGTTCGGCGCACCGGGGCAGCCGGCGGTGGTTGTCGATTACTCACCCAAGCGCTGATTGCAGCTGCTGCCAAACCGAAACACCCGCGTTCGGCCATTGACCAGCGCGGGTGTTGTCGTGTTCTGCGCGCGCGTGCCTACTTGCCCGCCTCGGGCACGCGCAGCGCGGCAACCTTCCACTCGCTGCCGATGCCGGCCCGTTCGATCTGCTCGAGGCTGACGCTCTTGCGCCCTGGGCTGAAGGGCAGCGCGAGATCGATCAGTGCCCGTTCTGCATCGTTCTGATCAGGCTGCAGGTTGCGGATCTTGGCGTAGCGCGCCAGGTCTGGGACCGGCCAGCTCTGGTCGCCGACTTCGTAGAAGTGCTGCCTGGCCAGTTCGATCTCGATCGGGTGACCCTCGACATCGAGCCGGTAGAGCACCTTGCCGTCCACGCGGACCGAGGGCTCGGGAATGACTGCGTATCCGGCGAGGTGGAGACCGGGCGTCTCGGCTTTCAACCGGTCCCAGGCGACACTGAACCCGACCGTCTCGGTTCCGCCGTGGGTCCGCTTGTAGTCATCGCCGAGGCAGCGGAACACGACATCCGGGTTATCGCGCCGGATCGCCTCCAGGAGGGTCTTCATGGTCGCTTTCGGGGTGGTGAAGGCGATCGGTACCCATTCGCTGCGGTCAGGGCCGCAGAACAACCGTGCCATGGCACAGCAACCCGAGAGCAGGAGCATCGGTGTCACTGTCAGGGTCGGAAGCAGACGGCGGGGCATCATCAGGGAGTTTTCCTCGTGGCCGGGGCTATACTTGCCCAGCTCATTCCATGGGGTCGGGCCGCATGCGCCCGCGTGTTGCCCAACCCCAACGATCGTCGTCGCCGAACCTTGGCGCAACTCGCATGAACCGAATCCTGATCGCCAGTCTCGTCTTCGCCACATCGCTTGCTGCGCAGAAGGTGCCGAACGTGGAAACACCGGTGCCCGTGAAGGATGGCAGGCCCATCCCCGTGGACCCGGGCAAGCAGGTGGGAGCCATCAATCCATCGGCCAAGGGCAACTCCTGGTTCCCGGTGGTCGAGCAGGATCTTGGCACCTACTTCAACCACGAGGAGGCAAAGGGCTCCTTCAAGTTCAAGAACCCGAGCGACAAGGCGGTCGAGTGGAAATACGTGCAAGGCAGCTGCACGTGCTCGCGAGCAGTGATCAAGGTCGCCGACCGTACGTACGAGATGAATCCCAAGCCCGAGAACGCGCTGTACCGCATCGCCAAGCGTGCGGATGGAAGCGCGGAGAAGGAGCGCGTCCAGCTGATCCAGGTGAATGCCGGCGAGGAGGGCGAAGTCGAAGTGCACATGGAGATGAACGGGGTCAGCGGCTCCAAGCAGTCGAGCCTCGACATCCACATGACCGATCCGGACCTGCCGTTGGTCAAGCTGAAGTTCCAGGCCACCGGCGCGCAGATGTTCACGGTGACGCCGACGGAGTTCAACCTCAACACCATGACCTGGAACGAGACGCGGGACTTCACCGTAACGGTGACCTCGCCGATCCAGTCCGACTTCAACATCACGCGCATGGATGAGCTGCCGAAGGACTTCCACGCCAAGTACGAGAAGATGATGAAGGACGGCGTCGCGACCTGGACGGTCAGCGGCACCTATGGCCCGCTGTCCTCCGAGAGCGGTGGCGGTGGCGTGCTCAAGTTCTACACCGACATGAAGGACAATGCGTCCTTCACGGTCCGCGTGATCGCGTTCGTCAAGGGGCCACTCGAAGTCAAGCCCGGAGGTTTCGTCACTCTCGGGATGGTGCGCCGGGGCGCCAAGAAAACCGAGAAGATCACCTTCGAGCCCAACGATGGCACCAATCTCGAGGCCAAGAGCATCCGTTTCGAGCAGCTCAGCGTGCCGCCCCAGTTCGTCTCGGCCACGCCGACCAAGGACGGCAACAAGCTGATCGTCGAGATCGAGATCGCCGCCGACGTTCCCACCGGTCTGTTGCGCGGTGACATGGTGGTCGAGTTGAACCATCCGTCGATGAAGGAAAAGCGGATCATGTTCAACGGCTTCGTGCGTTGAGCGGAAGCGACGCCTTCCGGCGGCTGCTGCTGGAGGGAAACATCCTGGACGCGGATCGGCTGGCGAAGGCCGACAACGCCGCCAAGGCGCGCAGCATCCCGTTGGAGCGGGCCATCGTCGCGTTGGCCCTGGCCGACGAGACGGCGGTCTGGCGCAGCTTGGCCAAGGTGCACGGGCTCAAGTTCGTCGATCCGCAGAAGCTGGTGATCCAGCCGGAGGCACAGCAGCGGATCCCGGCGGAGCAGATCGCCCAGAACGAGGCGCTGCCGGTGCTGTTCAAGGACGGTACCTTGTGGGTGGCGATCGACGATCCGCAGCGCACGTTCGTCGCCGACACCCTCGGCTTCATCGCTGGCTGCGCGGTTCAATGTGCGCTGATGCCGCCTACGGCGCTGCGCGCGCAGTTGCGCCGTTTCAGCGGCGGCGCTGCGTCGGCAGCGACCCCCGGCAAGCCCGCGGCCGAGGACGCCAGCGCCGATGCCCCGATCATCAGGCTGGTCGGCAAGACCATCGAGGAGGCGCTCGAGCAACGCGCGAGCGACATCCACGTCGAACCGTTCGAGAACCGCATCCGCATCCGCTATCGCATCGACGGCGTGCTACGAGAGGTGGCCTCGCTCGACCAGGCATTGCTGGGTCCGCTGACCTCACGGCTCAAGATCATGGCCGGCCTCGACATCGCCGAAAAGCGCAAGCCGCAGGACGGCCGTATCTCCTTCCGTGCCAGCGGTCGCGACATCGACATCCGCACCTCGGTGCTGCCGGGCAACCACGGCGAGACGATCGTCATGCGTCTGCTCGACAAGGAACGCGGTCTGCTGAGCCTCGAGGCGCTCGGCTTCGAGGGCGCCGATCGCGAACGCTTTCGCCGCATCATCAAGCGCCCGAACGGCATCGTGCTGGTCACCGGGCCGACCGGCTCCGGCAAGACGACCACGCTGTACGGCGCGCTGCAGGAGCTCAATCGCCCGGACGTGAAGATCATCACCGCCGAGGATCCGGTCGAGTTCAACATCCGTGGCATCAACCAATGCCAGGTGAAGTCCCGCATCGGCCTGAGCTTCGCCCGCATCCTGCGGGCCATGCTGCGCCAGGCCCCGAACATCATCCTGGTCGGTGAGATCCGCGACCGCGAGACGGCGGAGATCGCCGTACAGGCCGCTCTCACGGGCCATCTGGTGTTCTCGACGCTGCACACCAACGACTCGGCGTCGGCGATCACGCGCCTGATCGACATGGGCGTCAAGCCGTTCCTGGTGTCGGCGTCGGTGCAGGCGATCATGGCCCAGCGGCTGTTGCGCACGCTGTGTCGCAACTGCCGGCAGCCATACCAGGCCGGAGAAGTGGAACTGCGCAGCATCGGCATCGATCCGGGCACGATCGGCGCCACCCAGCTGCAACGCGCGGTCGGGTGCGACCAATGCGAGCAGACCGGCTATCGTGGGCGGCTCGGTATCTTCGAACTCCTGGAGCTGGACACTTCCTTGCGCGACATGACCTTCCGCAACGAGCCGACCGTACGCCTGCGCGAGTACGCAGTGCAATCCGGTGGCATGTCGACCCTGCAGCAGGACGGCGTGCGCAAGGTGCTCAGTGGTGCCACGACGATCCAGGAACTGCTGCGCGTGACCGCGGCAATGTGACCAGACCCCGGGAGAACGCATGGACATCCTCGCTCTGATGGACGCGGCCTTCGACAAGGGTGCTTCGGACCTGCACCTGGCGATCGGGCGGCGGCCGGTGTTGCGCATCAGCGGCCATCTGCAGGAGATCGGCGACCGGCCGCTCGTGGCGGCCGACACCGAGGCGATGGCCCGGGCGATCGCACCGAAGCGCAACTGGGACGAGCTCGAGCGCGTCGGCACCACCGACTTCGGCTATGCCCATCGCGACAAGTGCCGCTTCCGCACCAGCATCCTGACGCAGAAGGGTGGGCGCGGACTGGTCATGCGCCAGATCCCGCAGAAGCTGCTCTCGTTCGAGCAGATCGGTCTGCCCGAGTCGGTCCACGAGCTGCTGCTGCTGCACCGCGGTCTGGTGCTGGTCACCGGTCCCACCGGCTCGGGCAAGACCACCACGCTGGCGACCATGGTGGATTGGATCAACCGCAACCGCGACGTGCACATCATCACGATCGAGGACCCGATCGAGTACTACCACACGCACCAGAAGTCGATGATGACGCAGCGGGAGGTCGGCACCGACGTCCCGGCGTTCGCCGAGGCGATGCGCCGGGCGCTGCGGCAGGATCCGGACGTGGTGATGCTCGGTGAGATGCGCGACCTCGACACCACGTCAGCGGCGATCACCGCGGCCGAGACCGGTCACCTGGTGTTCGGCACCTTGCACACCACCGGCGCGGCGCGGACCGTGGATCGCATCATCGACCAGTATCCCAAGGAGCAGCAGGAACAGATCCGCGCGCAGCTGTCGGTGTCGCTGATCGCCGTAATTTCGCAGATCCTGATGCCGGCGGCAGGCGGTGGTCGGGTGGCCGCGTTCGAAGTGATGCTCAACAACGCGGCGATCGAGAACCACATCCGCAAGTGCGAGACCTTCAAGATCCCGTCGGTGATCCAGACCAGCCGCCGTCAGGGCATGGTGTTGATGGACGACTTCCTGCTCGATCTGTGGCGCGCCGGCCGGATCGCCAAGGAGATGGCCATCGAACAGGCATTCGACAAGAAGTCGCTGACCATGCGCATGGGCGGCGCCGTGGCCGCAGAGTGAGCTGATGGCCGCACGTCGATTGCTGGGGCAGATCCTCAAGGATCAGGGGGTCGTGCACGAGGGCCAGGTGCAGGAGGCCCTCGCCGCCCAGCGCGACAAGGGCGGTCGCATCGGCGAGATCCTGCTGCAGCTCGGCTACCTCGAGCGCAGCGCTCTCGCCAAAGCGTTGGCGACGCAGGCGGGCATGGGCTTCTGGGATCTGGCGGCCCAACCACCGAGCCAGGACGCGATCGCCAAGGTCGATCTGGCGACCGCGCGGGCGTTCGCGATCCTGCCGGTGCGGATCGACGGCAAGGTGCTGACCGTTGCACTCGCCGATCCGGTCAACGCGTCGATGCTGCAGGACCTCGCGTTCACGACCGGCAGCGAAGTCAAGGGCGTGGTGGCCGACGAGACCCTGATCCAACAAGGACTCGAGCGCTTCTACCGCGAGGACGCCGGCGCCGCCAAGGCGAACATGAGCAAGCTGGTGCAGGAGCTGCAGCAGCAGGGCGGCAAGCTCGACCTCGAGGACAAGGCGGCGATGGCCGCGGCCGCACCGGTGGTCAAGCTGCTGAACTACATCCTCTACCAGGCGATCCGCGACAAGGCCTCCGACATCCACCTGGAGCCGTTCGAGCACGATTTCAAGATCCGCTACCGTGTCGACGGCTCGCTGTTCGAACTCGAAGCGCCGCCGCCGCACCTGGCCGAGGCTTTGATCGCCCGCGTCAAGGTCATGGCCGATCTCGACATCGCCGAGACCAGGCTGCCGCAGGACGGGCGCATCGAGCTGGTGGTCGGCGGCCGATCGGTCGACTTGCGCATCTCGACCTTGCCGACGATGTTCGGCGAGTCGACGGTGATGCGCATCCTCGACCGCTCGGTCGTGTCGCTCGACCTGGAGAACCTCGGACTGTTCCAGCCGGCCAAGGACCAGCTGCGCAAGTTCATCGATCTGCCGCACGGCATCGTGCTGGTCACCGGACCGACCGGTTCCGGCAAGACCACGACGCTCTACGCGATGCTGAACGAAGCGAACCGCGAGGACCTCAAGATCATCACCGTCGAGGATCCGGTCGAATACGACCTGCAGGGCATCATCCAGATCCCGGTCAACGAGGAGATCGAGGTCACCTACGCGAAGGTGCTGCGCACGATCCTGCGCCAGGATCCGGACGTGATCCTGGTCGGCGAGATCCGCGACCGCGATACCGCGCAGACGGCGATCGAGGCCAGCCTGACCGGCCACCTGGTGTTCTCCACGCTGCACACCAACGACGCGCCCAGTGCGGTGACGCGCCTGATCGACATCGGCATCGAACCGTTCCTGCTGACGGCGACGCTGCAGGGCATCCTGGCGCAGCGGCTGGTGCGGCGGGTGTGCCAGAAGTGCAAGACCCTGTACGAGCCGGACGAGCAGGTGGTGCGTGAGCTCGGGCTGCGTGCCGAACTGGTGGCTGGCAAGCAGTTCGCGCACGGCAAGGGCTGTCAAGCCTGCAACTTCACCGGCTACCGCGGTCGTCTGGCGATCACCGAGATCCTGGTGATGGACGATCGGCTGCGAGAACTGATCCTGTCCTCGGCCAGCACCTCCACGCTGGCATCGGCGGCACACGAGGCCGGCATGACGACGCTGCGCGATGCCGGGCTGCGAGCGGTGTTCGACGGCACCACCACGGCCGAAGAGATCCTGCGCGAGACCTTCTCGTAGTTGCCTGACCGGTCCACGCCGGCGACGTCGTTTGACGCTGCTGCGGACCGTCGCTACAGTCCGCCGCCCGCATGAAACTCAAAGTCCGCAACTCGAGTCTGAAGCGCAAGAAGAAGGTCGGCTACCGTACCCGCTCGAAGACCCGTGGCGGTCGCAAGGTGATCAAGCGGAAGATCAAGCGCTCCGGCAAGTTTCGCGTCGGCTGAGCGGAGGGAGTCCGTCAGCCACCTGCTCGGCGAGTTGGCCGGCGAGCTACTTGCCCGGCAGCTGCCGCTTCAAGTAAGCCATGTCCTCGGCGAACTGGCCGAGCGCGGCCTTGTCCGCATCGCTGACCTGGCTGATGGCAGCGGTGACCTTGATGCCGCCGTCGTTGGTGTTCTCGGCCGCCGTGACCCTGGCGTGCACTTCGAAGAAGCTGCGCTTGATCATCCGCACCTGGAAGCGCAACAGCAGTTCGCCGTCCTTGAAGAACAATTGCCTGGTCTGGTCCGGCGTGAGACCGTGCTTGCTGCCGTTCCAGGTGAACTGGATGCGATGATCGTCGACGTTGGCCATCTTGCCGAGCAGCGTCTTGATCTTGGTGCCGATCATCTGCCGGCGGGTGTCGTCCGGGAACCCGATCATCACCTTCTCGCTGTCCACCGGCGCATCGCCGGACAGCTCGCGTTGGTTGAGGCTCTTGTTGATCGCCTTGATCGCCTCCGGCTCGGTCTCGTACATCGGGATCAGCTTGTCGATGCCGACCTTGCGGATCACGTCGCGAACGAACGTCGATGGCTGGGAGATGGCAAGCTCGCCCATCTCGGCCTTGCAACGCTTGTGCACCTTGATGATCGCCCCGAGCGCCGTGGAGTTGATGAACTTCACCTGCTTCAGGTCGAGGATCAGGTGGCTGATGCCCCGCTCCACCAGATCCTCCACCTCCGTCTGCAGCAGCGGGCAATAGAAGGTGTCGAACTCGCCCTTCAGGGTGAGGATGGCGTAGTCGTCGTGCAGCAACTTGTCGATCTTCATGGGATCTGCCTGGCGCGCGAAGGAGGGGGAAGAGGAGCGGCGGATTTTGACCTGCGACTCCGACCGGCGCAATCCGTTAGAGTGGATCTGGCGGCATGAAACGATTCTTCTTCTGGAAGCGCGAACCCGAAACGCCGGCGCGTCGCCCGGCGGGCGGGGCGCCCGTTGCCGAGGGCGGCGGCAGCAACGCCGCCGACAGCTCCGGGCTGCTGACCGGCGATGCCCGCGAGGACCTGCGTTCGCTCGAGATCCTGCTCGACACCATCGCGGCGGTCACTGCCAACATCGATCTCGACGTGGTGTTGAACGACATCGTCGATCGGTCGCTGCTGGTGACCCGCGCCGAGCGGGCCATCCTGCTGCTCGGCGACGTTGCCGACGCCCTGCAGGTACGCGTCGCGCGCGACAAGGACGGCAACGTGCTGCAGGGGGATCTGCAGTACAGCCGCAGCCTGGTACGGCGCTGCCTCGAGGAGGACCAGGCAGTCCGCAGCGTCGTGCAGTCGGATCAGGAAGCGCTCGAACTCGGGCAATCGGTCTACGACCTCAAGCTGCGGGCGGTCATGTGCGCGCCGTTGCAGGCGCGCAACCGCACGGTCGGCGTGATCTACGTCGATTCGCGCGCGGTGCGGCGCGAGTTCAGCTCGCGCGATCTGGCGTTGTTCGGGGCGATCTCGGCGCAGCTGGCCATCAGCCTCGAGAATGCCCGGCTGCACGCCGACTCGCTGGAGAAAGTGCGGCTGCAGAAGGACGTCGAGATCGCGCGGCGGATCCAGCAGCACCTGCTGCCGCCGGTGCCGCGCGATCACGAGGGCGTGCAACTGGCGCTGCGCTACATCGCCGCCGCGCAGGCCAGCGGCGACACCTACGATTTCGTGCCGCTGCGTGACGGCCGCATCGCCATCATGATCGGCGATGTCACCGGTCACGGCGTCGGCGCGGCGCTGCTGACCCACGCGGCGCAGGCGGCCATGCGCAGCTACCTGGAGCTGCTGAACGAGCCGAGCGAGGTGGTGACCAGGCTCAATCAGCGGATGGTCGCCGGCGTCGAAACCGGCAATTTCATGTCGCTGCTGCTGCTGGTGGTCGATCCACGCGCGCGCACGGTCCGCTACGTCAACGCCGGCCATCCCGGCCTGATCCATTGCAGCCAGGACGGCGTGCGGCAGATGGACAAGACCGACATGGTGCTCGGCGTGGTCGGCGGCCAGGAGTACACGGTCAGTGAGCCGATTGCCCTGCGCTCCGGCGACCTGCTGTTCCTGCGCACCGACGGTGTCGACGAGGCGATGTCGCCGGCCCGCGAACCGTTCGGCGAACAACGGCTGCAGCGGCTGTTGCTGCAGTTGCGGACCAGGCCGGCGGAAGCGATCCTCAGCGAGGTCGAGGCGGCGCTGCGCCAGCACGAAGGCGGCGCCAGCACCGAGGACGACCTGACGATGATCGCCGTGAAGCTGCTGTGAAGGATCCGGTGTCGTTGCGCGTCAGAGTTGCACGGTCCGAGGGCCGTCAGCCCGGCGCTGGCTGGCATCGGCCGGTGTCATCATGAAACGTCTGCCCCGGTCGCTATGGCTGCCGATCCTGCTGCTGGTGGCAGCAATCGTCGCCTTCGCCGTGGTGCGCTGGCGCGGCGCGCGAGAGCGCGAGCAACACCGGCAACAACTGCTCGCCGACGTCGCCGCCGAGGTCGGCAAGGCGAGGCCCGATGGCAACGAGCTGTCGCAACTGCGCGTGCGGGTCCAGCATCAGGGTGACCCGGCGACCGATCGCCGGCTGTTGCTCGCGCTGGTCCAGATCGAACGGGCCCGCGGCCATCTCCACGACGCCTGGGAACGGCTGAAGTCGGTGGCGACCGCGGGTGACGCCCTGACCGCGGAGCAGCACGAGGGCGCGGTCGTGCTGCTCGGCATCCACCAGCACAGTGGCGATCGGGAACGGGCGCGTGAGGCCCAGTCGCTGGCCGAAGCGGCCTTCGGCAGTACGCATGATCCCGACGATCTGCTGCTCGCCTGGACTGCGGCGCAGCGGCTGGCCAACGTCGTCGATCGGGATCGCTTCGCACAGGAACTGCGCGAGCAGCACGCAGGCAGCAAGGAAGGCCGGTTGGTGCAGACGCTGGTCGACATCGAGCACGTCGACGCCGGCGGGCTCGATGCTCTGGCCGAGGAATTCGCGGTGCCGCCGGTCGAACTGCAGTTGGCGCGCGCGTTCAAGCTGCTGGACGGCAACCAGGTCGTGGACGCCATCCGCCTGCTCGATCAGTTGGTCATCGACGCACCCGGCGTGGTGGATGTGCGGCACTTCGCCGCGGTGGCACACTGGCAGTACCTGCAGGCGACCGGCACGCCGGCAAGCGAGCGCCAGAGTTCGTGGACGCACGTGCAGGATCATCTGCATTGGTGTCTCGCCAACGCGCCTGCTGATGACCAGCGGCGGCAGACTTGGCAGCGCATGCTCGACTCGCGCTGACGGCGCGGAGGCGCCGATGTTGTCGGGGCCAGGCGGACGGGCCGATGGTCGTTCAAGCGCGACCGGCCGGCTTGACGATGGCACTGTCCGGATGCGATGGTTCCTGGCAACCTGGTTGGCGCTCTGGCTAGCGACCGCCGGCACGGCGCAGCAACGCCAGGCCACGATCGAACTCGATGACGGTCGGGTCATCAGCGGGCGGGTGGTGCAGATGGATGCCCGGCACGTGCTGATCGAGCAGGCTGGACACATCGTCAAGGTCGACACGACCAGCATTCGCCATTCGGACTTCCGTCAGGCTGCGGCGCCGTCGCCGGCGCCGGTCGATCCGGTCGACGTCGGCGCCGACGATCACGATGCCGACCAGTCGCTCGCCGCCGGACTGGTGTCGAAGGTCCTCGGCACCCACTCGACGTCGCTGCTGACCGATCGTTGGTCGCGCTTCGGACACCGGTATCCATGGTTGATGACCACGCAGCCGCTGCAATGGGGCAGCCTGCTGGTGGCGGTGCTGGCGATCCTGTCGTTGGCGGTGAACCTGGCAGGCAAGCTCGCCGGCTCCGAAGTGCGAACGTTCGGTCGCAGTGTCGGCATCGCCCTCTGGTTGCTCCTCGCCGCCTTCGTCCAGGTGGCGCTGGTACCGGTCACCGGCCCGCTGTTGCTGGCCATGCTGCTCGGCAACGGGCTCAGCCTGGTGCTGATGTTCCGTTGGTGCCATGGCCTCACCAGAACGTCGGCCATCGGCGCGATCCTGGTGCTGCTGGTCGAGGTCG
>Ga0209488_10000694_pt1 | contig 28527 bp, 22 predicted proteins | sample Rivendell_Oct201_8_FD_188349 | JGI IMG/M metagenome (GOLD analysis project Ga0209488, IMG submission 188349) | Vadose zone soil microbial communities from the Eel River Critical Zone Observatory, Northern California, USA -... | ecosystem: Environmental > Terrestrial > Soil > Vadose zone >...
GCCGCTGCAGCTCGCCCAAAGGCTCGTCGCTGTGCCTGCCGCCTGCCAACTGCTCCAGCACCTTGGGCCCGAGATCGGTAGCGGTATCGTCAGGGCCGGCAAGCCGCGCGGTGATGGCGCCGCTGCGCTCGCGTGCCAAATGCACGACCGGGCGCTCTATGATCAGCTGCGCCGGCACTAGCTGACCCTGCATCAGGGCGCCGATCCCGAACGTCGTCGAGATCTCGGGAAAGCGCGCCAGCAGCGCGCCATCCGGGAGCGCCATCCGCACGTCATGCGCCCGCAGATCGAGATGATGCGTCGTGGGATCGAGGCCGAGCTGGACGCCGGCGATCGTCACCTTGAAACCGACGCCCGACCGCTCGAAAGCCGCCTCGAGGTAAGGCGCGAGCCAGTCCAGCGTGATCGGCCCGTCCATCAGGCGCCAGAGCGCAAACCCGACAAGCAGGATCAGGATGGCGGCAAAGGAGCCGAGCCATCTCAAGCAATGGTGCGCCCCCCGCCCGACGCGCCGGGCCGCGCGTTGATGCACGACCCAGCGCCCACGCCCGCCCCGCCGGTCTTGACCGGGTTCGAGCGGCGCGCGAGTGTCGCCCGCGTCGCCGGGATCGTGCGATGGGAGCGCTATTGGACCTCTCCCGATCTGAGCTGGCCCGATCTGAGCTGGCCCCACCAGAGCCTGCCGATCCCCGGCTTTGCGAGCTGGGCTTTGCGGCCTGGGAAACCGCCCTCGCCGAGACGGCGGACCGGGGCGAGGCGGATCGCGCCCGCGTCTGGGCAGCAAGCGAGCCCGGGCGACGGTTGCTTGCCGCCGTGTTCGGTAACAGCCCCTTTCTCAGCAAACTCGCCACTGCGGAATGGCGTCTCCTCCTCCGCCTCGTCGAGCACGGTCCCGATGCCGTGTTCCTCGATCTCGTCGGCGCCGTCGAAACGGAGACCGATTGGAACGAGACCCAAGCCGTCCTGATGCGGCGGCTGCGCCTCGCCAGAGGGTGCGTCGCTTTGATCGCGGGCATTGCTGAACTCGCGGGGAGCTGGTCCCTCGAACAGCAAATGGGCGCGTTGAGCCGCTTCGCCGAAGCGGCCCTGAGCGCGGCGCTGCGTCATCTGCTGCGCGCCGCCCATCAACGCGGCGCGGTCCGGCTGGCCGATCCGCAGCAGCCGGAGCAGGACAGCGGCCTCATCGTTCTCGGGATGGGCAAGCTCGGCGGCGGCGAACTCAACTATTCGAGTGATATCGATCTGATCCTTCTATTCGACTCGGCGCAGAATGCGGTGATCGCGACGGACGACGCTCAAGCCTTCTTTGCCCGGCTAGCGCGCGATCTCGTCCGCATTCTCGACGAGCGCACCGGCGATGGCTATGTTTTTCGCACCGATCTGCGGCTCCGCCCCGATCCGCGCTCGACGCCGTTGGCCCTGTCCACCGCGGCGGCGCTGACCTATTACGAAAGTGTCGGGCAGAATTGGGAACGCGCCGCCTTGATCAAGGCGCGTCCGGTTGCCGGCGACCGCACCGCCGGCAAGCGCTTTCTCAGCGAATTACAGCCCTTCATCTGGCGAAAGAACCTCGATTTCGCGGCGATTGCCGATATTCATTCAATCAAGCGGCAGATCCAGGCGCATAAGGGCGGCGGACGAATCGCGGTCGAAGGTCATGACATCAAGACGGGCCGCGGCGGCATCCGGGAAGTCGAATTTTTCGCCCAGACGCAGCAGCTGATCTGGGGTGGCCGGATCCCTAAACTGCGCGTTCGGCCGACCTGCACCGCCCTGCGGCGGCTGGCCGCAACCGGCCGCATCGATCCGGCGACGGCCGCAAGGCTGACCGAGGATTACCGCTTTTTGCGGCGGGTCGAGCACCGGCTGCAGATGGTCGATGACGCGCAGATCCATCGCCTGCCCGCCGATCGCGACGGTATTGCGCGTCTTGCGATCTTCCTCGGCTATCGCGACGCCGATGCCTTCGCCGCCGATCTTCGCGGCCATCTCGCCTCGGTCGAGCGACATTATGCCGAGCTCTTTGAGGAGGCGCCGAGCCTCTCCGGGCCGGGCAACCTCGTCTTCACCGGGACCGAGGACGATCCGGAGACGCTGGCAACCCTGGCGCGACTCGGCTTTGCCGACCCGCCGCGCGTCGCCGCGATGGTGCGGGGCTGGCATCACGGCCGCATCCGCGCGACGCGGAGCCAGCGGGCGCGCGAGATCCTGACCGAGCTGGTTCCCGATCTGCTGCGCGTTTTCGGCGGCACGACCAATCCCGACACGGCGCTGCTGCGCTTTGACGATTTCCTGACCCGCCTTCCGGCCGGGGTTCAGCTGTTCTCGTTGTTTCACGCAAACCCCAGCCTTTTATCGCTGGTCGCCGACATCATGGCGGAAGCGCCGAGATTGGCGGAAAACCTGGCGCAGCGCCCGGCCCTGCTCGACGCGGTGCTGACCGCGGGGTTTTCCGCCGCCATTCCCGACCGCGAGAGTCTCGCCGCCGATCTTGTGGCGCTCACCGCCAGCGCGCGCGATTACCAGGAAATCCTCGATATCGTGCGGCGCTGGGCCAATGAGCGGCGCTTTCAGGTCGGCGTGCAACTGCTGCGCCGCGATATCGACAGCGCGCGTACCGGCGTAGCTCTTGCCGACATTGCGGAAACCGCCGTCGCCGCGCTGCTGCCGGCGGTCATGGCGGATTTCGCGCGGATGCATGGCCAGGTGCCGGGCGGCGCGTTTTCGGTGGTTGCGATGGGCCGGCTCGGCAGCCGCGAGATGAGCCTTGCCTCGGATATCGACCTGATCCTGATCTACGACGCTGTGGAGGACAGTGCCGTTTCCGACGGATTTCGGCCGCTGCCGGTCAGCACCTATTACACTCGGCTGAGCCAGCGCCTGATCTCCGCCATCACCGCCCCGACCGCCGAGGGCAAATTGTACGAGGTCGATATGCGGCTGCGGCCGTCCGGCGAGTCCGGGCCGATCGCGTCGAGCCTCGCCGCCTTTGCACAATATCAGCGCGACTCGGCCTGGACCTGGGAGCATATGGCGCTGACCCGGGCACGGCCGATCGCCGGCGATGCGGACCTGCAGCGGCGCGTCCGCGACGCGCTCACCACAGCCTTGTGCCGGCCGCGCGATCCGGGGCGGCTGGTCGCCGATGTCGCCGATATGCGGCGGCGGATCGCCGACAATTTGCCGCGCCCCTCGCCCTGGGATCTGCGCAACCGGCGGGGCGGGCTCATCGATCTCGAATTCACCGTGCAATACCTGATGCTGCGAGAGGCGGCGGAGAGGCCCGACATCTTGCGTCGCGAAACCGATGCCGCCTTCGATGCACTCGGCGCGGCAAGGATCCTGCCACCGCAAGGCGCCCGCGAACTGAGCGAAGGCCTCGCGCTGCTTCGGCATCTGCGCGCGCTGCTCGCATTGCTGTTCGACGGCACACCCGATGCGGCGGCGCTTGCCGGCCCCGCCGGCGCGACCTTGGCGCGCTGTGCCGGCGCGGTTGACTTCCCCCGCCTCGACGCGGATATGGTTGCCGCCTGCGCGCGCGTCCGCGCCTGGTACGAGCGGCTGATCGCCCGGCCAGCGCGTCGCGTATCGCAATCCCTCGATCAAAGGACAGGAGAGATGGCGCGATGAGCGTCTCGGTCGGCGACAAAGCCCCGGATTTCACGATGCCCACCGACGGCAATGGCAGCGTCAGCCTGTCGAAGCTGCGCGGCAAGCCGGTGGTGCTGTATTTCTATCCCAAGGACGACACCTCGGGCTGCACGGCGGAAGCGTGCGGCTTTCGCGACACCTTCCCCGATTACGGCAAGACCGGCGCCGCGGTCATCGGGGTGTCGCGCGACTCGGTCGCTTCGCACGACAAATTCAAGAAGAAGCACGATCTCCCGTTCATCCTCGCCTCCGACGCGGACGGCAACGTGACGGAGAAATACGGCGTCTGGGTCGAGAAGAGCATGTACGGCCGCAAATACATGGGCATCGACCGCAGCACGTTCCTGATCGACAAGGACGGCGTCGTGCGCAACATCTGGCACAAGGTCAAGGTGCCTGGGCATGTCGCCGAGGTGCTGAAGGCGGCGAAGGCGCTCTGACTGTTTCGACCGACACTCTGACGAGCGGCGCGGCCGCGATCCTCGCGACGGCCGAGCCTGCCCGGAAGGTCGCGCTGAGCCGCGAGTTGGCGGCGCGCTGGCGGGCCGGCATGGTCATCGGCGATGCGATCGCGATACCGCGGCCGGCACGGCCCGGCCGGCCACGTCTGTGTCCGCCGCGCGACATGCCGCGACGGCGCAATTTCGGCACGCCGGCCGGGCGGATCGCGTTGCTGCATGCGTTGGCGCATATCGAGCTGAACGCGATCGATCTTGCCTGGGACATCCTCGCCCGCTTTGCCGATGCCGACACACCGCACGCGTTTTGCGACGACTGGGTCCATGTCGCGGCCGAGGAAGCCGAACACTTTGCCTTGCTTGCCGATCGGCTTGCGGCGCTCGGCGCCGCTTATGGTGAGCTGCCGGCGCATGACGGGCTGTGGGAAGCCGCCGCGGCGACGGCGGATGATCTTCTGGCGCGCCTCGCGGTCGTGCCGCTCGTGCTCGAAGCGCGCGGCCTCGATGTGACGCCCGAGATGATCTGTCGCCTCAAACGCGCCGGCGATGCGGGGAGCGCCGCCATTCTCCGCCGCATCTACGAAGACGAGATCGGCCATGTGGCGGTTGGCGCGCGCTGGTTTGAGCGCCTGTGCCGCGAGCGCGGCCTCGACCCGGAAGCCGCATTCCATCAGCGTGTGCGGCGCTATTTCAAAGGCGCGCTGAAACCGCCGTTCAATCGCGCCGCGCGGGACAGCGCCGGGTTGCCGGCGGAGTATTACGAACCACTCGCGGGCGCCGCCGCGTAGCGTGTGATGTAAGAGTCCCGAAGCGGAACAAACGCCGCGTCTGCACCGCGCCGGAACGGGGCCAAAGGCACAAGAATGAGAACGCGCGTGCCGCGGTCGAGGCCGGCGATATCCGGGATCAGCCGAAACCTGCCATCCTCCTCGCCGGCTGCCAGCGCCATAGAACCGGGCGGCAACCGCTCCTCGATCCCATCGCCCAGCTCGCTCTCGATGATCGCGAATTCGCCGCCACCGAACGCGATCTGGCCGCGCGCCCCCGGCACATGCGCCAGCCCGGCAAAGACCGGACCGGCCAACGCCGCGACCGAAAACGTCGTCTGCAAATCGAAATGGCGCGCAATCGATTGCGCAAACGTTGCCTCGGCGATGCGCAGCACGACCGGCATGCTCGGGTTGCGGGCGCGCGCACCGAGCGCGATTTCGAGGTTGAGCGTGTCGACATTGGTCAGCGCGATCAGGCTGTGCGCCGCCCCGAGGTTGCACAGATCGAGCGTGTCGTCGCGGCTGGCGTCGCCGGTCAGTAAGTCGAAGCCGCGGTCGCGCGCCCGCTCGACCAGCGCGGCGTCTGGGTTCGCTTCGACGACAACGAGCGGCTTGTCGAAAGCGAGCAGCAGGTCGATCGCCCCGGTGCCGATGCTCCCCGAGCCGCACACGACGATATGGCCGCGGCGATGGATCGGCCGCAGACCTTGCATCCGTACCCATTGCGCGCGGGTCAACCGCGCCGCCGCGAACACGATAAAGAGGCCGGTGAACACCGTGCCGACCAACATCAGCACCATCGTGGCCCATAGATCGAGCGCTCGGCTGTGATCGGGGAAGATGTCGCCGAAGCCGGTCGTCGTCATCGTCGACATCACAAAATACGCAGCAGTGAGCCAATCGGTGCCGAAAGAGTCGTGGAAATACCAAGTACCGGCCGCGAACAGCATCAGCACCGTGATGACAAAACCGATCAGGTAGGGGTCGAGCCGGTGCGTCGGCCCATCGCTCCTCCGGAGGCGGCGCCGCAGCCGCTGTTCGATCGAGGGCCGGTCTGCCGGCATTGGCTGGCGCGGCGTCGATGCGAGGAGCCGGTCCAGCCGGCCGTAGACGACAAGCTCCGCCCTGGTCGGCACGACATCGTCCTTGCCGATCTCGGTCGCGCCGTCGATCGCGACAATACGCGCTCCGAGCGCGTGCTCAGCCTCCGCCACACGCTGGCCGCTGAGGCGGTCCGCCGCGGTGCGGATCGCAAACCCGCTCAGGGGTCCGTTCGGCTCGGGGAACTGCAGACCGCGGAAGCAGGAGGGGTCGAGCGCCGCCGCGGCGTAGGTCGCGGCCGAATGCCAGGCCAGCGACAACACCGAGCAGTCCGACAGGTTCTGCTCGATCTTGGCGGCAAGTGTGCGGTTGAATTGCCGCAGCACGATGCGGATGTGCGGGTTGGCGTCGCGCGCCCGCAGCGCCGCCTGGAGATTGAGCTGGTCGTTGTGCGACAGGGCCAGAATGGTCACCGCCTCGGAAACACCGGCCATTTCAAGGCCAGCGCGGCTGTCCGGCCGGCCGGCGATAAATTGCGCACCGACCGCCTCGACGGCGCTGGCAAATTCCAGATCGGCCGGCCACAGCACGACGATGCGCCGGCCCTGCAGCAGAGAGAGTTCGCGCGCCGTGCTGAGCGCCAAAGCATCGCCGCCGACGATGATCATCAGGAGATCTCTGTCCGCCGGCATGCGCGGTCCGGTCAGCCGGTTTCGTCTGCCGGCGGATAGCGATGCCGCCTGCCGGCCGGGTCCTCGACCAGCCATTGCTCCGGCGCCGGGCCCGGGGTCGCATAATGTGGCCCGATCGGCACTTTTCCGTGGCCGCCGGGAATGTCGAGGACGTAGCTCGGCTGGCACAGCCCCGAGACGCGCCCGCGCAACGCACCGATAAGCCGCTGTCCCTCCTCGATGCCAAGGCGGAAATGGGCGGTGCCGCGGGCAAGATCCGGATGATGCAGGTAGTAGGGCTTAACCCGCATCGCGACGAGCCCGCGGAACAGCGCTTCGAGCACGGCGGGATCGTCGTTGACGCCGCGCAGGAGCACACTTTGCGACAGCACCGGGATCCCGGCGCGGGTCAATCGCCCGATCGCACCGCGTACCGTGTCCGTCAATTCGCGCGGGTGGTTCGCATGCACGACGACATAGACGGCCTTCTCGGCCGCGAGCGCCGCCACCAGCCCCGGACGCACGCGGCGCGGATCGACGACCGGCACGCGCGTATGAAAACGAACGACCGCGACATGCGGGATCGCCTCGAGCGCCTGCACGATCGCGCCGAGGCGGCGCGGCGACAGCAGGAAAGGGTCGCCGCCGGTGACGATGACTTCCCAGATTTCCGGGTGGGCGCGGATGTAATCGAGCGCGCCGGAGAGCTCCTCGGGAGACAGTAGCGCGTCCTCATGCCCGACCTGCTCGCGGCGGAAGCAGAAGCGACAATAGACGGGGCAGACCAGTATCGGCTTCAGCAAGACGCGGTCGGGGTAGCGATGCACGATGCCCGGCACCGGTGACCAGCGCTCATCACCGATCGGGTCGCGGCTCTCTTCCGGCGACACCGTCAGTTCGTCCGTGTGCGGCACGAATTGCGCGGCGATGGGGTCGGCGGGATCGGCCGGGTCGATCAGCCCCGCGACATCATCGGTCAGCGCCACCGCGAAGTTCTCGGCAACCCGGCGCAGCTCGTCGACCCGCTCCGGCGCGACGAGGCCCCGCGTGGCCAGATCTTCGAGGTCGAGCGCCAATCAGACGGCCTCCAGCCGGTCATAGACGGCCTTGAGTCGATCGCGGTCGCGGCGCGCATCGGCTTCGCGCTCGCGTTGCTCGTCGACGACTTCCGGCTTGGCCTTCGACAGAAAACTCGGGTTGTTGAGCTTTGCCGCCATCTTGGCGAGTTCGGCGTCGAGCCGGCCCAGTTCCTTGGCAAGTCGCGCCTTCTCCTTTCCCAGATCGACAACCTCGCCGAGGCGCAGGATCAGGGTCGTGCCCTCGACCACGGCCGAGACACCACCCGCCGGCACCGTCTCGACCGGGGTGATCTCCTCGATCCGTGCGAGACGCAGGAAATGCTCGCGGTGTCGTTCGAGGCGCGCTCGCACGGCGGCATCGGCATCCTTGACCAGAAGCGGCACCCGAGCCCCCGCCGGCACGTTGACCTCGGTGCGGATCGCCCGGATTGCCGAGATCGCCGCCACCACCCACTCCATCTCCGCGGCGGCATTGCGGTCATGCAAATCGGGCGGCAGATCCGGCCAGGCCGAAACCATCAGCATGCCGGGCTTGTCGCCGCCGATCTGCTGCCACAGCTCCTCGGTGATGAACGGCGCGATTGGGTGCAGCAGATGCACGGTCTGGCCGACCACCCAGGCAGTCGTCGCCTGCGTTTCGCGGCGCGCATCGGGGTCATCGCCCTGCAGGATCGGCTTGGTGAATTCGAGATACCAATCGCAGAACGTGCCCCACAGGAAGTGATAAAGGCGATGCGCCGCCTCGTCGAAGCGATAGGTTTCGAGGGACTCCGTGACACCCGCGGCGCAATCGCGCAGCGCGCCGGCGATCCAGCGGTTGACCGTCAGGCGACAGGAGCGCGGATCGAACCCCGGCACCGGGGCGCAGCCATTCATCTCGGCATAGCGCGCCGCATTCCATAATTTGGTCGCGAAGTTGCGCGAGCTCTCGACGCGACTCTCGGCGAGCTTGATGTCGCGGCCGGGCGATGCCAAAGCCGCCAGCGTGAAGCGCAGCGCGTCGCAGCCATAGCGATCGATCAGATCGAGCGGGTCGATGATGTTGCCGCGCGACTTCGACATCTTCTGGCCACGCTCGTCGCGCACGAGCGCGTGTATGTAGACCGTGCGGAACGGCACATCCCCCATGAAATGCAGCCCCTGCATCATCATGCGGGCGACCCAGAAAAAAATGATGTCGAACCCGGTGACAAGCACGTCGCCCGGGTAGTAGCGCGCGAGTTCGGGTGTCTTCTCCGGCCAGCCCAATGTCGAGAACGGCCACAAGCCTGAGGAGAACCACGTGTCGAGCACGTCCTCCTCGCGGCGGAGCGGCACCGCAGCGCCGAATTTCGCCAGAGCCTCCCGCGCCGCCTCCTCTTCGCTCTCGGCAACGAAAACCGATCCATCCGGCGCATACCAGGCCGGGATCTGATGGCCCCACCACAATTGCCGCGAGATGCACCAGGGCTGGATGTTGCGCATCCATTCGAAGAACGTGTTTTCCCATTGCCGCGGCACGAATTGCGTGCGGCCGCTCTCGACTGCTGCGATGGCGGGTTTCGCCAGCTCGCCGGCGTTGCAGTACCACTGGTCGGTCAGCCAAGGTTCGATGACAACGCCGGAGCGGTCGTGATGCGGCACCATCAGCACATGGTCATCGACCCGCTCGATGAGCCCCGCCGCTTCGAGATCGGCGAGCACGCGCTTGCGCGCATCGAAGCGGTCGAGACCGCGATAGGCTTCGGGCACCGCATCGGTCAGATGCGCGTCGCGATCGAAGATGTTGATCAGTTCGAGGCCGTGCCGCCGCCCGACCTCGAAATCATTGAAGTCATGCGCGGGCGTGATCTTGACAGCGCCGCTGCCCATCTCGGGATCGGCATAATCGTCGGCGACGATCGGAATGAGCCGGCCGACCAGCGGCAGCCGCACCTTCTTGCCCACGAGATCGGTGTAGCGCGCGTCATCCGGATGAACCGCGACGCCGGTATCGCCGAGCATCGTCTCGGGGCGCGTCGTGGCGACCGTGATAAAGCGGCCAGGCTCGCCCTCGACCGGGTAGCGGATATGCCAGAGCGACCCCTTGGTCTCGCGGTTCTCCACCTCGAGATCGGAGATGACCGTGTGCATCTCGGGATCCCAGTTGACGAGCCGCTTGTCGCGATAGATCAGCCCTTCGCGGTACAGAGTCACGAAAACCCGCCGCACCGCTACCGACAGGCCCTCATCCATCGTGAAGCGCTCGCGCGCCCAATCGGCCGACGCGCCGAGCCGCCGCAGCTGATTGATGATCGTGCCGCCCGACTCGGCCTTCCACTCCCAAACCTTCTCGATGAACCGTTCCCGACCCAGCGCGTGCTTGTCGATCTGCCGCTCGGCGAGCTGGCCGGTGACGACGATCTCGGTCGCGATACCGGCATGATCGGTGCCGGGCTGCCACAAGGCGTCGCGCCCGCGCATGCGCTCGAAGCGGATCAGGATGTCCTGCAACGTGAAGGTCAGCGCGTGCCCCATATGCAGGCTGCCCGTCACGTTGGGCGGCGGCATCATGATCGTGTAAGGGCGCTTGCTGCTGTGCGGATCGGCCGCAAAGCAGCCGGCGCGTTCCCAAGCGGCATAGTGCCGCGGTTCGACCGCATCGGGGCGGTAGGTCTTGTCCAGCATCGCTGAACCGTCCGTCAAAAAACCGTTATTCGGAAAACGCCGGAGAGAGCCCGCTGGCCCCCGGCAATGCTGGCCGCAGTTGGTAATGACAGGGGCTGATTGTCAATTGGCAGGATTGGCAGACCCGGTCTGCTGCCCGGCGGCAGGCCCGGGCCGATAATGCGCCGATGATGCAGAGAGGGCGGCCGTCAGTGGGCCAGCCGGCTTAATGGACGCCCGCCTCGTTGAGGGCGCGGGCGAGCTCGGCCTTGACCAGCCGTTCGATGATGTCCGGCATCTTTTGATCGAGCCAGCCCTGCAGCATCGGGCGCAGCAGCTCGCGGACGAGATCCTCGAGGGTCCGCGCCTGGAGCCCCATCGGGAACTCCTCGGCGCGGCGCCGGTCGCGCTGGATCGCGGCGAGCTGAGCAAAGGCGGTGGCCGCCGCATCCGAAATGAGCCGCTCGCCGGGCGGATGTGGTGGCGGCTCTGGAGCCGAGGCGACCGCCTCGATCCGGCGCTCCGGCGGAGGCGGGTGTTCAACCGTGGGTTCCGAAGACGTCTCGACCGGTGTCAGGCGACGCACAGTCCCGCCTTCGCCAACCGCTTCGGTCAATGTCAGGATCTCGGCTGAACGCGGCGGGGTCGGAGCGGGCGCACTTTCAGGCTTCTCATCCTCCGCAATGATCCGTTGGATCTTTTGGAGGATTTCATCCATTGACGGTTCGGGCGTGACGCTAGCGTCCGACATCTACTTAACCTAATCCTGCGGCGCCCGGTTCGACAGGCATATCTCGGACAATTTGGCCGAAAAACCTTGCGATTAAGTTACTCTTTTAGCCCTCCGCCAAAGCCTAGCCATTTGTCCTTAACCGCGCGGTAATGACGTTCCATGTCGTAAAGCTGCACAGGCAGCCGCAACTCCGGCGCGATGAGCCGGCCCATCGCGGCCGCCAGGTTGAATTCGGCGAGGGCTGAGTCGTGCTGGGCACCGACTAGCTGGGACTGGGTCGTGAACAGCTGCTGTTCGGAAATCAGCACATCGAGCACGGTGCGCGATCCGACGAGGGCTTCCTGCTGTATCCCTTCGAGCGCGATCTGCGCCGCCCGCACCGCTGCGCCGAACGAGGTGATCGCGGCCCGCGCCGATTGCAGCGTCTCCCAGGCCTGGGTTGCCTGCTGCACCGCCAGCCGCCGGGCATCGTCGAGTTGGCCACGCCGCTGACCTACGGTCTGCTCGGCCGCGCGCGTCTGCGACCAGATCGCGCCCCCTTCGTAAAGCGGCATGGTGAGCTGCAACACGGCCGAGGCGGTATCCTGGCGAGTCGACTGCTGGATAACCGATGGGGCGAAGCTGCGGCTGAGATCGCCGATCAGGTTGATCGTCGGAAGCAACTGGCCGCGGACGAGATCGATGTTGTCGCGCGCCGCCAGCTCGGCAAACATCGCCGAGATGACGTTCGGGTTGTTGCTGGCGGCGAGCGCCAGCGCCTCGTCGCGAGTGGCCGGCAGAACGGGGCGCTCGCGCGGCTGCACCAATCGGCCAGGGGGATGACCAACGGCCCGCGCATAATTAGCGCGGCTAACTTCCAGCTGTCCCTCGGCATTGATCCGTTGGGCGGTGGCTTGGGCGAGCTGCGACTCGGCCTGCGCGACATCGGTCCGGGTCACCTCGCCGACCCGAAAGCGGTCCTGTGTCGCTTCGAGCTGACGGCGCAGGACTTGCTCATTGTTGCGGTTGACTTCGACCAGCGTCTGGTCGCGCACAACGTCGAGATAAGACTGGGCGACCGCCTGAAAAACCTGAGTCTCGACCCCGAGCGTCTGGGCGCGGGTCGCTTGCACGGTGTTGATCGCCTGCCGGGTCTGCGCTTCTGTGCGGCCGCCGCGATAGAGCGGCTGCGTGATCCGCAGATCGGCCGCGCGCGGCTCGAAACTGGAGAATTGCGTCGATGTCCCCCGAGCGGCGACGCCCGCCCGCTCAAAACCGGCCGTGCCGGTCAGCGTGACCGTCGGCCGCCAGTTCGCCAATGCCTGCGGCACCTGCTCGTCGGTGGAGCGCAACAGTGCGCGCTGCGCCAGGATTTGAGGATTGTTGTTGTAGGTGTAGGCAAACGCCTCGGTCAGCGTCTGCGCCGATGCCGGTGTCGCCGCGAGTACCGCTGCCGCCATTATCGCGAAGGTTGCGCCCGAGCGCAGCGGTCGCTGTTTCTGGCCCTCCCTCGGCTTCGGCATCAAACCCTCAGAACACAAAAGCAGGCTTCGGAACAAAGCCCGGAAGTAACGGCGTGGCAGCATCAAAGATAACGCGATGCGCGAGCACTCCGCCAGTGCGTGTCGTCAAGGTGGCGCGGCCGACGCCCTGAGCGGCCCGCAGAACCGCCGCCATTCGTCCCGCTTCGGCTAGCTGTGCCGCGATTTCCGACGGGATCTCTGCGACCGCGCCGGCGAACAGGATCAGATCGTAGGGAGCACGCTGCCGGTGACCGGTCTTGAGCGGCCCGTCGACATAAACGACCGAGCCGATTCGGTGATCGACAAGAGCCGCCCGGCCGAGCCGGGCGAGCTGCTCGTCATCCTCGAGCGCGATAACGCTGCGCGTCAGCAGCGCCAATATTGCCGCCTCATAGCCGACCCCGGCGCCCACGACGAGCGCAGTTTCCTTGGCTCCGGGCATCATGGCCTGCAGCAGCCGCGCCCCAATCATCGGTTCCATCAGATAGCGCCCGCGGCCGAGCGGCAGGTCCTCGTCGAGATACGCAACGCCGCGCAGAGGCTCAGGGACGAACAACTCGCGGCGCAATCGCGCAAAGGCACCGATGACCCGCTCGTCCGTCACCTTGCTGGGACGGAGTTGGTTCTCGATCATATTGATGCGTGCGGTGTCGCGGACGCCCATCAGGCCACCGAGGCGAATGCCGGGGAACGAAGCGCGGGCGTTTATATCGGCCACCCCGGTCAACCACAATGACCCTTGAGGATCAGCGCGACTTCTCAGTGCTGTCCGTTAGACGGCGAATCGCCTGCCCCGGCGGCAGCCGCGCCAGTAGCTCCGCCGCGGTCAGCCCGAGGCGCGGATGCCGCCATTGCGGCGCGATCTCTTGGAGCGGTAGCAGCACGAAGCGCCTCTCGTGGAGCCGCGGATGCGGCAGCATGAGATCGGGCGTCGAGCATCGGAACCCATCGTAGTCGAGCAGGTCGAGATCGAGTGTGCGGGCGGCGTCGCGCACACTGCGCTCGCGCCCGAAACGGGCCTCGAGTGCAAGCAGCCGCGCAAGCAGCTCGGGCGCGGGCAACTCGGTCCCGATCTCGACGACCGCGTTGATGAACCAGGGCTGGTCCGAGGCCGGCACCGGTTCGGACGCGTACCATGAGGAACGGGCGCAGAGCACCGCACCGATCCCGGGGAGAGCCGCGAGCGCCGCCTCGGCGGTGTTTTGCGGCGACGAATACCCCGGCGCCGCCAAATTGCTGCCGATACCGACGAAAATCACCGGCGGGCATCCTCGACGGCGCTCGGCTTGACGCGCGATTTGTCAGGCACGACACTGAGCCACATTTTTGATCTTGCTGGAGTAATCGATGATTTTTTATCCGGAAGAGCGTATCGCGATATTTATCGACGGCGCCAACCTATATTCCGCGGCTCGTGGGCTGGCTTTCGATATCGACTACAAGCGACTGCTCGATCTGTTTCGCTCGAAAGGGCGTCTGATCCGCGCGTTTTACTACACGGCGCTGGTGGAAGACCAAGAATACTCGCCGATCCGGCCGCTGGTCGATTGGCTCGACTATAACGGCTATACGATGGTGACAAAGCCCACCAAGGAATTCACCGACGCGATGGGGCGCCGCCGCATCAAGGGCAACATGGATATCGAGCTGGCGATCGACATGCTCGAAATGGCCGAGCACATCGACCACGCGATCCTGTTCTCGGGCGACGGCGACTTCCGCCGCCTCGTCGAGGCGGTGCAGCGGCGCGGCGTCCGAGTTTCGGTCGTCTCGACGATCCGCTCCTCGCCGCCGATGGTCTCGGACGACCTTCGCCGGCAAGCCGACAGCTTTGTCGAGCTGCAGGACCTCGCGCCAAGCATCCTGCGCAATCATGTGCCGCGCGACGAACTTCAGCGCGTCCGGGGCGAGCCCGTCGAACCGGTGTGAGCGACGCTGCAACCCCCGATCTGCCGTCGCGCGACTGCCTACTTTGTCCGAGGCTCGTCACCTTCCGCGAGGCGCAACGCGCGAAATTTCCGGACTGGTTCAACGCGCCGGTGCCCTCCTTCGGGCCGGATTCGGCTGAATTGCTGATCGTCGGGCTCGCGCCGGGACTGCGCGGCGCCAACCGCACCGGGCGGCCGTTCACCGGCGACTATGCCGGCGACCTCTTATACCGGAGTCTGCAGAAATTCGGCTTTGCGGCCGGCGATTACGCAGCGCATGCGCAAGACGGGCTGGTTCTTCGCCGCGCCCGCATCACCAATGCGGTGCGCTGCGTTCCGCCGCAGAACCGGCCGGAGCCGGCCGAGATTCGAGCTTGCGGGCGCTTTCTCGCCACGGAGATTGCACGCCTACCGAGGCTGAGGGCGATCCTCGCGCTCGGCGCGATCGCGCATAACGCCACGCTCGCGGTCAAGGGGTTGCGGCGCGCCGCCTATCCGTTCTCCCACGGCGCGATGCATGAATTGCCGGAGGGACTCGTGCTGGCGGACAGCTATCACTGCTCGCGGCTCAACACGAACACGGGCAAGCTGACCGTGGCGATGTTCGAAGCGGTCATCGCCGCCATCGCCGCCCGCCTCCCCGGCTGACCGCGCTTAAAGATCGCGCGAGCGAAGCAGGCGCGCCTTGTTGCGCTGCCAGTCGCGGTCGCGCTCGGCCTGGCGCTTGTCGCTTTTGCGCTTACCCGTGGCGAGGCCGAGCTCGACCTTGGCGCGGCCGCGCTCGTTGAAGTAAAGCGCGAGGGGCACGATCGTGACGCCCTCGCGCCGTACCGCGCCCAAGAGCCGGTCCACCTGCTTTCGGTGCAGCAGCAGCTTGCGCGGGCGCCGCGGCTGATGGTTGAAACGCGCCGAGGCCTTGTATTCCGGGATATTGGCGTTGACGAGAAAGAGCTCGCCCGACTGCACGTCGGCGTAGGCTTCGGCGATGCTGGCGCCGCCCTGGCGCAGCGATTTGACCTCGGTGCCGTGCAGGACGAGACCGGCTTCGAGCTTGTCCTCGATCAGGTAATCATGACGGGCGCGGCGGTTGAGCGCGGCGTAGCGGTCGGTCGTCCGCATCGCGCCGCCCGTCCTCCGCTACCGCTCAGTTGATCAGGCCGGCGCCGCGCATGGCGAGCTGCACCTTCTCTCTTGTATCGGGCATCAGCTCCCAGAGCGGCTGACGCACCTCGGGAGTGCAACGCCCGAGCAGCGAGGCGGCGTATTTGACCGGCGCCGGGCTCGTTTCGACGAACAGGGCGTCGTGCAACGGGATCAGCCGCTCGTTGATGCGGCGCACGGTCGCGACATCCCCCCTCTGCCAGGCCTCGTGCATTTCCGAGCACAGCCCCGGCGCGACATTGGCCGTGACCGAGATACAGCCATCGCCGCCTTGCGCAAGATAAGCGACCGCGGTCGCATCTTCGCCCGACAGCAGACAGAAGCTATCGCCGATCTCGACCCGCATCTTGAGGGGCCGGGCCAGATCGTTGGTGGCGTCCTTGACGCCGATTATGTTCGGCAGTTTGGCCAGCCGCGCCATTGTCGCGTTGCTCATATCGACGGCGCTGCGGCCCGGAATGTTGTAGATGACGATCGGTATATCGACCGCGTCGTGCACTGCCTTGAAATGCTGATAGAGGCCCTCCTGTGTCGGCTTGTTGTAATAGGGGCACACGATCAGCGCCGCATCGGCGCCGGCCTCCTTCGCGACACGCGTCGCGGCAATCGTATGCGCGGTCGAGTTGAAGCCGGTTCCGGGGATGACCGGGGCGCGGCCCTTCGCCACCTCGACGCAGAGCTTGATCAGGCGCTCCTGCTCGTCTTCTTCGAGCGCCGGGCACTCGCCGGTCGTCCCAATCGGAACGAGCCCATGCGTGCCTTGGCCGATTTGCCAGGCGACGTGTTCCTGAAACGCGGTTGCGTCGACGGCACCATCCCGGAACGGGGTAATCAACGCGACAAGCGACCCCTTGAACATGGCTTCCTCCCGGCTTCGGCCGTAGCGTAAACGAAACGATAACCCTCACTGGCGCTAGCTTCAACAACACGATCCGCCGCCGGTTGCGTCGGGTCGGGCGGCCAGCGCGTTACCGACCGTTACAGGGAAGCTTGCGGCGGTTCGCAAAAACCCGTAAACAATTCTTTCTTTAAAGACTCAGGAGTGGTGGGCGTTGTCCCGAGTATTTCGCTCTTTATTTATTGTACTTGGCATCTTTGCCTCACTCACCACGATAGCTCAGGCCGAGGAGACCGCCGATCCCGGCGCGCTCGCCGCGATTACCGCGGCGCGCATGGGCGACTGGCCGCAGGCCTATGCCAAGGCGGGACAGGCCACTGACGGCGGTCTCGCGCTGAAAATCGCGCGCTGGCTGGACTATAGCCGGCCGACATCCGGCGGCCGTTTCGCCGAGCTCGCCGCGTTTATCGATCAGAACCCGGATTGGCCGCTGCACAAGAAATTGCTGCGGCGGGCCGAAGAAGCGCTGACCGGCGAAAACGACGATGTCGCCGCCGATTGGCTGAAGCGCCACCCCCCGATCGGCGGCGTTGGGAAGGCGCGCGCCGCGCAGATCTTGCTCAACCGCGGCAACACGGAAGCCGGCACCGCGGCCATTCGAGCGGCGTGGATCGACGGCGATTTCAATGCCGCCGACGAACGCGCCTTTTTGGTGCGCCACTGGGGAATGCTGCGCCACGACGACCACGAGAAGCGGCTCGACCGACTGATCTGGGACGGGCTGACCGATGCGGCGCGCCACATGCTGCCGCTGGTGCCGGCCGATTACCGGCTTGCGGCGGAGGCCCGTTTGGCGCTCGCGGCCGATGCCGCCAACGGCGAGACTCTGCTCGCCAAGGTGCCGGCGCAATGGCGCTCCGATCCCGGCGTTGCGTTCGAGGAGGCGCGCTGGCGCCGCAAGAAGAACCAATACGACGCCGCGGCGCAACTGTTGCTGGCGCATGCCGAGAGCCCGATGCGGCCGTCGGCCTGGTGGGGCGAGCGACAGCTCGTCGCGCGCCAGCTGCTCGCGACCGGCAATGCCGATACCGCCTACAAGCTGGCGCAGCAGCACGGTCTGACAGACGGCAGCTCCTATACCGAAGCCGAATTCCTGACCGGCTATATCGCGTTACGGTACCGCAAGGACCTCGCGCTTGCCCTCGACCACTTCACGCGGATTATGGACCGCGCGGTGACCCCCTACGGCAAGGCGCGGGCGGCTTACTGGAGCGGCCGCGCCGCCGAAGCAGCGGGCGACGCCGCTTCCGCCGCCAAATGGTACAGCGCCGGCGCGGAGCATATGGCCACCTTCTACGGCCAGCTCGCCGCGCACCAGCTCGGGAAGGACGCGCCACCCCGCCCGGTGCCGGAACCGCAGCCAAACGCGGCCGAGCAGAAGCATTTCGATAACGAAGAGCTGGTCCGCGCCGCCAAGCACCTGTTCGCCGCGGGCGACCGCGAGCACTCCCGCAATTTCATCATGCAGCTGGCCGATGCCGCCAAGACGCCGGTTGATTTTGCGATGCTTGCCTCGCTCACCGAAGCGCAGGGACGGATCGATCTGGCAATCTCGGTGGCGAAGCGCTCGATCGAGGCCGGGACGCCGCTGATGGTGCATGGGTACCCGGTCACGCCCTTGCCGAGCGGCGGCACCGCCGAGCGCTCGCTGCTCTTCGCCATTGTGCGGCAGGAGAGCGGGTTCGCCACCGAGGCGATGAGCCGGGTCGGGGCGCGCGGCCTCATGCAATTGATGCCCGCCACCGCCGCCGGGCTCGCCAGCAAATTGCAGCTGCCCTATTCGGTCGACCGGCTGACCGGCGACAGCGTCTACAATCTGACCCTCGGCCGCTCGTATATCGAGACGATGATCGACGAGTTCGGCGGCTCTTATCCGCTGGCGATCGCGGCCTACAACGCCGGGCCCGGCCGGGTTCGCCAATGGCTGCGCGAATTTGGCGATCCGCGCGGCCGCGACATCAGCATGGTCGACTGGATCGAGATGATCCCCTTTAACGAGACCCGCCTCTATGTCCATCGGGTCCTCGAAAACCTGCAGATCTATCGCGGCCAGGACACCAACAACGTTGCCGCCTTCTCGCTGGCCAGCGATCTCGCGCGCTGAGGAACGAGGTACTTTCCGGGTGGCGATGCGGCGCGCGATGCCGTACACAAGCAACCGTCGTCGGCCCTGACAGGAAGCTCCGTGTCCGATCTGAACTATACGGTCGAGCTGGTTCCGCCCGATATCGAGCCTTATCGCGCCGGCAATACCGGCATCGAATACGTCACGACCTTCGAGGCGAAGGAGCCGGGTCCCCATGTCGTCGTCACCGCGCTGACGCACGGCAACGAGATCTGCGGCGCGATCGCCCTCGACCGGCTGTTCCGCGCCGAGGTGCGGCCGCGGCGCGGGCGTCTGAGCTTGGCGTTCAACAATGTCGCCGCTTATCACGAATTCGACCCGCGCTATCCGATCGCCTCGCGCTATGTCGACGAAGATTTCAATCGGCTGTGGAGCCCGGCGACGCTCGACGGGCCGCGGCAATCGATGGAGCTGGCGCGGGCCCGGAGGTTGCGGCCGCTCATCGACTCGGCCGATCTGCTGCTCGACCTGCATTCGATGCAATACGCCACCGCGCCGCTGATGCTGGCCGGGTTGCTCCCGCGCTCCCGCGACTTGGCGCTGCGGATCGGCATCCCCGAGCTGATCATGTGCGACGCCGGGCATGCGGCGGGGCCGCGCATGCGCGACTACGGCGGCTTTGGCGAGCCTGGTTCGGCGAAGACGGCGCTGTTGATCGAATGCGGTCAGCACTGGGAGCGCCGCGCCGCGGAAGTTGCCACCGATGTGATGCTGCGCTTTCTGATCGCGGCGGGCAGCGTTCGGCCCGACGATGTGGCGGCAATCGGCGGCCCCGATTTCGATGCGCACCCTCGGCAGCGCGTCATCGAAGTGACGGAGGCGGTGACGATCAGCGGCGACCGCTTCGATTTCGCCGGCGATTTCCGCGGGCTCGAGGTGCTGGAGAAAAAAGGCATGCTGATCGGCCATGACGGCGAACGCGAGGTGCGCACGCCCTATGACAATTGCATCCTGATCATGCCGTCACGCCGGCTCGTGCGAGGCCAGACCGCGGTGCGCCTCGGGCGCTACGTCGACTGACCGCGCCGCCCGTCAAGCGCAGCTTTCCCCCGATCGTCGACGCAAGCGCGCGGCTCCTCGTGCTCGGCACCTTGCCAGGTGAGGAATCGCTGCGCCGCGGCGAGTATTACGCCCATCCCCGCAATCTGCTCTGGCCAATCATCTTCGCGTTGTTCGGGGAGACGCCGCCCCCGGTTTATAGCGACCGGGTGCGCTCCATCGGGGCGCATAATATCGCGCTATGGGACGTCTGCGCCTCGGCCCGGCGCGTCGCCAGCGCCGATACGACGATCGCCGCGGAAGTGCCGAACGCGATCGACGCGCTGCTCGACACGCATCCCGGGATTCGCGCCGTCGCCTTCAACGGCAGCGGCGCGCAACGGCTCTATGACCGGCATTTCGCGCGGCGCCCGGCGCTGCGCTATTTCCCGCTGCCGTCGACCAGCCCGGCGCATGCGCGGCTCGGCTTTCAGGAAAAGCTCGCGCGCTGGACCGTGCTCCGCGAGGTGCTCGACGATTAGGGTCGCTGTGCCTCGGCCAGATCGACATAGCGCCGCAATGCCGCGGCGAGCCGTTCGATCTCGGCCTCCAGCCGCTGCAGGTGGATGCTGCCGTGGTCGCGCAGATCGGCTGCGTTGAGGCTGCGCAAAGACGCCGTCAACTGCGCCAGCGGAAGGGCGCCGATATGGCCGGCGGCCTGACCCAGCGCGCGCAGCCCCTGCGCAAACGCCGCGACATCGGCAACCGCCGCGGCACGTGCCAGCCGCCGCATGATCTCTCGCGCATCGGCCCGGAACGTCTCGATCAGATCGCCGAGAAAACCTTCCTGCCCGCCAAGCTCGCGCAATGCCTCGATCCGGCGTGGATCGACAACCGGCGTCGGCTCGCCGGCAAACCGTGGATGCGCGGCGATCGGCGTTACGCCATTGCCGAACGGCGGCGCTCCATCAGCTGCGCCAGCCGTCCGTGGTGTGTTCTCCGGCAACCTCTCCCGACGCGCCGCCGCGTCGGCGCGGAGCGGCAAAGCGTGCAGCGCATTCGCCAGCAGCTGCGGGTTTAGCGGCGCCGGCAGAAAGGCGGCGACCTCGCCATCTTCCAGATCGGCCAGCGCGGCGAGCTGACCCGGTTCGGCCACGAACAAGGTAAAGGGCGGGGTGCCGTCCAGCGCCGATGCGCGCTCGACAAAGCTCACCGCCGCCAGCGGCCGGGTCCTGCCATCGACCACCAATACCGCGCGCACTGCCTGATCGAGCCAGGTGATGTAATTGAGGGCCGCATCGCTCTCGCCGATCCAGGAAACCGGCGCATCCCAGGCGCTGAGGTAGTCGCACACATTACCGGCAAACACGCTGTCGCCGGTGACGATCAGCACCGGGCATCCGGCGGATTGCAAGGGCGGCTCGGCCGCGGCTTTGTCGATCGCAAAGGTCAACTGCACGGTGAGGCGGGTATTCGCCGAAGGGATCGCTTCGACCGTGAGCCTGCCGCCCATCAGCTCGACCGCGCGCCTGACCAGCGCCAGCCCGATTGCGGCCTGTCCGACGGCGCCGGTACCGGCCGCGAAGGGATCCGCCATTGTTGCGGCGACAGCCGGCGCGGCCTCACCGACGCTCTCGACGGTCAATGTCAACCGGACCTGCTCGTCGTCCTTGTCCGCGAGCAACAGGCGAAGCTCCACCGTGCCGGTCTTTGCCGCATCGATTGCGTGGCTCAGCAGATTGCCCAGAATGCGATCGAAGGATTGCCGCCAGCCGCGCAATAGATATGGCAAGTAGGGGTCGATGCGACCGCGCAGCGCAACCCCTCTGCTCTCGGCCGTGGCGCGGGCGGCCAGTACCGCGTCGTTGACCAGTTCGTGAATGTCGAACGGCTCGGTTCGCGGCGCGTAGGTTCCAGCTTCGATCGCCGCCAGATCGAGAATATTGGCGAGCTGTGGCGGCAGGCCGCGAAACTGCGCCTCGCGGGGATCGGCGCGTGCCCCCTGCGCTCTGCCGAACAGTGTTCCGCGCAAAATCTCGGCAAGCACCGCAACAAAGCGGCTTTTGCCATGCTCGGCTGTCGCTGCCGATGCGCGCGCCTCGGCGATGGCCCGCACCGGCCCCTGCGCGAGCACCGGCAACAGCAACAGCGCGATGCCGCATTCGGCAGTGAGCGCAGGCTGCTGCTGCCAGAACGCAGTCGTCGCCGCGACCGCGCCGAACCCCAGAACGGCGAGCGCCGCATTTCCGACCAAAGCACCGACGCCGAAGCGAAACCCGCCATAGACGATCAGCAGCAGATACACCGGGTACCAACCCGCTGCGTCCTGCCCGCCAAAATGCAGAAAAAAGGCAAGGATCGCCGCGTCGAGTACCGCCGCGCATCGGCGGAGCCAAATGGAAGCGGTCAGCCGCATCAGCAGCGTGAGCAAGACAAGCCAGCCCACTACCAGCCCCGCTTCGGCGGTCAGCAGCATGCGCGAGCCGGCGGATGACGGACCGGACAGAACTCCAACCACGGCGGCGTGGCTGAACAGCATCGCGGCGACCAGGATCCGCAGAACAGCAGCTTCGTAGATCCAGCCCGCCCCGTTGTCGAAACGGGAAAGCCGTCTTAATCCGGAGAATGCCGCGGCAAGCCCGACCCCTGCCGGGACCGACAGAAGGAGTCCCAGCAGCAAATTGGCGAAGCGAGGCGGCGCGACTTGGCCGCGCAATTCCGGCTCCAAAATGAGCGCGAGCGGCACAGCGGTCGCGGCGATCGATAGCGCTACGGCCGCGATCGCAACATGCGGCGGGAGCTGGTCGGCCGGAAGCGCGGCGTGAGAGCCGCCGCGCCAGCGCCGCCCCATTGACCCAAACCGTCCGGAAAGCAATCCCGCCACGGGCATCCGGGGCTAGGATTGCGCCACGATGCGGAGCCCGCCCTGCTCCGCCCCGTGGGCCGGCTCCGAGCGGTCGCGCGGAAACGCAACCGTGACAGCCGTGCCGACGCCTTTGGTGCTGCGGACCGTCAATATGCCCCCGTGCAGTTCGGTGAGGCCGATCGCCAAGGGCAGGCCAAGGCCGGTGCCGTCATGCTTGCGGGTCCAGGCGCTGGCGACCTGGCCGAAGCGGGTCATCGCCAGCGTGACCTCGTCGGGGTCCATGCCGATGCCGTGATCGATGACGTCGACCACCACTGCGCCGGATTGGTTGCGCAAGACGATCGCGACCTCGCTGCCGGGGTGGCTGAACTTGACCGCGTTGATCAGCAGATTGAGCACGATCTGCTTGACCTTCCGCGCGTCGGCCCGCAACGCCGGAATTGTGCCCTCGTAGCGCAGCGCGACACGGATCTCGCTCGCCCGCGCCTTGGCGTCGGCAAGCTGCAGCAGGTCTTCCATGAGTCTCGGAACATCGATGACCTCCTCGACCAGGTCGAGCTTGCCGGCTTCGAGTTTCGACAGATCGAGGATGTCGTTGATGATGCCGAGCAGATGCTCGGCGCTGACCAGAATGTCGTGCGCATAGCCGATGTATTTCGGCGTGCCGATCGGCCCCAGCATCTCGCCGGCGATGACTTGCGAAAAGCCGATGATCGCGTTGAGCGGCGTCCGCGTCTCATGGCTCATATTGGCGAGGAATTCGGTCTTGCTGCGGTTGGCGAGCTCTGCCTGTTCCTTTGCGGCGAGCAAGTCGCGCTCGGCGCCCTTGCGCTCGGTAATGTCGAGCCACACCGTGACGACCATCGAATCCTCGCCGTCGTCGCCGTGGAACACCGATTTCGTCGCCAGCAGCACGCAAGGCTCGCCGTCGCGATCGACGATCTCGTCTTCCGTCGAGAGCGGCGCCGGCCGGCCGGCAAGCAGCAGCGGATCGATCTCCATGAGGCTGCGCGCAATGGGGCCGCCATGCGCCTCCAGCGGGGTCTTGCCGATCAAGCGACTCGCCCGCACCCCGACAAACGAGGCGAACTGGCGATTGACCAGGACGTAGCGCCCATCCTCGCCGGTCACGCAGATCATGCGCGGAATGGCGTCGATGATGCGCAACAGCATCTCGTGCGCCTGGCGCAGGCCATCCTGGCGCCGCTCGCCGTCCGCGCGCCCGGGATCCGAGCGCACCTGTTCCGGAGCGCCTCGCGGGCGGGCGCGCTGCGAGCGCAAGAGGCTGCGGACCCGCAGCCGGAAGTCGCGGTGGTTGATCGGCAGCAACAGATGGTCGGCGGCACCGGCATCGCGCGCGCGTTCGAGGCAATCGAGATCCTCATCGGCGCCGATGACCATGACCGGAACCTCGGCACAGGCTTCGAGCCGGCGCAGCCGATGGATCAATGCGGAGGCTTCGCCCTGCGCCGTCGCGGCGGCGAGCACGAGGAGCCCGGGCGGATTGGCGCGGCAGAACGACAGCGCGGCCTCGGCGTCGCCGAACCCCTTGGCGGCGGTCCAGCCGCCGACCGAATTGGCGAGCCGTTCGAGGATCTTCAGTTGGGTGGCGCTGTCATCGATGATGACCACCGGCTCAGACGACACGGGCGATCCCCAAGGATTGCGGCGTTGCTTGCAATTTTAGACAAGCCGAATGAAGCGCAATATCAAGTGTGTCCACAGCCAAAAAAAGGACAGAAATCACAACGGGTTGTATGGCACCAAGGACAAGGCTCGGGTTGGCAGAGCAGGCCCGCCCGCTACAATGATTCGCCGCCGGCCGTTCAGCCGCGGCAAAACACGACCGTATTTTTCCGCAAAATCCGGTGCGAGAACGTGGCGAAAAAAGCGCGACGGCGGCGGTCCCCGAAATATCGAAGCTCGGAGCGCGTCGGTGTATGGTGCCGGGGCTGACGAGCAGGAGCATCCGAATGGACCGCAGCTACGAGACGCTCCAGGTCGAGGACAAGGGCGACGGCCTCGTCCTGCTGATCCTGAACCGGCCGCAGGTCGCCAATGCGATGAACACGCAGATGGGACGCGACCTCCTGGATTTCTTCGATGCGGTCAATGGCGACCCGCTCGCCTATCGCTGCATCCTCATGACCGGGGCCGGCGACAAGGCATTCTGCGCCGGCGGCGACCTCAAGGAACGCCTCGGCATGACCGACGAAACGTGGCAGGCGCAGCATCTCCTGTTCGAACGCGCGATCCGCGCCTTTAGCGGCTCTCCGGTGCCGGTCATCGGCGCGATCAACGGCGCCGCTTATGCCGGCGGCTGCGAATTGGCATTGTGCTGCGATTTCCTCTATGCCGCCGAGACCGCGCGCTTTGCGCTGACCGAGGTGACCCTCGGCATCATGCCCGGCGCCGGCGGCACCCAGAACCTGCCGCGCGCGGTCGGCGAGCGGCGCGCCAAGGAGATTATCCTGACCGGCCGACCGTTTTCGGCGCAGGAGGCGTATGATTGGGGCCTGGTCAACCGGCTGTGCCCGCCCGACACGCTGCTCGATGCGACGATGGAGACGGCGCGCCGCATCGCCGACAACGCGCCAATTTCGGTGCGCCAGGCCAAGCATGCGATCCATTACGGGCTGCAGATGGATCTCGCGAGCGGCATGATGTTCGAGATCGAGGCGTACAACCGCATGGTCCCGACCGAGGACCGCCGCGAGGGCATCGCCTCGTTCAACGAAAAGCGCAAGCCGCGCTTCAAGGGGCGGTAGAAGGGAGCGAGCAGTGATAAAGGTCAGCGTGCTGTATCCGAACCGGCCGGGCGCCAAATTCGACATGAAATACTACTGCGAGAAGCACATCCCGATGGTGCAACAGAAGCTTGGATCGGCATGCAAGCGGATGGCTGTCGAACAGGGAATTGCCGGCATGGCGCCGGGAGCGCCGGCGGCATTCGTTGCGATGGGCCACATCTATTGCGAGTCGGCCGAGGCGTTTCAGGCTGCGTTTGCGCCGCATGCGCAGGGCATCATGGGCGACATCCCGAACTACACCGACATCGAGCCCACAATCCAAATCAGCGAAGTGAAGATCTAGCCGATGGATACTCATATTTCAGACCCGGCGATCGCGACGAAGCTCACGCGAACCCTCGCCGCGCAGGCGAGCACGGTGACATATGACGCTCTGCCCGAGCCGGTGCGCGAATTGGCGCGGCAATGCGTGCTCGACTATTACGGCGTCGCGCTCGCCGGGGCGGACGACCCGCTCGCGACCATTCTGCTCGACGAATTGGCCGAGGCCGGCGGCGCGGCGCAGGCGAGCATCATCGGCCACCGGGCGAAGCTTCCCGCCCTCTCGGCCGCTCTCGTCAATGGAGCGATCGGTCACGCGCTCGATTACGATGACGTCAATCTCGCAATGCCGGGGCATCCCTCGGTCGCGATCCTGCCGGGCCTCATCGCCCTGGCCGAGCAGCGCAACAGCACGGGCCGCGAGGTCGTCGCCGCTTTTGTCGCCGGCTACGAGACGGCGTGCCGCATTGGCATGGCCCTGCGGCCCGGCCATTACGACCGCGGCTTTCACGCGACGGGCACCGTGGGCGCGTTCGGCGCCGCTGCCGCCTGCGCGCATCTGCTCGGCCTCGATGCCGAGGCGACGGCGCGTGCGCTCGGCATTGCCGGCACTCAGGCGGCCGGGCTCAAATCGCAATTCGGCACGATGTGCAAGCCGTTCCATGCGGGGAAGGCGTCGCAGAGCGGATTGCTGGCGGCCCGTCTCGCGGCGCGCGGATTTTCGAGCCGCCCCGATCTCGTGGAATGCGAGCAGGGGTTTGCGCTGACGCACGGCCCCGATTTCGATGGGCAAGCCGCGCTCGCAGCGCCGGCGAGCGGGTTTCACATCTTCGCCAATCTGTTCAAGTATCACGCTGCCTGTTACCTGACGCACGGGCCGATCGAATCCGCCCGCGCCCTCCGCGAGCGGCACGGCGTCAAGCCGGAGCAGATCGCGGGCATGACGCTGTCGCTCGATAAGAGCTGCGAGCGGGTGTGCAACATCCCGGCGCCGACCGACGGGCTCGAAGCCAAGTTCAGCCTGCGCCAGACCGTCGCGATGGCATTGTCGGGTGTCGATACGGCAAGCCTCGCGGCCTACAGCAGTGAGACGGCAACCGATCCGGCGCTCGTGCGGTTGCGCGACAAGCTCGCGCTCGATTTCCGCCAGGGCTGGCCGCAAGCGAAGGGCGAACTTGAGGTGACACTCGGCGATGGCCGCGTGCTACGGGCGAGCCACGATGCGGGGATCCCAAGCAGCGACATCGCCGGTCAGCGCGAGCGGCTCGTCGCCAAATTCGATGCGCTCGCGGAGCCGGTCCTCGGCGCCGCGCGTGCCCGCGAATTGCGCGCGGCGATCCTCGGCCTCGACGCGCTCGCGGATGTCGGTGCGCTCACAACACTGGCCGCTCTTTAAAAACCGTCGTCCCGGCGAAAGCCGGGACCCACCCGTCAGCTTCTGAGCAGGCGGATAAGTGGGTCCCGGCTTTCGCCGGGACGACGGTTTGGGATTGCGATTGGGTGGATGATCCTGTCGCCGACAGAATCGTTACGCATCTCACACGGATTGCCGCTGGTGAGGTGCCCGAGGCAGCGCATGCCGCGGCCAAGATGTTTATCGCCGACACGCTCGGGGTCGGAATCGCCGGCGCCAGCGCGCCGTGGCGGCATGAGGTGCTGGACATGGCCGGTATATCCGGCGGCGCGGCCGAGGCGACGGTCTGGGGCAGCGGCGAGAAGCTGCCGCTCGCCCAAGCCGCGATGGTCAACGCCTATCAGATCCATTCGCAGGAATTCGATTGCGTGCATGAAGGCGCGGTCGTGCACCCGATGGCCGCGATCTTGCCGTGTCTCCTCGGCTGGGCCGAGCGCGAGGGCGGTGTTTCCGGCGAGGGGCTGATCCGAGCGATTATTGCCGGCGTCGATGTCGCGGTGAACCTCGGCCTCTCGTCGCGCGCGCCGATGCGCTTTTTTCGGCCGGCCAATTGCGGCGGCTTTGGCGCGACCGCCGCTCTCGCGCTATTCGCCGGCCTCGACGAGAAGCAGACCCGCGATGCGCTCGGCATCTATTACGGGCAATGCGCCGGCACGATGCAGGCGCATGTCGAAGCGAGCCCACAACTGGCGATGCAGATGGGCTTTGCGGCGCGCGCCGCGGTGACCGCGATCGAATTGGCGCGGCGCGGCATGCCCGGCCCCCGCGCGCCGATTTCGGGGCAATTCGGCTATTTCGCGCTGTTCGACGGCGCAGCCGATCCCGCGCCGCTCGACGAACTCGGGCGGGTCTGGCGGATTTCCGAGTTGAGCCACAAGCCGTGGCCTTCCGGCCGCGCGACGCATGGCGGCCTCGACGGCCTGCAGCGGCTGATCGCGGCGCATGGGATCACGCCCGATCAGGTCGCGGCCGGACGTTTCCTCGTGCCGCCGCTTACATATCGGCTCGTCGGCCGCCCGCCGTATGAAGAGATGACCGTGGCCTATGCCCGGCTGTGCCTTCCCTATGTCGGCGCGGTGTGCCTCCGGCAGGGCACGGTCGGCCTCGGCGATTTCTCCCGAGAGGCGCTCAGCGACCCCGAGACGCTCGCGCTTGCGCGCCGCCTGGGGGTTATCGCCAACGGCAACCCCGACCCGAACGCGCTCCATCCTGTCCGGGTCGAAGTCGACCTCGCCGACGAAAGCGCCGTCGCCTGCAATGTAAAAGACGTGCTCGGCAGCCCTTCCCGCCGGCTCTCGCCCGACGCCGCCCGCGCCAAATTCGACGCGTGCGGTGGTAGCGTAGAGTTATGGGATGCAGTGATAGCGGTCGAGAGCGCCAACGCGGCCGAACTGCCACGACTGTGTAGGATGGGCTGAGCGCAGCGAAGCCCATCACTACCGAAGACGACGAAGTCTGATGGTGGGCTTCGCTATCGCTCAGCCCACCCTACGACGAGCGTACATAACCTCTCAGTACGATCGCGGCATGCCGAGGACGTGCTGGCCGAGATAGGC
>Ga0209488_10000695_pt1 | contig 28456 bp, 18 predicted proteins | sample Rivendell_Oct201_8_FD_188349 | JGI IMG/M metagenome (GOLD analysis project Ga0209488, IMG submission 188349) | Vadose zone soil microbial communities from the Eel River Critical Zone Observatory, Northern California, USA -... | ecosystem: Environmental > Terrestrial > Soil > Vadose zone >...
AGGAAACGAGTCATCGGAAACAAGCCAATCGAACCAAGGAGAAAAAGTCATGCCACAGTATCTGGTTGCTAACTACCTTCCCGACGAGTTCGACCCGTCCGTCGTAACCGAAGCGATGATGGAGGAGATCCACGCTCTCAACCGCGAAATGATTGCTGCCGGCGTGAGGAAGTTCGCCTGCGGCATTTCCCCGGCTGGCAACGCGAAGACGCTGCGGGCCCAGCCCAACGGCAAGGTGCTCGTCACCGACGGGCCGTACACCGAGACCAAGGAGTGGGCGGCAAGAATGAGGGCGGCAAGAATGATGACGGAAAGAATGATCGAGTCAGTGCAGGGGAAGGCCCTTAGGGCTTTGCGGGCAGCGGCTGCCAGAGCTCAATCTTATTCCCGTCCAGGTCATAGATCCAGGCAAAGCGACCGTAGGATTGCTGGGAGGGACCGAAAAAGAAGATAGCGCCGAGACCGGTCGTATTGTATACTTCGTCCACTGAGCGACAGGGTCCGCCAGTTATATTTGGTCCCAGAGGCTGGTCCGGCTGGCGCGCTTTCTGTCGACGTTCCCCCCTTCATCTCTTTGCGGAGACCGTGCCATGGAAGAACACTATTTGCGCCGACCTGGTGATCGGCCAAAGGCGGAAGGCACTGCAGCGCTAAAATTTGTTTCGGACTCCGGCGCGTCGCCAGCACCAGACACCTCTTTTGGGTCGGCCCCGACTCTATTTGAAGTGGTTTTGGATACTCCTACTCTTGCCGACATAACCTCCGCGGCCGACGGGAGACCCGGTTACTCCTCCGAATTGAATCGCCAATCTATCTTGCAGCCTGGCGCTGTGCTCGGACGCCGATACGAAATCCTGCAACTTCTAGGCGAAGGCGGCATGGGTTCGGTTTATCGCGCGCGGGACCGTGAAGTGAATCGCATCGTCGCGTTGAAAGTCATTCGCCCGGAACTGACTGGGAATGTCGCCATTCTCGACCGTTTCAAGCAAGAACTGGTGCTGTCCCACCAGGTGACCCACAAGAATGTCATCCGTATCTACGACTTGGGCGATGCCGATGGTGTGAAGTTTATCACCATGGAGTTCGTCGAAGGGCAGGACCTGCACACGCTGATCCGCGAGAAGAAGAAGTTCTCTCAGGAAGAAGCAGTCGAGATCGCGCAACAGATCTGCCGGGCCCTGGAAGCCACTCACAGCGTGGGCGTAATTCACCGCGACTTGAAGCCGCAGAACATCATGCGGGATAAGAGTGGGCGGATTTTGTTGATGGATTTTGGCCTCGCCCGCACCATCGAAGGCGAAGGCATGACCCAAACCGGAGCTCTGGTTGGGACCCTGGAATATATGTCTCCGGAGCAGGCGCTGGGCGAAAGCCTGGGCCCGCGCTCCGATCTTTTCACCGTGGGGTTAATTCTTTATGAGCTGCTCACCGGGAAAATGCCGTTCCTGGCGGAGAGCGCTCTGGCCAGTCTAATCAAGCGCACGCAGGCACGAGCCACCCCGATTTCCGAGCACGACGAGACGATTCCGCGTCCGCTGACCAACATCGTGAACAAATGCCTGGAGCGCGATCCCGCGCTGCGCTATGCGAGCGCAGCCGAGATGCTACGGGATCTTGATGCCTGGCAAGAGAAAGGTGCAGCCGCAACCCTGAGTTTTTACGCCTCGGTGAAACCTTGGGGACAGTCGCTGCCCTGGCCGGCGTTGACCGTCATGGCTACGGTTCTTGTTTTGGCAACAGTCGGCTATGTGTTTCGCGGCCCATTGCTCGCGCCGCTGACAAAGCAAGGTACCGCAGGTCCCGTTCTATCACTCGCGGTTGTCCCGTTTCAAAACAAGTCGGGCGACCAGTCCTGGGACTGGCTGGGGCCCAGTCTCGCTGACATGTTAAGCACGGATGTCGGGCAGTCCGCGCACCTGCATGCCGTCTCGTCCGACCGTGTGCAACAGGTCTTTCATGATCTGCGGATCGCTCCCAACTCCATCGTGGATTCGTCGAGCCTCGGTCGTATCGCCGAATTCACCAATGCGGACACCCTGGTTTGGGGACAATATACCAAGCTCGGAGAGCAAATTCGCATTGACGCGACGCTCCAGGACCGCAAACACAATCGCACTGTTCAGGTGAAATCGGAAGCGGCCAGCCAAAAGGACCTGTCGGCGGCGGTGGACCGGTTGGCCGAAATGATCCGCCAGAACCTGGCGCTGCCTGCGGATCTGGTGAAGGAACTTCAGGCACAATCCTTTAAGCCGACCTCGACTTCAGTCGACGCCCTCCGCGACTACAACCAGGGGCTGCAGTTCTTGCGCGAGGGAAAGAATCTGGACGCCCAGAAGCGGCTTGAGGCCGCCACCAAAGAAGACGCGCAATTTGCCGTCGCCTATTCGCGCCTCGGCGAGGCCTATTCCGCTCTGGGATATGACGTGGAGGCAGAGCGCTCTTCACGTCGCGCGGTGGAACTGAGCCAGAGTCTTCCGTTGGCACAGAAGTACTTCATCGAAGCCAGTCTGGCACGCGTTACGAAGGATACCCAGAAGGCGGTGGCGGCATACGAAAACCTGGCGACAAGCTTCCCGGATAATCTGGAGGTGCAATTCGCGCTGGGACGCCTTTATGAAGATACCGGTGCCCTGGACAAGGCTCGAGGATTCTACGAGAAACTGTTGGCTCGCGACCCCAAGAACGTGGACGCCCTGTTGCACATGGGATGGATTGAAGTGAGAAGCAACAACTCTCAGGGCAGCCTCGATTACCTGAATCGTGCCCTCACAATCGCTGTGCAGCTCGGCAATGACGCGGAAAAGGCTTTGATTCTGGACGCCGTCGGCACCGCCTACCAATACATGAACAAGCGCGACGAGGCGCTCAACAATTTGCAGCAAGCGCTCCTGATCAAGCGTAAGCTCGGCGACAAGGGCGGCATCGCCGAGACGCTCAATTCAATGGCGGGTGTCCAGCAGGACATCGGCAAGCCGGATCAGGCGCAAAAAAGCTATGAGGAAGCGGTTAGCCTTCGTCGTGAAATTGGAGACAAGAAAGGTCTCGGCCGCAGCCTAACCGATCTTGGGCTTTTCAAGGAAAGCCTTGGCCGCTACGACGAAGCGCTGGCTCTTAGCAAAGAAGGACTGGCGCCGTTGCGTGAGGTAGGCGATCGCCAGAACGAGTCGAACTGCCTGAACAATATCGGTTGGATTTATCTCGACAAAGCAGATTACGAGAACGCCATGACGTATTTTCAACAGGCGCTCGACATCCGGCAGAAAATAGGTTCGCCCGCGTTCATCGCCGACAGTTTCTACAACATAGGCGACACCTACACGCGGATGGGGCAATACAACCAGGCCACGGATGATTTTTTGAAGGCGCTCGATCTTTGGCGCAAGACTGGCGACAATCGCGGTGTAGCTTTTGCCTCTTATGGTTTGGGAAAGATTTTCCAGTACCAAGGCCGCTACGGTGCCGCACTGAACTCTCAGAAGGACGCGTTGAAGAGCTGGCACGAAGTCAATGAAAGCGGATTCTGGCTGCCCCAGATTCAAGCGAGTTACGGCAATACTCTGTCACTCGTCGGTCTTGGAGTCGAGGCACAGAAGAACCTGGACGAAGCGCTGCGCACCGCGCGCGAGATCAAAAACGACCCACTGGTCGCGCAGATCTTGAACTTTGAAGGCGACCGGCTGTTCTATAGCGGCGATTTCAGTGCGGCCCGACTTTTGTTCGAACAGGCTTTAAAGGTTGTGTCGCACACCACCGATCGCGAGCAAACACTGATAACGAAATTCAACCTCGCGAAGGTTGCCGTGATGCAGGGACGCTTCCGCGAAGAGTTCCGGACCTTGCAGTCGCTGGCCGAGGAAGCCGATCGTTCCGGCCTTAAACATCTGGCAGTAGAGTGCACTATTTATCTTGGACAAGCGCTGATCGCGGCCAAGGAATACCCGCGAGCGCAGGAGGTATTGCAGCGCACTCTGGCGAACGCCGAAAAAGTGGGACTGCAAGTCTCGCTCGCCAAAGATCATTACTTATTGGCGGAGGCGCTCCGGCTCGGCGGTGCTCAGGGCGAAGCACCTCATCACTACGCGCAAACGCGGCGCATTCTCGATGAGGTCGGCAAAGAGGCGCACAGCGAAACGCTCCTGAAGCGCAGCGACCTTGCGAGGATGTACCAGGAATCAGTGAGCCGGCAAGGTCCTACAAGTTAGAGCACGAGTCGACGGCAGGAATTGGATCGAACTAGATCGACTCCACCCGCGGACGTCAGCGAAGAAAGCCAGGCCAATTGCGGCCTGGCTTTCTTCCGAGAGGGTGCCTATTTCTATTTCAGAGAAAACGTGACCGTGAAGCTCTGTACGCTGGGGTTATCGCCTGGACCAGGGCTATCGAAGGTAGTGCCTTCGTATGTACCGGCAGCCGCTCCGTTAAGATTCCACTGGAAAGTCCAGAAATTACCTGTGGAATTGTACCGGTAAGGTCCTTTGCCGTTCGTTCCTGAGAGAGGAATGAACTGCGGCGACTGCGGCGGATTCTTTTTGACAAGTGAAAGAGTCGGGTGCATGTGTTGGAACTGCGTTTGGCTGAGCCCTGGGCACGTGAATATAAAGTTCAAGGTCCCCCGGTTGGTCTTGTAGGACCCGTTCTGCAACGGGCTGGAGTATGTGCACTGTGCCTGGGTCTGTGAAACGCTACCGACTTCATGGAGCGAGTGCACGCTGATGGTACGCGTTCCCGGGTCGGTACCGACGAACGTCGTGTCATCGAATTGCTCGTCCACGAACACGTCCGTGCTGGCATCGACCCCGAACACGCCCGGAGGACCGAAACTCGAGTTCAGGGTCTCGGCCGTAGGTAGGGCCAACCTTTGACCCTTGGGAATGTCTATCTTCCATACCAGCGCATGATTCGGGCCAGTTGCCCCGGTGGCCCGGCATCCCAAATTTCCGGCCAGGGGATCGTTGAAGCAGCTGTTTATGTCCACCAGCGAGGCGTAAAGCGAGATGGGCGTCAAAGACGTCGAAGGTGCGCCGTACAAAGTCGACGTGATTGTGTTATTCAGGATAGTTGCAGTCGCGGTGAACTGGTTTGCCAACTGGAGATCATTGGAAGGCGAACTCAAAACCAGGCTTGCGAGTCCGGGCTGGTTTGCACCCTCACCACCATAGATGACGATGCTGTTAAGGCCGACGCCGCATCCGCCGGAAGGACAATATGTGGCTGCGTTGGTGTCATAAGTGTTGAAGGTACCGTCTGCGAATTTGACCTTGAAAACATTCCCCGAACCCGAGTCGGCAAGCCAGAAATTAGCCAGCTTACGATTATTGGGGAAAGTAAGCGAAGAGCAAGCATTTGCCGTGCAGTCAGCCACCAGGGGATCGAGTGCCAGCGCTTGAAGCCCCGTTTGGCTTCCTATGGGATATCTTGCAACTACCGAAGTCGAGGTGCCTTGATCCTGCCATTGCAAGCCGTCAACGGTGGTGCTGAGTGAGTGATTGAACGTGGGTGCAGTGGGACCCGGACCGGAGGTTCCCGCCGTCGTGACTTTCTGGAGGAAGTGACTGGTGTCGCCCGCGAGGTTGCCAACTGAATAGACGTGACTCGCCACCCAGGTTCCATTGTCTGCCCATACCACCGCGTTGTCGGGCGTTGTGCCGCCACCGTCGTTAAATGTGGGCGCCGATGCAGGACCCGAGGTGCCCGCGGTCGTTACCTTTTGCAGGTGCTGAGCTACGTCCCCAACTGTGTTGCCAAGTGCATATGGGTGGTTCGGCAGCCAACCACCCCCATCGGTCCATGTCACGGCGTTGTCAACTGTTATTTCGTTTAGATTGACGTTCCAACTCGGCGCAGAAGAACCAGAAGTGCCTCCAGTCACCGCGTTTTCAAGGTTCCCGTATGTGTCCTGAACTGTCGAGCCTGCCCCATAGAGGGTACCCCCCACCCACGGGGTTGCTGCGCCGGGACCCTGATTCGACCACGTTAAGCCGTCGATCGTTGTTCCACCGGCATCGCTAAATGTCGGCGTTGGTCCGGGGCCAGAGGTCCCCGCGGTTGTCACCGTCTGCACGTGCCCCGCCGGATCGACAGCGACTGCACCCCCAAGATAAGCGAAGTTAGCCTGCCACAGCTTCTGGCTCTGGTCCGTCCATATCAGTCCATCAATAGTGGTGGAGCCGGAATCGTTCCATGGGCTCGGCTCTGAGGCGGCGGATTTTCCCGCAGTTGTTGCAATCTGTACGTGTCCAGACGGGTCGACAACGATTGACTGCAGCGCATAATCGTTTGTCGCCGCCCACAGCTTCTGCCCCTGATCGGTCCAGATCACCGCGTTGTCGCGTACCGTCCCGCCCGTATGGCTCCAGACCGGCTCATCCGAGCCGGAAGCACCAGGACTCACCACTTTCTCCACGTGCAAGAAGGCGTCAAGAATGGTCGTTCCAACGTCAGCCGTGCCATACAAGTGGCTGGCCGCCCATACTGGTCCGGTCAGCGAGGGTGTGCCGGCGGCAGTATTCAGAAGCAGGGCGCAGGATTGAGCGCTTCCTCCGGCCATGTTGGTGCACACATTAACTGCGTCGGGATCAGCTGCCCCAGATTCAGTTTCGCCGGTGTCGAGATCAACAAATCCCTTTGCGACTACTAAAAGTGCTTCGCCGCTGGGACACCCACCCAACGGGCAGTTATCCGCCAAAGCTCCAGCAGGTACGTCCTTGATACCGTACAGAGTAACGCCTGAGCCAAAGTCCGCAAAAACGGTGCAACTACCAGTGGATAACGGCAGCGAGACCCTGCGAATCTTGCCATCACCTGCGGTCAGATAGATCGCGTCGCCGGCCGTACTCAGATCCAGACTTCCCAGATTCGTAGTGGCACAGGGGTCGGTGGAGAACGTAAACACTTCTCCCGCAACGAGCGCGCCGTGCGCGTCCAGTTTGACTATGCTCGCCACCGGAGTATCACCGCTGCCGGCATTCCCTACAAACATGCTTCCCTTGCTGTCCACGGCGATCGCTTGGGCGTTTTTGGAATTGAGGTTGCTACTGCCGCTGAAGCTCGTCGGATTGTGGGGAACAGTGCCGCCGGTAAACGGATTTATGCTTGCAATGGAGTACTGAACTACGTTCGATTGCCCTGCTCCGCCGTCGGTTACCAGCAGATGCAGGGTGTTGTTAAGCGCGGTGCCGTTCGTCGCGCCCGAGAGATTATCATTGAGTGCGTTGAGAAAGTTGGGGGTTCCGGGGGCGCTACCAACAATTCTCAGGACATTGCATTTGCCGCCGCCGTAGCATACAACCACGTCGCCCACCTGCCACGGGTACTGTGCCCATGCGCTGCTCGCGCAGAGCAACAACAGACCCACTATCGCCGCAATGCGGACCCTTGCCAGTATGCTGCTCTGCGTAAATGTGCGGCTCTGCATAGAAAATCTCCTATAAGTTCCATTAATTTCCATTGCTCTCGCCGAGAGCGCAAGAATTTGCAACCGTGTCGCGTCCCTCACGGAGCTTGCTGTTTGGGCTTGAAACGAAAATTAGGACAAAAACTGGGATCTAAGAGCGAAGTTCTCAATAGGCTCTCTGTCCTGTTGGGGGGGCAGGATCGCGGTATCGTATGACACAAAGGGCCGGTAGTCAACTGGTATGTGGGGCTGGGTCGTCGAGCTGCTTGTGTAAATAACGAGAGGGTGCGGGTTTTCCATTCCAAAAATGTTGGTAATGCTCGGTGATTGGGATTATCTTCGCCATCGGGTGTAAGTCTCCCTTCCAGGATCGGCTTCATGCTTGCTAGGCAAAAGCCAACTTACACCCTCTCGCCTTTTACACAATCAAATTTACGTCGGTGCTGCGGCTGGTTCAGCGCAATACGGAGGACTGCGTCGTTTCGAGCGGACGTCCCGCCCGTGCGTATACAGGCATTAATTCCAATCATTTGTCCTTCCGCCGGCCGGGCGCGCCCCCAAACCGCAATGTTTCCACAGGACGGGAAAGCCCGGCATCCGTCCGAGCCTCATACCTTTCGCTTCCAGCCAGTTCTACTTCCCGCCCGCCGGGCCGCGTTGTCCCAGCCAGGATGCCAACTGCGGTTCCTGTTGCGATTTCAAATCAACGCAGTTATTGATCCTCTCAATTGACTGTTTATAGGTGCGCTCCGCTGCCTCGACTTTGTGAGCCGCGAAGAAGTCGGCTACTTGATCGCGCATGCCGGCATCGCAGAAAGTGCTGGTTGCATTTACCACTTGCGCGCTGGCGAATGGTCCACCTGCTTTTTGCAGCGCATCCCAATGGGATTGAATGAACTCCCACGCCAGCTTCTCACCAGCAGGGTTCTGCAGCACACCCGTGACCAACTGCAGAGCGTCCTGCGACCGTACGTCCGATGATATGGCAAAGTTTAATGTCCGTTGCAGCAGCTTAGGATCGCTGAACTGCGGCAAAGCGAAGAAGTACATGTAGTACTCCTCCGGCGACTTCGGATTTTTCAGTCCAGCCACTATTCTGTCGTAGAACGCCTGGTCCGCATTCAAGGCCGCAACACCTATCGCATCGTTAGCCAAGTCCCGATCGACTGTCGTGGGATCGTCCAGAGCCTTGTCGGCAATCTTGCGTGCCAGAGCCAACGCCTCTGGATCGCGGGCGTCATGGCCCAGCGCATTGAGCAGTCCAGCGCGCAACGTCTTCTGCTCGTCGCTCTCCCCAGCTTTCGGCTCCCATCCCAGCTCGTTGGCGATCGGAGTCAAGTATTGCCGCAGCCATGTCTGGTAGCTGCCGCGATCGTCGTCATTCACCAGGTACTGCCCGATATAGTTGAGCCGCCTCAGCACATCTTCCATCACCGCGCGGTTCCTGTCCGCCTGCAGTCCCTGCGCGACTGCAAGATAGTCTCCCACCGGCTCGCGTCCTACCCGCACCGAGGCCCAGATGTCCGACTGCAAAGTAATGCGTTCCGCGGGAGAGAGTTTGGCTTCTGCATCTTTCGCCAGCGCGCGCACCGCATCCGGCTCGTAGCCTGCGCGGTAATATCCGGTTGCTGCTGCGTTAGCCAGAACCCACGTCGAGCAGCCCGGCAGCGTGAACGTTTCCTCTTTCTTTGTGAGTAGTTCACACTTCGCGCTGTTCGCGCGCGATCCCTTCAGACAAACCGGGATCTGCCAGAGTTGATCGTTGCCCGCTTCGAACTTAGCCCGATCGTAGTAGTAGCGCTTCTGCGCCAAGGTGACCTTCGTAGAATTTCCCGAGCATTGCGCCTTCACGTTGACGATGGGCACGCCCTCCTGCTTCACCCACGTGGGCATAATCTGGTCGACTGGCCTTTTCGAGACCTTCGCGAGCGTCGTCCAGAAATCATCCGCGGTGGCATTGCCATAGGAGTGCTGCTTCACATACTCTCGTACGCCCGCACGAAATGTCTCCGGGCCCAGATACGCCTCTAGCATGTTTAAAACCGCCGCCGCCTTGCCGTAGGCGATACCGTCAAACAGTTCCTGAATTTGCGCCGGCGTTTCCGCCGCCTGATGGATGGGGCGCGTGCTGGCCAGGGAATCGGTGTTGAGCGTTTGAGAATTCTGGCTCACATCGTCGAGGTCGAAATTCCATTCCGGCTTCCACCCCAGTAGCGGCTTGCTCGCCGCCCAGGTTGCGAACCCTTCGTTCAGCCAAACGTCGTCCCACCATTTCATGGTGACCAGGTCGCCAAACCACATGTGTGCGATCTCGTGCGAAGTCACCGAGGCGATGGTCTTCTTCAGTCCCGGAGAGCCGTGCCGCTCGTCGATCAGAAGAATCACTTCGCGGAAGGTAATCAATCCCGTGTTTTCCATCGCGCCCGCCGAGAAATCCGGTAGCCCGATCAAGTCCAGCTTCCCGTAGGGATACTTGATGCCGAAGTATTTGTCGTAATAGCTGACAATTTGTTCCGCCGCTCCGAGCACGAACCGGCCCATCTCTTTCTTTCCCGGAGTGCTGTAAATGCGAATCGGAATCCCGTCAGCCGAGCCTTCGATGTATTCAAAGTTGCCCACCACAAGCGCCGCAAGATAGGACGACATCTTGGCAGTAGTGGCAAACTTCACCGTGTGCTTCTCGCCCGGTCCGGGCGTATCGGAAACCGCCTTATAGTTCGAGAGGGCGACCATGCCTTTGTCGGCAACCGCGGTGATGTCGAAAGTCGCCTTGTAATCGGGCTCGTCAAATGACGGATACGCACGTCGCGCATCCGTGGCCTCGAGTTGCGTGGCCGCGTATTTGCGGCCCTGATCGTCCTTGCCAAGATACAGGCCGCGCATTTCGCTATTGAGAATGCCGGTATAGGTGATGTGTATGGTTGCAGCACCGGCGGTTAGTGGCTTCTCTACAGCCAGTACTACCATTTCATTTTCTTTTTGGGGCGTAACTTTGGCCTTCTGCGTCGCTCCGCCGCTGGTAATCGTCACATCGCGGAAATCGATGTCGACCGCGTTCAGCGTGATTTCCGACGTCGGCTTGAGTACTTTGATCGAGATCGTCTCGTCGCCTTCGAATTTGGCTTTCTCGAGATCGGGAGTAAACGAGAGTTTATAGTTTTCGGGTTCGGCGACTTGCGGCAGGCGTTGTGCCGCTGCCGGTGAGAGTGTCGCTGCGACGAAGGCTAGTAGAAAAAGGATTCGCTTCATGGATTGTCCTCGGGAAATTGAATCGGAAGTCTTTTTTGCGATGAGCTTGAAATTGACTTTCATCATGAATATTGGACACACCACCGGGCTATTCCTCGATACGTAAAGCGATTCGTGAAAGTTCACAGCCTCGACGAGATCGTCCCGTTCAGCACGGTCACGGAGCAGTGATTTGCTCCAAACCAATAGGGAATCTCACGGTAATCATCCACCGCAAACACGGCCAGATCGGCATCTTTCCCTGGTTCGATGCTTCCCTTACGATCTGCTACGCGCAACGCCCAGGCGCCATTGATAGTGGCCGCTGCAATCGCCTCTGCTGGCGACATATTCATCTGCGTGCACGCCAGCGACATCGCCATCGGCATGCTCATGGTGGGCGACGTGCCGGGGTTGTAGTCGGTGGCAAGCGCCACCGGGACGCCCGCATCAATCAATTTGCGCGCCGGCGGATAATCCTTCAGCCCCAGAAAATAATTCGCGCCCGGCACCAGCGTCGCCACCGTATCGCGCCTGGCCAGTTGCGCGATGTCGTTATCGCTGACGTGATCCATGTGGTCAAACGACGCTGGACTGAAACGCAAAAAGGGCCGTAACGATGTTTCCGAAAGCTGGCCCATATGCGCCCGCACTTCGAGCCCATGCTGCCCGGCGGCGTCGAAGATCTCCTCTGTCTGTTCCGCAGTGAACGCCCCTTTGTCGCAGAAAACATCTACGAACTGGGCGAGCTTCCGTCTTGCCGCCCGCGGAATCATCTCTTTAGAGACGATCTCAACGTACTTTTGTGAGCGGCCTGCAAATTCTTTTGGAACAACATGGGCTCCTAGCAGCGTGGCGATAACCGTTCCAGGCCATTGCGTGGCAGCTTCGCGGATCGCTTCGAGCGACTTCAGTTCCGCCTCAACTGTCAGCCCGTAGCCGGATTTTGCCTCGACCGTGGTCGTGCCGTGGGTGGCCATGTCCCCGAGCGCAGCGAGCACCTTCCCGACTAGCGTGCTCCTCCCCGCCCGGCGCACTGCTTCCACACTCGACCGAATGCCGCCGCCGGCCGAAGAAATCTCCTCATAAGAAGCGCCTTCGATCCGCTTCTCAAAATCAACCAAGCGCGGACTGACGAACACAGGATGCGTGTGCGAATCCACAAATCCGGGCAGTACCACCTTGCCCGTACAGTCGATCTCTGTAAGTTTCTTACGATTCTTTTTCAGCCAGGGATCGCGCAGAGCGTCTTTGGTCGTGCCGACGGAAACAATCTTGCCGCCGAGGCACAGGACAGCGCCGTCTTTAATTATGCCGAGTAGTTTGAGGTCGGAACCGCGACGCGGGCGGCTTGCAGAGCCAGTACGGATCGTGAGAAGTTGGTTGACATTAACCAACAGAAGCGCTGACACTGCCCGAGAACCTGATTTATTGATTGTGCGCAAGAAGCGAACAGTTTAGCAGGACAACCGACCCCGACCACCGCGCAGTTTATACAATCGTGAAGCGCCTAGCGTCCCATCGGCACCTTCACGCCCGTCTTCTTTGCGAACGCCTTCGCCTCGTCGTACCCTGCGTCCACATGACGGATCACGCCCATGCCTGGATCGGTGGTCAGCACGCGCTCGATGCGTTTGGCCATCTCGTCGGTTCCGTCTGCCACCGTCACTTGTCCGGCGTGCAGCGAGTAGCCGATGCCTACGCCGCCGCCGTTGTGAATGGAAACCCACGATGCACCCGCAGCCGTATTCAGCAAGGCATTCAGCAACGGCCAGTCGGCAACGGCGTCCGAACCATCCTTCATCTTCTCAGTCTCGCGAAACGGAGACGCCACCGATCCGCAATCGAGATGATCGCGTCCAATCACGATCGGAGCCTTGATCTTCCCTTTTTTCACCAGATCGTTCATGGCCAGTCCGAACTCGGCTCGCTCGCCGTAGCCCAGCCAGCAGATGCGCGCAGGTAGTCCCTGAAACTTGATGCGCTTGCGGGCCAGATCAATCCAGCGGCGCAGGATACGATTGTCGGGAAACAACTCCAGAACCAGATCATCGGTAACATGAATGTCTGACGCCTCTCCCGACAGCGCGACCCACCGGAACGGTCCACGCCCTTCGCAAAACAGCGGACGAATATAGGCCGGCACAAATCCCGGAAAATCGTAGGCGTTCTTAACTCCGCGCTGAAATGCAAATGTGCGAATATTATTCCCGTAGTCAAATGTCACAGAGCCCATTTTCTGCAGCCGCAGCATGCCTTCGACGTGACGCGCCATCGCGTCCAGCGACTTCTCCTGATATGTCTTCGGATCGTTTTTTCGTAACTCGACGGCCTCGCCAAGAGTCATGCCGTTTGGCACGTACCCATTCAGCGGATCGTGCGCCGAAGTCTGGTCGGTCAAAATATCTGGCACGACCCCGCGCTCGGCCAACTCAGGAATAACGTCGGCGCAGTTGCCCACTAATCCGACCGAAACATTCTCTTTCTTTCGCACCGCATTCTTCAGAATTCGCAGCGCTTCATCGAGGGTGGTCACCATGAAGTCGCAGTAGCCCGTCTTCAGCCGCTTCTTGATTCGCTCCGGGTCCACATCAATCCCCAGAAACGCCGCGCCGGTCATGGTCGCCGCTAGAGGCTGAGCGCCGCCCATGCCGCCCATGCCACCCGACACAATCAGCTTGCCGGCGAGGTCTCCGCCAAAGTGTTTCTCGCCGGCAGCCGAAAACGTCTCGAACGTTCCTTCCACGATTCCTTGCGAGCCGATATAAATCCACGACCCGGCCGTCATCTGTCCATACATCATGAGCCCGGCGCGTTCCAGTTCGTTGAACTTCTCCCAATTCGACCAGTGCCCGACCAGATTCGAATTCGCGATGAGCACCCGCGGCGCGTGATCGTGAGTCTTGAACACGCCCACCGGCTTACCCGACTGCACCAGCAGGGTCTCATCGTTTTCCAGATTCTTTAACGTCTCGACAATGGAGCGGTAAGCCTCCCAATTGCGCGCTGCTCGCCCGGTCCCGCCATAGACAACGAGATCTTGAGGACGCTCGGCAACTTCCGGGTCAAGATTATTCATAAGCATGCGCATGGCAGCTTCCTGCTGCCAGCCCTTGCATGTGATCCGGTTGCCGCGCGGCGCGCGAATCGAGGTCGGAGCCTGGAAGACTTCCGTTTCAACGGGCATGAGTAGATGGTAATCGCCAGACGCGGAGTGTTCAATGCAGCGGCAGAAATGGAGCGTTAACTCCACCGATGCACGTGTCCGGACAGCCGTTCACAAACCTATTCATTGTGCGGCGCATCTCATCAAGCTGGACGTCGCAGCACTAAATCGCCATGAATCCGAATTTTGCCAAATTTTGGGAGTCGGTTCATCACATGACCGACACCTTCATCGCGCGGCTCCCGCCTTTGGTGCTGAGCATCTTCGTATTGATCTTGTTCTATATTCTCAGCATTTTCATCAGCCGCCTGATTCGCCGGGCCACACGCAAACGGCGGCAGAATCTTGGCGTGGTCTTCGCACGTTTGGTGGGTGCGGGCACCGTCCTGCTGGGAGTGCTGGTTGCTGTCTCGATCGTCGCGCCATCCTTTCAAGCCAGCGATCTGATTAAAGTGCTGGGCATCGGCGGCGTGGCCATAGGATTCGCCTTTCAAAATATCCTGCAGAATTTTCTGGCCGGCTTGCTGTTGTTATGGGCAGAACCTTTTCGCATCGGAGACGAGATCAAGCTCGACACCTTCGAAGGTACGGTGGAAGAAATTCAGACCAGAGCCACCATCATCAAGACTTACGACGAAAGGCGGGTGGTGATTCCCAACGCCGATTTGTTCACGCACTCCGTCATCGTCAACACGGCCGCGGACATCCGCCGCTGGGAGTACGATTTCACGGTAAAAGGCGACTTCGATTTGGCCGAAGTGAAATCCCGGATTGTAGAGGCCGTGCGAAAAGTTCCGGGGACACTGTCGGAACCCAGTCCTGAGGCTCTCGTACTCGAGTTGGCTGACCTGGATTCAAATGCACTCAAGCTTCGCGTCCTGTGGTGGACGAAGGCCCCGCGGCAGCATCAGATGCTCACCTCTTACGACGGTGTGTTGACGGCACTTCGGCAGACGCTCGAACGTTACATGGCTGAGCAGAATCGTAAGCGTGACCGCGCAGCTTAGTGCTGAAGAACGGGCGGCGCCCCGGAAGAATCAGATATCAACGTGGATGGGAATCAGTCGTCTGCGAAATCGGGTTGAGATCAACGAAGACCGCTCTCACCAGGTGCTGTACGCTGTTCCGTCGCTTGCCGTCGCATTCGAAGCCGAGTGCACATCGCTGATGCCGGGCTCCTGCTGCTCCGCGGTCTGGAGTATATCTTCCTGCACCACTTCCCAGTTGGACTGTCCGGTCATGGGATCTGACGGAATTCGTTTGAGATAGCCGGCCTGCAGAATGTCGTCGAGAGCCTGCGGCGCTTTCTGCTTGTCGAGCGTGTACTGGTCGATCACTTGGCGCAGGGTGAACAGATCCTGGCGCAGCACGGCTTCGCGCGCTCGCAAGACGGACTGGTTGTACATGGGCAGCGCAATCGCCATCAGGATCAGCATGATACTGATGACGATCATCAACTCGATCAGCGTGAAGCCGCCATCACAGGGCGCATGGAGGGCGATGCGCCTCCCCAGCTTGTTGCTGCTGGCGAACTGCCGCGCCGGGCTGAACACTGCTGTTCTCGAGTTTCGCCGAAATCTGTTAGGGGTTCGTGCCATCTACCAATCCCTGTACTTCGATCCGTCCAGCCCCGTGCCTTGCGCTTTGGTGTAGACGTCAAACACGCTCTGCCCGCCCCAGGAATCGGAATCCGGATCGTCCTGCATCGATCGCATGCCCCACTCCGTGTTGTTCGTCATCGGATCCACCGGAATTTTGCGCAGGAAACGAATCTTCTTCCCCTGCACGTCCACACCTTTCACCAGAGTTTCAAGATCCGGTGGATAGTTCTGGCTGTCCACCTTAGTTTGAAAGGCGCCCCGGTCGGCCATATCCTTGTAACGGTCGATGGCGTCCCGCATCTCCCACAAATCCCGCCTCAATTCCTTTTCCTTCTCGCGCTTGATGGTGACGCGCGCCAGCGGGATCGCCATCGCCGTGAGAACTATCAAGATCACCGTGGCGATGATCAATTCAAGGAGGGTAAACCCACGTTCGGGCTTAGCGCTCCGCCCGCCCTGGAATCTGCAGAACTTCATCATCGCGTCTTCGGTTTTCAACTCCGGGATCGGAAAATGCATGCCGCCCGCACTTACTGGACGGTCACCGCCGCCTGCGCCCCGTTTACAGTAATGGCCTGCAAACTAGGATCGCGCGCTCCGCCCCGAGTGATTGTCAGAGGAGTCTGCCCGCTTGCCTTCGCCTGGAAAGTTATGGTGACCACCGCGCCTTGTCCGGAAACTCCACCCGCCCCAGGCGGCCGCGTGGCGGTAATCTGCAATGTGCCGGTGGCTTCGTCTTCGCGATGCACCAGGGCAACCGCCTGTCCATCTTGCGACAGGAAGCCGCCGTTTGAAACGTTGACCAGTTGAAGCTTGGCCGGGTCATAGTTCATCTGCACCGGCACCGAGTAAACATTCTGCGCCCCGGAAATCATCAGGTTCACCACAAACGTGTTGCCTTTGGCCGCCGTAATCGTCGCGGGATCGAACAGGAAGCTGGGTGCGCCGCCCGCACTGGGGCTCGACCCTGTATTGGGCACGACCTGGATCGCCGGCGTGGAATTCACCGGACCCTGGTTCCCTGGTGCGGGATTCGCTGGCGACTGACCCGGAGTGATTGCACCCGCCGGAGCCGCTACCGTCCTGGCCACATGCCGTAACTCGATGGTGTTGGCGGTACCAATCTGAATGGCCCGCTGGTTCACTTCATTCACATCGGTGCCGCGGATAATGTGCGGAATGATGGCAAAGACGATCTCATTCTCCCGGTGATCCTGCTGCGTCTGCCCGAACAAATACTTCAGGATCGGAATCTGCGCCAGTCCGGGAATACCGCTCAGAGATTTCGTCTGCTGGTCTTCGAGGATGCCACCCAACAGGTTGGCTTCTCCATCCTTCAACCGAATCTCATGCTCGATCTTGCGCTGGCCGATAATCGGCTGGCTGATGCCGCCAATGTTCGATTGGCCGGTCACCGACGAAATATCCATCGAAATCTTCAGTGTGACTTCGCGGCCCGCGTGCACGTGCGGCGTGATGTCGATGTTCACACCTACGTCCAGATACTGGAACTGCGTATTGACCAGCGGGTTGATGCCCACGCCACCAATGCCAGGCTGAAACGATCCCGTCGCCACCGGAACTTTGTCGCCGATTTTCAGCGAAGCTTTCTGTCCATCCAGGGCACGGATCTGCGGATTCTGTAGCAGCTTGGTGTCGCTGTCGCCCATCACCGCGGAGAGATTTGCCGAAGGAATCGTGACCTGGAAGTCAGTGGCGTTCAGGTTGCCCAGCGTATTCAGGTTCAGGCCGGTCGAAGAGTTCGACGAGGTTCCCCCAGTGGTGACGCCGTTCGTAGTCGTGGTCGGCGTGGTCGTAGTATTAAGATTGTTCTGCAACGTCACTGTGGCGCTGGTCGGCGGACTCAAACCCAGGGTGCGCGAGCGGTCCTTGCTCACCTGCATCACTGCAATATCGATCACCACTTCCGGACGCGCCTTGTCCAGGTCGTCCACCAGTTTTTCCGCAAGGGCAATCTGATCCGGGGTACCCCGCACCACCAGCGCGTTCTGGGACAGCAACTGCTGCACCCGCTGCACGTCCAGCACCGCGCGAATGGCATTCACTACATCCTGCAACTCGGTAGGCTGGGAAAGATTCGAAAGATAAAAAGTCTTGAGGACACTCTGCTCCAACTCCTTGCGCTTCGCCGGATTGTCCTGCGCCACGAAAATCGTATTCGTCGTCACCGGACGCCAGAAGGTCTTTGACTGCAGCGCCGTGATCTCGAGCGCATCTTCCAGCGTTACACCATTCAGGGCCACGGTAATGCGCCGCGAAGTGTAGTCCGGATCGAATAGCACGTTGATGCCTGCCAATTGTCCGATCGTCTGATAGATAACTTTGGAATCTTCGGGGCCGATTTTTAAGGTGATGGGAACGTTCGAGATGGGCGCGAGTTCCACCGGTCCGGCGGCTTCGCTGACTCTCCGCTCCAGACTATTGGGCGGCCCCGCAGCCTGCGGAGGAGGACTCTGCATGTCGTTGATCAGCCGCTGCGTCCGTTTTAACTCCTGCTGCGCGATAAACGATGAGGGATCAATCGCCACCGCCTTCTGAAACTCGGCGAATGCCTCCTGCAGTTTGCCCTCTTCGCGAAGCTTTTGTCCGCGATGGACGATGGAAGCGGCGGCTTCAAAGCGCGCCCGCTCGAAAGCTGCCCGGTAACGCAAATCGCGAGGCTTCAGATCGTAAGCTTGCCTGAAAAGATCGTAGGCCGCTTCGTAGTTCTGGCGGGCCTCAGCATCCTGGCCCTGGATGTACAGGCTCTTAGCTTTGTCGGCGATGGCGGGCAGGGTCACAACCGCGACCAGCAACAACAATAGCGCCGGGCGCATCAAGCGTCTCATTCGTTGATCCTCATAGGGACACAGTCCTCACCAGACAAGCAGATTTCCCCTGCGGCCAGCCAAGAGACCGCATTTCCACCCGGAAAATCCACTCGACGTGTGAAATTGATGTACGTTGCCGCGATTATAGCATCGCCCTTCCCGCCTTCCGATGTGCTTGTATGCAAGGCATTTACACTCTTTGGTCTTAGGCCCTGCGGGTATTCGTGACCGCCCTTTGTCGGCCGCCTCTTCTTCGTCTCGCTATCTGCGACACAAACCAACCGACAAGGAACTTTCATCATCGGATTGGTCGGACATGCCAATTGTTTATGGTATCCCTTGAGACACGTGCCCTGAGCCGAAGGCTCACATCCGTGGACTCCGAAATAGGTAAGCGGCTTACATGCCGGCGGTGAAACTTCCTGCCCGACACCAAACCAGGTACAACTCAGCAGGACTATAGGCAACTTGCGCAGTATTCCTCCCCCCGAACTTGGAATAACGCTTTGAATCCCACTTTCGCAACCGCTGCGCTCGACGACTGCTCCCCACTGTGCGATAACTAGACCATAGCGATAATGTAAGACCGTAACGATAACCAGACCGGCAACCATGACCCGCCAATCCACGCACCAGACCAAAGCCAACCCGGAGAAATCCCCCCGCCGCGATCCCACGGCCGCGGGTCAGCGCGACGCTGCTGTCAATAGGATCGCTTCACACAACTACTTCTTGCTGGAAAAATTTGAGTGTGGGGTCGCCCTCACAGGGACCGAGGTCAAATCCATCCGCGGAGGCCTGGCCAACCTCAAGGACGCCTATGGCTTAGTCAAGGAGGACCAGGTCTGGTTGCTGAACGCCCACATCGGTCCCTACGAGCACGGCAACATCTTCAACCACGCTCCGCTGCGCACACGCAAGCTTCTGATGCATCGGGAAGAAATCCGCAAACTGATCGGCAAGACCCAGCAAAAGGGATTGACCCTGATCCCCACACGGATGTACTTCAAGAACGGCAAGGTAAAAGTTGAACTGGCCTTGGCAAAAGGCAAACAACTCTGGGACAAGCGCGAAACCGAACGCCGCCGAACCGCGGTCAAAGAAGCACGGGAGGCCGTCAACCGGGGAAGGAAGGGATAGCGCTCGCCGGTAGTTTTTTTCTGTGCCCTGGATGCAGGAACAAAAACTCTTAACCGCAAAGTGCGCGAAGAAAGGCCGCGAAGCACGCAAAGAAGAGCAAAGGCCTTCAGAGTTTCCTTCGCGGACTTTGCGGCTCCTCTTGGCGAACTTTGCGGTTAAAGGCTTCGCCCGCGGACAATAAATCCCCGCGGACAATAAATCGAAGAAGTGATTCTTAGTCCGAGACGCTGTGTTCTTCGTTCTGCGAACGAAGAACCCGGTCCACCGAGTAGGGCGCCCGCCGGCTGGGCTCGTGGTAGTGCCGCACCTGCATCTCTCCCAGCAGTCCGATCGCGAGCAGGTTCAGCCCGCCCAGCAGCAGGCCCAGCGACGCCATCATCAGCGGTCCGTGCGAAGCCATCACCGGCACTTGGCGCAGGAACTTTTCGATGCCCAGCCAGAGGACGATGCCGCTGCCGCCAAAAATACTGAGCATGCCAAAGGTCCCGAAGAAATGCAGTGGTCGCGAAAGATAGCGCAGCAGAAAGCGAATGGTAAGCAGATCGAAGAACACGCGAAAGGTGCGCGTGATGCCGTAATGCGATATTCCGCGCTCACGGTTCACGTTACGGATGGGCACTTCGCAAATCGTCGCCCCGTGCCATGACGCCAGCGCAGGAATGAAGCGGTGCAGCTCGCCATACAATGGCACCTGCTCCAGAATATCGCGCCGGTATGCTTTAAAAGTTGTGCCGAAATCGTGGATATCTACGCCACTCAACTTGGCCATCATCCAGTTTGCGATGCGTGACGGAATGCGCCGCATCCAGAAATTGTCGACGCGAACCTTGCGCCATCCACTCACGATGTCGTAACCCGCGGCAATCTTCTCCAGAAACAGTGGGATGTCCGCCGGATCATGCTGCAGGTCGCCATCCATGGCGATGATGTATTCCCCCCGCGCGTGATCGAAACCAGCCGCCAGTCCCGCGGTTTGGCCGAAGTTGCGGCGTAGCTTGACCACGGTCACGCGGCTGTCCACCGCGGCGATCTCGCGCAGCATGGCGAAAGTCTTATCGTTCGAGCCATCGTCCACCAGCACAATCTCGAAGCTGTCGCCGTGCGCCTCCATCACCGCCTTCAGACGGTCGTAGAGGTCGGTAACGTTCTCTTGCTCGTTGTGCAACGGGACGACGATGGAGTACTTGGGCACAGTGCTTTTATTATAGCCTCGAACCCATGCGAGTATCGAAGGCGCGGGAACAAAATGACGCCTGGCGGTAACCTCCGGGTTCACGGCGCGTTGCCGGCGTCAAACCTCCGTTCGAATCAGCGGGCGCGACTAGCCCCTATTCCTTCAACTTCAGTTTCGACTTGTTTTCTTCCAGGAAGGCTTTCAGATCTTCCGATGCCCCCAGCAATCGTTGCCATTGCTCATAGTAAAGAGTAACGGGGAAGCGGCCCAGTCCGTACACGCTGACGCCGCCTTTTTCCCCCACCTTGAATATCAGGTCGCCGCTGCGTTTCTTGGTTTCGACTTCTTTCTCCAGCTGAGACAAACGTGCCTTCAGCTCCTCATAAGTTGGTTCTGCCATTCGTTACCTCGCTTTCTCATTGCTGAATCCTATTCTGCCACATCGATGGACTCACGCAAGCCGCGAGACAACCCGTCGGGATTGCCCCTCATTTCGCGTATAGTAGGTAAATCACGATGGGCAACCGCTACGTGGTCATGCACTCTGAGACTCGCTTCACTGCCATCGAGTCTAACGCAGCGCGGGTTAGAGTCGTGGCTTTGCTCTGTGTACTTCTAGTTGCGGTCGGGGCCTGCGCTCAAGCGGTTCACGTACACTCCGGATCCTCCGGACTTCCCCGCTATGAATGCTCGATCTGTCTGGCAGCGCTCTCCGGGATCGTAGTCAGCAATCTGTTTCATCCTGATCCGGTTTTCGTTAAGACCGCGTTGTTTGTTCCTCCGCAAGAGATCACCCAGTCTTCGGGATTCGTTTCCTCACCCCACATACGACCGCCTCCCTCGGCCTGACGACCCTTCTGCAGCGGTAAGAACGTCAAGAACCGTCCAAGAGGCGCATGTTCCGCGATATCCGCAGCCGCGATACATGCGGCCACAAATGCAGCTGGGCGAGGACATCGGGAGCATGATCCATTCTTCCAAACGGAGGTCATTTCATGAGACGTCACTTGAACATCAGACGCTACGTGAGGTTGCTCGCGATTCCAGCCGTCTTCTGCGCTATACCTGTCTACTCTCAACAGGCCGGAACACCTGCGGCCACGGACCAGCCAGACAATGCCGCACTGTTACAGAAGATACGCGACCTTGAAGATCGCATGGTGGCCATGGAGGGACAGATCCGGCTGTTGAAGAGCCAGCAGGGGACGCCCCCGACGGCTGCACTTGGCGCGACGCAAGTAGGCACTCCGGAAGCGGGCGCGGCTGGAGTACCGCAAACTCCGCCGGGTTCGGAACCTGCTCCGGTTTCGATAGCACGCAGCGGCGAAGGCACGATTCAGGAACCGTCTCTGGGCGGAGCCGGGGGAAGTGCAGCCAAAGCGTTGAATCCTGACATCAGCATGATTGGGGACTTCATCGGCTCCGCCGGGCACAATCCGGTGAATCCTGTCTCTTCATTTCAAATGCATGAGTCGGAACTTGGAGTTCAGGCGATCATCGACCCCTATGCTCGCGGCGACTTCTTCTTATCGTTCGGAGAATCCGGCGTTAACCTGGAAGAAGGTTACATCACGCTCACCGCACTGCCTGCAGGATTGGTGGCGAAGGTAGGCAAGTTCCGGGGAGCCTTTGGAAAGATAAACACGATGCACAACCACGTGTTGCCCTGGGTAGATCGGCCGCTGGTGAGCAACAATCTGGTGGCGGGCGAAGACGGCATCGACGATGCCGGCGTTTCAGTGCAGCGCATACTCCCCGCTCCCAAAGGAATATTCCTGGAGCTGACCGGGCAGGTTTTTCGTGGCGACTCTGGAGACACGCAGCATCCCCTGTACCACGCCTACAATAACAACGATGTCAGTGCCATCGCGCATCTGCGGACCTACAAGGACATCACTGAATCAACCAACCTTGATCTTGGCGCCTCGTACTCGCGTGGCTACAGCGCCGCCGGTCCAAACTTTCTTACCCACCTGTACGGCGTCGATGCCACACTGCGCTGGAAGCCCTTGCGCCGGTCCATCTACCACTCCTTCGTGGGACGGACAGAATTGATCTGGAGTCAACGGCAGCAACTTCCCTTCGAACAGCGTGCCTTTGGCTTCTACACTTCGGGCGATTACCAGCTGGGGCGGCGATGGTTCGTAGGAGGACGCTACGATCGCTCTGGTGAGGCCCAAAACGCGAGTCTTATCGACAAGGGTTTCTCCGCCGTACTGACCTACTGGCCGAGCGAGTTCAGCCAGATCCGCGGACAGTATGAATTTACCCACTACGGAAACCTCGACGCGCATCAACTATTCATGCAGGTACAGTTCTCATTGGGGGCGCACGGTGCGCATCCTTTCTAGGAGAAACATGACAAAAGCAAATACCTTTTCACGTTGGGCTGCGGTTCTAGCGCTGCTCGTGTTGGTTGGCACACTGTTGTCACCCTCGGCGGAGGCCAGGAAACTTAACGTTGTGACCTCTACCACCGACATGGCGGCATTAACCCAGGAAGTCGGTGGCGACAACGTCAACGTGGAATCCATCGCGAAGGGGTATCAGGACCCGCATTTCGTCGAGGCCAAGCCCAGCTTTTTGCTCAAGCTGCGGCAAGCCGACCTGCTGATCTCGGTGGGGCTCCAGTTGGAGATCGGCTGGTTGCCACCACTCATCGCGCAGAGCGGTAATCCGAAGATCCAGGTCGGCGGGCAGGGATATCTTGACGCTTCGCAGTTTGCCGCGATCCTGGAAATTCCGCAAGGCACAGTCACGCGCGCGGAAGGTGACGTGCATCCCCTGGGCAACCCGCATTACTGGCTCGATCCCGACAACGGGCGCCGCATTGCCCGGGGCATTGCCACCAAACTCGCGGACATGGATCCCGCCAATGGCGCGTACTTTCAACAGCGCTTTCAGGATTTCGAGAAACGACTGGGAGCGGCAGAACAAAAATGGGATGCGGAGATGAAGCCATATCGCGGCCGCAAAGTAGTCACTTATCACCGCTCATTCCCGAATTTCGCGAAGCACTTCGGCCTCGATGTGATCGGGTATGTCGAGCCTCGACCGGGTATCCCGCCGACTCCGAGTCATACGCTCGAACTCATTCAGTTAATGAAGCGGGAAAACTGCAAGATCGTGCTGGTGGAGCCCTATTTCGACCTGAAAACGCCACAATCGATCGGTCGGGAAACCGGCGCGCACGTAGTGGTGTACTTGCCCTCCGTTGGAGGCGAAAAGCAGGTCACGAATTATTTTGAGCTGTTCGACTACGATATTGCTTTACTGACCAAAGCATTCCAATTGACACAATAGGTCTGACCGACAAGGGGATCCATGGAGATTTTGCCATTTTTGCTGGCGCCTTTTCTGGCCAGCCTGATTCTGACCGGCATTCATGCCTATCTGGGTGTGCATGTGGTGGAGCGCGGTGTAATCTTCGTGGACCTGGCCCTGGCGCAGATTGCAGCCCTGGGCGCAACCGTGGCCATCCTCATGGGCATGGATCCCCACGGTGGAGGCGCCTATTGGCTGAGCCTGGCCTTCACTTTTGCGGGCGCGGCCGTATTCGCCTTTGCCCGCACCCGGCGCGGCCACATTCCGCAGGAGGCCTTCATCGGAATTGCCTACGCGGTAGCGTCGGCCACGGCAATCCTCGCCATGAGCAAAGCCACTGGCGAAACCGAACATCTCAAGGACATGCTGGTGGGAAACATTCTTGCGGTGTCGATGCATGACGTCGCCAAGACAGCGATTCTCTACGGCGCCATTGGTATTTTCCATTACATTTTCCGCAAGCAGTTCCTGCTCATCTCAACCAGCCCTGAACAGGCAGAAGCCAAAGGTATGAGCATTCGCTTCTGGGATTTTCTGTTTTACGCGTCATTTGGCTTCGTGGTGACTTCCTCGGTCGCGATTGCCGGCGTGCTGCTCGTGTTCTGCTACCTGGTAGTGCCATCGGTGGGAGCTATGCTTTTTGCGGACCGCATCGGCCGACGGCTGGCCATCGGCTGGATCATGGGGACCTTGGTATCGGGGCTGGGTGTGTATTTTTCCGTGCTGTTCGATCTTCCCACGGGAGCGGCGATTGTATGCACCTTTGGTGCGGTTCTAATCATCATGTTCTTTGTCTATTTACTTTTGTCGCGTTGGCACAAGCCGCAGACCGAGGCGGCCGCCCCGGCGAAAAGCACTCGCGAATCCGTATCGCGCTGACCTTCGCGTCGGACTGAGCGTGAACTGAGCAGAAGAATTGTTGCAAAGATGAGATTTTCTCTCCGATGGTCGGCGTGGTTTGCACTGCTCCTGATGTTGGGAACGGCGGCGGCGGAGACGTCCCATCACCACTCCCTGCGAACGGAATCGGCATCCTGCTCGATCTGCGTGGTGGCGCACAGCACAGCCCCTGCGCCCACTTCCAATCATTCCCGGCCGGTTTTCGCCACCGTCGGACTGCTACAAGAAGAAGCAGTCGTCGCGCAGGCGTGGCTCCAGGTTTTTGATCTCGGCATTCGTGGTCCTCCTGCCGCATAGGGATTCCTTCCAGAATTAGAACTCCCGGCGTTAAACGCCGGCCGATCCCTATTTTCCTTTTATCTCAGGAGGACTTATGTTTTCGTCTCGTTCATGGCGCTTCGTCGCCATTGCCGTCATTTCGCTATTTCTCGCATCCACGTTTGCTGTTGCGCAAACCGGTAATTCGGGCTCGGTCAACGGTACCGTACAGGACCCAACGGGAGCAGTCGTCCCCAACGCCACCGTAGAAATTCGCAACCCGGTAAGTGGCTATGACCGCTCGGCCACCACCGACTCATCCGGCCGTTTCGCCTTCCCTAACATGCCGTTCAATCCCTACCATCTTACTGTTAAGGCGGAAGGCTTCGCGTCATTCACTCAGGACGTGGAGCTTCGCTCTTCGGTCCCAGTGAACCTTCCCATCGGCCTGAAAGTTTCGGGATCGACGACGGCGGTGACGGTCGAGGCGGAAGGCGGGGATTTGATCGAGAACGATCCCACCTTCCACACCGACGTGGACAAGAACCTTTTCGACAAGCTGCCTTTGGAAAGTCAATCGTCGTCAGTAAGTTCGCTGGTAACGCTTGCCACACCAGGCATTGCCGCCGATTCAAACGGTCTTTTTCATGGACTCGGAGATCATGCGGAAAATTCGTTTTCCGTGGACGGACAGCCCATCACCGATCAGCAAAGCAAGGTTTTCTCCAATCAGATTCCGCTGGATTCGATTCAGTCACTGGAAGTGATCTCGGGAGCGCCTCCGGCCGAATATGGCGAGAAGGCAAGCGTGGTGATCAACGTTACAACACGTTCTGGTCAGGGCATGACTACGCCCCACGGCTCCGTGACCGCCTCCTACGGTAATTTTGGCACATCTGGCGCAGGATTTAACTTGGGCTACGGAGGCCAGAAGTGGGGGAATTTCATCTCCGCCAACGGGCTGAACAGCGGGAGATTCCTCGATCCGCCTGAGTTCACCGTGATGCACGATAAGGGAAACGAAGAGAACCTGTTCGACCGCGTCGACTATCAGCTTTCTTCCGCCGACTCGATCCATCTGAATCTCGGGTATACACGCTCCTGGTTCCAGACGCCGAATTCTTTCGACGCCCAGAACGCCACCGCCTGGAAAGGACTGGTAGATCCCAACTTCACCAATGGCCTTGGCCCCAACGGTCTTCCGGTCGGCCCTGCAGATCAGCGCGCACAGATAAAGACGTTCAATATCGCGCCCTCGTGGACCCGCCTGTTCAATTCCAACACGGTGTTCACGATGGGAGCTTTTGTCCGTCGCGACCACTTCAACTATTACCCCAGCGCCAACCCATTCGCCGACCTTGCCCCAAATCTCCAACAGGAAACCCTGAGTCAGGATCGAACACTGACCAACGCGGGCCTTCGTTCGGATGTGTCTTACGTGAAAGGCATCCACAACGTGAAGGCGGGCGTTACCTATCAGCAGACTTTTCTCAACGAGAACAACCGGTTCGGGATTGTCGATCCGACCTTCCTCTCTTCGCTGGCCGATGCGAATGGGAATTCCTGCGTGGATGTCAACGGAAACCCCATTGCGGCACCCTGCACGACCTTGGCGCCCTATGACCTCACGCGTGGAGGTGGGTTATTCACTTTCAACGGGCACAGCGATGTTAAGCTGCTCTCCCTCTACGTGCAGGATGCAATCACGAAGGGAAATTGGTCCATGAATTTGGGCCTGCGTGGCGATTTGTACAACGGCCTGACATCGCACAAAGAAACCGAGCCCCGCCTCGGCATTGCTTACAACGTGAAGAAGACGAACACGGTCCTTCGGGTTTCCTATGCGCGCATACTGGAAACCCCATTCAATGAAAACCTGGTTCTTTCCAGCACCGGATGCGCCAATGTGGTGCTGAACCCGCTCTTGACCTGTTCCTCAAATGTGGTTACTCCCTTCAGCCCCGGCTGGCGCAATGAATTTCACGCCGGCCTGCAACAGGCGCTTGGCCGGTACCTGGTATTCTCGGGGGAGTACATCTGGAAATACACGCACAATGCTTACGACTTCGGAGTATTCGGGAGCACCCCGCTCACCTTCCCGATTGAATGGCATAACTCAAAGATTCCTGGATTTGCCGGGCGTGTAAGCGTGCCGAACATCCATGGATTCTCGGCTCTTTTCGTATTCTCGAGTGTGGCAGCGCGATTCTTCACACCACAGCTCGGCGGGGCGGGCGCTGTTCCACCGGGAACCGGCGGAAGCGGTATCTCAGCGTTTCGCATCGACCACGACGAAAGGTTCAACCAAACGACTCACCTACAATACCAGCCGTGGAAAAACGGTCCTTGGGTTGGTTTCAACTGGCGGTATGACAGCGGCTTGGTCGCCGGCAAGGTTCCCTTCGCGACTGATACGACAACTCCGGTGGACCTGACGGTTCTTACCGGAGACCAGCAACTGCAAGCTGGATTGTTCTGCGGAAGTCAGCACCCGACACTTACAACCCCGCTCACTAGTTGTGCTCCGTCGCTCTATGGGTCGACTCTCGTCAAAATACCTGCGCCTGGTACCCAGGACCCCGATCGTAATCCGCAGCGAATCGCTCCACGTCATCTGTTCGACCTTACGGTGGGAGATGACAATCTTTTCCGCGGCGACAAGTACACATGGAGTTTGCAACTCACGGCCATCAATCTGACCAACAAACGGGCGTTGTACAACTTCCTCTCAACCTTCACGGGAACCCACTACGTCACCCCGCGAGCGCTGACCGCGGAAGTCGGATTTCATTTCTAAGCCGAGCGCAGGATAGGGCTCCGGCGCAATTGCGCCGAAGTCCTATTCTTTCTCATGCTCTTGAGTTCTTGCACTCGGAGCAGATTTGATGCCCTCAATTTCGCTTACCGTGACAGTGCGACAATTGTAATCAAAGAATTCTGGCCCGACATTCACCGCAAGTTGTCTCGTAAGTTCGGTAAAGGGGCGCCGGGAAAGTTCTGATCCTTACCTGCCATTCGTGGTTTCGAAGAGCCATCAGACTGACCACAGGATATCGTCAGCCACTGCATGGAAACTATGTTCTGGCTGGAGCATCTGCATGGAATCGCTGGGCTTAAACCGACTCTTGCGTTAATTCTCATAAGTTACTTACGTAATGGCACTTTAGGGCCATTTGTCGCCTTTGGACCCACTGGTACTATGTCTTCCGTAACTGGTGTGTTAGCAAATCCTGCCAAAAAGCAGGGCCGTTTCCCCGACGGTACACCCGGTTTCAGATCTTTCATGAGCCTTTTCCAGGTACGAATCGATTCCCCTTCTGAGAAAAGCTCATTGTCACATTCAAACTTGGGACTGCAAAATCGTCGTTTGCTGGAGGCAAACTCAATGCGTGTAAGCCGCAACAATCTCATCCTTTCGGTTCTGCTGGTTTCGCTGGCTCT
>Ga0209488_10000696_pt1 | contig 28448 bp, 23 predicted proteins | sample Rivendell_Oct201_8_FD_188349 | JGI IMG/M metagenome (GOLD analysis project Ga0209488, IMG submission 188349) | Vadose zone soil microbial communities from the Eel River Critical Zone Observatory, Northern California, USA -... | ecosystem: Environmental > Terrestrial > Soil > Vadose zone >...
GATCGGCTTGCCATCCTCGTCGATCGCGCGGCCGCGCATGTGGCAGACCTTGGTCGCGGTCTCGCTCTGCGGTTTGTCCTGGGGCAGGAGAGTTGCTGCCAAAGCACCGATGACGAGCATGGATGCCAAGGGGTTCATGTGGTTCTCCAGGCAGGGGGATCGGCGGTCAGGCGGGCACGCGGACGTCGAGGCACGGTTGCTCGTGGATCGACATTCTCCACTTCGAAAACGGTAGCCGAACCGGAGCCAAAGCAACCGGGCCAAGCACCTCGAGACAGCAAGCGCTGGCAGCTTCGCAAGAATGACCGCGTGAAGGATCAGGCTGCGGAAGTCGGGCCGCCGCAGTAGCGCTGCAACACCGCCTGGATCTCCGCGCGCGGTTCACGCGCGAGCCGTTCCTTGGCGAACGGTTGCAGGTCCTTGCGGCCGAGACTCAGCAGACCTTCTGCCGCCGCGAGCCGCACGCCGTCGTCGCCATGTTCGATGCCGCCGACCAGTCGCGCCACCGAGCCGGCGGTCGGGGCGCGGCCGATCAAACGCCAGGTGTCGCGCCAGACCGAGCGGCCGGCGGCTTCACGCTCGGTGGCGAGATCCTGCAGCATGCGCGACAGTTCGGCATTGGCGAGCTGCTCGGCGCCGAAGGAACGGTGCAGGGGGAGATCGAGGAACGCCAGCTTCAGCAACAGGCGGTTGGCTTCGGCCGGACCAAAGCCGTGCTGGCCGAGGGCGCGCGCCAGCAGGTTGCTGTCGCACACCGCGGCCTCGAGGTGCAGCACCATGTTGGTGCGCTGCACTTCGCCGAGCAGGCGCACGGTCGCGGGCGTGATCGGCAGCAGGGCCAGGCTGCGCAGCAGCATGGCGCGCTCTTCGAGGTCGCCGTGCTCGTAGAGGTCCCAGAGGACAGTGTCGCTGGTACCGCCGGCGAGCAGCAGGAACGCGCCGGCGTCGCAGCGGCGCCAGCCGTCGAGATCGACCAGCGCACCCTGATGCTCGAGCCGGCCGGCGCGCAGCGGCTCCTTCGACAGCTTGCGCGGCAACTGCGGAAACAGCACCAGCAACTGCTTTGGATCGGCCACGGTGCTGGCGGCCGCGGAGCGCACGAACACCGCGGCATCGCCGAGTTGCTGCAGCAGGAGGACCTGGATGTCGACCATGGAACGGCGCAGCGTAGCGCCGGCGGCGCTGCCGGCGTAAGACTTCGGCGATGGACTTCCCTGCCTGGGACCCGGTGCTGATCGACATCCCGGGGCTGCCGATCGCCATCCGCTGGTACGGGTTGATGTACGTCGTCGGCTTCATCGTCGGCCAGTGGCTGCTGGTGCGGCTGGCGCGCGCGCGGTTCCTGCCGGTGGCCGAGGACAAGGCGCCGGACCTCGTGCTGTATCTGGTGTTCGGCGTGCTGCTCGGCGGCCGCGTCGGCTACGCCCTGTTCTACGAACACGATCTGCTGAGCCCGTTGAAGTTCATCCGCGTGTGGGCCGGTGGCCTGAGCTTCCACGGCGGCCTGCTCGGCGTGTGCATCGCCGCGATCCTGTTCGCGCGCAAGCACAAGATCGCCATCCTGCGGGTGTTCGACGCCTGCGCGCTGGCGGTGACGCCGGGCATCCTGGCGGTGCGCATGGCCAACTTCATCAACGGCGAGCTGTACGGCCGGGTCACCGAGGCCGGCGTCGGCTGGGCGATGCGGTTCCCGGGCGATCCGAAGGCGATGGAGCTGCTGCACCTGCAGGACTCCTGGTCGATGCGCGAACGCGAGCTGTGCATCCAGGTGGCGTTCAAGCACCGCAGCTGGGACGGCGTGAAGGGCATGCTGTCGGACACCGACGAACACGGCCAGCACATCGACTGGGAGCGCGACGTGCGGCCGTTCCTCGACTGGGACCGGATCAAGGACCAGGTGCCGTTCCGGCATCCGTCGCAGCTGTACGAGGGCCTCGGCGAGGGCGTCGTGGTCGGTATCGTGCTGCTGGTCGTGTACCTGCTGACGCGCCGGCGGCCGCTGCGCGCCGGCGCCTACGGCGGCGTGTTCCTGATCGGCTACGCGGTCGTGCGCTTCTGCATCGAGTACCTGCGCGAGCCGGACAAGCAGTTCAAGAGCTTGACCAATCCCGTCGGTACCGTGTTCCTCTCCATGACCATGGGCCAGACGCTGTGCGCAGTGATGGCGGTCGCCGGTCTCTTGATGCTGTTCTGGCCGCGGCGGGCGCCGCCGCCGCCGGCCACCGAGGCGAAGACATGACCGGTGATCTGCTGGTGCTCGGCGGCAGCATCGTGCGGCCGGGCGGCGTCACCACCGCCGACGTGCTGGTGCGCTCGGGCGTGGTCGGCAACCTCGGCAGAGACCTCGCCGCACCGCCGGGCACCACGGTGCTCGATGCGCGCGGTTGCCTGGTGTTCCCGGGCCTGATCGATCCGCAGGTGCACTTCCGCGAACCCGGCTTTCCGCAGAAGGAGGACCTCGCCTCGGGTTCGCTGGCGGCGATCGGCGGCGGCGTGACGGCGTATTGCGAGATGCCGAACACCAGGCCGGCGACGACTTCGCCCGAACTGCTGCGCGACAAGCTGCAGCGCGCGCAGGGCCGCAGCCACGCCGACTTCGCGTTCTTCCTCGGCGCCACCGCCGAGAACGCCGATCGGCTCGGCGAGTGGGAGCAGGAGTCGGGCTGTGCCGGCGTGAAGATCTTCATGGGCAGCTCGACCGGCGACCTGCTGGTGCCCGACGACCCGACGCTCGAGCGCGTGCTGCGCTCCGGCCGCCGCCGGGTCGCGGTGCACGCCGAGGACGAGTACCGGCTGCGCGAACGCAAGGCGGCGCTGCGGCCCGGCAGCACCGTGGTGCAGCATCCGGAGGTGCGCGACGTCGACTGCGCGCTGGCTGCGACGACCCGGCTGCTGGACCTGGCGGAGAAGACGCAGCGCAAGGTGCACGTGCTGCACCTCAGCACCGCAGAAGAAGTGGACCTGTTGCGCGAGCGCGACCTCGGCGAACTGGTGACCGCCGAAGTGACGCCGAACCATCTGTTCCTCGATGCGCCGGGCTGCTACCTGCGCCATGGTCCGCTCGCGCAGATGAACCCGCCGGTGCGCGATCTGCGCCACCGCGACGCGCTGCGGCAGGCGCTGCTGGATGGCGTGATCAGCTGCATCGGCAGCGACCACGCGCCGCACACGCTGGCGGACAAGCAGCGGCCGTATCCCGACAGCGCCGCGGGGATCCCCGGCGTGCAGACGATCCTCGGCCTGCTGCTGATCGCGGTGCGGGACGGCTGGCTGCGGCTGCAGGACATTCCGCGGATCACCGCCCAGGGCCCGGTTAGCGTCTATGGCTTCGACGGCAAGGGTGACCTCGCCCCGGGCTGCGACGGCGACCTCGTGGTGGTGGACCCGGAAGTGCGCGGCCCATTGCACGACACCTGGCTGCACTCGCGCGCCGGCTGGTCACCGTACGTCGGCTGGTGGCTCGCCGGCTGGCCGCGCGAAGTGGTGCTGCACGGCAGCGTGGTCTACCGCGCGGGCCAGCCGCTCGGCGCGCCGCAGGGCCGGCCGCTGCGCTACCGTTCGGCCTGACCTGGCCGGGCCCGGCAACTTCCTCTTGCCCGCCGGCCGCTGCCGGCTATCGTGCTTCGCCCTCCCAACCGAACCGAGCCCATGTCCAGAGTCTGTGCAATCACCGGTCGGCGCACGCGCGTCGGCAACAAAGTCAAGCGGCGTGGTCTCGCCAAGAAGAAGGGCGGCGTCGGCCGCCGCGTGACCGGCCGCAGCAAGCGCAAGTTCAAGCCCAACATCCACACCGTGCGCGTGCTGACGCCCGACGGCGGGGTGGTGCGCATGAAGCTGTCGACCAAGGCGATCAAGCGCGGCCTGATCCGCATGCAGCAGCATGGCCGGCAGGTCGAGTTCCCGTTGATCAAGGCGCTGCGCGGCCGCAACCGCGCGTTCACCAAGGCGCAGAAGCTGGCCTGAGCCGGCTCGCGGGCTGGCCCGACTGCGCTGGCCCGAGTGCGCTGGCCCGGCGGCGCGCGCGGTCACTTCTTCTCGCCCACTCCGACCGCGCCGCCGCAGGCCGCGAACACCGCGCGCAGCAGGCCGTGCAGATCGAAGCCGCCGCGCTGCGTGCAGCCGAGCCGCACGATGACCAGTTGCTGGCTCGGGAACACGAACACGTACTGGCCTTCGTGACCGTCCATGTGCAGCAGATCGCGCGGCAGGTCGTCCCAGCGCTCGGCGCGCTCCTTCGGATCCACCGGCGATTCGTTGAGCCACAGGTGCTGGCCGAAGCTGCCGTGCGAACCGGGCGTCGGCGTGCAGGAAGCCTTGACCCAACCCGCGGGCAGGATGCGCTGCCCGTTCCACATGCCGTCCTGCGCGTACAGCATGCCGAAGCGCGCCCAGTCGCGCGCGGACGCGAAGCCGAACGAGCTGCCGACGAACGTGCCGCTCGGGTCCGGCTCGATGCGGGCGCTGCGCATGGCGAGCGGTTGGAACAACTGCGCGCGCGGAAACGACCAGTAGTCGGCGTCGCTCGCGAACGTCGTGCGCAGGATGCGGCACAGCAGGTTGGCGGTGCCGCTCGAATACTCGAAGGTGCTGTCGGGTGGGTGCTGCAGCGGCTGGGTCGCCGCCACGCCGCCGTAGTCAGTGGCGAAGAACAGCATGCGCAGCACTTCGGCCTTCGGGTCGCCGTAGTTCTCGTTCCAATGCAGGCCGCTGTGCATGCGCAGCAGCTGTTCGAGCCGCAGCGCGCGCCGCGGATCGTCGGGTTGCGCGCGCCACTCGGGCACCGGCAGTTCGGCCCCCGGATCGAGCTTGCCCTCGCTGATGCGGATGCCGAGCAGCGCGTTGACCATGGTCTTGGTCATCGACCAGCCCGGGAGCGGCATCGCTGCGTCGTAGCCCTCGGCGTAGCGTTCGGCGAGCAGCCGCCCGTGCCAGACGACGACCACCGCGCGCGTGCGCACCTTCGGCTTGTCCTTCGGTTCGACGAACGCGGCGTCGACCGCCGCCTGCAGCGCCTTGCCGTCGACTGCCGCCGGCAACGGTGTTGCCGGCAGGCACTCGCCGAGCGGCCAGTCGATCGTCGCAGGATCCGGCTCGGTGGTGCCGGCGTGCGGCGCCGGGACGCGCGCCCGCAGCGTCGCCAGATCGACACCGTGCAGCAGCGTGCAACCGAACGCCGGCACGAACGCGGCGGTCGCGCTGGCACTGCCGATGCGCGCGGTCACGGTGTGCTGCTGCGCGTCGACTTCGAACTGCAGCAGCGGCGCGATCGCCGCGGTCAACGGCGTGTCGGGCTGCAGTTCCTCGTTGCGCACCGAGTCGAGCGTGCGGCCGCTGACGAACAACGCCGACGCCGCGACCTTGGCGGCATACGAGCTGCCGAGCTCGGCCACCTCCGGCGCGAGCGCCGGCTGCTGCCGGGCCTGGCAACCGGCAGCCAGTGCGAACGCCGCGACCCAGAACTGCGACCGTTGCTGCATCGCGGCGACAGTACGGAGCGACTACCGGAGGCGCACGCCTTCCCCGGTGCGCGGCTCAGGGTCCCGGCAACGGTCGCGATCGTGAACGGCGCCCGCACCGGCCGAGGGGCGACGCGCTCAACCCTGCCGGCCCTTGAAGGCGCCTGGCGTCACGCCGAACGCCCTACGGAACACGTTCGCGAAATGAGCCTGGTCATAGAACCCGGTCGTGAGCGCCACGTCCGCCTGGCTCGTCTTGCCGTCGTGGAGCAGGCGACAGGCACGCTGCAGCCGCAGACGAAGCACGAAACTGTGCGGAGCAACGCCGGTGGTCGCCTTGAACAGGCGGGCGAACTGATAGGGTGAGTATCCGGCGCGAATTGCCATTTCGTTCAACGTCAGCTTCGCCGCCAGACGTTCGTGAATCAGCTCCACGACGTTGCTGAGCTGCGCCGCGCTGAGTCTCCCCTTCGGGGCGAGCTGCTTTCGGCCGCGTGCCTGGCCGTGAGCGCCAAGCAGGTGGAGCACGAATGCCAGCGACAACGTTTCCGCGAAGAGCGGTTCCGTAGGTGATGCGAGTTCACCGGCGAGCGAGCGGACGTAGGCGTAGGCAGCAGGATCCGCGACGCAGTGCCGCTTGGCGAACGTCGCTGTTGGTGCGGGGGCACGGTCGAGCAGCACGGCGGCGATCATCGATGGCGGGATCGACGCGGTGGCAAACGTCATCGCGTCGCGCCAGAGCGGCGCGTTCGCGTCGCCTGCGGATTGGATGCAGAGCCCGCCCGTTGCGAGGGTTGCGCCATGGCGCCGATCGCCCTCGCGCCAGCCGAAGCCAACGGGTCCGCCGAGGTTCACCAGCAGCTGATGGCCGACCGTCACGTGCTCCGCGTATTCGTGCGGTCCCATGCGATGAACCTCGAACACGAGCGGTGAACTCCAGCGGACGCGAGTGCTCGAGTGCACGATCGCCGACGCAAGAGCCGTCGGATAGTCGCGCCCGGTCGCGGGATCGACGAGACGGATCGCGCTTTCGTCGGTCACCGGGGAACTGGTCATCCGTAGCGGAGGCTACGCCGCTGCCAAGGTGGTCGCATCGCTTCGCGCAAGATTCTCCAAGATCAGCGTCGGCGCCGCCGGGTATCGATGGCGCGAACCAGACCGGAGCTGATCCCCATCGACACCGCGAACGTCAGGTTGACCGCAATCTCACTGTCCGTCCTGAGTCTGCTCGCGTGTTCGTGCAGGACCCCTGCGGCAGGAATCGACCCACCCATGCGAAACGTCACCCCGTGGTACGAGGCGTTCGACAACAACGACCCGGCGCTGCTCGACACGATCCTGAGCAAGGAGTGGGTGGACATCCCGGCCGCTCCTGGTCAGCCGGCCGGACCCGCCGGCGGCAAACACATCCTCGCCGAACTCGCGACGGCCTTTCCCGGCCTGCGGATCACGATCAAGGACACGCTTCGCGATGGCAACAAGGTCGCCGTCCGGTCGGAGATCACGGCGACGCAGCGCGGCCCGTTCCTGGGGTTCGCCGCGAAGAACCGGACGATGACCATTCAGGCGATCGACATCCACGAGTTCGAGGACGGCAGGATCGTGCGCACCTGGCACACCGAGGACTGGATGACGGGCCTTCGTCAGCTGGGCCTGCTCGACGAGTAGCGATCGCATCGACTGATCCACTGGCACGTGAACCACGAAAGGTACCGAACATGAAACCCGCGACCACGACCGAGCCGCGCCACTCGAAGGCAGGCATCGATGCGCTACTGACACCCGACAACTGCGTGCTGCTGCTGATCGACCATCAGCCGTTTCAGTTCGCCGGACTGCGAAGTCACGACACGCAGACGATCATCAACAACGTCGTCGGCCTGGCGAAGTCCGCCAAGGCCTTCGGCGTGCCGACGCTGTTCTCCACGGTCGTCGAGGACCGCGGCGGCCATCTGCTCGAGCAGTTGCAGGCCGTGTTCCCCGACCAGAAGCCGATCGACCGCACCACGATCAACACCTGGGAGGATGCCCGGGTCGTCGAGTGGGTCAGGAAGACCGGCAGGAAGAAGATCGTCATGGCAGCGCTCTGGTCCGAGATCTGCCTGGCGATGCCGGCGATCCACGCACTCGGCGACGGCTACGACGTGTTCATCGTCACCGACGCATCCGGTGGCGTGAGCCTGGAGGCGCACGAGATGGCGATCCGGCGGATGGTCCAGGCGGGCGCAGTGCCGATCACCTGGACGGTACTGGCGTCGGAACTGCAGCGCGACTGGGCGCGCACGGACACCGTGCCCGGCCTGGTCGAGATGCTGGTCGAGCACATGGGCAACGTCGGCACGAGCTTCACTTGGGAGCAGCAACTGCTCAACACGCCGCCGGCGCGCTGAGTCACCACGATCCGGGCGCCGGCATGTGACTCGCTTCGGCGCCCCGCCGCCTGCACTCGGGCACCAGAACATCCAGGAGATTCCCATGTCCGACGATTTCCATGGCAGGGTGGTGTTGGTCACTGGCGCTGGTTCCGGCATCGGCCGCGAGGCCGCGAAGCAGTTCGCCGGCCGCGGCGCGCTGGTCTACGGCGCGGACTTGAACGAGAAGGGTCTGGGCGAGACGCTGGACCTGATCGAGCAGGCCGGCGGGAAAGCGCACGTCGCGCGTGTGGACGTCGCGGAAGAGCGGGAGATCGCCGCGTTCGTGAGCCGCATCGGCGAAGAGGCGGGAAGGCTCGACGCGGCGTTCAACAACGCGGGGGTCCTCGGCGCGGCGCGGCGCATCGAGGACTATCTGCCGGCTGACTTCGACAAGGTCATCCGGGTCAACTTGAAGAGTGTCTTCCTCGGCATGAAGTACGAGTTGCCGCTGATGCGCCGAAGCGGGCGCGGCGCCATCTGCAATACGGCGTCCGTGGCGGCCATCTCGGGGCCTGGCGGCATGTGCGCGTACGCGGCGTCGAAACACGGCGTCCTGGGGCTCACGCGGGTGGCGGCCATGGAGAATGCAGGTCACAACATCCGCGTCACCGCTCTCGCGCCGGGGTGGACCGAGACCCCGATGGTGGTGGCCGCTGGCGCGCAGAACCAGGCATTCGCCGAGCACGGCCCTTCGACCATCCCGGCCAGGCGCGGCGGACAACCGAGCGAATTGGCCGCCGCCGCCGTCTGGCTGTGTTCGGACGCGGCGAGCTACGTGTTCGGACACATGCTCGTGGTGGACGGCGGGATGACCGTCGGCGGGTTCGACATGCCCTGACCGGCGAGGATGAACGTCGGCACGAGAGGGCAGCGCGCTCCGCCTTCGAGCGCGCGCTTGCCGAGGTCGACGGCGCCTCTGGCTCGAGGCAGGTCCACGACCAGCTGGAAGCCTATGAACCTTGCATGTCCGACATCAGCACACGGAGGGCGGTGAACGACTGGCGAGACAAGTTAGCAGCCACGCCTGTGGTCACCAGGAACAGCAGCAGCGCCTGGACCGCGGCTACGGTCAGCCAGAGCGGGGAGAAGCCGGTAACAGCAAGAACTACTGCGACCAACAGACATGAGGGAAACCATCGAAGCCAGCGGATGAATCGGCCCAGCGGCGTCAAGTCTGCGACCAGGGACAGGCACTCAGCGTGTAGCCGAACCTGTATGGACGCCGCGAAGGCGAGGGGATCACGGACCCTGCCCCGTATCGGCGGCGCCAACAAGATCAAGAAGGAAGGATCATCACGCGTAATGCTGAACCCGTGCGAGGTAAGGATCCTTCTGGCAATGGCAAAGGGACGACGCGGATCTCCCTGGTATGGGATGGATTCTTCGAAGAGGTTTGCCATCACGGCTGGTCGACCCGGAGTGCCTCAGGCGAGCACTTCGTGGATTACGTGACCATGCACGTCGGTCAACCGGCGATCGCTGCCATCGTGCCGGAACGTGAGCTTCTTGTGGTCGATGCCGAGCAGGTGCAGGATCGTGGCGTGCAGGTCATAACCTGAGGTCGCGTCCTTCGCCGCCTTCCAGCCCCACGGATCGCTTTCGCCGAACGACGTGCCGGCCCTTACGCCGGCGCCGGCGAGCCAGCTGACGAACGTGCCGCCGTTGTGGTCGCGGCCGGTGCTGCCCTGGCTGAACGGCATGCGGCCGAACTCGGTGGTCCAGACCACCAGCGTGTCGGCGAGCAGACCGCGCTGGCCGAGGTCCTGCAGCAGGGCGGCGATCGGCTGGTCGACGCTGGTGGCGATGAACGTCAGTTCCTTCTGGATGTCGGCGTGGTTGTCCCAGTTGCCGAGCGCGCCGGCGGTGCCGCTCCACAGCTGCACGAAGCGCACGTCGCGTTCGAGCAGGCGGCGGGCGACGAGGCAGCTGCGGCCGAAGTCGCGCGTCGGCTCCTGGTCGAGGCCGTAGAGGCTCCGGGTCGCTGCACTCTCGCGCGAGATGTCGAGCGCGTCGGGCGCGCTGAGCTGCATGCGCGCAGCGAGTTCGTACGAACGGATGCGGGCTTCGAGCCGTGAGTCGCCGGGGCGGTCAGCGAGGTAGTTGCGGTCCAGCTGCGCCAGCAGCTGGCGGCCGTCGGCTTCGCTCGCGGCAGTGACCTGCGCGGCCGAAGCGGGCGGGAACAGGTCGGCCAGCGGGTCCGGCGACGACGGCTTCAGCAGCACGCCCTGGTGGCTGACCGGCAGGAAGCCCGACGAGAAACTGCCCTTGCTGTTGTACGGCAGGCCGCGCGCGTCGGGGATCACCACGTAGGCCGGCAGGTCGTCGTTCATGCTGCCGAGCGCGAACGACACCCACGAGCCGATCGACGGGAAGCCCGGATTCACGAAGCCGGTGTTCTGCAGGTAGACGCCGGGCCCGTGCACGTTGGTCTTCGACACCATCGCCATCAGGAACGCGAGGTCGTCGACGTGGCCGGCGAGCTGCGGCAGCACGCTGCTGACGAAGCGGCCGCACTGGCCGTGCTGGGCGAACGCGAACGGGCTCTTCAGGATCGTCCCCGGCGTGCTGGTCGCCGCCTCGACGCGGCCGCTGCCGGGATCGAACACCTGGCCGTGGCGCCGTTCGAGCTCCGGCTTGTAGTCGAACGTGTCCATCGGACTGGCGCCGCCGTTCATGAACAGGTGCACGATGCGCCGCACCTTGGCGCGGTGGTGGATGCCGCCGTTGAGGTCGCGTGCGGTGGCCGGGCCGAGCAGGCCGTCGCGCGCCAGCAGCTGCGCGAACGCGAGCGCGCCCATGCCCGAGGCGGCGCGGCCGAGGAACGCGCGGCGGTCGATGCCGGCAGTCAGTCGACGAAGTTGCATTCGCTGGAGTTGAGCAGCATGCGGCATGCGTTGGCCATCCCGTGTTTGCTGGCGTAGTCGGCGAGCAGCCGGGCCTCGTCGGCCGTCGGCTGCCGCTGCAGGGTCAGTCGGTACAGCGCCTCGATCTGAGCTGCGGTGTCGCCGCGGCCGGCGATGCGGGCCGCGAGGTGCTCGCTCTGGCGCACGACGAAGCGGTCGTTCATCAGCACCATCGCCTGCAGCGCGGTGATCGACACGTTGCGGACCGGAGTCAGCTGGCTGCCGTCGGCACAATCGAGCACGTCCATGAACGGATCGGGCAGGGTGCGGAACAGGAAGCGGTAGATGCTGCGGCGGTGATTGTCCGGGTGATCGGGGTCGAACGTCTTGTAGTCGACCTTCGGCGTCACGTCCGGATTGGGATCGTCGTAGGCGAACTGCTTGACCGGCGGGCCGCCCATCTTCAGGTCGAGCTTGCCGCTGATCGCGAGGATCGCGTCGCGCACCTGCTCGGCGTCGAGCCTAATTCGGTTCATGCGCCACAGCTGCAGGTTGCCGGCGTCCTTCTCGGCGGCGACCGGATCGTGCCGCGAGGACTGCTGCCAGCAGGCGCTCATCAGGATCAGCTTGTGCAGCCGCTTGATCGCGCCGCCGTGATCGCGGAAGTCCACCGCCAGCCAGTCGAGCAGTTCGTTGTGCGTGGGCAGAGCGCCCATGCGGCCGAAGTCGTTCGGCGAGTCGACGATGCCGCGGCCGAAGTGATGCTGCCAGATCCGGTTGCTGATCGAGCGCCAGGTCAGCACGTTGCGCGGATCGGTGATCCAGCGCGCGAGCGCGGCGCGGCGCGCGCCTTCGTCGTCCGCGTCGGCGAGGGTGAACACCGGTTCGAGGCCGGGCACGCACGCGAGCGCGCCGGGAACGGCCGGCGCCCCGGGCTTGGTCACGTCGCCGCGGGCGAGCACGAACACCGGTCGCGGCACGCGCGCCGGCAGGAACTGCTTGTTCGGCGGAAAGTCGCTCGCCGCAGAATAGACCAGCAGCGGCGGCGGCAGGGCGGCGAGGGCGCGGTCGAGCTTGCGGGCGAGGAACCAGGCGGCGAGGGCCTGCTGCTGGCCGTCGTTGCGCGCGTTCGCCGGCGTGCGCAGGATCGCGGTGATGTCGCCGGGCAGGCTCTGCAGGTTGAACGGCGGCGGTGACGACGTCACCGACAGGCGCGGCCGCGCGATCAGGTGGTGGCCGCCGTGCAGCTGCTCGAGCACGAACGTCAGCTGCGCGGTGCTCACCGGCTCGGCCAGCTCGAACACGGCGACGTGCGGCTTGCCGGTCTCGGGGTAGATGCCCCACGCGGTCGCCGGGTTGCCGTCGATCGCGTGCGCGATCGTCCAGCCGTCCTGCTCGAAGTCGGCGATCGCCTTCTGGATCGGCAGCGTGCGCTCGCCGTCCAGGACGCGGAACTCCGACAGATGCAGGTTGCCGTTCTCCTGCCGCCCGGGGCCTTTCTCGGTCTTGCCGTCGCAGGTCAGCACCTCGAGGCGCACGGCGGTGATGTTCGCCAGCTCCGCAGGTGCGGTGATCGTGTAGGTGTCGGTCTCGGGCCGTGCGCCGGTCGACAGGATCGAATGGTCGGGCTGCGGCTCGAGCGTGGCCCCTGCCTTCGACACGGCGCTGGTGGCGGCGAGCTCGGTCCACTTGCCGGCCTGGTCGGCTTCGTCCTGCTCCCAGGTCGCGATCTCTTGTTGCAGGCCCGGATCGGCGAGCGCCTGCAGCGCAAGAGGCGTCCTGGCCGCGAGCGTGCGCTTCTGCCGCAGCAGCTGCTGGCGCCGGCGGTTCTGCGCGGGGTCGGCGTCGTACGGACGATCGGCGCGGTCGACACCGGAAAGGCACGCCTGCAGCGCGTAGTGTTCGGCCTGGCCGACCGGATCGAACTTGTGGTCGTGGCAGCGCGCGCAGTGGACTGTCGTGCTGACGAACGTCGCCATCGTCGTCGTCACCATGTCGTCGCGGTCGAGGTTCTGCGCGATCTTCTTGTCGACGGTGTCGCCCATCACGTGCATCTGCGAGCTCTCGTCCCACGGCCCGGCGGCGAGGAAGCCGGTGGCGACGATGCCCTGCGGGTCATCGGGGTAGAGCACATCGCCGGCGAGCTGCTGCTCGACGAACTTCGCGTACGGCAGGTCGTCGTTGAACGCGGCGATCACGTAGTCGCGGTACGGCCACGCGTTCGGCCGCGGCCGGTCCTGGTCGTGGCCGTGCGTGTCGGCGTAGTGCACGGCGTCGAGCCAATGGCGGGCCTGGCGCTCGCCGTAGCGCTGGCTCGCGAGCAGTCGGTCGATCACGCGTTCGAAAGCGTCCGGCGCCGGATCCGCCAGGAACGCCGCCATCTCCTCGGGCGTCGGCGGCAGGCCGATCAGGTCGAAGGTGGCGCGGCGCAGCAGCGTGCGCTTGTCCGCGGGCGGCGACGGCTGCAGTCCGAGTGCCTCGAGCCGCGCCAGCACGAACGCGTCGATCGGCGTGCGCACCCATGCGGCGTTGGCGGGTACCGGCACCGGCGGCTGCACCAGTGGCCGCAGCGACCAGTGCAGCGAGTCCGCGGCGTGCGCCGCGGCCGCCGCGTCCTCGGGCCACACGGCACCTTCCGCAATCCAATGCTTGATGCGTTCGATCTGCAACGGCGGCAGCGCCGGCTTCTCCTTCGGCATCCGCTCGTCGGCGTCGTCGGTCTCGAGCAGTTGCACCAGCAGGCTCGCGGCCGGATCACCGGGGACGATAGCGGCGCCCGACTTGCCGCCCTGCACCGCCTCGCTGCGCAGGGTGAGCCGCAGGCCGCCACGTTTGGTCCCTTCGCGGCCGTGGCAGCGCAGGCACGATGCTTCGATGATCGGCCGTATTTCTTTCTCGAACGAGACGGCATCCGCTGACGGCTGCTGCGCCATCGTCGGCGCACACAGCACCCACGCGATCAGCGTTCTGCACGGGAAGTGCCGCCACGGCTTCATCGGGCCGGCATGGTAAGGGACGCGCAGCCACACGGGTGTCGCCATTCGCCAACGATGGCCGCTGCCATGCGCAGCCGGCACGTGCATGGCACCTTGGACGAACGACAGGCGGCGATTCGGTGGATCGTTGAACCGCGCAGCCGTGGTACCGTTCTGCCTGCGCGGAGGTGAACCATGCATGCACGCTGTCTCGTCACTCCAGGGCTCGCGGCCTTGCCGATGCTGGCTGGTCCCCTTGCCGCCCGACAAGCCGTCCTCGAGGTCAAGAGGGACCAGCCGGGCGAAGGCGCAGCGATCGCGGCCGCGCGCGCGGAGGCGCAGAGAAAACTCATCGAAGGGGCGCCCGGCGTGGGTCGGGCAGTGACGGCAGCGCTCGATTGGTTGAAAAAACACCAGGACCGTGACGGGCATTGGAGTGCGGCCCAGTTCATGGCTCGCGATAGCGAGGAGAAGTGCGACGGCGCGGGCGAGGCCGGCGCCGACCTGCAGGTCACCGCGTTGGCACTGCTGGCGTTCCAGGCCGATGGCAACACGCTGCGTGCCGGAGCCCATCGCAGTGTCATCCAGGTGGCAGTGAAATGGCTGATGGAACAACAGCGGGAAGGCGGCCAGTTCGGGTTGGCGACGCCGGGTGACCAGGCACTTGCCACCTGGGCCATGGGCGAGGCGGCGAGGCTCGGCGAATACCGCCCGATCAAGCACGTCGTGGAGCAGGCGGGATCGTTCCTGCTGGGGCAACGGTTGGCGAATGGTGCGTTTGCCGACGGCAGGGGAGCCGCGGATCCGGTGGCGACCGCCTTGGCCATGCGCGCGTTCCTCGCGGTCGGCATGGATCGGGAGAAGGACTTGTCGCCGACCTTGCAGTGGCTCGGCGTCGCCACCGATGCCGGCGGCCGCTTCGCGGCGGCGAAGCCCAGGGTCGGCAAGGCCGCGCCCGAGACGGCGATTGCAGCTGGCGTGCTGGCGCGATTGCTCTGTGGCAGCAAGAAAGACGACTCGCGCGTCATCAACGGCATCGAGGAGCTGCAGACCAGGATGCCGCGTTGGGACGCGGCTGCCGGCACGATCGATGCGACCTGCTGGCTGCTCGGCTCCGAAGCGGTGTATCGCGTCGGTGGTCCATACTGGCAGCTCTGGTGGCAGAAGCTCGGCGATGCGTTGGTGAAGGGCCAGCGCAGCGACGGTCGGTTCGCCGGCTCGTGGGATCCGTGTGGCCCGGGCTCGGCTCACGGTGGCCGGGTGTGGATGACGGCGAGCCTGGTGCTCGCACTGACGACGCCGTTCCGGCTGGTGCAGAGCAAGTGAACCGAGGTGGCGCCGCGCGCGGCGGTTCGGCGCGGTGCCGGCCGTGTTAGCATGCGTGGCCGGAGGAACCATGCGCATCTGCCTGGCCATTGCCACCGCCCTGTCGGCGGCGCTCGCTCAGAATCCCACGCCACCGGCGCCGGCCGCAACGCCGCCGGCCGCGGCGCCGAAGGCCGCGCCGCCGTCGCCGCGCGTCCGCGCCAAGGAGGTCTGGCTGCGCAAGGAAGTCGACTGGGGCAAGGCGTTCGACGCCGCGATCACCTGGTTGTTGCGGCACCAGGACGAAGACGGTCACTGGGACGTGCACGGCTTCATGAAGCACGATCCGAAGGACAAGCAGGAGACCGGCGCCGGCAACCCGATCAACGATGTCGGGGTCACGGGCCTCGCGCTGCTGGCATTGACCGCCGACGGCTCGACACTCGATCAGGGCAAGTACCACGCGGCGATCGACAAGGCCTGCAACTGGCTGATCAAGGGGCAGATCGAGAATGGCATGTTGTGCCCGCCGAGTTCCGAGAGCTACATCTACAGCCATTGTGCGGCGACCTGGGCACTGGCCGATGCGATGCGCGGCAGCCATGACGAGGACCACATGTTGGCGCTGCGCCGCGCCACGCATGCATTGATCCGGCACAAGAATGCGGGCAGTGCCTGGCGCTACCAACCTGCCAGCGGCGACTCGGACACCAGCGTCACCGCCTGGGCTGCGCACGCACTGTTGGCGGCGCAGGTGGCTGGCGTCGAAGTTCCCGAGCAGCCGTTCCAGTCAGCGCTGGCCTGGTTCGACCAGGTCACGGATCCGACGACCGGCCAGGTCAGCTACGCGCGGATGGGTGAAGGCTGCGCGCGCCGCGCAGGCGAACTCGATCGCTTCCCGCCGGAGCAGACCAGGGTGCTGACCGCCGAAGCTCTCTCGGTGCGCCTGGCGCTCGGCATGGACCTGCGCATGGACAAGAAGGCGATGCTCGGTCTGGCTCAGGTGCAGCGGCTTCTGCCAACGTCGCAGCCCGGCAAAGTCGACGCCCAGTATTGGTGGTACGGGGCCGAGGTCGTGCAGCAGGCGAACGACATTGCCAAGGCATGGATCGAGAAGGGTACCGCGCTGGAAACGGCAAAGACCTGGCAGGAAGCCGCCAAGAACTGGCAGAAGGGCCTCAAGGACGTCGTCAAGGCGCAGCTGCCGGCGAAGGCCGGTGCCGCCGCTGGCGCGTGGGATGCGGCCGATCCGTGGTTGGAAGATGGAGGTCGCGTCTACCTGACGAGCGTGCTGGCACTGGCGCTGGCGTCGCCGTGGCGGCTGGCGAAGTAGAGAGAAGAACCATGCGCACGCGCTACGTCATCACCGCCACCTTGTCGACGGTGCTCGCCGCCCAGAAGCCCGCGACTCCGCCACCGGCAGCGACACCAGCAGCCGCGCCGTCGCCGCGCGCACGCGCCAAGGAACTGTGGGTGCGCAAGGATGCCGAGTGGGGCAAGGCGTTCGACGCCGCCGTCGATTGGCTCTTGCGCCACCAGGACGACAACGGCCACTGGGACACGGCGGGCTTCATGAAGCACGATCCGGAGGACAAGCAGGAGAGCGGCGGCGGTTCACCGGTCGTCGACGTCGGCATCACCGGCCTCGCGATGCTGGTCCTGACCGCGGACGGCTCGACGCTGGCGCAGGGCAGGAATCAGGACGCGATCGCCAGGGCCTTCGATTGGCTCGCCGAACAGCAGCAGTCCGACGGCTCGCTGCAGGTGGCCAACTTCGAGGGGTTCTTCTACGCCCACTGCGCCGCGACCTGGGGCATGGCCGAGGCGATGCGGCGGGTCAAGGACGACAAGCGCATGCGTCAGCTGCGGCTGGCCGCCGACTACGTGGTCAAGTTCAGGAACCCGAGGCCGAACAAGAACTCGAAGCCTGGGTGGCGCTACCTGAAGGCCGGCGGGGATGCGGACACGAGCATCACTGCGTGGGCCGCGCACACGCTGCTGGCGGCGCGCGAGGCCGGCGTCGACGTGCCCGACGCGCCGTTCAACGACGCGTGTGCGTGGTTCGCCCTGGCCACCGATCCGGAGACCGGCCATCTGGGTTACAACGAGCCCGGCACGATGTCGTCCCGCCGGCCCGAGTTCCTCGATGCTTTCCCGGGGGAGTACACCGAGCTGCTGACTGCCGAAGCGCTGTCGGTGCGCATGCTGCTCGGCCAGGACGTGCGCAAGGACAAGGTGACCGCACTCGGTCTTGCCAAGGTGCAGGCACTGGTGCCCGTGTGGTTGCCGGCGAAGGGTTCCGTCGACAGCATGTATTGGTGGTACGGCGCCGAGGTGACGAGCCAAGTCGGCGGCGAAGCGGGCAAGGCCTGGCAGAAGCGGCTCAAGGAGTGCGTGGTGAAGACGCAGGCGTCGGGCAAGGAGGGGCCCAACGAGGGGCCTGCTGCCGGTTCGTGGGGCGTCGACGATCCGTGGTCTGCCGACGGCGGCCGGATCTACGTGACCTGCATGATGGCGCTGGCGCTGGCGTCGCCGTGGCGGTTGGCGAAGTGAGGTTGCCATGAGATCGCTCTGCTGGACTTGCTTGCTGCTCGCAGGCTTCCTTGCGCCTGCTCGAGCGCAGGAAGAGCTGTGGCGTGCATGGCCGATCGTAGACATGGTCGGGTCACCGCAGGCCTTTGGGGATTTCGATGGGGATGGCTTCACGGACCTGCTTGTTTTCGTGGACTTCGATGTCTACACGCTCAATGAGCAATGGGGCGTGAGGGTGCTGTCTGGTCGAACTGGCGCCACCTTGTACGAGCATCGTTTCGGGCACGTCTTCTCAACTGGGGTTTTCGCGTTGGGCGATGTCGATGGAGATGGGTTTCAGGACTTTGCCTATGGCTTCGATAGCCAAAGCGCGGCCACGCCAAACTGGCTGGAGATCTGGTCGCCGCATCTGGACCGCGTTCTCTGGCGGGCATACGGCCCGTTCCAGGGGGCCTTCGGCTACGCGACGATCGGCAACCTCGACCTCGATGGCGACGGCTTCAAGGATGTCGTGACGACGACATCGATGCGCACGGATTCGCGCGTGTTCGCGTACGACCATTCCGGAAACCTGCTGTACACGATCGACCTGTTGCAGCAGTACGGCTGGCAGATCCGCGGCTACCCGGGTGGCGGCATCGGTGCCGTCGGCGACATCGATGGCGACGGCGCCGACGACTTCGGTGTCGGCCTGATCGAGTCCTCGACTCGCGGTGGCGTCGCGCTGTTCTCGGGACGCACGGGAAGCCTGATCCGTGTCGACCATGGCACGCAGCTGCTCGATGCGATCGGCCAGCAGGTGGTGGCGATGGGCGACATGGACCGCGACGGCGTGCCCGACTACGCGGCCAGCAACCGCATCGGCGCCCGCGGCGTGGTGACCATCTTCTCCGGTGCGACCGGCAGCGTGATTCGCGAGTGGTCCGACACGCAGGGTTACTTCCTGGCCGAGAAGATGCTCGGCGGCATGGATCTCGACCTCGATGGCGTGCCCGACGTGTTTGCCGGCGGCCCCAACTACTTCAACGGCTACTACGGCAACGGCAGCTACTTTGGCCGCGTGCAGGCGCTGTCGGGGCGCGACGGTGGCATGCTCCTGGACGAGCGCAACTGGTTCACGCCGGGTGGCTTCAACGGCTCGGTGACGCATCTCGGCGAAGGCCTCGCCAACCTCGGCCCGCAACCGGGCAGTCCGTACCCGGTGATCGTCGTGTTCGACTGGCTGCCGCAGCTCGTCGGCGCGTTCATCTATGACCGTCCCCGCCTGCGCGCGATCCGCGTGAACCTCGCCGGCACGGCGGTGTCCGGCAGTGGTTGCAGCAGTACGGGCGGCGCCGCGCCACAGATCGCGGTGCGCCAGGATCCGGGGTCGCTGCGCGTGACCTTGAGCGGCGCGCCTGCGGGCTCGCTTGCATGGTTGCTCGCCGGCACTGCTGCCACGTCGAGCTGGAACGGGTCACCGCTGCCAGTGCTGCTCGACCCGTTCGGGTTGTACGGCTGCTCGCTGCGCGTCGATCCGGAGCTGATCTTTCCGCGCGCGGCGGGGAGCAGCGGTCTGGATGCCGGTTATGCAACCGTCACGGCACCGTTGACGGTGGCGACGACCGGCTTTGCGGTCGCAGCACAGTGGTTGGTGCTCGACCCGGCGACGCTCGGTTACGCGGCGACGCCACGTCACGAACTACGGGTGCAGTAGCAGTAGTCGTAGCGGCGACGCCGCGGTCATTGTCGACAACCGGGGATGCCGCCACAGCCGCCCGTCGGCTAGGCTTCTGCGCGCTGCCCGCCTGCCGACGCCCCTGCACCCCGATCCCATGACATCCCTACGCCTCGCGCTCACGTTCGCGGCCACGCTGTTCGCCGCCGCCATTCCGGCACAGAACCCAGTCGAACCGCCGCACCACCTCGTCGAAGTCGTGACCACCGGCCCGCTGCAGATGCAGCGCCTGCTGGCGATGGACCTCGACCTCGCGTCGTGCACGATGCCGCTGCCGGCGCAGCGGCGGATCGAGATCATCGCCGACGACCAGGACCTCGCGCGGCTGCAGCAGCAGGGCTTTGCCGCGCGCGTGCTGATCGCCAACCTCGAGGCCTACTACGCCGCCGAGGCGGCGCGCTTCCCCAACGCCGGGCCGCTGGTGCTGACGCCGCCGCTCGGCCAGGGCGCCATGGGCGGCCACTACACGCTGGCGCAGATGGAGGCGATCCTCGATTCGTTCGCGGCGCAGCATCCGGCGATCTGTTCGCAGAAGGTGTCGATCGGCACCAGCATCGAGGGCCGGCCGCTGTGGATGGTGAAGATCTCCGACAACGTCAACGTCGACGAGAACGAGCCGGAGGTGTTCTACGACGCGCTGCACCACGCGCGCGAGGCGCTGTCGATGGAGGCGACGCTGCTGTTCATGGACGGGCTGCTGTCGGGCTACGGCACCGATCCGGAGGCGACGTTCCTGGTCAACGAGCGCGAGCTGTTCTTCGTGCCATGCGTCAACCCCGACGGCTACGAGTACAACCGCGCCACCAACCCCGGCGGCGGCGGGCTGTGGCGCAAGAACCGCCGCAACAACGGCAACGGCACGTTCGGCGTCGACCTCAACCGCAACTACGCGACCGGCTGGAACGCGCCGAACGGCGGCAACTCGACCTCGGGCAGCAGCGACGTCTACCGCGGCACCGCGCCGTTCAGCGAACCGGAGACCGCGGCGCTCGACGCGTTCGTCGCCGCGCGACACTTCACCACCGTGTTCACCACGCACACCTACACCGACGTGCTGCTGTGGCCGTGGGGCTGGCAGCTCGGCGGGCCGGCGAACGCCGCCGAGTACAACCTGCTCGGCAGCAACTTCGTGATCGAGAACGGCGTGCAGCAGGGGCCGATCAGCAACCTGCTGTACATCGCCGCCGGCAACGCCGTCGACCATCACCACCAGGTGCACAGCGCCTACGCGTTCACCGCCGAGCTCGGCCGCAGCAACGAAGGCGGCTTCTGGCCGACCGGCCAGAACATCATCAACATCGCCACGCGCCACCAGCGGATGTTCCGCAAGATCGCGTTGTCGGCGGGGCCGTTGTTCGACATCCAGCAGGTCACGGTCGCCGAGGCGCCGGGCGGCAACGGCAACGGCATCGTCGAGCCCGGCGAACAGGGCCAGGTCGTGGTCACGGTGCAGAACGGCGGCGTGGTGGCCGGCACCGTGCACCTCGATCTGCTGGCTCTGACCAGCGGTCCGGGCATCGGCCTCGGCAGCGTCAACGTCCCTGCCGCCAGGCTCGCCGCCAGCAGCAACGCGGCTTCGCCGTTGACCTTCTCGATCCCGCCCGGCTATGCGCAGCCGCTGGCACACCTGCGCGTGCAGCTGACCGGCGACGGCCGCACCAGCACGCGCGACGTCGACGTGCCGCTGGCCGCCGTGCGCGTCGCGGCCGACGACGACTTCGAACTCGACCGCGGTTGGCGGCGGGGCAGCAGCGACACCGCGACCACCGGCTGGTGGGAGCGGGCCGCGCCGCAGCAGACGCTGAACCTCGGCACCGTGATCCAGCCCGGCGTGCAGACGACGCCCGGCGGAACGTACTGCATGGTGACCGACGGCCGCGCCGGCACTTCGGCCAGCGACTTCGACGTCGACGGCGGCTTCACCGACCTGCTGTCGCCGGTGATGGACCTCAGCCACCTCGGCAGCTGCGAGGCGTCGTTCGATCTGTGGTACACCGAGAGCGCCGGCAACGACGCGATGACCGTCAGCGTGAGCCGCGACGGCGGGTCGGGCTGGACGCCGCTGTACTCGCGTACGACCTCGACCGGCGCCTGGACGCGCATCGCGCTCGACCTCGGTGCGCCGCTGACCGCGCAGATGCGGCTGCGGGTGCGCGCCCAGGACCAGCTCGATTCGCTGGTCGAATGCCTGGTCGACGGCCTGCGGCTGCGCGGCGTCGCCGCCGACGGCAGCGTCACCCTGCTGTCGAACGGCGCGCTCGGCTCGTCCGTGCGCGGCGGCATGACCGGGCCCGCGGGTTCGCTGTGCTTCCTGCTCGGCTCGCTGGCGCAGACCGCGGGCACCACGTTCCCCGGCGTCGGCGGCACGTTGTACCTCGACCCGGCTTTCGCGCTGGTGATGCCCGGCGTGCCGGCCGATGCGGCCGGTCATGCCGCCACCGACGTCTCGATCCCGAACAACCCGGCGCTGACCGGTGCGACGGTGTACTGGCAGATGGCTTCGATCACGCCGAGCGCGGTGGCGTTCGGCGGCAACGTGACGTCGGTCGTGCTGCAGTAGGGCCGGTGCCGGCGTCTGCGCGCGAATGGCAAGTGGACCGCGCCGGCGCTGATCGCCGGCGCAACTGGCGTTGTGGACCGCGGTCCTCCGCAGGTAACCTTCGCCGCGCACGCGCCCGTAGCTCAGTTGGATAGAGCAGCAGATTTCTAATCTGCAGGTCCCAGGTTCGATTCCTGGCGGGCGTGCCACTTCTCTTGGAGCGATGTCCTGGGTGCTGCACGTGCTGCGACACTCGATCGCGAGCGAGTTGGCGCGTCGCGGCGTCGCGGTCAACGTGATCGCGAGAAGCGACGTCGTCCGGAGCCGAGATTCCGGAAGACCCCTCCGCTCATGATCGACAACCACCAGGTGGACGTTGCCGACACGCGTGCCTGCCCCTCATCGCTGCCTTCAGGCCGGGACCGCCACCGAGGAAGTAGCCGGACTCGCGTCCGGTGTCAGGCGTGGCCGCCCGGGGGTGCCCCGTCGTCGCCGACGTCCGACGGATAGCTGATCTTCACCACCCGCCTGACCTCCTCGACCGGCACCTGCGCCGCCTCCGCGACCTCCTCGACCGACGGCTCGCGACCTTTGGACTGGATCAGCTTCTTGGTGATGTCGCGCAGCCTGCTCCTCGTCTCGTCGTTCATGGGGCGCTCGTCATACGTTCCGAGAAGTCGTGTTCCACTCCTCGATTCTTCGCCCGGAGGCCGCTCGACGTGCTGTGCGGGGGAATCTTTCTGCACGGTCGCACGAGCGGGACACATCGCTGCACCGAAGAAGAGTCGGGCCGCCCGTGCCAGTCTGCGTTCGCTCCAGGCACAGCATCCGCTCGAGCGCCTGGAATCTTCCGTTGAGTCACGGTCAACGATTTCGACACCTGAGGTTTCCGGACCCGCCTGCCCGTAGAGTCCGACGATGCCCAGTGCAGAAGAGGTCAACGCGTCCAACTTCGAAGTCGAGCGGGTCCTGGTCGAGAAGGAGACCTTCTCGATGGTCTGGGGCGTGTTCGACGACCGCACCGAGAAGAAGCGCTGCGTCGGTGTCCGCTGGAACGGCCAGGACGGAAGTCTCGGCTTCCCGAGTGACTCCGTGCGCGCCTTGTGGTTCGTCATGCCGAAGACGCTCTCGCTGGCACTCCTGCCGCGCATCATCAAGGTGAGGCATGCGCAGGAAAAGGCGATCGAGCACGCGCTGCGCGACCTGAGGACGCTTCCAGAGCCTGGCGTCATCGACTGGGAATGACGGAACTTCCTGCTCTCGAACGTTGCGCAAGGTCCTGTCCTGAGCGACCGAACAAGACAGAGTGGAGGGGACCCGGTCACCGGCTCACCAGAGAATCACTTCGACCGCATGTGCTGTCCTCGCGGGCGTGCCAGTCCTTTCCACCGGGCGGTTCGCCCCCTTGACCGGTCTTCGGGTGCATGGTGGATTCACCGCCACGCGACGGGGCATCCTGGCAGTCCTGGGAGCAGGCCTCATCGGACTCGCCACCGGCTGGTTGATCCTGCAGCCCACGCCCGATGGCCCTGGCCAGCCCGCATCAGCAGGCGTGCCGACCGACGGCGGACTTGCTGCACCCGAAGTGCATGCCGTCGTCGCTGTTGCGCCCGAGGTTCCTGACGACCCGGACCAGCGTGTCCCTCTTCGCCTGGATCCCGTGGTCGAGGCCGCTGAGACGGGCAGGCAGATCCCGTCCGTGGACATCCGGCCGACTCGAGACGAACTGATTGCCGGCTCCCTCGAGTCGATGCTGGCTCACCGATGGTTCAGAACCCTCTATGGGGACGACCTCGAAGACGATGCGCCATTCGTGGCAAGTCTTTACCGGACACTCAAAGAGGTCAGGGAGCAGCACAAGCTCTTGGAGAGCCAGCTCAACGAACAGATCATCAAGCAGGCCAATGCCCGAATGGACGCGGGAGAGCGACCGGGCAGCCGACCGCAGGTGGAGGGCGAACTGGGCTTGATCATGGCTTGCAATCTCGGGACCGGATGGATCGGTCTGCCACCGTCAGATCACCGCAATGATGCCGCCTACGAGAAGCGCGCGGCACTCCGCACCTGGGACGTGCGTGCCCTCGACAGGCTGGCCCACCTCGAGAGAACCCCCGAGAACGCCAAGACAGAAAGGAGATGACGCCATGCTCGCAACCTCCGTCACTTTCCTGGTCGTCGGCGCCGGCTAGTCGTGGTGTGGCCGGGCCGGACTGCTGGCGCGATCCGGCGGACGCGCGTGCCGCGAGCGCTGCTCGTGCGCGCGTTGCTCGTGCGCCCGCTGCAGACACGGCGGGCACGCCGCCGGCGCGGCCTTGCCTTCGAGCGCCTGTTGCGCGCGCAGCCGGTCGGGGTGGTGCAGCCGCAGCGCCGCCACGGGATCGTGCTCGAGCGCCGCGCGCACGCTGCGGCTCGCGGCTTCGGCATTGTGCAGGTCGAAGCCGGGCTCGTCGCCGCTGACGGCGTCGCGCTTCTGCACCTCGACCAGGTAGTCCTCGGTACCGCGGTCCGGCACCGACAACGCCTGCCCGAACGGTGGCAGACCCGCCGCCGGCTGCCGCAGCCGCGGCACCGCCAGGAGCTGGCTCAAATCGGGATGTGGCGTGACTTCCACGTGGGTTCCGTCGTCCAGCAAGGAGACGCGCTTGAGCGCCGGAAGCAGGGAACGTCCCGCAGCGGGACGCCGCGCTACGCGAACCGCCGCGGTGCGAACAACGCCGCGGCCGGGTGCGCCGCCTTGCCGTCGAGGATCATCTCGGCGAGGCACTGGCCGGCGGCGAACGCGAAGCTCAGGCCGTAGCCGTTGAACGCCAGCAGCGCGAACACGCCGGGCTGACCAGGCAGCGCGCCGAGCAGCGGCAGGCCGTCGTCGGTGCCGGCCATGATGCCGGTCCACACGTGCGGGAACTGCTGATCGGCGAGCGATGGGAAGTGCCGGCGCACGTAGCCGAGCAGGTGGTCGGTCACCACCGGGTTGCTGGTGTCGTCGTCGAGCACGCCGAGTTCCTCGCCCTTGACCGACCAGCGCATGCCGCCGATCACGAACCGCCCGCGGCTGATGCGGAAGTACTCGTAGCAGAAGTTGCTCGACATCGCCTGGGTCGGGAACTGCGGCAGGATCTCGGCCGGCAGCGGGCCGGTGGCGAGCACCTGGCCGCGGAACGGGAACACGTTCTTCTGCAGGAAGCCGGAGCTGTCGAGCTCGCGCGCGAGCGTCGACGTGCAGTGCACCACCACGCCGGCGCGGACGCTGCGGCCATCGCGCAGCTGCACCACGAACTCGCCGGCGCGGCCACGGATGGTTGCCACCGCGGCGAGCTCGGCGATCTGCGCGCCGGCGACCGTGGCCGCGTGCGCGAGGCCGCGCACCATCTGCACCGGCTGCACGATCGATTCGCCGGGCAGGTGCAGCGCGCCGAAGAACCCGCGCGCCGCCGGGAAGCGGTCGTGTACCTCGGCCGCGGGTACGAGTTCGTGCGCGATGCCTTCCTGCTGCAGCAGCGCCGCCGCCTGCTGCAGTTCCTGCCACTCGTGCGCGGTCTCCGCCAGCCGCAGGCCGCCGTCCTGCACCAGATCGCAGCCGATGCCGAGTTCGGAGATCGCCGCGCGCAGCGCCTGGTTGTTGTCCCTGATGAAACCCCACAACAGACGCGCCCGGTCTGCGCCGAACTGGCCGACGATGCGGTTGTAGTGTTCGCCGAGGCCGAGCAGCAGCTGGCCATCGTTGCGCCCGCTGGCGCGGCCGCTGACCGCACCGGCCTCGAGCACGAGCGGTGCCGCGCCGTGCCGGGCGAGGTGCAGCGCCGTCGAGATGCCGGCGACACCGCCGCCGATGATGGCGATGTCGGTGCTGGCGGGCAGCGACGGGGTCGCCTCGGCGAACGGTTCACTCTCGCGCAGCCACAGCGAGCTCATGGCCGCGCCGCCGCCTGTTCGAGGATGTTGATCTTCTGCCAGATCTTGCCGCTCAGCGACGTTGTCAGGTGCTCGACTTCGTCGACCGCGGCCATCGCCTGCGCATCCGGGAAGCCCTGCACGTACAACGCCGACACCTTGCCGATCAGCGACAGCATCTCGCTGCAGTAGTCGAGGTAGTGCGACCGGTCGGCGGGCGACAGCGGCCCTTCGCCGACGGCAGCCGCCGGATCGGCCGGCAGGTCGAGCGTGCGGTCCGGGTCCTTGGCCATCTGGTGCAGGTCGACGATGTGCGCCATCGCCCGCATCTCGTGGATCGCGTGCAGGCAGCGCCGCCGCTTGGCGCGGTGTTCGAGCGACAGCAGCAGCACGGCACCGGCGCCGAGCAGGAACAGCAGCTCGACGCCCGAGTCGATCGCCTGCACCAGATCGCCGAGCCGCCACTCGGTTTCCCGCTGCACGTGCACCGAGAGCCCCACCAGCACCGCTGCAGCGACGGCGCCGAGCACCAGCAGGCCGCTGAGCGCGCGCAGGCGATAGTCGGGCCGGGCGATCGCGGCGCTGCGTCGGACGTGATCGCGCGCCACGACCAGCAGTTCGCCGGCGACGCTGACGAGGCTGGCAACGGGAAAGCGGGCACGGATGCGATCGCGCAGCCGCGCCGTGGTGGCGACGATCTTGTCGGCATCGAGCTGGCGGAACATGGGGAAGGCCGGCCGGCATCGTGCAGTCAAGGTGTGCGGTCCGCCAGCACCCCTGGTGGCAGTCGATGGGCGGGGTGGTGAAGCCGGTGTCAAGTTCACCCGCGGCCGGCCGCGGCGTTGGCGCGGCGCGCAAGGGGTGCCTATGGTTCGGCGATGGAGCTTGGGATCTACGCCCATCCGTGGGACCTGCGCGCGCTGGCAGCGCACGGTGGGCTCGCACGCCTGCGCGACCTCGGCTTCACGGAAGTGGCCCTGGCGGTCAGCTACCACGCCGGCCGCTGGCTCACACCCTGGCACCCCGACGGCATGGTGCGCTTCCTCGAAGACGGCACCGTGCACTTCCGGCCGCGCGGCGACTACGGCCTGCTGCAGCCGAAGGTGTCGCGTGAAGTGCCGGCCGATGGGCCGTCGCCACTCGAATGGCTGTGCAGCGAAGCGCCGAAGGTCGGACTGAAGGCGCGCGCGTGGACGGTGTGCACGCACAACTCGCGGCTCGGCGAGCTGCATCCGGAATGCTGCGTCGAGAACGCGTTCGGCGACCGCTACACCTATGCGCTCTGCCCGGCGCTGCCGGCGGCGCAGCAGTACGTGCTGGCGATGCTCGCTGACCTTGGCGCGCACTCGGGATTGCACGCGATCGAACTCGAGGCCTTCGGCTGGATGGGGTGGAAGCACTCGAGTCATCACGAGAAGGCCAGCTTCGTGCCGGACGCGTTCGCGGAGCTGTTGCTGTCTCTGTGCTGGTGCGCTGCCTGCACAGCCGACCTCTCCGATGCGGCAATCGTGCGCCAGAGTCTGGCAACGGCGCTACGGGACTTGTTCGCGGCGGCTGACGCGATGGTGCCATCGAGCCATGCCACGCGCGGTCCTGGGGCGGCGCAATTCGAACAGCTTCAGGGGCTGCTCGATTCGCCGATGCGCCTCGGTGTCGACTTCCTGAAGATGGTCGATCCGCGATTGCGGCTCGAGGCGATGCTGCGTGCTGCGCGTCGCCGCGTGCCGCCCACGGTGAAGCTCGCAGTACAGGTGCACCAGAACGAGAGGTTCCGCGGCAGTCAGCTGCCCGCCAGCCCACGTTACGGCATCGAACTCGGCGATGGCGGCGAGTACGTCGCGACCTGCTACGGCGACGGGCCTGACGGCATCGCCAAGGCGCTCACTGCGATGCCGCGCCCGGCGGGTGGCAAGGGCAGCCTGCGCCTGTGCATCCATCCGCGGGCACCGCAGTTCACCAGCGACGACGACCTGCGCAAGGTGCGCGAACTCTGCGCCCAGCACGGCGTGACTGCGATCTCCATCTACCACCTCGGACTCCTGCCGTGGCGCACGATCGAACGTGTCGCCGCCGTCCTGCGATGAACCCACGCTCGCTGCGCGGCGCCGCCGCACTCTCTCTTCTGGCCACGCTGCTGCCGGCACTCCGCGCGCAGGCGCCGCCAGCCGCATCGTCGGCGCCAGCGACACCGCCGGCACCGGCCGCCACCGGCATCGAGCCGCCGCGCCTCGTGGTGCTGTGCGCCGTCGACCAGCTCGCCACCTGGGTGCTCGACGCCGCGCTGCCGCACTGCGGGCCCGACGGCTTCCAGCGACTGATCCGCGACGGCGTGCAGTTCCCGCACTGCGCCTACCTGCACGGCTGCACCGAGACCGGGCCCGGCCACGCGACGCTCGGCACCGGTGCGCCGGCGTCGGTGCACGGCATCGTCAAGAACCAGTGGTGGGACCCGGGCACGAGGCACTTCGTGTACTGCGCCGACGACAAGTCGGCCGAAGCGCTCGAGGACCTGCCGGAGGGCAAGGGCAAGGGCCCTGGCCTGCTGCTGGTGCCGACGCTCGGCGACCTGATGAAGCAGCAGTTCGGCGCCGCGGCCAAGGTGGTGTCGGTGTCGTGGAAGGACCGCGCGGCGATCCTGATGGCCGGCCGTTCGGCCGACATCGCCGCCTGGATCGACGCGGGCAGCGGTCACCTGGTCACCAACAGACTGTGGGTTGCGAGCGCGCCGTCGTGGCTCACGGCGTTCAACGCGCGGCACGTGCTGGACGGTTTCTTC
>Ga0209488_10000697_pt1 | contig 28430 bp, 44 predicted proteins | sample Rivendell_Oct201_8_FD_188349 | JGI IMG/M metagenome (GOLD analysis project Ga0209488, IMG submission 188349) | Vadose zone soil microbial communities from the Eel River Critical Zone Observatory, Northern California, USA -... | ecosystem: Environmental > Terrestrial > Soil > Vadose zone >...
TGGTGGGGAGGAGGGGACGGCACGGTCAAGAGAGGGAGTCGAGGGGGAAGAAGGTAGAAGTGGTGAAGGCAGAGATTTTTTAGGACGAGAGGAGGACGAGGTGGCGGGGAAGTTGGCATTCGCAGCAGAAGGACGCTTCGGGGTAAGGGGGGCGGGAGGACCTATAACGGGGCGGTTCTGCGAAGAGGAGGGCTGTGGAGATGAAGAAGAAGAGTGGTACGATGAAAGATGGACGGCGGGTGAAGAAAACGAAGCAAGTCTGAGCGAAGGAGTAACAAAGCTCGTGAACCCAGGTAATCGAAACCGGTGTTGATCGTTGGCATTTTCTGCAGGAAGGCTATCTTGTCTCTCTAGACCAGCTCTGTTATCATTAAAGGTAGGCGGGGGAAGATGGTCGGTCGACGGTTCTGTGACCGAAAGCTTCCTTGCGCGACGGAGGGTGACCTTGGTTTCGAGCCGTTTGAACATGCCGGTCCGTTCCTTAGGAGTACCTTTATCTTCTCCCACAGTCACTTCGGTCACCTTGGCCTCATCTGTCAGTTTGACGCCCTGACTGTCATCTTTAGCCGTGATGGTCCCATCACCGGATGACGGCGAAGGATGAGCAGCAGTAGACTTTCCTTTTGACCGGGTTGCAGATCTGACAGACGGCTCGAATGGAGAACGAAGCAGACGTTTGAACGTTCTCGGTGCCGACTCGGATGAAGATGGCTGCGGCATTGGGTGAGACTGTTCCAGCTTGGAACGAATGGTAGGCAATGTTGGTGCTGGTGCTGGTGCTGGAGGGGGCGGCGGTGAAGGTGACGATTTGGAAGAGGCCGTGGAAGGGATAATGTAGGAAGTCGGGGCAGAAGGGGAATCAGAATTAACGGCTGTACGAGAGGATACAATGCGTCGAGGACTTGAAACAACGGGATGTATTTTCGTCGTTACAACGGAGGCAGCCATGTGGAAGAAATCATACGAGGAGATCGTGTTGGGTGACTGAGAGAAGGGGAGAGGGGTACGTCGGATGGCGTGGTCTGTGATCAGGCGTCGTGGAAGGTGGAGAGGTCATAAAACCATGAAGCGCGCTTGTTCATGAAATTGAGCGGAAGGAGGGACGGAGGGGGACGGGGAGGGATGGGAATGGGGATGGGATAGAGTGTATGATGGATCCCGGGTACACGGTCACAGACCAAACCAGACTGTGAATTAAACCATGGAGAGGATAAGTGCTTGTGCAACCCACTGACAACATTGAATCAATTTGGACACTCGGCTACCTGTAACCTTATCCCCGCACTGTGATAACCGCTCAATGCTTATCAACTCGCTTGCCCCCAACCCCGACGCTGTCAGCTCAGTCGCTGTAAGACACGTCTTTATTAAGGATTCGTCCCGATAAACCCATGACGTCGCTGTCGTGGCTCCTCGATATTAGGTCAACTTGCCCCCCTACGCCTGACCCCCTCCCGTCAGGATCCATTACTACTCACGCGGCGCTCACTTGCAGCCAAAAGAATATCTATGCTAGCAAAGGTGCGCCACTCTGCTTCAAATGGCCCTTGGGCACACATATTCACGACTAATCTCGCCCTTTCGAAGAGCCACGGTGCCTGTTACGCGATCCGCGGAACAGCAACTATCTCATCCTCATCGTCGTCCTTTCCCTTGATATACGAGTCTATACACCCGATAAATTGGCCTCTAGGTCACGTGTGGTACGCCACGATCACGTGTGGGTAATTCTCAGCGCTCTGTGCTGTGGAGAAAAAAATCAAACATGTGGCCACCCTAATAACGGCGGCCGGGTCTAACAGTTCTAGTGGTCCCGTGGCTGTGGAGCCCGCCCAGCATCGTATTCGTATTCAGTTACTTGTGTGAGCCCCACGCCAGTCTGTAGGATAACAACTTTACGGATGCAGTCAGCCGATGGTGTGAACATACTCACGCTTTCAATAGGATGGCATTGCTCGCTTGCATAGAGTCTTCTCAGTGCCTGTTCTTGAGTGACAGCACGAACAGAATTCCTTATTGGAACTGGTGAGCGTCGAAACCTTTGTTGAGACAGGTGTTCGATTCGTCCCCCCCTTACCCAGTGTTCCGAAAGCCGTTGTTCCGTTCCCTTAGAGCCAGCGGCCGGACAACGAATCTATCAAACGCATATCTGAGGTCAGGGAGCCGTGTGTCCCGAGAAGCATTGACCCAGAGGTAAGAGTCAGAAATTCAAAACAGAAGATATAGAAGTTGAGAAGTGTATGTCTTATCAGTAGCTCTTACTTGTACGTGTGACTTGTGAAGGGAGGAGAGTGTGGAACCTGGGCTGAGATTGAACTTTATTATTAGCTCGGCATTCGGCGCAAACCGCCGGTTGGGTTGAGTCAGCAGGTGACTCACCACCTTGACGATCGATAACGACGGTTTTCGCTAACACAACCAACGACGGTCGTCAGAAAAACAGTGAAAAAAACCTGTTTTTTTTTTTACTCCTGACTTTTTGGTCGTACATACAACAGCTGCCATGCCAACTCGGGCTGCAACTGCTGCTGCTGCCACCGCCAACATGCGTACAACCCGCTCACGCAAGGCACCCACGCAACCTGCGGGTAAAGAAAATAGCGCCACCACTCCCATTTCATCCTCAACCAAGGGTAAGGAGAAAGCGGCCCCTAAGAAGCCCGCTCGAAATGTAAAGGCAAAGAAAGTGGAAGAGGTGTTTTGTTCGTGTCGAGGTGTCGATGACGGAACCCCTATGGTTCAATGCGGAACTTGTGATGAATGGTCAGTCCCCTTTCCCCCTCTCTCCCATGCTCGAACACCACTGATATTTTTCCAGGTATCACTTCCAGTGTATCAAGCTTAGCGAAGACGATGCGAGTGAGATAAGTGAGTCTATCCATTCTCTTGTTCCCCATCTTCGATCTAATTTATTTACAACTCTTAGTGGTGTATGTGTGTCCTTCGTGTCAGGAGAAGACTGGCAGGCGTACAGTGAGTAAGTATCAGAAGACGACCCGTACGCGACAACTTCATTACCCCCTCATTCTTCTTTCGTATTGTTGTACTCTTCCGTCTTGTAACAACCCACGTCTACGTCTGCTGGTACCCGTGTTCGTCGCAATACGTCTTGGTACTGGTACCCTGCCATTGCGCCGCTTGAGCTGCATGTGCCTCGCCCGCACCAGTGCTAGTTGCATATATCGAGACTGAATGATACCTCCCGGTATCAGCGTCGTCCGACAAGACTCATCACTTGCTGTGCATATGTAATGTGAGACTGCACGACACGCCGAGACCCGCAGACAATCTTGCTTTTTTCCCCTCGTTTTTCATTCTCTCGCCACCTCGGTGCTTCATTTTGATTCATTCTCCACGCCCAGAGAGGGACCAGTGCTGACTCGAGTTTGATAGTGGAATGGGAGGGGCCCGACGCACTTGAACCCATTGAGGACCCAGCAAGCCAAGAGCCAACAGCAACAGCCGAGACGCAGACGACGACGCGTGAAGACGAGCCCAAGCAGGCGGAGGACGTCGAGGGGCCAGAGACAAAGCGGCAGCAGCGCTCGTCGCCCGCAGAGCTATCAGAGTCAAGCGATGATGAGAGTGGCGACGAGTATGTCGACGTCGCCGATCGTCGCGAGGACGCATCCGGGAGCGGGCCCAAGCGGAAGGTGCGTCATCGCTCACTACTGCCGCGGAGGTGCCACGTGCTCACGACTCACTCTACTGAACAGCGTCCAAACAATAGGCGCATCGCTGCAGGTTCGTCATCCGACTCTGATGACGACGACGAGAAGGAAAAGGCGACGGCGACGGCACCGCATGGGCGTCAGGCGAACGTCGCAAAGAAGATATCTACGTCTCCGCAACCTCTCACACTCAAGCGCAAGCAGTCCATCAGCACCTCGGGCGTGGCGGCATCGCCGACGGCAACCAAACGCAAGCGTGCCGAGTCATCGTCCATGACTGCGTCTGCAACAGAGGACGCTGCACGCAAGTATTGCCTTGGAAAGTTCACCGAGATGTTCACGGGCATTTTCATGCAGTATCCTCACGTTCTGCAGGAAAGCACCGCGGAGGAGGAAGAGGGAGAGCGCAAGGAGATGATTGAAAGAAAACCCGAGGAACTCACTGACGAGGACAGGACGCAACTTCGCGAGCGCGCCGCCATATTTGCGACAGAGGTCGAGCAAGCGGTGTTTGAGACATATGCGGAGCCGGATAGGCATGGCAAACCGGGCGCAGGCGTGAAGTACAAGTACGCCTTTCAGCTGTCCGCACGTACACAGGTTCTGATGACGATGCCCTTTTTTCTTATACCTCCTACGCAGGGAGCGCTTTCGCACACTTACGTTTAATTTGCAACAGTCCGACCGCCTTATGCTGCACAAGCGGATCTCTTCCGGGCAAGTCGCTTCAACGACGCTCTCGACGATGTCCTCGACGGAACTCGCCTCGCAGGAACAACAAGAGTCGATCAAGCAGGCCGAGCAGGATGCCCTCGAACATTCTATTCTAGTCAAGAAGACATTGCCGCGCGCCAAGATCACGCACAAGGGCCTGCAGGACATTGAAGACGTGAACGAGGACTCGCCTGCTGCCAAACAGCGTGAGCGCGAACTCGAAATGGCCGAGCAGGAGCGCGAGCGCGAGCGCCTCGCCAGGCTGCGCACCGTCCAACCTCTCACGCACTCAAACCCACCCTCCGCCTCAGTACCACCTGAATCCCCTGTTGTCCCCTCTTCCGCTTCTGGCGCGGCCCCTGCACCTTGGGGTGCGCCGCCTCCCGTGCCGCCCATACAAGCATCCGATTTTGCGCACCCGGTCGACCCCGAGCTCAACCTAGGTGACTTTATTCACATGGATGACGAGCCACCAGAGTCCGCTCCTGCCCCTGCTTCTAATCCTACAGGTTCTGACTCGCCCGTGTCGCCTGTGGGTGAATCGTCGGCGGCCGGGCCAGCACAACAGGGACCGTCGACGCCAATTACTGGGATCTCGCCATTCGCTCCGAGCAAGCCGGATATGCCTCCACGCGCGTCGTTCGATTTAAATACGCTGTGGTCTGCGCCACCGCCCTCACCTCCACCCAAAGAAGGTGGTAATAGTCCCGTAGGAGAGAGTACAGAAGCGAACGATGGTGGAGAGGCCATGGACTTGGGCACACCAACGCCTCCCACAGAGGAAGTCGGTTCTCGGGTAGGAGAATCAGGGACGGCGACTACTGCGTCAGAGCAAGGGGTGGAGCACGAAGGCGAAGGCGGGGACGACCTGGACTTTGCCATGTTCTTGGGTCAAGAGGAAGAGGAGAAGGACAAAGAAAGGGAAAGAGGGAGAGAGGAGGCGATCGAGGTGGCTTCGCGGCCAGACCCACAGGTCGTTTTCGAAGGGTTGCCGCACGTCTGGAATGGTATCGTGAGTCGGCATCATTTCATTTTTTTTTATGACACTGAACCGTTCTCGGTCGGACAGATCAGCATGCCAGTCGACTCGAGCGCACCGCAAGAGCTCAAGGTGTTTGCACGCCAGATCGGCGGTCGCAGCCTCGCATCGGATTCTCTGCTCTGGCGGACACTCTTCCCCCACGGCCACCTCAGGATCGATGGTCGCGTTGCTGTCGCTAGCTCGGCCCAGTATTTACTAGCCTCGAGGCTCAACTCTGCCAAAGAACTGATTGCCGTGGCATGGACACCCGTTTCGGATACTGATATGGCGGCGCTCAAGACGCTGTCCAATTTTCTCATCAACAAAGAGTGAGTCGTCATTTACCGTTGACTCATCACATCTCATATCACTGAAATCTTCTTTTCTGATGCTGATGCGAACAGCCGCCATGGGTTGATATTTCCGTGGGGTGCGAGGGGACGAGAATGGGGCCGAGAACTCTACGTCATTCCATTACTGAGCTCCCACACGCTCCCCGAATACATTGAGCTCCTTGACGACCTGCACCTCCCTAGAACCCGGGAAGCAGACTGTCTCGTTGGTATCTGGATTCTCAACCGTGGCAGACTCGTCGCGCCGCCGCCGCTACCGCTGGCAGCAGCTCCACCCCAACCCGCACCACCAGTCTTGCCTCTCCAGCAACCCGCGCATGCAGGACAGCCATTACCGTTCACAGTGCCACCAGGGCAACAGGCGTCGGTCCTACCACCCGCCCTGGCATCTGCCTTGGCGAGTATCATGCCCGCTGGCTCGACGTTGCCCAACGCTGGACCAGCCGCGCTCGCCGCTGCGCTCTCTCATATCCCCACGGCACCACCACCGGTCACTTCAAGTAATCTTGCACCGGTATCCGCCACTGTCGCTCCGGCGTCCGCTGCGGAACTGGCAGCGCATGTTGCATCACTTAGTCCAGAGCAAATTCAAGCCATGCTGACCGCTTTGCAGCAGCAGCAGCAACAGCCATTGCCCCCAGGGGCACCGTCCTCTGCACCGCCGCCGGCACCTCCTTCACAACCCCCACCTCCACAAGTGCCACAGCAGCCACCGGCCCTAGGATCGTTACTTGCACCAGGACCGCCACCGATCCCTTGGGCCGCGCAGCAAGGGCAGCAGCAGCTACAACCGGCACCCACGATATCGGTGCAGAAGCCGTATGACGGGTATCGTGAGCGCGAGCGTGATGGTGGTGGTGCGCGACGCGGTGTGTACTATGGTCGGGACGAGTCGCCGCGTGGGCGTGGACGCGGAGGGGGACGCAGGGGTGGAGGGGGAGGTGGCGGTGATAGCAGAAGCGATCATAGGCGGATGTCGGACACTGGGTGGACTGGGCGGGGAGGACGTGGGGCGTCGTCTGGCTCACCTGGGCGGCGGGACGCGGCGCCGTACTGGAGGTGACGCGTTTTTGACTTTGACTTTTTTTTTTCATTCATTTCATGTCTTTTTTTTCTCTTACGCAGTTATTTATGCTTATATGTTCATTCCTGATATTCTTCTTTTTTACATCTGCTTTACTGTAACGCGAAATACTAGTATGTTACGATGAAAGGTTTTTACAAGTATCCTAAAGTTGGTGTGCTTGGGCAGAGGACCTGAGTCGATGTGCTGAGGGGACTGTTTCTGGATGTCGCAGTCCGATCCGGTCATCGGGCCGGTCCACACTTTGCCAGCGACCCGGGAAATTGAGGACCTGCAATCTCAGGAAAACCCAAAGCACTTTCTGTTCTGTAGTAAGAGGATGGGTCACTTGATCACTCTCGCGACGTGAGCAGAACTTACTTTACTCTAACACGGTGTAGCCCGTATCAACTTATCTTACTTGATCTGTTGCTGCTTCCAGATGGTACGACGTTGAGGGATGCTTTCTTGAAATATCAATGATCGGCCCTCACGTATATATGATTTAGTTCGTTGAATCAATGGGCGATGGATTTCCAGGTGCGTGAACTGACCAACGGATGGGGGAATGAATAAAAATAAACATAAAACAGGGGAATATGGAACGTATCATTGAGAGCATCGTCGTTGCCAAGGCGCGCGGGGCAGCCGTGCGCGTCGGGCCTGAGCTCGAGATACCGGGTTATGGATGTCTGGACCATTTTCTTGAGGGTGAGCAAGGGGGTCTTTGTTTCTCGTGCAGCGTGTTGTGTTAATGGTATGATACAGGCGACACGGTGCTGCATTCGTGGGAGGTACTAGCGAGCATACTCTCCTCTGACAAGACGCTCGACATTCTCTGCGACATTGGGATGTGCGTGCGTTCTCAATGAATACAAAGTCACGCTCACGGTATGTATTCGCAGGCCGGTGATGCACAAGAACGTGATATACAACTGCCGCGTAATCATCCATAACCGCAAGATCCTGCTCATACGCCCCAAGATGTGGCTCGCGAATGACGGCAACTATCGCGAGCTGCGATACTTTACGCCTTGGCGGAAGGAGCGCCAGTGGGAGGACCATTACTTGCCCCGCATCGTGCAGGCTGTCACCGACCAGGTACGTACGCGCAGTTCCTTTTTTTTTTTGGCTTCCTCTGATGGGAAAGGTGGGATAGGTCAAGGTGCCGTTTGGGGACTGCGTCGTGAGTACGGTCGATACGTGCATCGGAATTGAGTTGTGTGAGGAGCTCTTCACGCCGTCGAGGTACGGTACTGTACAGCTCGGTACTTGAGAAGGACCCGCGTCTCATTCGTTTCGCAGCCCCCACATCCTCATGGGCCTCGATGGCGTCGAAATCTTTACCAACTCGAGTGGGAGCCACCACGAGCTCAGGAAGCTCAACACGCGCGTCGAGCTTATCAAAGAGGCTACTCTCAAGGTACAGCCTGCCACTCATTCCTCCTTTCTCCGTCTCTGAAAGGAAACGCACTCCCTGTTGACGATGCAGCTCGGCGGTGTGTACCTCTATGCGAACCAACAAGGCTGCGATGGCGATCGACTGTACTACGACGGTTGTGCGATGATCGCGCTCAACGGGCGCATCATCGCCCAGGGCTCGCAGTTCTCCCTCACCGACGTCGAGGTCGTCTCGGCGACGATCGACATTGAGGACGTGCGCTCGCACCGCGCGAAGAGCAGCCGTAGTATGCAGGCCGCCGGCGCGGAGCGCTACCACCGCATCGAGGCGCCCATCGCGCTCTCCAGCGGCAAGTTCGACGCGATCGAGGAGCGCAACCGGCCTGCGATGCGGAAGGATGAGGTGAGGTACCACACGCCCGAGGAGGAGATAGCGTGCGTTGCATTCTGTCGTCGGCCCTGCCTGCCGTTGTCCCCGTCGTCGTATTGAAGTCGGGCGCACACAAGGCTGGGCCCCGCTTGCTGGTTGTGGGACTACCTTCGCCGCTCGCGCACGCAGGGGTATTTTTTGCCGCTTAGTGGCGGCATCGATAGCTGTGCGACGGCTGTCATCGTTTACTCGATGTGTCGACTGGCCGTCGATGCGGCGCGCAGCGGGAGTGCGTTTTATCCACTTGATGTCTTCGCCTCCGACTGACGCCTGTTGGTGTGTTGCGGAGTAGACGCACAGGTGATAGCTGACGCGCGGCGCATCGCTGGCGAACCCGCAGAGTCGGATTACATACCTACGGACGCGCGCGAGCTGTGCGGGCGGATCTTGCATACGTGTTACATGGGTACGGAAAATTCGAGCGTAGAAACACGCGGGCGCGCGAGGGAGCTCGCAGAGGCCGTTGGCAGGTCCGTCCGTCTCTCCCTTTTTTATTACGTCGCGCGACGATGTCACGGATGGGCGGTTTTTTAAGCTACCACACGGACTTGAACATGGACAATATCGTGACGGCGCTCCGGACGCTCTTTCAGGTCGTCACGGGGTCGCGGCCGCGCTTCCGCGTGCATGGCGGGAGCGACGCGGAGAACCTCGCGCTGCAGAACATCCAGGCGCGCTTGCGGATGGTGATCGCGTACTTTTTCGCGCAGCTTCTGCCGTGGGTGCGCGGACGTACCGGCGGGCTGCTCGTGCTCGGGAGCGCGAACGTAGATGAAAGGTGCGTGTGTGTACTCCCGATCCGTATGTATTCGTGGTCGACTGGGCTGCAGCTTGCGTGGGTACTTGACCAAGTACGATTGTTCTTCCGGTCTGTTTTTGGCTTTCCTCTGGCGGTGGTGTCTTTTAACTTTAAGAATTCTGGGTGGACCCGCGGACTTGCAGCGGACGTCAACCCGATTGGAGGGATAAGCAAGACCGATTTGAAACGCTTCATTGCGTGGGCTCAGGAGAACTTCCAGCTTCCAATCCTCTCGAGGTGAGCATTCCTTTTGTATCAATGTCGGAGTGGGGTGGGGTGGTTGAGTCGAGTCTTGTGCATAAGCTTCCTGGGCGCCGTCCCCACGGCCGAGCTTGAACCCTTTTCGGAAACATATGTGCAGGCCGATGAGGTGCGTCCGGCTTCATTTCTTGCCAAAGTTAGTCGCGCTCAGCCTTTGCTTTTGCTTGCGCGCATGGCTACTGAAAGGCTGATATGGGCATGACGTATGACGAGCTGTCGGAATTCGGACGGCTCCGCAAGGTAGAAAAGTGCGGGCCATACAGCATCTTCACCAAGTTGGTGCACGAGTGGGGCGCGCTATTGTCGCCCCGGCAGATCGCCGAGAAGGTCAAGCTGTTTTACTTTGAGTATGCGCGAAACCGACACAAGATGACGACGCTCACGCCGTCGTACCACGCTGTACGCTGCATACCGCCGTTTTGGTGTTTTTTCTTTTCTTTTCCTGACGTCGTTTGATTGCAACGTAGGAGGCGTATAGCCCGGATGACAACCGTGCGTTTACGTTATTCTTTTTTTTGACGTGTCGCGTGCATCGTTTGGTTGATTGGGTGGGTGGGTGGGTGCACAGGCTTTGACATGCGACCATTCTTGTACCCGTCCCGGTTCCCGTGGCAGTTCAAGAAAATCGATGACGTCGCTGCGTTGCTGCCGGACAGGTCGAATGTCGAGCTTGAACAGAAGACACAAACCGATTAATTTGGCACCAACCAGTGCTACGGATGCATGTAAAACAAGACGTCAATTGCATTTTAACAATGTGTACGTACAAATACAAATACGAATGTGAATTACGTGGTGCAGGTTGATCCTTTCACGGACGCTCATCGCGGTCCGTCGTTGTGCGTCAGTTGGCCGTGGACACGCGGGGATGTCTCATAACGCATCCCCGCTGTCCACGGAACTGCGAGTGAGTGAACCTACATGGAATTGGTACGGCCACCTCTGCGGATCAAACGACGCTGCATACCATAATGCAGAACGGATATGGTCACGTCGCCGAAGACCGGAGTTACTGTTTTTTCTTTGAATTGAATTGGAATTAGTGTCAAAGCTACGCAAAGCCACTGGCATGCCTGGACGGGCGATATGAGGGTAATAAATCAAATTTGACGTTCTGTGGGGATGGAACGTCCAGAACCATCCCAAGGATTGCCACTACTGTATCAAGTTGGTTCCTGTCGGCTCATTTGAACTGCCGGGGGGCAAGGAGGAGAGGAAATGCCTGAGAACAAAGAAGGATGTCACATTGCCCCCAAGCGCTCCGCGGACGGCCCGGACCGACCAATTAGGGAGAGCCGAATAAGGGAAGGGTTGGAGGCTCGTTCTTTCATTTCTATTCGACATGACCGATGCAGGGAAACTGTCTGAATACCTCCGGGCGCCCTTCCTGGGAAACAACCACGCAAACTTGGTCCACGGTTATACGCTACCACGCCTTTTTCTTGGCCTTTCGGAAGGACGCATTGCGCCTTGGTTGTCATCTTGCGGCCGTGCTGCTGCCGATGATGTGGCGTGGTGGATTTATAGACGTTAAGAGGGGTGCGCAACTGGGTTCTGATCTCGTTATCCGACGCGTATGGATGAATGGTCTCGTCAGTTTGACGTCGGCACCCTCTCGGATGGATGGAACACGCCTGGATCTGCTAATGGAACCTCCACTTAAAACCCAGCACCACGAGGTTCCTCATTCCCTGGCCATCCTTCTCTCCCATTTCACTTTCACACCCTCTTCCCCGCACTCTCTCACAAAGCCCTTTCCCTGTCTAGCCACATGTCCTCCAGACCGTCCTCCAAGTTCCTCTCCCGCGCCTCGGTTCGTCGTGTCACTGACCAGGTCTACGATTTGCTCACAACCACTGGCTACTAGACTTTCAACCCCATCAAGTCGTCTGCGCCCACACCCCCCTCGACCGACAATGAGGCAGCGGTGAGAGAGTTCCAGGCAGCTGTAAGCACGCACGCACAATCTACCCGTGTTACCCTGCGCGCGTCCTTTGGCTCAATCGCCGTGTTTTACCTAGTTCAAGAAGAGCGTCAGCTCCTACCACGAGCCCTCCTTCGTGGTGAGTGCCCCATTGCGTGGCGCGGGTATTCTCTCTCTGATAGTGCGGGGATAGTCGGCAACTATCGATGCGTTTAAGCACATCAACTCGGTCGATGACCGCAAGATGGCTGTAAGTCGTCGGCGGTGTTTCTGCGCGCCAGATCCGTCCGATCAGCTGATTAACATGTGTCATACAGCTCGAACATGTCGTCGCGTTCCTCGCGAAACACGCAGACGGCATCCTGAAGGACAAGGTTCACGATTTCCAGAATAAGCTGGTCGAGCTCCGTTCGTCGCTCTCTCTCTCTGTGCGCGTATGTCTCACGTCGTGTTCCGTCTGCCACAGTTTATGATGATCTCTCTCACCCACCGGCGACGTACCTCGGGCCCAAATACTCGTACCGTCGGCCAGACGGCTCTTATAACAATATCTGCGATCCCAAGATGGGCAAAGCTGACGAGCCTTATGCCCGTAGCGTGCAGCAGACCCACCCTGTCCCAAGGAATATGCTCCCTGATGCTGGCCTTGTCTTTGATACCCTCCTCAGGCGTGAAAAGGTTCTCTTCTTCAGGCGCTCTCATCTGTCAGTTATTGACACTTTGTGTAATTTCAGTTCGTCAGGCACCCCGCTGGGTTGTCTAGCATGATGTTTTCATTCGCGGCCCTTGTCATCCATACGTAAGTTTGATCGCGTTTCGTGTTGACGCTCATCTACGAATCTGATCTGATCGACTTTTCGGAAAGCGTTTTCCGCACATCTCACCATGATGTGAGCATTAACGAGACGTCTTCTTATGTTGACCTCGCACCACTTTACGGCAATAATGAAAAGACCCTCAACAAGATTCGTGTGCACGATGGTCGAGGGCTTCTCTATCCCGACACGTTCGCGGAAGACCGTCTTCTCTTGCTTCCACCCGCTGTCTGCGTCTTGCTCGTACTCTTCAACCGTAACCACAACGTGCGTCCTTGAAATTTCAACCACGTTTCTTCAGTTATCGATCCGAGCGTGTAGTATATTGCCAACAAACTCCTTGAAATCAACGAGCGTAGCACATGGACGAAACCGGAGCACATCGCCTTTGATCATCCCCACCGCTCGAAGAAGATTTCCGATCAGGACGAGGAAATATTCCAGACTGCGCGCCTTATCAACTGTTCTTGGTTCGGAAGTGCAATCTTTTCCGATTACTTTAACAGCATTCTTGGTCTCGTTCGCCAAGGCAGTACCTGGACCTTGAATCCCTTTGCTGTTCGTGGTTCCTTCTAGTCGTTTCTTTCCGGCGTAACTGATTGCCTGCCCTCAGGAAATTCGTGGCTTGGATCACAAACTATTCGAACGTGGTCGCGGCAATGTCTGTAGCGTTGAGGAAAGTACTTCTGTTAACATCTGTCCTGAATTCTGACAGATCTTGCGACTACAGTTCAACTGTTTGTACCGGTGGCACGCGACTACTTCTCAGGCTGATGAGAAGTGGGTCGAGCAATTGATGGGTCACATCTTTACTGGAAAGTCAGTGGACGATGTAAGTTGTACTCTGGGCACATCCTTTGACATATTCACATGTCACGCTGTACAGCTCACTGTCGACGACTTCAAACAAGCCGTCTTGAAAGTCCAGGCAGAAGAGCCTGATATCACACACTGGACCTTTGGCAAGTGGGTGGCCCGATCACAAAGATTTCTTGCTCTTGTACTCATTCCTTTCCCAGTTTGAAACGTGGAGAAGACGGAAGGTTCAAGGATAGTGAGCTTGCGGCCATCATCAAGAATGCGTATGTGACGGTCTTAGTTTGCATGGGGTAGTAGGCTAACAACGTGGCAGCGTCGAGCATCCGGCCGCCTCTTTCGGGGCGCGTGGCACGCCCCATATTATGAGGTTGCATGAGATTATGGGAATCGAATCTAACCGCCGCTGGGGTGTTTGCTCATTAAACGAGTTCCGCAAGGTATTTTATTCCTTTTTCTTCACTGAGTGCAACCGGATCTCAATTGTCGTTGCAGTACCTCGGCCTTAAAAGTGAGCGTGGAGTTCCCGTTCCCAAACTTAACATGCCAATTCCGATTTCTTTTCAGCTTATTCCAGCTTCTCGGAATGGAACTCGGATCCGGAGATCGCAGAGCCGGCCGAACGCCTATACGGCCATATTGACAATCTCGAGCTGTATGTTGGGCTGCAAGCTGAAGAAACAAAGCCCATCGCCGATGGTGCCGGTCTCTGCCCTGGTGCGTTCTGGTCTTTTGTTATTTTCAAGGGCTCAATTTCTTGCTCGCAGGATACACTATCAGTCGGGCTATTCTTAGCGATGCAATGGCCTTGACGCGTGGCGACCGCTTCTTCACCGCGGATTTCACACCGTATAATCTCACGGCATGGGGCTTCTCTGACAGCCAGCGTAACCCGAATGGCCCGGGACATGGAAGCATACTTGGTCGTCTCCTCCTTCGAGGCCTTCCGGGGGAATTTGCTGAGAATAGCACTTACACGTGGTTCCCTCTCCAGACTCCCGAGTCGATGCAGGTTTTCCTTGGAAACCTAGGCACTGCTAACTTGTACAGCTTCAATCGCCCCATTGATGGGCCTGTAACCGCCGTCGCGCGCGAGTACAACGTTGTCCGGCAAATCTTGGACAGCGCTGAGTTCCGTCCGTCGTATGGCGACAAAGCTGCGCGCGTTGTTTCTGGTGGAGGGTGCGTGATCGTCGCAGACGGTGTACCGCTATCACTGACTAAAAATATCATGACAGGTTCTTCCTTGCGTCGAACAACGATTCGGAAAGTCAACGTGACCAGCGCGAGGTTCTGCGCGTGTTGCAGTCGTCGCCGAATGAGTCTGACAAGATCGCCCACTACTTCTATGAAAGGACGCGTAAACTCATTATCTCAAAGTCTTATACCCTCGCCGATAAAGGAATCAAGTTTGTGGATATTGTTAAGGATGTGTTGCGCTACGTGCCGCTGTACTGGACCGCAACGGAGCTGGTAGGTGGACTGAGATCGTCAAGACTTATGTCGCTGACGGGCTGGATCCATAGGCTGGCTTGACGCTGAAAGTGGATGAGGATTCACCGGGTGACTATACCGAATCTCAGCTCTATGAGATGATTACCGATATATACTCGTATGTATTTTGGTCAGCGCTCGGGAATCTTCTGTGACTAACGCGGATAAAGGTTCCTATTCCTCGATGCTGATGGATCAAAGGCGATGAACTTGGAGCAGAGGGTAAAAGTGCATATCAGGGATCTGCAACGTCATATCAAGGCAAACGTCCTAGCGGATGTAGGCGGGAAGGTGAGGCACGCGACTTTTCAACAGGGTTCTCTCGTGTTCATGTGGCGTTGCAGCTTACTATCGCGGGCCTGGTTGACACCATCCAATCGCTGTTCTCCGCAAAAGCGAAGAAATCGAGGCTCTCTGTCGCGGAAAGCCTCTTTGCGAATGGTGCCACCGTTGATCGAACGACGAACAACGTCCTATCTCTCTTGGTTGGCGCATCTGTCGAGCTTTCACAATGTCAGTGCCTTTGTTCGCCCCCAAAGGCGTTAATTGAACCCTCCTTTTCTAGCTATTATCAACGTTGTCAACTATTACCTGGACCAGCCCGATGTAGTCCGCCAGCTTAGGGCCTGTGACCCCAAAAATCCTGCACTAGAGGGCTACATCTATGAAGCAATGCGTAAGTTTTATGGTCGTACCTCATTCCAGATACTGACGTCTCCGAATCTCATAGGCATTGATCCTCCGTTCCGTGGTGTCTATCGTATGTCGTTGTTTCTGAAAATTTTGTCATCCTGCCTCTTATACCGGTGCAGGCGAATCCTTATGCGACCAGACTATCGGCCACCTCAGTCTGTACAAGGGGCAACGTGTATTTGTTGACCTTGCACATGCAAGCCACGACGTAAGTTCCCTGACCCTTTAGGTATTCCTGGGCATTGACGGGTAGTTATAATAGTCCCACGTGTTCCCCGAGCCAAGGGCCGTCGACGTCTATCGTGAGCCCAAGGACCGCTACTTGACCGGGGACGGAGTTACCCGCTCCCTTGGAGTTGGAATTACGGCGAAGATTATGAGCCAAGTGCTCCGTGCCGTGTTCGAGTTTGACGGCTTGTGTCGCGGGCCGGGCCATTCGGGCGAGCTCAAACGCTACAAGGTTGGCGAGGTGAACACGCTCCGTCACGAATATCTCGGTGGGGACTACCTCCCGACTGCATGGCCGAATACCATGATACTTCAGGTGAGCACGCGCGCCCCATCGTATCTTCTCCCGGGACTCGTCTAATATCGATGCGGTGTAGTATGATGTTGCTGTTGCACAGTCATCCTCAAATGGTGCATAGGCAACTCTCCTGTACACTTTGTTTTATATCTAGTATGTTGTTACAATCTTAGTCCCGATTACTTCACAGAATGAGACATGATTAACTTTCTTCCGACTGAACCACGTCCGTGCTGGATTTACCCACTCAGTCCATCCTTTACTACTGGCAGGTTTGGGACAGTTTCGTCGTACGTCGACCACATGTATGATTACTGTTACTTTTCAACGCATTCTACACGCCGAACGTGTGATACCCATGCTTTGACGTTTATTTCTCGTACTAGAAGGCGGCCGTGCTGAGCATGGCCTTCTTCTAGCTGTACCCACGACCCCCACGCGCGCGTTTGTGCATACACAAAAAGTAGCACACAACGAAAAGACGAGCTCTACTGTACGTATTGACCCCGATCCTTCGTCCTCTCCATGGCTGGCAGTGTAGAAATCAGTGTGATGTGATGGAGAGGGGGAGGGAGGCATTGCCAGGACACGCACGGTTGTAATGCAGGAGCTTTTCGATGAGATCTACATGGGTAAGAACCATGCGCCTGCAGCAGTATCTTTTAAGCTGCAGTTCGTCGAGAGCATCGCTACAGGAAGCCAGTTGAGAAAAAAAGGGACGAGATGCGAATCGAGGACGAACCCTTCGCTCATGTCTTTTGCGAGAAGGTCGAGGTAGGCATTCCATTTGTCACCGATTACTTTTCCGCATGAAAAGCAACGAACGGGAATAATCTAGGGAACGGAACGGGGTAAGAGCCAGGACACTTGACCACCTTTTGCGCTGCTGACCATTGGTAAAGTACAGAGAGGAAACTGCTTATGTAACACGCGCCCGTCACTTATTTAATACTTAGGGAACCCAGAACTGGAACCAGCACTGCACTTGAACTTGAACTTGAAGCTTGTCTTGTGGGCGATCTGATCTTGACCTTGCTCTCAGGCCGTCCTTGCTACACAGTGATTCAACAGCTGTACTACCGTCGATGTTATGCACACGTCTGCGGTATGCCAGTGTCACGCGTGAGGTAGGGTAATCATAACACTCCAGACTCGGAGGGATCTGCGCTATGCACATGGGTACCGAGATTCATAGCCACGGTAGGGATCCTTACCCTCGAACTAGGAGGAACTTATCTCGGTCTTCGGATTCATTCAACACACCACCGTTGGCAGCAATCGAACTTGCCTGTATTTCTACTTAAGAATTAAGATACTACAGTAGTACTCCCACATCAAGACGCCGTCTCGGCGATATGTTTCTCCTGCTATGGCTCTTGGGTGGTATCATCACCTCAAGTTCAATGCTGCTCCGATATGGGATATCTTCCCACTCAGCTTTCCTCTCAAGAAGCAGGACCAGGCCCAACGAGAATGAACGTCCCTCCGAGCGGATCTCCGAGTCCAGTCGCAAGCGCAAACGCGCTGATGTTGAAGCGTAAGGGCGAGGTAGACGCGTTGACGAGAGATTGGCTCGAGAAACTTGGTGGCTCCCTGAACACAAGGAAAACGTACCTGGGCATATTATCATCAAATTAGCCCCCCCTCCCCAACTGGATTGACGCTGGGAAAACACGACATTACCGGTGCGGATCGGAGCCTTGTGGCGGATCGGGCTGAGCAAACTCGGAGATTGCGGGCGTGTTATTCACCAGCGCGCGCGTGTCTTGGCCTTGCTCTGCACCGAGATAGAACCCGCCGCCGAGGAAGTGACGGTATTGGGAGAAGGTTGGCGCTTGTGGTGTGGGCACATCGAGGTCTACAGCCGCGACGACGAATGGACCAGAACCTATATCACTTGTGTTGCTGCGTAGAGCCCATTGTGGGGGTCCCGCCGTCACTGCATGTCTCAGCGTTAGTTTGGGTGTGAATATGACGAGAAAAGGTCAAGTACGCTTTCGCGGAATCTGTTCGCCCATGGTGACATTGATCGATGCTGCTGTGCCAGGCACGGGGAATGTAACCTCGAATAGGACGACAGGGTTAAAGGTCAGAGAGGCATTAGTGGGAATCTGCACGCGACAGGTGAGCGCCAGATCGTGGGGAGAGAGGAAAGGGAATTGACATTGAAATGTTCGAATATTTGGCGCACGATTGTGTCTCCAGGGTTCACCGGCGCCCCTGTGGCAAGGAGACCTGGGAGCAGAAACGCCGTCCAGAGCTTGAGAGTGCGAGTAGGAAGCATTTGTAGAACGATGAACTACACAACCACTGTCCCTCTTGCATTTCTTTTATAAACCCACATTGAAGCCAAGACGTCTTGTAGCTCCAAAGCCAAGCGGAACTGACACTACGCAGCTAATAACGCTAATACTGCTGAGCTAATTAGGAAAGTGCGCAGGTGCTTGGTCAGCAGTCGGGCTGACAAACGCCCGTGACCCACTTCTGCTTACTTCTTTGACTCAGCGGTCGGACTCGGGAACACCGCTATTCCTCTCGGTTAACGTTGACTTGCTCATGAAGTTCCCATTCGTCGATTGGGATACATATTGAAGTGTCACGTTTGCCTTTGAATAGCACAGGAACGCAGTGCCTTGCGCAGTAACCTTGAACAAGTGAATGTAAGTGCTCTTTTTGCGACAAGTCAGTATTCTCCGCCGAGCACGGAGAAAACCTGGTCAGTCTCCCTATCGCGCGCATCCATCATGATGTGTCAGTACAATTCCCGAGGTAGGGCTCCGGATGCGTCGGTATTGTCAATGCTACCGTGCTTTCCCTCCAGAGACGCCACACAGATGTCCGTCCACAGAGGAAGTTATATGCCTATTCAACCGGGTCTTTTAGTCAGATCTCGCTGTATTCTCTCTATATAATCCTCCCTTCACTGCCAGTTTCGTGAATCCCTCGTGCACTGTTTCCTTCTTCGCCATGTCTTTCACTGTCCAGGTCGTCAATGTTGCACTGGCGGTTTTCGCTATCTATCTCCTCAAAAAGGTAACAGAGAAGAAGCCCTTGGGTCGTCCAATCCCCGGTCCAAAGGGCTGGCCAATTATTGGCAACCTCTTCGATGTCCCGACGGAGGACGAGTACAAGGTGTTCACCAGGTGGAGGCACAAGTATGGTGCGTAGAGCAACGACCGTCTTGCACGATTTCTAACAATTTTTTGATTGTTGTAGGTGATCTCATCCAACTGACCGTGTTCGGACGACCAACCATCGTCATCAACTCAAAAAGGATGGCGAATGACATGTTCAGCAAAAAGAGTTCGCTCTACTCGAGCAGACCCCACCTGACAATGGCCTGCGACCTCGTCGGATGGAAAGACGCCCTCGTCCTCCTCAAATACACCGACAGATTCAAGTCTTTCCGGAAAATGTTCCATACCGTCGTTGGTACACGGGTTAACGCCGACAAGTTCCGGGACACCCTGGAGGAGGAAGCTGCCCTGATGGCTCGCCGCCTGTTGGACGAGCCAGGCTTCGACGGTCCTGTTCGAAAGTACGTGTTTATCGTGCGACCTCTTCGTACATGCGAACAAAGCGGACTAATGGATCGTGCAGGGCGGTCGGCGCCATCATCCTCCGGATATCTCACGGATACAGGCCAAAACCTAATAACGACCCCATGGTCCGCATTGCCGATCAAGCGACGGATCACCTCAACCTCATTCTCTCCCCCGGCCGTTTCCTCGTCGACGTCTTCCCCATCCTCCGCTTCATCCCTGAATGGCTCCCCGGTGGGGGCGTTCACAAGGTCGCCCGCGAGATGCGGCATACTCTGATCGATCTGACCAACCAATCATATCAGTTCGCGGAGGACCAAATTGTGCGCCTCTAGAGTTTTGGTATCGATTCGGATGCTGATTCCTCGGTTTTCAGGCCAAGGGAACTGCAGTCCCCAGCTTTGTTTCAACCATGCTCGAGGGTCGCAAGGTGACACCCGGCAGTGATGAAGAGCATGAGATCAAGTGGGCCGCGTCGAGTCTCTACACCGGTGGTGCTGACACGGTAAGTGAAAATACCCCGACTCTGCCAACGTGTTAAATCGCTCTTCGCTCACCACTGCTTTTCTCTCTCTCTGCAGCCTGTCCTCGCGACCGCCTCCTTCCTCCTTGCCATGACCATGCACCCCGACATACAAAAGAAAGCCCAGGAGGAGCTCGACGCTGTCATCGGTAACGACAGGCTGCCCACATTAGCCGACCGTGACTCGCTCCCGTACCTCAACACGATGCTCAAAGAGGCTATCCGCTGGGGGCCAACGACCCCGCTCGGTGCGCCCCACTGCATCGAGCAGGACGACGTCCACGAAGGCTACTTTATCCCCAAGGGCTCCATCGTCATGGCGAACATCTGGTACACCCTTTCTTTCCTTCATTTTGTACCTCCTCGCTCACCGTCGGCGCTGCTACACACAGGTGGTTCATGCATGATCCCGACGTGTACAAGAACCCGATGAAGTTCGACCCAGAACGCCTGATCCCGCAGCCCGGCAAGCCCGCCGAGCTCGACCCGTTCGAATACGCAGTTGGCTATGGACGCCGGTGAGTATCAATCAATCGACGCACATACCGTCGCGCGCACCTGTGACATGACACACGCTTACACCCCGCCTGTGCGCGTTTCCTACAGTGCATGTCCCGGCGCGCAGCTCGCTCAATCCATGCTGTTCATCTTCGCCGCGACCCTCCTCTCAGTCTTCAACATCGAGAAGGTCGTCATCAATGGCGTCGTCCAGGAGCCCAAGTACGAGTTCACCAACGGCATCCTCATGTGCGTCACCTGCCTTCCTGTCCTGGCCTCACTCTGAAACACTTGACTGACTGACTGGAACCGTTTTCTGATCGAATAGACGTCCGAAGCCATTCAAGTGCTTGATCCAGCCGCGCTCCGCCAAGGCCGAGGCCCTCATCAGATCCGTCGACCTGAATTATTAGATAACTACACGTAGAAACCTCCCATCTTCATCTCGATATTTTGTGTTTCTTCTGCACACACTGGTTCTATGTACGCTGAATTACATTCTTAATACCTTTCCGCTTTGAGTCCTTCAAGTTGTGCCCAATCGACGTTGTCCACGACAATCCGGCTAGAGACACAGAAACCACTGTCCTTGCCCCACTGGCAGCGAGAAATCGGGCAAATGAGATGGGATGAGATCAAAGATTTGTTTTAGCTTGATAACTGAATGGTTGCAGTAACAGACAACAAGACAACTGTTTCGCTTTGAGAGTGCAGACGAGAAATCTGTTCATCTCTAGGAGTGCAGGTTCGAACTTGAATCCTGCCAGTATTTGACTTCGCCAATTAAGCCGACCTCCCCTCCCCTCCTCTCCCTCAAGCTGACGCTCCCCCTCCCGATACATTCGATACTGACGAGTTTGAGGGGTGTTCGGATTCACCGTTTTTACCTACTCACTGGCACACAACCGAGTCCAATCATGACCTCGCTGCATCCGAATATTCATACGAATACCCTGCATCAAATTAATGATTATTCTATGCCTCTTGACTTATTTAGCTTTTCAGAACGTCAGAGTCAGCTCAGAGTACGGTGGCGTTGATCCCTTGCATGACATGCGAACTTTTGGCCTGGCCTACCCAGTCGGACTACGGGCCGTCTCAACCCCGTCAGCCCCCATTTCGGCACCCAGCAAACCCCATCAACGGTTCCCGAGGTCCTCCCTAATCCAACTGGGACTGTGATCGGTAAGTTCTAGTAGACGTCATTTATCTCACACTTCTTCGCGCATGCGTTCAATCTGAAAACACACATGATCACCCACAATCCAGAGAGACTTGAGCAATATGTGTGTCCTCACAGCAGCTGTAAACGCCCTTGCAGCCGCAAAGCATGACCTTCAGCATCACCGGACAGCTATACCTCGAGACCAAGCATCAGCCTCGTCAGTGTATTTCGGATTCATCCCGGATCTCAAAGTCTGGCAAGTGGTGTTACTGCGGGAGGCAGAGTGTGGTGTGACAAATGTGGTTATGATTGATTGATATCTTTCGTTCTCATTCTTTTTGTTTTTGTTATTACAGGATACCAAATTGTAACTAGTCGTACAAACAAAAACTCTTTTCACACCTACGGCGACTCAAGTTGTCACCGCGCCCTAAGTCCTTGTGCTTGAGGGTCAAGCGTCCGGTGGATTTTGCAGGAAGAAAAAAAACGCTTCTTGTTTGTGATCGACGTTGATAGAAACAGCCAAGGCGTTCAAAGGGGAAGGAGGGAAACAATGAGACGTGTCTTGAGGATGGCCGCATTTGCAGCGACGCCGCCTGACTATAAGTTAGCGGCATATACTACGAGCTATATATACCAGATCTACAGTAAGGACCACCCGAGATACCCCACACTTGGATGACAAGGGACCATTTGATCAGGCTTGATATGATTGATTGCACGTCGTTGGGATTGACGGTTTCTCACTGGGGATTGACACTTAGTCTTGGGCCATCCTACCAGTGTTAAGAAGACGCCTGAATACACCCATATATCTCGTCTGACCACACGACGCTCGCATCGCGCATAGAATTTATGTATATTTGAGAAAGAACGGGGAAGAATGGACAGCTGGCAGTGGCAGTGGAAGGCTGGCTGACTGTAGTCCGCTTGGTTGCACTGTCCATTACCATTATAACAAAAAGAACGTGCTACGTCGGCAATTAGACCAATATAAAAAACTAAAACCAGTCCATCTTTCGGAATATACGCCAGTAGCAAGACAAAAAAAAGCGAGCAAAAAGAAGAGCAAATGAGTGATAGATATAAGATATAAACGTACATCGTAAGAGCCCTCTAACCGAAATACAATTACACACTGATCTCTTACACACTCTCGTCCGTGTTGATTTTGGCATAGCCCTGGCGCGAGCCACCAAAGCGTAATTTTGCGCGCAGCGAGTCCCAAGCATCGACCAACACGGCCTGCGCGGAGGTCCACAGCGGCTCCAGTAGCACGCGTAGCTCGTCGGGCATAACGCTATTCTCGGGGCGCACCCATCGTCTAAGAAGCAGCGAACTCGTCACGACGCTGACAGAGCTAAACGCCATCATAGCGCCCGCCATCATCGGGTGGAGATGGAAGCCCAAGGGCAGGAAGAGCCCCATGGCGAGTGGGATCCCGAGCACATTGTAAACGCACGCCCAGATGAGGTTGCGCCGTATCGTGCCAAAGATAGTGTGCGAGAGGTGCAGCGCCGCCACCACGTCGAGCAAATCTGATCGCATGAGCACAATGTCGGCCGCTTCGATCGCCACGGACGTGCCCGAGGAAAGCGCAATGCCGACTGTTGCTTCAGAGAGCGCGAGTGAGTCGTTGATACCATCGCCGACCTGCGTTTGCAAAATATAAGCCAATGCCCGTACAGAAAAATAAATAAATTGGCGTACCATAGCCACGCCGCCGCCCTCTTTCATCAGGTCTTTGACGACCGCCGCCTTGCCCTTCGGGCTCATATCCGCCCACACATCTTCCGGCTTAATTCCCACATGCTGTGCGACCACGAGAGCTGTTCGGCGCCGGTCGCCAGTCAGCATGCTCACCTCAATTCCCATGTCCTGCAACGCGCGGATGGCACGTGCAGATGAGGGCTTCGGCGCGTCCGAGAGTGAGATCGCAAGCACAGGGAGCGGCCGCAGTGCCGTGGACGCAATGGCGACGTATATTAACGTGCGGCCGCGTTCTGCCTCGCTCAATTCGAACCTCGTGAGACCAGAGGGAAGGTAGCGTTCGTCAGATTGTGTAATGAAGCGAGCTGAGCCGATCCAAACGGTGTATTTCTGCCCACTCGAGAGAACGACCGTCGCCTGTACACCTTGACCCGTGACGCTCTCAAACGTTTCGACGGTAACGTCTGGTGTACCGGTTCCCTGAAGACTCTTGCCCCAGGACGCCACGGCCTTGGCGAGAGGATGCTCTGAACGTGCCTCCGTTCCAGCGACCATGGCGATGACGGCTGCACGGGTCGTGACGCCGTCAGCAGTCATGGTCGTTTCCAGCACAGAGCTATCAAAATCTGCCACAGAATAGCTCTGTGTCTCTCCGAGCTCGCTGGTTGGCGCCCACGCTAAGCCCGCGACCGTAAGTTTGCCCTCTGTTACCGTGCCTGTCTTGTCCAACACAACACGCTTAAGTCCCCTGCTGGCCTCGAGCGCACGTCCGCCTTTGATGAGAATGCCATTCTTCGCGCCGACGCCTGTGCCGACCATGATCGCGGTAGGGGTGCTTAAACCGAGTGCGCAAGGGCACGCGACGACGATAACCGAGATACAGAGTTGCAAACAGACGGCCAGCTTGCTTGTGCCATGGTGGTGGAACATCTCTGGGAGCTGGGTGTCCATGAGGGTGCTTGAGATAAACATCCAGCCCAGGAATGTGACGGCCGCTAGGGAAATGACTGTTGGGACAAAGTAGCCCGCGACACGGTCGGCGAACGCCTGGATAGGAGCCTTGGACGTCTGGGCATCTTCGACGAGCTTGACAATTTGTGCGAGCGCAGTATCCTTCCCCGCACGTGTGACAACCATGTCAAAGGCGCCGAGTTGGTTGACGGTCCCCCCAATGATGGCATCACCAACTTGCTTGACGACAGGGACCGGCTCGCCCGTGATGGCGCTCTCGTCAATGCTTGAAGTGCCTCGTACAACAGTCCCATCTGCAGGTACTTTGTCTCCAGGAACGACCTTGACGGTATCACCAACTTGGAGGAGCTCTGTAGGTATCTTCTTTTCCTGCGTGCACATCGCGTCGGTGTAAATTATCGCCATGGAAGGAGCGAGGGAGATCAGGTCGGTCAAAGCCGCACTAGTTTTGCCTTTGGCAGCGTTTTCGAGATAACGACCGAGGGATACAAATGTGATCAGCATGGTACTGGTATCGAAGAAGACGACTGGGGGTTCGTTATCCGGGTTGATGACAGCTGCGATAAGAGAAAAAATGGAATAGAAATATGCGGCAGAGGTGCCCAACATGACGAGCACGTCCATGGTTGCGGCCTTGTGCTTGAGGGCTTTGTAAGCATTGCGATAAAACTTTTGACCGATCCAAAACTGTGCCGGCGTAGTGATAATGGCTACAACCAAATGACAGAGGGGAAGACCGGGTATAATATTGAACCGACAGAGGCCGTGAAGGAAGGGAATGTGCGGGGTAACCATGCTGATAAAGAAGACGGGAAGCGCAAAGGCGAGACTCCACTGGAATCGAAGACGCCATTCTTGTACTTCTTTCGTACGTGTAAGCGAACGTAGCTGGGTGGCGTCTTGCTGGTCTGACAGCACGGCATCGAATCCAAGCTCTTCGACACGCTCCACCATTTCACGCGGACCGATTAATCCACGGTCAAAGGTGATTTTGGCTGTCTCTGTGGCAAGAGAAACGGCGACGCTGCTGATGCCGGCCATCTTGCCAAGCTCGGTCTCTACGGTAGAAGTGCACGACGAGCAGGTCATGCCATAGATGCGCAAGGTGATCTCATCTGAACGAACGGGGGGTATGAGCGTCGCATCAAATCCGATATCTGAGATTTCCTGAATGATGGGGGATGGACGGATCATGCGCTGACTCTCAGGGAGGAATGACAAGGTGAAACTTACGTTGATGATCTTCTCCGCATCCCACTGCTGAGGATCAAACTCGACTAACCCGCGTTCGGCCAGGAGGGCGACCTTTACAGAATGGATCCCGGGCTGCGATCTGAGCATTCCCTCTATGGACTACAAGACGAATTCAACGATAGCACTCGCGTGGGAACGAGACGCTCACCTCGACGCAAGCACCGCAAGTCATGCCCTCTATTCGCAAGTCGCACTTGTCCGTCTCCCCCTGGGAGCCGCGCAGGGGCTCATTTTCCAACAGGGGAAGCTCGACCTTACCAGGCGACATGGCGAGGCCCTCCTTGTACCAGAGACCAGAGAAAGCGGACGATAGGGCTGACATGGAGGGTATTGTTATTGTTGGCAAAGAGCTATTAATGGGTAAATGGAGTACTGTATAGTACTAAAGCGAGATAGGTGGATGGAAAGTGTCAGAGGGTGGAGCGCCCAGCGCAAAGGATGATGAATGAGAGCTGAGACTGAGAAATGATGAAACGGAAACGCTTCACATCCGAGGGTAGTAACATTATCTAATCATGCTTGTCAAATCACTTCCATTCACTTACGTACTTTCATCACGTGATTAATTCACGTCGACCCAATTTAGATCCTCAGTGGGTGAGACCACCCAGCCATGTCTCTCCCCAATAATCTCCCTCAGTCTCAGCCTTCGCTTCCCCCTCCTCAGGAATCTAGCCACCCACCCGCAGCCTTGACCATCATTATCTCAATCGCATGTGGCGTAGTGGCCACATGTATCCTACTCACGGTGCGCAGCATCGCTCTTCAGCAGTCCCAAAAACTCAATATTATATGATTAAATCATGACGATATACAGATCATCCTTTTGCTTCTCCGCCATCGCTCCAGCAAGCGGGCTTTTCGACAGGGAGAGCGCAGCTCTTACGCCAGCAAATCTCCGTCCAAGTTTGGCAGTGGCAGTGGGATGCGTGCCAACTTGGATGATAGTAACGCACTCGTCAGTACACTGGACACGGATCTAGAGTACCTTCCAGTCCTCCACAGCGGCTCTCCCCCCTCGACGAAGACGACGACCCTAGCGTTGACTCCTCCAGCAGATTTCCGTGTCCGCGAGCTGGAAAGCGCCCCTCTCACATATCCCAAGGGCGTTTATCTTAACATGTCTCGCACGGGCATGTCTCTCTCCTCGCACCCTGTCTGAACCACTTTTTCTTCCTCAGCACCACACATATACGCACTTTTTCTTTTCCACATTCATGTCCGTTTTGCAGCCACTTGTAGATGTACGATAGCGCACGGACGCTCTTCATGCTCTCGCTGAACTTATTCCTCGGTTCGCACCATTCACACCACGCTCGCATCTGCGTCAGCTCTCTTCACTGTTCCGATTATTGTTTGCTGTGCATTCTATCATTACTACTGTTCCATGTCCGTCAAAATCGTAGCTATGAGGTATGCATTTTTTGAAAAGGGAAAATCGCGCGCACACGAGCGCGCAAAATCAAAAGTACACAAAAAAAGGTGAGTCTAAGAGTAAAAAAAAAATAGGAAAGGAAAGGAAAGACAGAAAACTTCCAAGTCTCGAGGCGAAGGATGATAAAACATGTGTGGGCTCCTTGCCCGTCCGCGCCAAATGCGCACCTCCGCCATCTCTCTACAAATCCACCCCAGAGCGTGACAAGTGAGAGGGAGGAAAGGAGAAAGACAATGTCGCAAGTGGCATGGACGGTGTGGCATGATACGGCATGAGCGCAAAGAGCCCGGACAGCAGCCGCATAACCAACAGCAAGACATTATCGTCTCCGCGGCTGCTGGTTTATCAACGACTGCTGATACTGCTGTTGTTGCCACAACGCCAACGGTACGTCCTCCTCTTCCGCCACCGCCACCACGCTGTCCGCAGTGCGCGGCCGCCGCGCACCAGGTGGGAGCACCGCATGCGCGCTCTGAGCCTTGCGCGCTGACCGTGGACCCAACGGCGGCGTTGCGTTCGCAGACAACGAGCGTGTGGGGGCTCGCACCTCCGGGATCTGTCCTTGTATGGAGGCCGCATTGAGCGGCGATACCTGTACGGGCGAGGACACGAGCATTGGAGGGTGCCCCACTAGTGAGGGCGGAGCCGGCGGTGGTGGTGGCGGGATGAAACGCATGGGCGACCCAGTGGGCGGTGGTGGTGAGCGCGAGCGTCGCGGCGCTGTGGCGGGGCGCGCCGCTGATGGCGTACTTGCTACGGCTGCGGCTGTTGCGTGGATATGTGGAGATGAGGCGGCTGCTGATGCTGGCCCTGACATTGATATCGACATCTGCATCTGCATCTGCACGGGTGTCGCCCCTGGTCCAGGCGCGATGGAGTACCCGATACCCGAGGGCGCAGTCATTGACCGCGCGCTCGTGAACGCAGCGCCGTACTCCTGCTCCATTGCACGGTGCTGCACGTCGTACTGCGGTCCGCGGACAGGTTGTTCTGCGCGGCGAGTTCCGGCATTTGATGGCGGCGCCTTGGTGAGACTTCCTCGTCGGCCTTGTGGCGGTGACTGCTGAGCAAGTCCTTGAGGTTGCCCCTGGCCCTGGCCCTGCAAAGCCAGCTTCGCTTCGTCACGTTCATTTTCCGCCTGCTCCAGCTCGGTGCGCTCCTTCTCCTCACGCTCCGTCTGTGATGCAGGTCCAGGACCACCAGCTACCGCTTGTTCCGTGGTTGTCTGCCGCTGCGTTTGCTGTTGGGATTGCGGTTGCTGCGTCTTGTTAATGACGCCGAGGTACCAGAACATAAGGTTGCTGATGAGGACTTGCTCGTAAAGCGCGCGCCGCGGATTTGCGAGCTTGA
>Ga0209488_10000698_pt1 | contig 28361 bp, 15 predicted proteins | sample Rivendell_Oct201_8_FD_188349 | JGI IMG/M metagenome (GOLD analysis project Ga0209488, IMG submission 188349) | Vadose zone soil microbial communities from the Eel River Critical Zone Observatory, Northern California, USA -... | ecosystem: Environmental > Terrestrial > Soil > Vadose zone >...
CGGCGCCTGTCTGTCGCAGGGTGACATCGACAGCGCAACTACGGTCGGCGCCATGCAGGCTCCAATGACCAGGTCGGATGCGGAGGGACGCTTCGACCTGTCCTTCCAGGCGGCCGACAACTCTCCCGGCAACCAACAGGCCGTCCTGATCGCGGCACCCGGCCGCTTGTCCGCGCAGCTGCAAACTCAATCGACCTGGTGGAACGCGCCGGCGACCGACCAGGTGTTCGATCTCGGCGACGTTGCCTTGCCACGCGGAGTTACGTTGCGTGGCAGCGTGCGCGAGAAGAACGGCAGCCCGCGTGCGGGTGCCCGCGTCGTCGCCGTGGATGTCCTGCAGGCCCTGACTCTGAACCATTGGGGCATGAACGCGAACGTCTTCTATTCAGCCAGCACCATCACTGACGACAAGGGCTCGTTCGAACTGCCGGGTGTAGCCGCGAGTGGCGCAAGGCTCGTCGTCGTGGCCGACGGCTACTACCGGCGGAGACTCCCGTTCGTGACGCGCGGTGATTCGATCGTGGTCGAGCTACAGGCCGGAGGCTTCGTCGAAGGCCAGGTCAAGGGTGCCGATGGCAAACCCTGTGCAGCGGACATCTGGCTCTACTACGAAGTCGAGGAACCCCAACTGGTGACTACGAGCGCGACCCGCGACGGCAACTTCCGGATGAATCTGTGCCACCCGCATCGCTACCGGGTATGCGCCTTCAGCGGCCCTTCGGGTCATGAGCAGTCCGTCAGCGCCGTGCTCGACGGACCAAGCCGAGGTGTGCAGTTGCGAGCGGTCGAGGCCGAAGCGACTGGTGCTGCCGAGGCCGCGGTGGTCGTGCGTTTCGTCGATGCCACGACCGGCAAGGCCGTAGAAGACGTCAACGCCGCAACGGTTTGGCAGCAAAACGACGTATCCGTCGACGAACGCTACTCGCAGTTCCGGATCGGCTCCCTCGCCGCGAAAGGGAAGCAGCCGGGGGAACTCCGGTTGCCCGGGCCGAAGGAAGGCGACCCCGACACCGGCATCGTCATCATCAGGGCCAGGGGATACGCGCCGATGACATTGCGCGGCGTGCAATGGTCAGCTGACGCACCACCGCACCTCGAAGCCAGGCTGGTGCGCGAGTCGGTCATCACCGGCACTGTCGTCGAGGAGGTCTCCCACCAGCCGGTCGTCGGTGCATCCGTCCTGTTGGGCGAGTTGCCGGACGACCAGCCACTCTGGTTCATGGGTTTGCCGGATGCACATTCTGGCGGTCGCGTCACCGACCGCGACGGCCGTTTCCGCGCCGACGGCCTCGAGGCCGGCAAACACAAGATCCGGGCCTTCCTGTTCGGACGCGCGAGCGCGGAACCGATCGAAGTGGAGGTCACCGCCGGCGAGGTCCGTGCTCAGGTGCAACTCGTCCTCCCCCGCGGCGCCACTCTCGCTGGCAGGTTGCTCGGACTCGAGCCTCTGGTCGGCTCCCAGGTGCAGCTGCGCCAACGGCACAAGGAGGACGGTCGGGTACACGTGGCGAACGAGGATCGGATGTCTGCCAGGCGCGCGCCGTTGGCCGCCGATGGCGCCTTCACCTTCCATGGCCTCGATCGCGGCGACTACGAAGTCGAGCTGCTGGTGCCGCATCGTCAGGGACGTGGCGGTTGGCTCACTCTGTCGATCGAGCCGATTCGCATCCGCCGATCCGATCTGCATCGCGACTTCGACGCCTCGGAATCGCAGCTCGGCAGGATCCGCGGCAAGGTGAGCCTGATGGGAGCGCCGATACAGTACGACCACCTATTCATTGTCGCGTTTCCCGACCAAGGGCCCGACAGCGACGAGCCGTGGAACGGACCGAGCATCTGCGAGCCGCTCACGGCAGATGGCTCCTTCGACCTCCCGGTCGCTCCGGGCAGACAGCGCATCGAACTGCTCGACGCCGCCACCAACATCGCGCTGGCAGTCAAGGCGGGACTGCAGGTGAAGCCTGGCGGCATTGTCGTGGCAGACCTGAAGCAGGAACTGGTGCGTGTACACGTGATCCTGAAGCCCGATCATGAGGGTGGCCAGGTCGTCGCGTCGCGCCTCGAAGTTGTCGTGCAGCACGATCGCGGCACGAACGACGCTCAATTCCCCGACGACGGCCCGGTAGAGACGGCAGCGGGCGTTTCGTTGGCCGAGGGCAGGACTGAGTTCGAACTCGTGCTGCCACCACTGCCGACGAAACTCAGGGTCCGGACGAACGCCAGCATGGTGCTCGCAGATGGTGCCGTCTCCAGCGATGGCCCCCTTGCCGAGCGCGAGATCACACCGGCGAAGGGCAAGGAGGAACGCGTGGAGATCAAGGTTCCAGCAGCACCCAATGCGCCGCAGAAGTGACGAGGCATCGGCTGGAGGCGAGGTTGGCCAGGGGTATGCCTGTGCTTGATCCGACTGGGCGACGGCCGCCAAGTTGCGCGCCTACCATCAACCTGCTGTGGGCCCACAAGTCACGAGTGCGGCAGCACACTTGTCGTCACCCTACGATCACGGGCGTGAGTTCCCGCGCGCCTGCGCGCGATGCTCGCGGTGAACGACCATGACGAGAACAAACACTGAGCAGCAGCGCGTCGTGTTCCTCCTGGACGTCGACAACACCCTGCTCGACAACGACCGCGTCACCGCCGATCTGAAGCACCACCTCACCCGCGAAGTCGGCGCCGAGAGCCAGGAACGCTACTGGGCGATCTTCGAAGCGATTCGCGCCGAACTCGGCTACTCGGACTACCTGGGCGCGCTGCAGCGCTACCGGATCGAACACCCGCGCGATCCACACCTGCTCGCCGTGTCCTCGTACCTCTTGAACTACCCGTTCGCCGACCGGCTCTTCGCCGGCTCGATCGATGTGATCGAGCACCTGGGTGCATGGGGCCCCACGGTCATCCTCTCCGACGGCGACGTCGTGTTCCAGCCGCGCAAGGTCGAGCGCTCGGGTCTGTACGAGGCAGTCGAGCGGCGCGTGCTGATCTACATCCACAAGGAGCAGGAGCTCGACGATGTCGAACTTCGCTACCCGGCGGAACACTACGTCCTCGTCGACGACAAGGTCCGCATCCTGACGGCGGTGAAGCAGGTGTGGCGCGAGCGCGTGACGACCGTGTTCCCGCGGCAGGGCCACTACGCCCACGACCCCGAGGTGGCCAGCTACCCGGCGCCGGACATCACCATCGAGCGCATCGACGACCTGCTCACCCATGACCTGCACGCGCTTCTCGCCGCGGCGGGAGCGAGAGAAGACGGGTGTGCCTGACGTGCGTGTGCATGCCGAGGCCCCACGGTCGGGCGCGAGCGACCTCGGCGTCGGCGAAGTCGCCGACCTTGGTGCCTATTGCCGTTCAAACTGCCGGTTATCGGCTGACCGTGACGGACGCGCCCGGGTCGAGTAAGCGAACAGCCTCGCCAGATCCTCGAGGTCGAGGTTCTCCTTGCCCTTGCGCAGCAGGAAGTAGCCGACGGCAGTGCTGGTGGCGCACCACACCGAAACCAGCAGGGAGGTGGCGAAAAAGCAGATCAGGTACGTCGTGTAGCTCTTGCTCGAGGTCAGCATCACCTCGAGGAAATGGAGCAGCATGCCCACCAGGCCGATGACAAGGAACACGCCGAAGATCGCGCCACGGCTGCCGGCGGTGAGACCCGTGCTGCGCTGGATCGCCCTGACTGGACCGGCGCGCTCCGTGGCGGTGGCAGGCACCGCGACCCAGAGGCGACACGCTTCGATGATGCCGGGGATGACCAACGGCAGAGAGAACAAGAAGATGCGCAAGCCACTGAGCAGGCCGGCACCGACCACGGCCGGGAAGCTGGCAAGGCCACGTAGGAGGCAGTCGCCGATGCTGGCGCGCTTGCCGCGCAGGTGCTGCACCACGCCATAGCTCATGGACCCGGCCAGAACGTTGTTGAGGATGAAGAGCAGCAGCCCGGCGGCCAGGTTCAAGTAGATCGTCGTCACTTCCGGCCCAGTTGGCAGAGTGGGCACCAGCCAGGCCGGCTTCATCACCCACACCGCGATGCACGGCGAGTAGATCAGCAACGCCAGCGAAGTGAATGGGATCAGGTTCTTCAACGCCGTTCCGAGCCCGAGGCCGAGAGCCTGCCGCACGGGCATCGCGTAACTGTTTGGCGCCATGTCGTCGTCGTCCTGAGTGTCGCGTTTGGCTGACTCCGCAAGACAAATGGGTACTTGCTGCCCGAGGCAGTCAACATCTCTTGGGCTGGCTTATCGCCAGCTCCGTGGCCGTGGGCGTCACGCGACCCTTCGGATCCAACCGTTCTTGTGGGGAAGGCTCGCGAGCAGAACGCCAATGCATGCACCGTGGACAGGTGAAGCGCGCCGTGACCAGCAGAGAGAAACTTCTGGGCGAATCGTCGCCGTGCACGCGCCTGTTGCGCACCTCGGCCCAACCACTGCGTTCTCGAACGTCGCCAAGACGCCGGTCGCAATGCGACCTCGAAGCTCCGCTCCCTGCAGCTCTTCACGTGAGAATCCCCTGCTCGAGCAGCCCGCCGCACGAAACTGCTGGACGCACTACACTTGCCCATGAAGAAGGCACTGATCCTCCTCCTGGCTGCCGCACTGCCGGCGCAGACCCATCGCCCTGCCAGCACCAGCCATCGCTACGGTCCGAGCTTCCATCAGACCGTCCCCGTGGTCGTGATCCCGCTGCGGGCGGTGCCGTCTGTCCCTTGCACCCCGAACTTCCCGGCGCTCCGGCCGGTTCCCGTGGTCCTGGTCCCGGTGCGATTCCTGTGAAGTGAATGCAGTCGAGACCTGCACGAACGAAGTCGCCCGATCACATGCCCCCAGCATGTCGTCGAGGAAACCGCGCCAGTCACGCGACACGGATTGCCTCGCGCTCGACTTCCGGCAACGCCCGTGGACGCAGCCCACTGCGAGTAACGAGATCGACGCGACGGCCGAGCAGATCCTCGAGGAAGAACTTGAGGTCCATGTAGCCACGGAACGTCGGACTGTTGACGAACTCCACCAGCAGATCGACGTCACTGTCCGCGCGCGCCTGGTCGCGCGCGACCGAGCCGAAGAGGAACAGCGACCGGACCCCGAAGGCGGCGATGCGCTGCCGTTCCTTCTGCAGCACTGCCATCACTTCGGTGCGTCTGGGCGGAGAGGAGACCATCGTTCGTTGCGCCACCGGACAGTATGTCCGCCCTTTCCTACCTTGCACCATCCTCCGACCTACCCGGCCTGATCGGCGCACACCTGCACATTCGACGTCCGTGCAACCAGGCCGGGCGACCGCCCGTTGCAATGCGCGGGCACACCCCGCAACCTTGGCGCCCCGGAACCTCACCATGCTGATCTTCGAACCGCACATCCACATGTACAGCCGCATCACCGACGACTACGAGCGCATGGCGCTCGCCGGCATCCGCGCGGTGCTGGAGCCGGCGTTCTGGCTCGGCCAGAACCGCACGTCGGTCGGCAGCTTCGTCGACTACTTCGACACCTTGATCGGCTGGGAACGGTTCCGCGCCCAGCAGTTCGGCATCCACCACTTCTGCACGATGGCGCTCAATCCGCGCGAGGCCAACGACGACCGCGTCAACGACGCGGTGATGGCGGTGCTGCCGCGCTACCTGGAGAAGGACTCGGTGCTCGGCGTCGGCGAGATCGGCCTCGACGACCAGACCAGGAAGGAGGAGAAGTACCTCTTGGCGCAGCTGCAGCTGGCGCAGCAGCACGACCTGCCGGTGCTGATCCACACGCCGCACCGCGACAAGAAGAAGGGCTTCGAGCGCTGCATCGCCATCGTCAAGGACACGGGCATGCCGATGGCGCGCGTGCTGCTCGACCACGGCAACGAGGAGACGATCAAGATCACCAAGGACCTCGGCTGCTGGTCCGGCTTCTCGATCTACCCGTTCACCAAGATGGACCCCTCGCGCATGGTCGCGATCGTGCAGGAGTACGGAGTGGAGCGGATGGTGGTCAACAGCGCCGCCGACTGGGGCGTCAGCGACCCGCTGATGGTGCCGCGCACGGCATCGAAGCTCGAGCAGGCCGGTGTCGACCGGCAGCGGGTCGAGCAGCTGGTATGGCACAACCCGATCGCGTTCTTCGCCCAGAGCGGCCGCCTCGACAGCAAGGCTTTGGCAAAGCCGGCGCGCGCAAATCTGCGCGACACGTTCGCCGGCAACTCGGTGCTGCGCGGCCAGGACCCCGACCGCCTGTAGCGGGAAGTTTTCGACAACAAGGGAACCTTCCCGAAGTGCGGTCCACCGCCACGTTCCAGTGCACGGTCTTGCCGGCAAAAACCTGCCTGCCGCACCTTCACACCCTGGCGGGATCGAACTAGGCTTCGCAGCTCTTCCTGCAAACCCAGGCACCAAATCCCCCACGTGCCCTTTCGAGAGAACCATGCAAAAGACCACCCTGCTCGCGGCCACGATGATCGTGTCCGCTGTTCCCTGCTTCGCGCAGACCATCGTCAACACCGGCTTCATGTTCAACACGTCGGTCGGTGCGACGTCCCGCGGCAGCACCGCCGGCACCAGCCACATCGAGATCCTGGCGCGCTTCGACTTCGATGATTACCGCGCCTACGGCATCGCCCAGCCCACGGGCGGCGCCCAGATCATGGGTGGCCAGACCATCGTCCAGGACCAGGACGGGGCCACGCCGGAGATGTTCAACATCTTCATCTACGCGCAGAACCCGACCAACAACGACTTCCCGAACTATGCCGCCGGCTCGACGCCGGGCGCCGCTGCGCTCACCAGCATCCTGAACAACGCCGGCCCGACCTTCAATTCCGGCCCGACCGCCGGTCTCTACACCTTCAACTTCACCACGCCGGTCACCATCCCGAACGACGTCGGTGACGTGTTCTGGTCGGCAGAGCTGCCGGCCAACCCGCTGTGGACCGCGGACGGCCTGTCGATCCAGATCATCCTCGGCAACGCCCTGGCCAGTCCGTTCACGACGTGGGACCTCCCCGGTGCCGCGCCGATCTCGCAGAACTCGTACGGTCTCGCCCATGACGTGACCAACGCAGCGTTCTCGTACGCCAGCCGCCGGCAGATCTGGGTCGACCTGCGCAGCAATGGCGCGAATGCAGTCGGCACTGCCATCACCAACCAGACCGCCTACACGATCAGCAACGTCGCCCCGGGCACTGCCGGCTTCCTCTCCGGCGTCCACCCGGACGCAGCGTCCCCGCCCAACAACAGCGGCCGCGTCGACGACATCAGTTTCTGCGTGTTCCCGGACAACCTGGCCGTCGGCTCGCTGGTGTTCAAGCTCGGCGCGTTCGCGTTCCAGAACCCGATGCTGCCGTTGTCCGCGTTCCTGCCAGGCTCGACCGGCATGCTGTGCGTGCCGCCGACGGCAGCGAACCTGGGCTTCCAGGTCGAGGCCGGTGTTCGCCTCGACTACACGATCACCATCCCGGCGCTTGTGCGCCCCACGCTGGCCGGCGCCCAGTTCGTGTTCGGCGCGATCGCCCTGAACCCGGCGACGCTGACCCTGACGGGTCTGCCGTGCATCCGCCAGGCCTTCTGATCCTGCCTGGATAGTTCGAGCGCGCCCGCGTCCGGCCTTTGACCGACGCGGGCGCGGTCGTTTCCGGGGAGCACCTCGCGGTCCGTAGCACCGCACGCCCGTTTGCGGGCTGACGAACAGTACCAGCCGTCGCTGCTGCAGCGGCCCTCCCCAGGCCCTCCCGCGCGGGGCACTTGCGCATTCGGCCGGGTGCCTTAGCCTCGTCGTCCCCTTGCCTGTCGGGCGCCTGCTCACTCGTCGCAGCGCCGCCAACAACCTTGTCCCGCAACGCCCATGGGAAGAACTCTCGCCGTCGTTTTCCTGCTCGCCGCCGTGCCCGCATTGTGCGCCCAGACCACCTGGACCGGCACCGTCTCCACCGCCTGGAACACGCCGGGCAACTGGACCGCCGGCGTGCCGAACTCGGCGACCGCGGCGATCATCGCGCCGACAGCCAACAACCCGACGACCAACGGCGCCGCCGCGGCGGCGTGCGGTGGCCTCACCGTCCAGGCCAGCGCCACGCTGCAGGTGGCCAGCGGCTTCCCGCTCTCGGTGCAAGGCAACCTGTCGGTGTCCGGCAACGTGACCGGCACCGCCGCCCTGCGCATGACCGGCTCGGGCACGCTGGCCTCCAGCACCTCGGTGCCGGTCGTCGAGATCCCGGCCGGCCCGTACACGCTCACCAACGCCACGATCGGCAACCTGACCCAGTTCGCAGGTGCCGCGGCAGTGACGATCCAGAACGCCAGCGTCGACCAGTGCCACTTCCTCGGCAGCGCGATCGTCGGCGCACCGGCCAGCCTGCTGGCGGCGGCCAACGCCGTCGAAATCCGCTGCACGACCCCGGTGACCACGCCGCCCACGACCATCACGATCGGCGGCTTGTGGACTTCGGACAGCAGCTGGCAACCGGCGTCGGGCAAGGTGCTGTTCACCGGCCCGATCGGCCCGAGCGCGATCATCGCGCCCAACACCCACTGGTTCGATCTCGAGATCGATGCCGCGTTCGGCCTCGCCCTCACCGGTGACCTGGTGGTCGACAACGCGCTGCGCATGCGCAGCGACGTGACGATGTCCGGAACCACGATCGATCTCGGCGCCCGTGCCGGCCTCACCTTCGGCGCCGACCTGAACGCCAACAACGTCACCACGCTGCGGATCCGCAACGGTCTGATCTCGGCCGGTTCGATCCACGCGCCGCATGCCACGATGACCGCGGCCGGCGACATCACGCTGTTCATCACCGGCGTGCTCGACCTCGGCGGCGGCACGCACACGGTGTCCGACACCTTCAATGTCGCCGGCGTGGTGACGATGCCGCCCGCCGGCACGCTGGTGTTCACCGGCGCCGGCAACATCACGGTATCGGCGTTCAGTCTGCTGCCGAACGTGCGCATCACCGGCACCAACTACACGATCCTCGACGGCACGATCACCAACCTGACCCACGACGTCGGCGCCGGCAACCTCAACATCCTGCGCTGCACGGTGCAGGGCCAATGCTCGTTCCGCGGCGCCAGCGTGCAGGACTTCAACCACGGCACGCTGACGGCCGGCGGCCCGCTGCTGTGGCAGACGGCCACGGTGGTCAGCAACCCGCCGTCGATGATCACCAGCTCCGGCAGCTGGACTTCGGACGCGAGCTTCGCGCCGGCCGCGGGACTCGTGGTGTTCAACGGCGCCGGCGCCCAGGCGGTGTCGGTGCCGGCGTTCCACTGGCACGATCTGCGGATTGCCGCCGGCACGTCCGTCAGCACGCCGTTGGCGGTCACGATCGATGGCCTGCTCGACGTACAGGGGACGCTGAATGCCGGCGGCAATGCCGTCAGCGTCGCCGGCCCGCTGACGGTCGCCGGATCGCTGCAGGACAACTCCGCCACCAGCCTGCAGGCGCACGGCGGCTTGAACGTGGCCGGCACCCTGCAGGCGACCGCTGCCGCGATCGACGTCAACGGCGACGCCGTGGTCCCGGGCACGCTGGCGATCGGCCCGGGCGGCCACCTGTTCTCCAACAGCCTGACCGTCACCGGCACGATGACCGTGCCGCCGAACCAGCTGGTCACGTTCGACGGCAGCGGCGTGATCAACGTCGTGCTGTCCAGCCCGCTGCGCTCGGTCCAGTTCACCGGCACGGCCTATGACGTGCAGTCGCTGAAGGTGACCCAGGACCTGACCCAGTCCGCCGGCACGCTGCGCATCCAGCGCTGCGACGTCGGCGGCCACGCGATCCTGCAGGGCAGCCAGGTGCTGGACCTCAACACCGGCCTGCTGTCGGTCACCGGTGATCTCGACTGGCTCACTTCCAGCGCCGTGACCGCGCCGCCGGCGACCATCCAATGCGGCGGCAACTGGAGCGCGAACTCCGCATTCGCCCCGGCCTCGGGCCTGGTCGAGTTGAACGGCAACGGCCCGCAGGCCGTGACCATGATCTCGTTCCTGTGGTTCAACCTGCGCATCGGTCCGAACTCGACCGTCAACACCGGCCAGGACGCGACCACGCACGGGTTCCTCGACCTGTTGGGCCACCTGAGCTGCGGCGGCAGCTCGGTCCACGTCGACGGCGCGCTGACGATCGCTGCCGGTGGTGCGCTCAATGCCGGCGCGGCGATCAACCTGGTGCTCGGCGCCAACGCCAGCATCGCCGGTACCTTGGCGATGGCCGCCGCCGTGATCGATGCCCACCGTGACCTCAGCGTGGCCGCGACCGGCGCGGTGGTGCTCGGCAACGGCACGCACCTGCTGCGCGGCGGCCTGTCGCAGCTGGGTTCGCTGACGCTGCCGGCCGGCAGCCAGGTGCAGTTCCTTGGCGACGGTGACGTGCAGGCCATCGCCGGCCAACCGCTGCCGCGCGTGACCTTCGCCGGCGGCATCTACAACGTGATCGATCTGACGGTGGCGGGTGCGCTGCTGCAGACCTCGGGCCGCCTGTTGATCACCAACCTGCACGCGCTGTCGACCGCGACCTTCCAGGGCACCAGCATCGCCAACAACGGGCCGAGCCAGCTGCAGGTCGACGGCAACCTGGCGCTGCAGACCGCCAACGCGGTGACCAGCCCGCCCGACACGATCATCTGCGGCGGCACCTGGACCTCCAACAGCCAGTTCCTGCCGGTCAGCGGCACGATCGTCATGAACGGCGCCGGCGCGCAGAGCATGACCGCACCGGTGCTGTCGCTCAGCAGCTTGACCGTGGTGCCGACTTCGGTGGTGTCGTTCAGCACCAGCGACGTGATCCTGCAGGCCAACCTGACGGTCAACGGCCGCGTCAACGCGCCGACCGGCGGCCTGGAGATCCGCGGCAACCTGTCGGTCGGCAACGGCGGCATCCTGCAGCTCGCCGCCGGCGGCACCTGCACGGTCGCCGGCAGCTGCACCAATGCCGGCAGCATCACCGGCCCGACGGTGCTGGACCTGGTCGGCACCGGCACCCTGTCCGGCGCCGGCGCGTTCCCGCAGGTCGACGTGCGCGGCATCGGCGAGGTCAGCGTCAGCGGCAACGTGCTGTTCGGCCAGAGCCTGACGGTGACCGGTGGCACGCTGCGGCTGCTCGGCGGCAGCAACCTGCACGTGCTCGGCAACCTGGTCGGCACCGCCGGCGCGCTGCGCGGCACGGTGGGCGGCGTGCTGATGGTCGACGGCAACGTCACCCTGAGCGGCACGGTCGCGCATGCGACCGGGGTGCCGACGATCCATTGCGCCGGCAACTGGCTGGCGCTCGGCACGTTCGCGCCGACCAGCGGCACCGTGTTCCTCGACGGTCCCGGCACGCTGGGCACGCTCGGCGGCGCCATCCACTTCGCCGCGCTGGATATCGGCAGTGCGGTGCGGCAACTGGTCGGCAACCTGGGCGTCACGGCGCAGACGATGCACGTGCAGGCGGGCGGTGAATTGCGCGTGGCCAGCACTCACCTCGACCTCACGGCCACCACGGCGACCATCGACGGCACGCTGGCGTTGAGTGCCGGCGGCCGGCTGTTCCTCGGCGCCGCCACGGCGCTGACCGTGACCGCGACCGGGGCCGCGCGCCTGGTCGGCACCTTCGCCGCCCCGGTGGTGATCGACGGCCCGCCGGGCGGCGCCTACTCGTTCACCATGCAGGGCGCGATCGAAGCGATGAACTACGAGTTCCACCGCATGGGCCCGGCCGGGGTGACGATCACGCCGACGGCGACCATTGCGGCGCTGCCGCGCGATCTGCGCGGCGGTCTGTTCGCCGACGGCGATGCGACCGCCAATGCCTGCCTGCTGCGCATCGACCGCAGTGCCACGACCGAGCTGCGCTACATCCGCTTCGCCAACGTCCCGGCGACCGCCACGTTCAACGTGCGCTCGCTCGGCACCGGCGTCGTGCAATTCGTCAACGAAGGCGGCGCCTTCGCCGGGCCGGCGTTCGAGGACGATCCGAACAACGTGATCGTGTGGCTGCCGCAACAGCGCACCACCGTCAGCAGGTTCTCGGCCACGGCGGCAGTGCATCGCACCGAGATCGCCTTCACCACCACCGCCGAAGTCGACGCCCTGGTGTTCCACCTGAAGCGCGGCGACAACTCGAGCGGTCCGTTCAGCGAGATCGCCAACTCGCCGGTGCCGACCGCCGGCACGCCGACCACCGGCAGCAGTTATGCGCGCACCGACCTCGCGGTGGTCGACACCACCAAGTACTTCTACCACCTCGAAGAGGAGCTGCTGCACGGCGAGCTGCGGCTGCTCGGCAGCGACTTCGCGCGACCATGGCCGCAGTCGATCGGCAACGTGCTGTTCGTCGGCACCAACGGCGGCTACCCGGATCTCGGCGCGGCCGTGGCGGCCGCGGTCCCGGGCAGCAACATCGTCGTGCAGGCCGGCACCTATCCGGCGTTCGTGATCGACAAGCCGGTGCGCATCGTGCCGGACGGCTCGGGCCCGGTGATCATCGACACCAGCGCCGCCAGGTTGACGATCCACAACATCCCGGCCGGCTCGTTCGACCTGACGATCGCCAACCTGGTGGTCGGCGGCGCCAGCAGTCCGTTCGGCATGGAGGTCGTGAACTGCGACAACGTGATCGTGCTCGAAAGCCTGACCGTGACGGCTGGCACCGGCGTCATCGGCCTGAACATCGACAACACCTCCCACCTGGCGATCCAGAACAGCAACATCGGCGGCGACCCGGGGCTGGTGATCCAGAACGGCTCGCTGGTGTACCTGTCGCGTGGCTCGGCCGACGAACTGCGGGTGTTGACCGGCAGCAACGTCACCTACTGCGACCTGACTCCAGGCAGCCTCACCGTGGGGCCGACGGCCGCCGCGACCTTGCTGCCCGGCCTGATGCCGGACCTGCAGTTCAAGCCGTGCTGGCACGGCGACAAGCCGGTCGATCTGACGATCCGCGCCGATCCGGGCAGTTTCTTCGGCGTGGTGTTCTCGCTGCGGCGCGATTTCCTCGACCTGACGCCGGTGTTCCCGATCGACATGGTGCTGCTGCTCGACCAGACGCTCGCCATCACGCTGCTGACCGCCACCACACCGCCCTCCGGGCAGGTGACCGTGCCGGTCATTTCCCCGGGCAACCCCGTCGGCTGGGGCGTCAACCTGCCATTGCAGGTGCTGACGCTGCAGTCGTCCGGCCAGGGCCGCATGGGCACCAGCCACGACATCGTGTTCGTGCCCTGAGCCGCGCCGGTCCGGGCGGCCGTAGCCGTCCGGACCGCGGCCCGGTGCTCCATCCGGTCGTTGCAGCATCGACAGGCGCCGGCGACGGCCGTAGCCTGCCGCGCCCTGCCGACCATGGGCGCCGACCTCGTGACCGAGATCCGTCGCCGGCGTACCTTCGCGATCATCTCGCACCCCGACGCCGGCAAGACCACGCTGACGGAGAAGCTGCTGCTCTATGGCGGCGCGATCCGCGAAGCCGGCTCGGTCAAGGCCCGTCGCGGCGGCGCCTACGCCACTTCCGATTGGATGGAGCTGGAGAAGCAGCGCGGCATCTCGATCACCAGCTCGGCGCTGCAGTTCGAGTACCAGGGCCACTGCATCAACCTGCTCGACACCCCCGGCCACCAGGACTTCTCCGAGGACACCTACCGCACGCTGGTCGCCGCCGATTGCGCGCTGATGCTGATCGACGGCGCCAAGGGCGTCGAGCCGCAGACCCGCAAGCTGTTCAAGGTCTGCCGCGACCGCGGCATCCCGATCGTCACCGTGGTCAACAAGATGGATCGCCCGGCGCGGGCGCCGCTCGATCTGATGGACGAAGTCGAGAAGGTGCTCGGCATCACCATCACGCCATCGACCTGGCCGATCGGCAGCGGCGAGACCTTCCGCGGCGTCTACTCGCTGCGCGACCGCCGGGTGTTCCTGTTCGAGCGCACGGCGCACAACGCCACGCGCGCGGCGGTGCAGACCACCGGTCAGACCGATCCGCGGCTGCAGGCCGAGCTCGGTCAACGCGCCCACGCACAGCTGCTCGAAGACCTGGCGATGGTCGAGACCTGCGTCGAGCCGCTCGACCTGCCGCAGTTCCTCGCCGGTCGGCAGTCGCCGATGTTCTTCTGCAGCGCGCTGACCAACTTCGGCATCGAGAACCTGCTGCAGCGGTTCCTCGAGATCGCGCCGGCGCCGGGGCCGCTGGCGACGCTGACCGGCGCACTGCCGCCGGAGTCGCCGTTCTTCTCCGGCTTCGTCTACAAGGTGGCGGCGAACATGGACAAGCAGCACCGCGACCGCATCGCCTTCCTGCGCGTCACCTCGGGCCGGTTCGAGCGCGGCATGACCGCCACCCACCTGCGCCTGCACCGCGAGATGCGGTTGTCGCATCCGCACCGGTTCTTCGGCCAGGAACGGATCTCGATCGAGGAGGCCTGGCCCGGCGACGTGATCGGGCTGATCAACCCGGGCCTGTTCCGCGTCGGCGACCTGCTCAGCTCCGGGCCCGAGTTCGAGGTGCGCAACTTCCCGCGCTTTCCGCCGGAGATCTTCGCGCAGGTGGCGCCGCGCGAACCGTCGATGGCCAAGGGCTTCGGCAAGGGTCTGCTGCAGCTCGGCGAGGAGGGTGTCGTGCAGGTGTTCTGGCCGCGCCATGGCGCGCGCGAACCGGTGCTCGGTGCGGTCGGCGAGCTGCAGCTCGAGGTGTTCCAGTGGCGTCTGCAGAACGAGTACGCGACCGAGATCCGGCTCGACCGCAAGCCGTGGACGCGTGCCCGGTGGCTGCTGCACGTGACCGACGAACTGCTCGAGCTGCTGCCGATGGTGGTCAAGGACGAGGCCGGCCGGTTCGTCGCGCTGTTCAACTCCGACTTCGAGATCGACTACGCCAGGTCGCGCTACAAGGATCTCGAACTGCTGGAGACGCCGCCGACCGAAGAAGAAGGCTGACGGCGCGCGCGCTGCGATCACGGCGGTGGCATCGACTGCACCGCCTACCGCACGGCGCCGCCGGCGCGCGTGCGGGCCGCTGCCGTCCCACTGCGACTCAAGGCCGGCGCTCAGCGTGCCGACAGGAACGACGACCCATTGTCGTTCTCTGCGCACCAGGAGCACCCTCGGATGGCCGCCAATCCTCGTCGTCTTGCCCGTGTTGCCGTGGCCATCCTGCCGATGTTGCTGGCCGGCTGCAGCGTGTTCGGTTCGTCACCGCGCGGTCCGGATCAGGTCAGGGACCTGATGGCCAGCATCGAGCGGGTGGCCGCGGAGACCGAGGTCGGCCGGCAGCGGACGCAAGCCGCGGTGCAGGCGCTGCAGAAGTTCGCCGCCGCCAACTTCGGCAACAATGCGCTCGCCGCCTATGGCGAGCTCGAGCAGGCGGTCAAGAGCTCGGAGCAGCACGAGCAGACGCTGCGCGCCAGCCTGCAACCGATGCAGAGTTCGGCCGACACGCTGTTCAAGGCCTGGGCCGCCGACCTGGAGTCCTATGCCAGTCCGGAGCTGCGGCAGTGCAGTCGCGAGCGGCTGACCAGCACGCGCGAACGCATGCAGACGATCACCAGGACGGCGAGCACGGCACTCGGCGCCTACGCCGAGATCAACCGCCGCCTGCACGACCACGTGTTGTTCTTCGGTCATGACCTCAACGCCGATGCGCTGGCGGCGATCCAGAGCCAGGTCCGGGCGATGACCGGCATGGCGGCCGACCTCGACCGCAAGCTCGGCGAATGCCGCGCCGCGGCCCGCGCCTATGTCGATGCCGCCGCGCTGCCGGCCGGCGCACCGGGCACGCCGGCAGCACCGGCCGGCGAGTCCGCCGCAACCGACAAGGCGAAGAAGGGCAACCCGCGCGGCAACTGACCGGCGCGAGCGGCCGGGCCCGCCGCCGGTCACTTCGGCTTGTCGCCCTTCTTCCGGCTCGGCCTTTGGTCGGCGCCGGCCTTGTCCTCCGCCTCGCGCAACAGCCGCGCCAGCGGCTCCCATGCCGGCCGGTGGTCGTGGATGTCGCGCGGCTTCTGCGCGCGGCCTTCGATCTGGAACGACTTGAGCTCCATCGGCTTGCCGACCTCGAGCCTGGTCACTTCGATCTGTTGCACCACCTGGCCGCGCAGCAGGTGGGCGACGTACAACACCGCCTTGTCCATGCCGCGGACGAACATCTCGACATGGTCGGCGATCGGTGCGTCGGGATCGCCCGCCGGCGGACCGCCTGGCTTGAGGTCGCCGGCGACCCAGATGCCTTCCTGACCCTGGCGATCCTTCTTGCTGGTGATCTTGAGGTCGTACTGGCGCCGCAGACTGTCGAGCATGGCGCTGCCGAGCGGCGCCCCGCTGCGCCCGTCGGTGGCGCCCGGGACCGAGTCGCTGCGTTCCATGACCGCCGCCGCCCACTCGACGTCGGCGAGCGTGTCGCGGTCCATGAACAGGTAGACCTCGCCGAAAGTCGGGCTCTGCTCGACCATCCAGACGCCGTCAGCATTCTTGACCGTCTCCATCCGCCCCTGCAGACCGTCCTCGCACGAATACTCCATGCTGGTCTGCAGCGCCGGGTGATCTCCCCGCAGGACACGCATCGAGCCCTTGGTGGTGAAGCTGAGGCCCCCCGGGTAGCTGCCGCTGGTCTTCAGCTCGAGATGGACCGACCGGACCGCGGCCTCGGCGGCGCGCATGTCCTGCAGCAGACGCGCCAACTCCGGGTCGGATGGCGCCTTTGCCGGTTCCGGCTCCGGCACCTGCGCCAGCAGCGAAACGTGGATCAGGCTGGCCAACAGGATCGCTGGGAGTCCGGTACGGTTCATGCTTTCGCTCGCTGCCCGGTGGTGGTCCCTGCGAAGCAGCCCCGAACCCGGGCGAGTTCTTTTTCTGGCTGCGAGACGTCCGTCGTGGTGCGCAGATGGTAACGAATCGCGTGCCGATGCCCGAGTCGGACCTGTCGCAACCCTGGCCGAGGACCGCAACGATGAACCAGCGAGCCACCCTGACCCTGTGCAGCACCCTGCTGTTCTGCGCCATCGCCGATGCCCAGCAAACATGCCTCAAGGACGGCCGCGTGCTGGTCGGCAAGGTCACTGAACAGCCCGGCGAGATGATCGAAGTGATGACGCGCGATGGCGCCGTGCGGGTGGCGAAGAGCGAGGTCGAGAGCACCAAGCCCGAAGCCGAGCTGCAGAAGGAGCTCGCCAGGATGGAACAGAGTGCGCCGGCGACGCCGTTCTCGCACCTCGAGCTGGCGAAGCAGGCGCGCTGCTGGGGGCTCGAGCGTGAACTGTGGCTGCACCTCGACGCCGCCACGGCGGTGCCGCGCGATGCGGCGAACGGTGGTCTGCGCGGCCGCGTCGACGACTTCCTGGCGCGGCTCGAACCCGAGTTGCTGGCGCGCAAGTACCGCAGCGCGCCGACCGCGGCAAGGGTCGAACAACTGCTGGCCCAGCTGCACCGGGACTCGCGTGCCGGCCGCACCGCCGCGGTGCAGGAACTGCTGGTGCGCGAGCCCAATGCCGACCAGGACCTGCGCGTCGAGGCGCGGCGCAACCAGGAGAGCTGGCGGCGGCTGTGCGCGTTGACGGCGCTGTCGCGCCGCGGCACGCGCGGCAACGACACCTTCACCTGGCGCACCGCGATCCTGGACCCGAGCGAGGCGGTGCGCAGCGAGGCGATACAGATCGCCCGCAGCAGCCAGGACCCCACCGCGGCGGTCAAGTACCTGGCGCCGGGCCTGATGGCCAGCAGCCCGGAGCTGCGCGTGCGCACGGCCGAAGCGTTCGCCAACCTCGGCGATCCGGCGGCGATCAAGCTGCTGGTGATGGCCGGCCCCAACGCCAACAAGGCGCTGGCGGATGCCGATCCGGGCTTCCGCGCCCACGTGGCGTTCGTCGAACAGCAGGCCTACATCCGCGACTTCGACGTCGAAGTGGCGCAGGCGGCGTTCATCGCCGATCCGAAGATCGGCGTGCTGCAGAGCGGCATGGTGCTCGACGTGACGGTGCACGCGGTGATCGAAGAGGCGGTGCGCATCGTCAAGTCCTACCGTGGCGCGCTCAAACGGCTGGCGGGTTCGGATCCCGGGCCGAAGCCGGGCGACTGGGCCACCTGGCTCGCCGGTCTGCCGGACAGCAGCCGCACGGCCCCCACCACCGGCGCGCCGGCGCCGAAGCCGAAGGACAAGGGCGAACGCCAGCGCTGACCGACCGTCGCCCTGCCGAACGACCACGAGCGACCCCGCCGCGGCTTCCTCGGGCGGGGTCGCGCCGTTCCTGGCGCCGAGAACATTGCTGCGGGACCGGGTGCGATCGCCGGTAGAGTCGCGCGTTCAACGGCAAGGATCCTGATGCAAAGCAACTCGCAGATCGGCGTCGTCGGTCTGGCCGTGATGGGCCAGAACCTGGCCCTCAACATCGCCCGCAACGGCTTTCCGATCACGGTCTACAACCGCTCGTTCGACAAGACCGAGGCGACTCTGGCGCGCGCCGGCAAGAGCGAACGGCTGTACGGCTTCAAGACCCCGCGGGAGGTCGCGCAGTCGCTGCAGCGGCCGCGCCGCCTGTTGCTGCTGGTCAAGGCCGGCCAGCCGGTCGACGACACGATCGCCACGTTCCTGCCGGTGCTCGAACGCGGCGACCTGATCATCGACGCCGGCAACTCGCACCCCGACGACACCGAGCGCCGCGCCACGGCCCTGCAGCAACAGGGCTTCCGCTTCGTCGGCATGGGCGTGTCCGGCGGCGAAGACGGCGCGCTGCACGGTCCGAGCCTGATGCCGGGCGGCGAACGCAGCGCCTACCTCGAGCTGCAACCGATCCTGCAGAAGATCGCCGCCCAGGTCGAGGACGGGCCGTGCGTGACGTACATCGGCGAAGGTGCCGCTGGCCACTTCGTCAAGATGGTGCACAACGGCATCGAGTACGGCGACATGCAGTTGATCGCCGAGTGCTTCGACCTGATGCAGCAGGCGCTCTCGATGCAGCCCGAGCAGATGGCGGCCACGTTCGCGCAGTGGAACGAAGGCGTGCTCGAGTCGTTCCTGATCGAGATCACGGCGCGCATCCTCAGGGAGCGCGACCCCGACACCGGCCAGCCGATGGTCTCGGTGATCCTCGACAAGGCCGGGCAGAAGGGCACCGGCAAGTGGACCAGCGAGATCGCGCTGCGCTACGGCGTGCCGCTGCCGACGATCCACGCCGCCGTCGAAGCGCGCTCGCTGTCGGCGATGAAGGACCAGCGGGTCGCCGCCAGCAAGCTGCTCGCCGGACCCAAGCCAGCGAAGGTCCAGGACCCCGCGCTGCTCGACGCGATCGGCGCCGCGCTCTACTGCAGCAAGATCTGTTCGTACGCGCAGGGCCTCGATCTGCTGACCACCGCCGACCGCGACAAGCACTGGGGCCTCGACCTGTCCGAGATCGCGCGCATCTGGAAAGGTGGCTGCATCATCCGCGCGCGCTTCCTGACCCGCATCCAGCAGGCGTTCAAGAAGCAGAAGACGCTGCCGAACCTGCTGCTCGACCAGGAGCTCGGCGGCTTCCTGCAGCAGAACCAGGGCAAGTGGCGCCGCGTCGTGGCGCTCGCCGCCGAACACGGCGTGCCGACGCTGGCGATGGGCAGCAGCCTCAGCTACTTCGACAGCTTCCGCCGCGCCAACCTGCCGCAGAACCTGACGCAGGCGCAGCGCGACTGCTTCGGGGCGCACACGTTCGAACGCGTCGACCGGCCGGCGGGGCAGTTCTTCCACCACGAGTGGCAGAGCTGAACGGCGGCGCGGCGGCGGCTACTTCTTCGGCGGCTCCTCGGCGCTGCGCACCTGCAGGATCCAGACGACATCACCCTGCACCTGCGCCTGCAGCAACACCTGCCCAGGCGACAACAGGCCGACGGCGGTCGCCAGCCTGATCGTGGCGTCGCTGCCTTGTTCCTTCGTGCGCTGTGCGCTTGGCATGGGCGTGATCAGCTGCAAGTCGACGGCCAGCCCGCCGTTCCTGGAGGGGAACGCCCGCCCGACCAGCTCAAGCTGCGGCCCGGTCGTCGATTTGTCCTTCTGCACCTTGGTCGGCGCATCGACGTGCAGCGGCACCATCGGCGCGATCGCGATCGGCGGCAGGTTGATCAGCTTCACCTTGTCCGCCTGCAGCAGCCGCCGCATGAAGTCGGCAGCCTGCGGCTCCGTCAACTGCAGCCGTGCACCGTCAACAACCTTCAGCTCCTTCGCCGCGGCGACCGGCATGCGCACGATCGACACTTCGAAGTGCAGCTGCGGTTGCTCGGCATCTGCGCACCGCGCCAGCACCTCGGTGACCCATTGGATCGCCAGCACATCGCCGCGTGCGACCAACGACACCTGGCCATTCGCGCGGGCATTCGCCAACTGTAATCGGGTCCGTTCCCCAAACTCCGCACGGGCGATGCGGTCCATGGCGGCGACCCGATCGGCCAGAAGATCATCCGCCTGTTCCGGCGGCAGATCGCGGATGTCGAACCTGGCGGAGTTCTGCGCCCGGGCCACTGCGGCAACACCTACCGCGAGAACCATGGCGCAGACCGCACCGGCGATGGCTCTTCCTGCCATGCCCCGATCCTAACCGCCGGCAGCGCGGCGCCCGCCGGTCGGCGCAGGGATGCAGACCGGGCCAGCCAGGCCGGCCGCTACTTCTTCGGCGGCTCCTCGCGGCTGCGCACCTGCAGGATCCATGCGCCGTCGCCCTGGAACTGCGCCTGTAGCAGCACCTGTCCCGGCGGTAGCAGACCGACGGCACTCACCAGCGTGATCGTGTCGCCGTCCCGATCCTTCGGCCGCGGTGCGCCCGGCATCGGTGCGAGCAGCCGCAAGTCGACGGCCAGCCCACCGTCCTTGGCGGGAAAGGCCCGCCCGACCACCTGCAGCTGCGGCTCCGTCGCCGGCTTGTCCTTCGGCGCCTTCGCCGGAGCATCGACGTGCAGCGGCACCAGCGGCGCGATCTCGATCGGCGGCAGGTTGATCAACTTCACCTTGTCCGCCTTCAGCAGCCGTTGCATGAAGTCGGCAGCCTGCGGCGGCGTCAATTGCAGCCGTGAACCGTTGTCGAACTTCAGCTCCCTGGCCGCGGCAACCGGCACGCGCACGATCGACACCTCGAAGTGGAGCTGCCGCTGCTCGCCCCCGCGCCACTGCGCCAGCACGTCGGTGACCCACCGCATCACCGAGGCGTCGCCGCGTGCGACCAGCATCTGGGCGTTCGGACGCCCGTTCGCCAGCTGCAAGCGGGTCTGCTCACCGAACTCCGCGCGGGCGACGCGTTCCATGGCGGCCACCCGATCGGCCAGCAGGTCGTCTGCTTGTTGCGGCTGCAGGTCGCGGATGTCGAAGACCTGGGCAGCCTGGCCTTGCACCCGCTGCGCTGCGGCAACGCCCACCGCGAGGCACACGGCGCAGACGGCACGAGCGATGGCTCTTCCGGCCATGCTGCCAATGCTAACGTCGGCGGCGCAGCCGGGGACCTCGGCTGCGCGCGTGCCGCTGCTTCTTCGGCGGTTCCTCGCGGCTGCGCACCTGCAGGATCCAGACGACGTCGCCCAGTGCCTGAGCTTGCATGAGCACCTGCCCCGGCGGCAACTGGCCGGCGGCGTTCACCAGCAGCGAGGAGGCCTCGAGGCGAACGTCGACGGCCATCGCGCCGTCGGCGCAGGGGAACGCCATGCAGAGCAGGTGCAGCGGCGATTCCACCGTCGGTTTGTCCTTCTGCACCTTGCCGGGATGATCGATGCGCAGCGCCACCATCGGCGCAGTCGCGATCGGCGGCAGGTTGATCAGCCGTGCCTTGTCCGCCTTCAGCAGCCGCTGCATCAACACGGCCGCTTGCGGCGGAGTCTGTTGCAGGCGCGGGTGCTCAAGCAGCTTCAGCTCTTTGGCCGCTGCGCCCGGCAGCCGCACGATCGACACTTCGAAGTGCAGACCGGGGAGATCCTGTCCGCGGCATCGCGACAGCAGATCCGTCACCCAACTCTCCGCCGGAGCTTCCCCGCCGACGAGCAGGTAACCCTGGTCCTCGAATCGCACCGAAGTCCGCCCACCGAACTCATCGCTCGCAATGCGTTGGATCGCTGCTGCGCACGCCACCAGTTCGTCCGGTTGCCGCAGATGCAGGTCGCGGACATCGAACGTCCGGACCTGCCGCGGCAACTGCTGACCATGCACCGCACCGGCCGTGCAGACCCCCAGCGCGATGCACGCGGAGCAGACGACAGCCGCCGTGGCTGTTCCGGCCATCCCGTGATCCTAACCTGCCGGCACCGCGGCCATGCGACCGCGGCGCCGTGAGCGATCACTTGGCGCGGTAGACCTCGACGCCCTGCTGCTGCTTGTTCAGCACCTCGTTCTTCAGCCATTCGACCTGGCGGCCGCGGTTCATGCTGTTGGAGTTGAGGTTCTGCTCCAGCGCGTCGAACTTCTTCGCGTCCTTGTGCGCGCGGTACTCCTGCTGCTGCTCCTGCTGCGCCTGCTGCGGCGCCGGCCGGAACGCCTGCGGCTGGTGCACGCCCGTGCCGCGGAAGAACGCGTACTGGTCGCCCTTCTTGGCGATCACCGTCGCCATGCCGACCAGGCCGTCGCCGACGAACACGCCGCGCAGGTCGGTGTCGCCGCTGTGGAACTGCTGGTCGCCGGAGCCGATCACCTTGACGTGGGTGTCGCCGGCGAAGGCTTCGCCCTGCTTGATGTTGACGCGGATGCGGCCGCTGTCGAACTGCTCCTGGGTGTCGATCTTGAGGTCGGTGCGCAGCACCATGCCGGTGGCGATCAGGTCGCCGCCGCGCACCACGACCAGGTAGGCGCCGGGCTCCTTGAGGTCGAGCGCGAGCTTCTTCTCCTGGTTCTTGTAGTCGCGGCCGTCGCCGAGCTTGGCCTCGAAGCTCAGCAGCGGCTGGATGCCGTGCAGCTGGATGCTGCGGATCTCGTTCAGCGACTTCTCCATCAGGTAGAGCCGCATCAGGTCGACGCGGAACACCTGCACCGCGACCGTCGGGATGTTGCGGTAGGTGATCTGCAGCTCCGGCGTCTTGTCGAGCGCGAAGCTGCTGACCTCGGGCAGCGCCAGCTGCTTGCGCAGGAAGTAGTCGGCGGCCTCGCCGGCGTCGGAGAAGCGGTCCTCGACCTTCTGGTAGGCGGCCAGCGCCAGCGCCGGTTCGCCGCGCGCGTGGTGGATCTGCCCCTGCAGGTAGACCGCGTGCCACTTGCTCTCGCTCGGTCCCTTGCCGCCCTTGTCGTTGGGGAACTCCTCTTCGGCGACGCGCTTCAGCGCGGCGAACGCGGCGTCGTGGTTGCCGAGCACGAACTGCGCGTAGCCGGCGGTGTACAGGAACTCGTCGGTGAACGGACTCTGCGGGTAGCGCTGCAGCGCCGCTTCGGCGACCAAGAGCGCCGCCTTCAGGTCCTTGCCCTCGACCTGCGTCGTCGCCCAGGCGAACGACACCTCCTCGGCCAGCGGGTCCTCGGGGTAGCAGATCAGGAACTCGCGGAACGCCGCCAGCGCGCGCGCGCGCAGCTGCGCCACCGAGCCGATCTTGTCGTCGACCGGCGCCGTCGGGTCGATGCGCGCCGCCAGCTCCGCCAGCTTCTGGCCGATGCCGTAGCGCGATGCGCGCATGGTGTTCAGGTCCGGATAGGCGAGCAGCAGCCGCTCGAGGAACTGTGTGCTGGCCTTGATCTCGCCGAGGTTCTCCAGCGTGGTGGCGACGTTGGCCTCCTTGAGGAAGCTGGCGTCGGCGGTGGCGCGGAACACCAGCAGCGCGGCTTCGAACTCGCCGAGGTCGAGGTAGGCCTTGCCGACGGCGAGGATCTTGTCGAACGGGATCACCAGGTCGGCGTAGCGGTCCTTGAGCTCCTCGAAGAAGCGCACGATCGCCTTGCTGTCGTTCCGCTCGATGCCGAGGAACAGCATCATCCGCGCGACCTCCTTGAACACGTCGTCGCGCAGGTAGAAGTCCTTCTTGTGCCAGTCGGCCAGCAGCTTGTCGAGGTGTTGCCAGCTCTGCTGCAGCCGCTGCGCGCGCAGTTCGCCGCTCAGCAGCGCGCCGGCGTCGAACGCGTTCTTGCCGAGGTGGTACAGCTCGTCCGGCGTCAATGTGTAGTCGTCGTGCTCGGCGGCAGAGCGGGCGTTGACGCGCAGGCTGCCGGTGTCGCTGTAGGCCAGCAGCTCCGGCCGCAGCGCGCCGTAGACCCTGGCCGGCAGCACGCGGTAGTTGCCGGGGAACCGCGCCTGCAGGTCGTAGCTGATCCAGTCCGAGGTGACGCCTTCGCGGTAGTAGAACAGCAGGCGGTCGGGCTGTACGTCGACGTCCTCGAAGTTGCCGTGGATCGAGTCGCGCGGCACCGAGCAGCCGGCCGGCAGCGGCTCCTCGACCACCAGCGGCGTCATGGTCTTCTGGTCGGTCTCGTGCCGGATCCAGAAGCCGAGCCGCGCGCGCGCGGTCTCGCCCTGCCGCAGCTGCGTGATCTTGTTCTCGAACGTGCGGATGTTGTTGCCCTGCACGATCGAGAAGCCCTGCGGCACCTCCTTGTTGTCCTGCCGCAGCACGTCGGCCAGGTACTTGCGTTCGACATGCACCAGCTGGTCGTTCTTGTCCTCTACCTTGAAGCCGCGGGCGAAGCCGATCAGGTTGGCGGCGTAGTGCACCTCGGCGCCGCCTGACACCGTGACCTCGACCTTGTTGCCGCGCTGCTGCAGCCAGCCGGCCGGCACCGAGAACACCATGTTCATGCCGGTGGCCTCCTTCGGCGTGGTCGCCAGCTCGTGGCCGTTGACCAGCACCTTGAACTCGGCGCTGCGGCCGGTGCCGGCGCCGCTGCCCTGCGCCATCGCCAGCACCGCGATCGCGGCGGCGGTGGCCTCCGGCGTGCCCCACGACACGCCCATGCGCGCGTGGCGCAGGAACTCCACGGCCGCGGTGCCGAGCGCGTCGCGCTTGTCGTGCTGCAGCAGCGCGCGCGCGGCCAGCGCCACGGCTTCGAGCTGCTGCTGCTTCATGGTCGCCGCGGTCAGCTTCTGCCGCAGCACGTCGAGCGCTTCGGCGGCCAGCTCGGGCCGCTTGCTCTCGTGCCAGGCGAGCGCCAGCCGCGCCAGGCTGTCGAGCGCGAGCCCGGTGCGCACGCGGTGGATCGAGTTCAGCGACTCGAAGCGCGCGCGTTCGACGCTGGCCAGCGCCCACAGCACGTCGGGCCGCTGCTCGTTGCCGGCGGTGCGCAGGAACTGCAGCAGCCATTCACCGGCCTTGTTGGCCGGGGCTTCGGCGGCGGCCAGACCGCGGTGGCGGCAGGCGGCGAAGAACCGCAGCGCCTGGCAGGTGCTGCGCACGTCGACCGTGCGCTTGCCGGCCCAGGCGAAGCTGCCGTCGGGCAGCTGCGCGCTCAGCAGCGTCGTCAGTACCGCCTGCGCCTGGCCGAGCAGCCGGCTCTGGTCGGCCTTCTTGCCGCTGCCGGCCTGCTCGAGGTAGTCGAGCGCCAGCAGCGCGGCGAGGCCGCGGCTGGCCCGCGCCAGCGTGGTCATCTCCACCTGCCGGCAGCTGGTCGGCATGTAGCCGAGGCCGAGCGCCGCCGACAGCAGGTCGCGGCCCGGATCGGGGCCGAGCTCGACCAGCAGCTGCAGCGCGGTGAACTCGCGGCCCTGCGGCAGCGACAACTCGAAGACTTCGCGCTCCTTGGTGCTGCCGGCGCGGCCGTCGCGGAACTCGATGCCGAACGGCTGTACCAGCAGCGTGCGCTGCAGCTTGTCGGTGAAGGCGCCGGCGCTGCCGTCGACGCCGAGCTCGACCGGCTCGGCGCCGGTCGCGCGCACCAGCTGGCTCTGTTCACCCTCTTGGTGCGGGCCGAGGTGCAGCGTCAGCTCGCCCTTGCCGTCGAAGCCGCCCTTGCTGGTCCACCTGGCGTGGACGTCCTGCGCCTGATCGGTGAGGTTGTGCGCGTGGATCTGCAACTGGGTCTCGTCGCCTTCGACCAGCGCCGGCGGGCCGATCAGGTCGACCTGCAGCTCCTGCGTGGTCCGCAGCTTCGCTTCGCCTTCGCCGACGTAGGTGTCGGCGGTGACGGCGCGCGCTTTCAGCAGCCAGCCGGTCGTGCTGTGCGGCAGCGTGACCTTGGCGGAACCGCGGCCATTGCTGTCGGTGGTCAGCGCCGACAGCCAGGCGCCGCTCTCGCTGAAGTTGGTGCGCGGCTGGTTGCTCTCCGCGGCGAACGCACGATCGAGCGGCGTGCCCATGTGTATGTCGCTGAGGTCGCCGAACATCAGGGCGTTGAGGTCCTGCCCCTGCTTGGTCTGCCAGCCTCCGGTCGCCAGCTTGACGTAGCCGAAGTAGGTCGGCTGCTCGGCATCGACGTTGTCCGTGAACATGCGAACGGCCCCGAGAGCCATCTCATCGCTATCCGCCTCCTTGCCACTCTTCGCCGGTTCGTTGGCGGCAGCGCGGCGCGCGGCCGGAGATCCCGGCACAGCACGGCCGTTCTTGGTGCGGCCGGCGTCGCGGTCGAGCACCTTCCCGCCGGTGAGAACGCCGGCACTGCCGGCCGGCCGGCCGGCCTTGTCCTCGGACTCGCCCTTCTCCAGCTGCTGCAGCAGCGCGTGATCCAACACTTCGGCCGCCAACGGCGCGCCGGCCGCTGGCAGCTTGGCTGCCTCCTCGAGGCGGCGGCGCTCGTCCTCTGCAAGCAAGGCACCGCTGACCGGCTTGCTCGGACCGTCGTAGGCCCAGGTGCAGCTGGTCACCGTGCGGAAGCCGGTCTCGCGCAGCTGGCCGAAGAAGAACTGCGAGATCGCCGGCGTGGTGTCGCCGTGCAGCGCCAGCAGCGCCTCGTCGACCATCGCCACGGCGACCTCGGCCTGCACCGGCTTGCCCTGCGGATCCTGCGCCTCGACCGCGAGTTCGACCTCGGCGCCGGGGCGCGCCGTCAGCGGCGCCTTGACCGTGACCCGCAGATCGCGCAGCACGCGGAACTCGCGCTCGGCCTGGTGGAACTTGTTGCCGTCGACCATCGCCACCGCCAGCGCGAAGTTCGGCGCGTGCTGCGGCAGCAGCGGCAGCTGCAGCTCGCTCTCGCCGACCGGCAGGACGCGGGTCTCGTAGGCGAGGATGCCGTCGCCCTGCCAGCACAGCAGAGCGAGGCGGGCGCCGGCGCGGTTCACGATCTTGACCGCGGCGGCCTCGCCGACGCGGAACGACTCGCGATCGCACAACAGACGCAGCTTCACCTTGTCGTCGTCGCCGGACACGGTCAGCATCGCGTCGCCGCTGACGACGTTGCCGAACCGGTCCTTGGCCTCGATGCGCACGCGGTACTGGCCGCCCTTCTTGCTGCTGAACGTGACCCGGCCGATGCCGTCGGCGCCGGTCTTCACCGGCTTGCGCTCGACCTCGACTTCGACGTCGTCGAGCCGCACGGCGACCGACGGGTTGTTGTTGACCTGGTGCTGTTCGAGGCGCAGCAGCACCGCGGTCGCCTCGCGCGCCAGCGGCCTGCCGCTGCGGTCCTGGATGCCGACCTCGACCTCGAACGGTTCACCGGCCAGGTAGACCTTGCGTACGGTCTTCGCCGTCGGCGCGAACTCGCTGGTCACCACCGGCACGACCGTGCGCGTGCCGACGTTGTCGGCCGGCAGCCTGGCGGTGATCATCGCCATCGCCTCCTCGGCGAACTCCGTGGTGTCGAAGTCGATCACCACCTCGCCGGCGGCGTTGGTCGCCGCCTGGCGTTCGATCTGCTGGCCGTCGGGCAGCGCCATGGTCAGCACCACGTCCTTGCCGACCGCCGGCTCGCCGTAGAAGTGGTTGACGACCACCTTGCCCTGGATCTTCTCGCCGCGGAACACCACCGGCTGCTGCAGGTCGATCTTGAGCGATAGGCGCGGCCGCTCGTAGCGCGCCACCGCGAAGCCGCCGGTGAACACCAGTTCGTCGTGGCCGGTGCGGCCGACGGCGATGCGCCAGTCGCCGAGTTCGGCGTCGGCCGGCAGATCGAGTTCGCCCGCGAACGTACCGAAGCTCGTGAACTTGACCTCGCGCTGCAGCAGCAGGCGGCCGCCGGCACTCCACACCTGCACGCGGTAGTCGTCGGTGGCCGGCAGGCGGTAGAGCCCGTCCTTCACTTCGCGGATGATGCCCTTCAAGTTGACGCGCTGGCCCGGCTGGTAGAGCGGCCGGTCGGTGAACAGGAAGCCCTTGGCCAGGAGACCGGGGGCGAAGCCCATGCCCGACAGGTTGAGCGAACTGGCGCCGGAGCCACTGGCGTCGACCGCGAACACGCGCAGGTCGTCGAGGTTCTGCAGCTCCTTGCCCTGCCAGCGCCACACGCCGTCGGTGGCGGTCACGCCCTCGGCGATCACCTTCTTGCCGTCGCTGAGCACGACCTTCACGCCACCTTCCGCGATACCGCGGCGCCGCTCGCTGTACGCCATTGCCTGCGCCTCCAGCGCGACCTGGCGCTCGAGCGCCTGC
>Ga0209488_10000699_pt1 | contig 28332 bp, 26 predicted proteins | sample Rivendell_Oct201_8_FD_188349 | JGI IMG/M metagenome (GOLD analysis project Ga0209488, IMG submission 188349) | Vadose zone soil microbial communities from the Eel River Critical Zone Observatory, Northern California, USA -... | ecosystem: Environmental > Terrestrial > Soil > Vadose zone >...
CCACATCCTCACGCACGCTGTCATCAGCCTTGACGTGATCAACCGCCCGATCAAAGCCAAGTAGCAGCAACGAACCTACAAGCTCGGCGGCGGCATCGGCCGATGATCTAGCTTTCGCGGCAATGCGATGAAGCTCCGCAATAACGGCCGGAGTATTAAGGTCGTCCGCGAGCGCCGCGAGGACGGATTCGGAGAGTCGGGCCTCGTTTCGATTTGTGCCGATTACTACCTGCCTGAAGCTTCCATACGTGACGAGGGACTCATGGAGTCCTGCTTGCGTCCAATCAAGCGGCTGACGATAATGTGTTTTCAACATGTTCAACCGCACTACCTCGCCCCAGCGCGGATCATTGGGCATCTGCCCCAAGACATCCCGAATGGTGAAGAAGTTCCCCAGGCTCTTGCTCATCTTTTCCCCTTCGACCTGCAAGAACCCGTTATGCATCCAATAATTCGCCATCACCGGCGTATGGAATGCGCAACGCGACTGCGCGATCTCGTTCTCGTGGTGGGGAAACACGAGATCAATCCCGCCACCGTGGATGTCAAATTGATGCGGGTGAGCAAGACCACGCTCTGACAAATGTGGCTTTGCCTCTGTCCAAAGCCATCGATCGGACATCGCCGAGCATTCGATGTGCCAGCCGGGGCGCCCGGGTATCGCGATCCCCGACGGCGAGGGCCACGCGGGCTCCCCCTCCTTCGAGGGCTTCCAGAGAACGAAGTCCATCGAATCACGCTTGTAGGGCGCGACCTCGACGCGTGCGCCCGCCTTCATTTCTTCGAGCGAGCGTTTGGCGAGTTCACCGTAGGCCGGCATCGAGGGCACGCTGAAGAGAACATGATCTTCCGCAACATAGGCATGCCCGGCCGCGATGAGGCGCTCGATCAGTGCTTGCATCTCGGCGATGTGTTCGGTCGCGCGCGGCTCAAGGAATACTGGGGGCTGTCCAGGCTTGTTGACGTCTTCCGGCATCAATACGCCGAGCCCCCGAATGTCCGCATGAAACTGGTTTTCAGTCTGGGTCGTGACGAGGCGGATCGCCTCGTTGAGCGGCAGGCTCGGGTATTCCCGCGCGGCGCGTGCATTGATCTTGTCGTCAACGTCGGTGATGTTTCGGACGTAGACGACTTCGGTTTCCCCCTTGCCGCCGTCCCAGGTACCTTGCTTCGCGAGATGCCGCAGCAGGCGGAACAGCACATCGAACACGATCACCGGCCGCGCATTGCCAATATGGGCGAAGTCGTAGACCGTGGGCCCGCACACATACATGCGCACGCGATTGGGATCGAGCGGCTGGAACGGCCGCTTCTCGCGCGCGAGCGTATCGTAAAGGCGAAGCTCCATCGGTCGCTGTTCCAATCGGTCGCTGTTCCATGCGTTCGGCAGTCTTGCCGGCGGTACGCCACCAGCAGACGCCTTCCCCGCTGGCCGGGGCGTCACTCAATCTCGAACAGGAGAATTAAGACGGCCGCAGCCAGCGAGCGTGTCGCTAGCGAATAATCTCCCGGCAAATGCCGCAGATGTGGTTGAGGCCGTACATGGCCGGGACAATGGGCAACCGAGGCTGCCGCGTCAAGGGGTGGCGGGCTGCCTGCGCGGAGCGCGGAAATCGCCATGTGACGCAGGATCAGTCGACGCGCTGATTCGCATCCTGCAGAATCATGGCGCACGCACGTGGGGCGCAAGCAGGTGGGTAAAAAGATACATCAAACAACCTGAATCTCGATCGCCGAAATTCGCGTGACGGCCTCGGAACACCCGCGCTTGTGGGGAGTCATCAATCAGTTCGTCGGTGTGTCTTTTCTGCGCTAGGCAGATTCCACTTCGCCGGCTAACTCATTTGCAGATGAGAAACCTGTGAACGCGTTCGGAGCTCTCCCAACGGTTAACGCACCGTTTACCTCTTTGCCGCAATCTCGAATCAGCGCCCGCGGGGGCGCGCCATCCACCAGCGAGAGATCCATGCGCTTCGTTGTCGCCGCTCTCACCTTTGCAGCCGTTCTCTACAGCAATGCTTCGGTGCAGGCTGAGAATCGGATCTTCATCATTGCCAACGATCCGGACGGGTATGGCGTCGACCGCTGCCTGGCGACAGGCGCACGCTGCGGAACCGCGGTCGCGACCGCCTATTGCCGCTCGCGCGAATTCACGCAGGCCGCTTCCTTCCGCAAGGTCGAGCGCGAGGAGATCACCGGAACAATCCCGGTCGGTATTGCCAAGACCGAAGAGTTCGTTGCCATCGAGTGTTCCCGTTAGAGCTGCCGGGCATTTCGGCGGCTGAAGACGCTTACGCTCTTGCACAGGCCGCCGTTGCACCCCGGGCGCTCTTCCGCCATGGTCGCAAACTGCGCGTAGCGGCCGCCAACGCACCCCCCAAGGCCGCATTGTGCACAGGGGCGCGTCAAGCTATGAACTCTCGTACCGACGCCACGGCCGAGCTCAAAGGCGATGCAAAAGCCGGCCGCAACACTGATCAGGCCGAGGAGAAGCAGGCGCAACCGCCGCTGCAGCTCCACCAGTTCCTGCCGCACCGGCTCAACGTGCTGTCCAGCCTGGTGTCCCAGGCGCTGACCCGGGTCTATGGCCAGCACGGTATTGGAATACCTGAATGGCGAGTCCTGGTCAGCCTGGGCCAGTTCGGTGTCATGACCGGCAAGGCCATCGGCGCCCGCACCCACATGCACAAGACCAAGGTCTCCCGCGCGGTGGCCGAGCTTGAGCGTCGCAAGTACCTGACCCGCCGGACCAACCGCGCCGACCTGCGCGAGGCCTTCCTGTCGCTCACGCCGGCCGGACGCGCGGTCTACGACGAGCTTGCCCCGCGCGCGCTCGAATTCACGCAAAGGCTCTCGGAAGTGGTGGCGCCAGCCGACCGCGCCGCGTTCGACCGTGCGATGGCGGCGCTGACCGAGCGCTCGGCCAAGCTGGTCGAGGAGATGGGGTCTCAGTCAGCTCCCGACGAGGGCATGGAATCTTGAGGAAACATGGAATCCTGAGGAAACAACGTGCAGCTCTACACCTTTTTCAACTCGTCCGCCGCCTATCGGACCCGTATCGCTTGCAACCTCAAGGGCCTGTCCTACGAGCCGATCGCGATCCATCTGCGGAAAGAAGGTGGCCTCAACCGCAAGCCCGAGTACCGCGCCATCAATCCGCTGATGCGGGTGCCAACGCTGCGGCTCGATTCAGGTGAGCTGCTCACCCAGTCGCTCGCCATCATCGAATATCTGGACGAGACCCATCCGCAGCCACCGCTGCTGCCGCGTGATGCGCTCAAGCGCGCGCAGGTGCGTGCGATGGCTCAGCTCATCGCCTGCGACATCCATCCCCTCAACAATGTGGCCCCCCTCCGCTATCTCAAGAATGAGCTCGGTCAGGACCAGGACAAGATCGACGCCTGGTATCATCACTGGATTCTGGAGGGCTTCACCGCGCTCGAAACCATGGTGGCCGCAACACCATACGGCGCCGGCGCTGACGTGACGCTTGCCGACATCTGCGTTGTGCCGCAGGTCGCCAACGCGCGCCGGCTCAAAGTGCCGCTCGACCGGTTCCCCAAGATCGTCGCGATCGACGCCGCGTGCGGCAAGCTGGATGCGTTCATCAAGGCACGCCCGGACAAGCAGCCCGACGCGGAGTAAGCGAAATCTGGAAGTAATAGGATATTTCTCCCAGGCCCGGGACCGCCTGCGAGAACTGGCTATTCCAGCGATCGGCCTCCTCCCCAACACCATCCGCACTGGCCGCTGGCCATCAGGGCCGCTAAGGAGAGCCCGGTCGCGCCTGTTGTTGTGTTCTCCGCTCACCCTAAGGTCTGGACCCTCACTTGGCTCCCATCCGGCAACTTGCTCGCGTCGTGTTGTGGATGGTCGGCGCGCTGCTGTCGTTCTGCCTGATGGCGGTCGCTATCCGAAAGCTGTCGGGACCGCTCACCGTGATGGAGATCCTGACGCTGCGGGCGATGCTTGGCCTCGTGATCATCGGCGTGGTCGCGCTCTTCCGGCCGGCCGAGCGGCACAGCATCACCATGCGGCGGCTGCCGCTGCACATCCTGCGCAACAGCGTGCATTTCGGCTCGCAATATCTGTGGGCGCTTGGCCTGGTGCTGCTGCCGCTCGCGACCGTGTTCGCACTCGAGTTCACCATGCCGGCCTGGACGATCCTGCTGGCGCCGTTCTTTCTCGGCGAGCGCATGACCAGAAGCCGCATCGGCGCGGTGATTCTTGGCCTCATCGGCGTGCTGGTGATCCTGCAGCCTGGTGTCGAGAGCTTCAGGCCTGCCGCCCTGATCGTGCTGATCGCCGCGCTCGGCTATGGCGCGCAGAACATCGCCACCAAGAAGCTCACCGCAACCGAAAGCACCTTTGCGATCGTGTTCTGGATGAACGTGATCCAGCTCGCGCTCGCACTGGTGTTCGCGGGCGTGCTCTTCCTGCAAAAACTCACGCTTGACCTTGTTCCCGCCATTGCCGGGCTCGGGGCCGCCGGCCTGTTTGCGCATTTCTGTCTCAGCAACGCCTTTCGCGCCGGCGACGCCAGCGTGGTGGTGCCGCTGGACTTCCTGCGCATCCCGCTGATCGCAGTGATCGGCTGGTGGCTTTATGATGAGCCGCTCGACGTGTTTGTGTTCGCCGGGGCCGGAATCATCATCAGTGGGATCCTGTGGAACCTGCGCAGCGAGGTGCGCCGGCCCTTGCCGCCACTGGTGCCAGCAGAGAATGTCAAGACTGGATAAGGCGCACGCTCATCGCTAATGTCGCACTCCACATGCGTCCACACTTTGGTCACCATCCAGCGCTTGATTCTGTAGTTCTGATAATGGCTTCGGGTGTCAGGCAGCAATCGTGAATACCACCACAGTCATCCCTGCATCGTGGCGCGCTATCGGCGCCAGCCTGCTGGCGCTCGCGCTCACAGGCGGCCTGGTCGGCAGTCTTGTGGACGGACCGGCGGCCGCGCAGGCGCCCTACCCTGGCGGCGGTCCCTATAGTCCCGGCGGTGCTCCCTACAGTCCTGGCGCGCCCGGCGGCCGCAACCCGATCTGCCCGCGCCTGGAGGCGCAGCTCGTGGCGATCGATCGCGGCAATGGCGATCCAGCCCGCGCTGCCGACATCAGGCGGCTTGAGGACCAGGTCAACCGCCAGCAAGTCGACCTTGACCGCGTCAGCGCGCAGGCGCGGCGACAAGGCTGCGAGGGGCGCGGCCTCTTCGCACTCTTCGGCGGTCAGCCGCAGCAGTGCGTAGCCATCAACACGCAGATACAGCAGCTGCGCACCAATCTCGACCGCAGCATCGCCGACCTGCAGCACCTGCAGGGCAATACGGCCGACCGCGAGGGCCAGCGCCGCGGTGTGCTGGTTGCGCTCGGACAGAACGACTGCGGTCCGCAGTATCGCCAATACGCCAGTCGTGGCGGCTTCTTTGAGAATCTGTTCGGGCCCGGGCCCGGCAGCATCCTCGGCGGTCCACCCGACACCGGCGCTGGCGACACCTACCGAACGCTGTGCGTTCGGACATGTGACGGCTACTATTTCCCGATCTCGTATTCGACCCAGCCGGCGCGCTTTCCCGAGGACGAGAAGACCTGCCAGGCGATGTGTCCGGCCGCGGAGGTCACGCTCTACACTCACCGCAATCCGGGCGAGGACGTGAACCAGGCGATCTCGACCGCGGGCCGCAACTACTCCGAGCTGCCGACCGCGTTTGCCTATCGCAAGACGTTCAATGCGAGCTGCAGCTGCAAGGCGCCCGGCCAGACCTGGGCCGATGCGCTCAAGCAACTGGATGATCAGACCATCGAGCGCGGCGATATCGTGGTGAACGAGGAGCGCGCCCGCGCACTCTCGCAGCCACAGACCGATGCACAAGGGCGCCCGATCCGCCCGCCCGCGAAGGCAAGCTCTGCCCCCGCGGCGAAGGGCAAAGCGGCGCCCGCGGTCGCAAGCCCCACGACGCCTCCTCCGACCGACGTGGCGGCACCGGAGAGCGGCGCACAGCCCGATAGTGATGCTGCCAAGCGCCCGGTGCGCTCAGTCGGGCCGACGTTCCTGCCGACACGCTGAACGCGTCTTTCTCTCTTCTTTCTTGTGATTGTAAGCACGGCCTCAAACTGCGGCACGGCGGTACTCCCTCTCCCGAAGGGAGAGGGTTGGGGTGAGGGGGTTCGGACTGATCGATAGCTTGTAACCCCTCACCCCACCCCTCTCCCTTCGGGAGAGGGAGCCGGCCTCAATCGTGGCTCCGCTGTGCCACGAATGCAGCCTCAAGATTTTTTCGATTGCGTCTTCACGTGCTGGCGCAGCTCAAAGAAGCCCTGCCACGGATCGCTCGCGAGGAACCGCAGTCGCTGGCGCAGATTGTCGACACGGAAGTGATCGGAGCGCATGCCTTGCGAGAGCTCCTCCCAGGTCAGCGGCGTCGAGACTGACGCCTCCTTGCGGGCGCGCGTCGAATAGGCCGCCACCGCGGTCGCGCCGCGGCCGTTGCGGAAATAGTCGATCAGAATGCGGCCGCGCCGCGCGCGCTTCGACATGGTCGCGACATAGCGGCTGGGATCGTCCTTGCTCATCGCTTCTGCCAGCGATCCGGTGAACGCCTTGGCGGCATCCCAATCGAGGCTCGGCACGATCGGAACCACGACATGCAGGCCTTTGCCACCTGATGTCTTCACAAAGCTCTCAAGCCCGATCTGCCGCAGACGCTCGCGCACCTCGCGCGCGCCAAGAACGACGGCATCCCAGGCGACGTCCTCACCCGGATCGAGATCGAAGATCAGCCGGTCGGGCTGCTCCAGCTGTTCGATGGTCGATCCCCAGGGATGAATCTCGACCACGCCCGACTGCACGAGACTGATCAACCCTGAGAGATCATCGATCGCCAGCATCGGCTCGCCATCGCCGGTGTCGACGCGCCTGATCCCCTCACCGAGACCATGCCAGGGGTGCTTGGCAAAGAAACCCTTCTCGCCGACGCCGGATGGTGAGCGAAGCAGACTGAGCGGACGGCTGGTCACATGCGGCAGAATCCAGTCGGCGATCTCAGAATAGAATTCCGCGAGACCCAGTTTGGTGATCCCGGCCTCGTCCCACAGGATGCGCTCGGGATGGGTGAGCCGTACGCCGGCGAGATCAGCCTCCTCCGCCGCTGTTGCGGGGGCAGGCGTCATCTCCAAGGTGACGTCGGCGGCGGGCTCGTCCTCGCGCAAGCCTTTGAACGAGGAGTTGAGAATGAGCCGGTCTCGGCTCCAGGCACGAAACTCGACCTCGCAGACGAGCTGTGGCTTGGCCCAGCGCACGCCCTTCTCCGAGCCCGCGGGCATCGCATTGACCAATGCCGGCTTGGGCGCGCCGATCTTTTCCAATGCGTCGCGCAGCGCGCGCGACTCGGACCCCGAATAGCCAGTGCCGACGCGCCCGGCGTAGTGCAGCTTTCCGTCCTTGTAGTAACCGAGCAGCAGCGCGCCGACGGTTCCCGGCGCCGCGGTCGAGGGGATGTAGCCGATGATGACGAACTCCTGCCGCAGCATGCATTTCGATTTCAGCCAGTGGTCGCCGCGGCCTCCCCGATAAGGCAGATCGCCGCGCTTCGACACAATGCCTTCGAGTCCGAGGCGGCAGGTGTGCTCCAGAATGGTTGGTCCGTCATGCTCGGCGAGATGCTCGCTGAAGCGAATGCTCGCCGGCGCGCCGGCGAGTACCTGCTCGAGCAGCGCCTTGCGGTCGAGCAGCGTCGCTTCGCGCAGATCGAAGCCCTCGCAATAGAGAAGATCGAAGGCGTAGTAGCGCATGCGATCCTGCCGGCCCTCGCTCAGGGCGGCCTGCAGATTGCCCAGGCTTGATTTGCCGCCCTCGTCCTCGACGACGATCTCGCCGTCGATCAGGGCGGAGCTCAGGCGCAGTGCAAGCAGCGCATCCGCGATGCTCTTGAAACGCTCGGTCCAATCGAGGCCAGTGCGAGTGAGAAGCTTGATCTTGCCGGCGTCGATGCGGGCCTGGATGCGATAGCCGTCGTGCTTGATCTCATGCACCCATTTCGGGCCGCTCGGCGGCCGCGCGCACACCGATGCGAGGCTCGGCTCCAGAAACACCGGCAGCAGGCGCTTCTTGGCGCCGCGAACCTTGCCGACGTCGGGGATCGCGACCTTGCGGTCCTTGACCACGCCGGCGCGCGCAGCGTGGTCGGCGCGGACTTCTCCTTGCGCCGCCAGCTCCTCGGTGGTGCGGCCGCTCAGCTGCGAGGTGGTCTCCTCGTCCGTAATGTCGCGCTCGCCCTCGCGCCGCGCGAATGCGTCGTCGACCTTGATCAGAAGCCACTCGTTCTTCTTGTTGGCGGGCGGGCGCGGCTTCATGCGCACGAGGTGAAAGCGCCCTTTCAGCCGCGTGCCGTCGAGCGCAAACGCCAGATGTCCCTTGTTGAGCCCGAAATGCGGATCGCCTTCCGGAGCCCAGCTGCCGCGATCCCACACGATCATGGCGCCGCCGCCATACTCGCCCTTCGGGATGTTGCCCTCGAACTCGAGGTACTGCATCGGGTGGTCTTCGGTCTGCACCGCCAGCCGCTTTTTGTCGGCGATGAGGCTCGGCCCGTTCGGCACCGCCCAGCTCTTGAGCACGCCGTCGAGCTCGAGCCGCAGGTCATAGTGCAGGCGCCGCGCAGCGTGCATCTGCACCACGAATTGGCCGCCGAGATCTTGTGCTGGCGCCGGTGCGGGCTCGCTGGTCTTGCTGAAGTCGCGCTTGCGCTCGTAGTCACGCAGCGCCTGCTTCGTTGCCTTGCGGGCCGGAGCCTTTTTCGACCGTGCCGTCATGACGATTGCTTGATCTGCATTTCGCAGAGCTTCAAGGCGCGCTTGGCGCGCGCCGCCCACTCCGACGATGAATCGACCATGAGATAGCGCCGCCAGTAGTCGGCCGCCTCGCGATGGTCCTCGAGCCGCTGCATCAGCACCGCCATGTTGAACAGGCAATCCGCGTGCGCCGGATTGACGTCGAGCGCCTTGCGCAGGAGGCCGATCGCCTCCTTGGTGCGGCCCTGATCGTCGAGCAGATCGGCGAGATTGTAGAGCGCCTCGATGAAACGCGGATCGGTCTTGATGGCGGCGCGATAGATCTTCTCGGCGTCGACCTTGCGGCCCGCCGCGCGCAACAGGTTGCCGAGATTGAAGGCGGCGGCGGGATCATCCGGATCGAGCTTGATGACACGGCGATAGAGCTTTTCCGCCTGCGCGATCTCGTGCGCTTCCTCGGCCGCCTGCGCCTCCTCGAACAGCACATCGGGGCTGTCTGCGACCTCCACGATCGGCAGCACGAACTGGCCGGTACGGTCGGTGCGACCCTTGAGCTGCTCGACCAGCACGGCATCACCCGCGGCCGGGTAAAGCTTGAGCCGCGAGAGGCCGGCGTCCGGCAGCCATTGCTCGATCGCGTGCAGGCTCTTGGTGATGACCGAAAGCGTAACGCCGGCCGCGAGCAGCTCGGCCACCTGGCGCGCGGCCGCGAGATCACGGAAGCGATAGCGTCCGTCGCGCGGATCGAGCATGCCGAAGGCGGCGAGCTCGCCGATTACATTGACCGGCAGGCTACTCACCGACGCGATCTGCTCGGCGCTATAGCTGCGCTGCTCCTCGTCGGCCGCGCCGCGTCCGATCCATTCCAGAAATCGCCGCTCGCTGACGATCGTCACGCCATAAGTCTGCGCGCGCGCGAGACTGTTGGATGGCCGCCCGTCGGTGAGCAGCGGCCAGCCCAGTTGACCCACTACCAGGTGATCAGTGCCCTTGGTGACGCCGCGCCGCGGCGTGCCGCCATGCTGTCGCACGAGCGCGAACGCCTCCGCTCGCTTCATCGAGCCGAGCCGTCCCGTAAAGGCGATGTTGCCTTGGATGGGGGAGCGCTGCTGCGCCTGCGACATTCCTCACCGCGTCGCCTTCTTCTTGCCAGTCCGGCGTGCGGGCGTGGACGCCGCGGCCGGTTTCTTGGCCTCGCCCTTGAGGCTCGCACGCAGCGCATCCATCAGGTTGATGACGCGCGGCGATTCCGGCTCGGCATCGCGAATGGGCTCGACCACGCGGCCGGCCTGCTTCTTGCGCAGAAGCTCGACGATCGCCTTCTCGTAGTGATCCTCGAATGCCTTCGGGTCGAAATGGTCGGCCTTGGTCTCGATGATGTGCATGGCAAGCTCTTTCATCTCCGCCGGCAGCTTGATCTCGGGGATGTCCTCGAAATAATCCTTCTGGTCGCGCACCTCGTAGTCATAGCGCAGCGTGGTGGCGAGCAGGCCCTTGTCGAACGCTTCCAGCATCACGACGTGCTCGCGTCTGGTGAGCACGATACGGCCGAGCGCAGCCATTTTCTTTTCGCGGATCGCGTCGCGGATCACCGCGAACGCCTCCTGCCCGACCTTGTCGGTCGGCGCGAGGTAATAGGGCGTCGCGAGAAAACGGTCGTCGACCTCCTGGCGCGGCACGAAGCGCTCGATGTCGATCGTATGCGTGCTCTCGATCTGGATCTTGGCGAGCTCGTCGTCCTCGACCTGGATGTATTGACCCTTGGCAAATTCGTAGCCGCGCCCGATGTCGTCCTTCTCAACCGGATCGCCGGTGACGGAATCGACGTTCTGCTGCTTGAGCCGATGCCCGGTCTTCTTGTTGATGCGGTTGAACGAGACACGCTCCGAGCTCGATGAGGCCGGATAAAGCGCGATCGGGCACGAGACCAGCGACAGCTTCAGGTAGCCCTTCCAATAGGCTCGCGGCGCCATGAACCAACTCCTTACGCAACAACTCGGACACGCATGGGATACTCGTGCGAACCCGGCTCCGCCCAGCCGGGTTCCGCTCCCGTGACCTCATTGTAGCAAATGGCTCCCCGCCAGTGGACATTAGGCCAGACACAAGTTGACGATTTGCTTAGCGGCGGTTCGCGTTACGTTCCGAGGTGCCCGGGGCGGGCCTGGAGCGGGCCAGGTGGGCGAGTTGATCGGGGGTGAAGGCCGGCGAATCGGCCCCACCAAAATCACGTTGGCACTTCCGGCACCCTTGTCCCCACTATCCACAAGCCGACCCCCTATTCTGCTGCCGGCGGGATCTTCCTTTCGTGAAATCCGCGTTCGATCATTGCGTATGTTTCGCGAACCAGAATGTGGGTCGCGACCTCGTTCTCGGTGCGGCCGAGTTTGCCAAGACTCGCGAGGAGAACGAGATAATTGAAAGTTTCTTCTGGCAAGGTCAGACTGAGTGACCGGGCCTCCGAGCGGTTTTCGGGTCGCGCCATTTCCCCAACGCCTCACAAGTTATAATGCCGTTATAATGGCATTTTAATCCTTGATTAGCGAGTCGAATTGGGCGAGCCTTGGATTCGGCTGCACCACCCAGAAAGCGGCGGCGGAATGGGTGGGCGCGGCCGGCTACGGAGGCCCAAAGCCGAAGAACTCGATCTGGCATGCCTGATGGCGCTTGGGCTCGCGGCGAGCCTTGGCGCCAAACGGAGAGCCCTTGCCGTTCGATGTCTTCGATCGAAGGACCTCGGCCGTAGCCTCACGTTAGAAAGCGAGGCCACACACATGCACTTAAGTCCTTCACCCTGGAGCAACGATCGGATCGATCAGCTCAAGCGCTGCTTCGATGCCGGGCTCACCTGCAGTCAGATCGCGCGCGAGATTGGGGTCACTCGCAATGCCGTGATCGGCAAGATGAATCGCATGGGGCTATCGCGCCCGCGCGACGTGCTCGCGGCGCAGATGCGGCGCGCCGCCAAGCTCGCGCGCCCGAAGCCACAGCATAACTGGAAGCGGCTGACCGTCATCGCGCAACGCAGGATGCTGCGCGACGCCTATCCGGCAACGGAGCCTGAGGAGATTCCGATCCACAACGGGCGCGGCTGCACGTTGCTTGAGCTCGCCCACGGGCAATGCCGCTGGCCGATCAACGAGCCCGGCGCTGACAACTTCTGCTTCTGCGGCAACGAGGCGTTCCAGAGCCTGCCCTATTGCGTCGGGCACGCCCGTCTCGCCTACCGCAGCACCCGCAGCGCATAAGCGCTGCGGGACACCGGCGACCGCCTCTTGCTCTCGTCATCTCGGCGCGAGCGGGGACCCAGATTCAAAACTGTTCGTGCGATGCTCGGCACCAACAGGCCCTTCTAGCCCTGGGTTCCCCGCTTCCGCAGAGATGACAATCACAACCCAATGACAGCGCGAAAGCGCCGCAGGTCACACGTCGCGGCGCTTCTTCCACCACAGCGCGAGATCGCCTATCGTCGCGCGCGTCGGCGACATCAGAAGCGAGCCGCCGAGAATGACTTTTAAGGCAGAGGGAGTGAAGCTATGTCACGAGTATCAGTATTGAGATATGGCGTGCTGGCCGGAGCGGTCGCGCTCGCAGCCGTCGGCGCGAAGGCGCAAGGCCTGATCAACAATCCGAAGATTTCGGCCGCGCTCGCGAACCAGCTGGTCGGCGATTCCGTCGCGGCCTGCGCCACGAAGGGCTACAAGGTGGTGGCAGTCGTGGTCGATCTCGACGGCGTGCGCCAGGCGATGCTGCGCGGCGATGGCGCGCCGGTGCATTCGATCGACAACGCCTACTACAAAGCCTATTCGGCCGCATCCATCACGCTCGGACGCAGTGAGGGCTCGACCAAGGAGGTCGCCGCCCGCATGGCGAAGGCCGCGCCCTCGACGGTGCCGCAGACGCCGCTGCCGAACGTCACCTACGCGGTCGGCGGCGTGACCATCAAGGCGAATGGCGCCGCGATCGGTGCCATCGGCGTGAGCGGCGCACCGGGCGGCAATTTCGACGAGGAATGCGCGATGTCCGCGCTCGCTAAGGTCCAGGATAAGTTGAAGTAAGTCTTGCTACGAGCCCGTAGGGTGGGCAAGGCGCGGGCACGGTTTCTCAACATGGCAAAGCTTGGCGTGCGCTTTGCCCACCATCGGTGTCGATGCAAGTCGCACTATCGCCGGTGGGCAAGGCGCGCGAGAGCTGTTCATTCGTGTGCAGGCCGTGCCACGCGCCTTGCCCACCCTACGCGCCTGCGCTTGTGAAAGGTGCACGACGGAACATATCTACGCGCTCAGAAATCGACCGCCTCGTCGCTCGGCATCGCCTCCCCTCCACGCAACAGCGCGCGGTCGGGCTCCGGCAACGAGGTGCCGGGATCGCGGAAGCGATTGACGATCGGATAGCGACGGTCGCGGCCGAAGTTCTTGAGCGTGACCTTGACGCCAGGCGCCGCCTGCCGGCGCTTGTATTCCGCAAGATCAAGCATACGCGCGACCTTGAGCACCACCGCCAGGTCGAAGCCGTCCTCGGCGATCTTGGCGATCGGCTCCTCACGCTCGATCAACCGCTCCAGGATCGCGTCGAGCACGTCATAGGGCGGCAGCGTGTCCTGGTCGGTCTGGTTCTCACGCAATTCGGCCGTCGGCGCGCGCGTGATGATGCGATCCGCGATCACAGCGCCGTCAGGCCCGAGCGCGCCGCGCGGCTTCCAATGATTGCGCAGCCGCGCCAGCCGATAGACCTCGGTCTTGTAGAGATCCTTGATCGGGTTGTAGCCGCCGTTCATGTCGCCGTAGAGCGTGGCGTAGCCGACCGACATCTCCGACTTGTTGCCGGTCGTAACCACCATCACGTTGAACTTGTTGGAGATCGCCATCAGGATCGTGCCGCGGGCGCGCGCCTGAAGATTTTCTTCGGTGACGTCGCGCGCCTTGCCGGCAAAGAGCGGCGCGAGCGTCGCCTCGAGGCCCTGCACCGCCTTCTCGATCGGCACGATGTTATACTGCACGCCGAGCGCTTGGGCGACGCGGGCGGCGTCATCGAGCGAAGCCTGCGCGGTGAAGCGATAGGGCAGCATCACGCAATGCACGCGTTCAGGCCCGAGCGCATCGACTGCAAGCGCCGCCACCAGCGCCGAGTCGATGCCGCCGGAGAGGCCGATCACCACGCCGGCAAAGCCGCTCTTGCCGACATAGTCGCGCAGCCCTTGCATACAGGCGGTGTAGTCCTCCTGGTCGGGATCGTCGGCGGCCACCACCAGCGGGCCAGTGCAGCGCCAGCCATTGCCGCTGCGCTCGAAGCGCACCGTCGTGACCAGCTCGCGGAAGGCGGCAAGCTGAAAGCCGAGCGTGCAGTCGGCATTGAGGCCGAAGGAGGCGCCGTCGAACACAAGCTCATCCTGGCCGCCGACCTGGTTGATGTAGACGAGCGGCAGGCCGCTCTCCGTGACCCGCGCCACCGCGATATTGAGGCGCACGTCGTCCTTGTTGCGCCAGTATGGCGAGCCATTCGGCACGATCATCAGCTCGGCGCCGGTCTCGGCCAGGCACTCGACCACCTCAGTGCCCCAGATATCCTCGCAGACCGGAATGCCGAGACGCACGCCACGGAAGCTGATCGGACCTGGCAGCGGCCCGGGCACGAACACGCGCTTCTCGTCGAACACGCCGTAGTTCGGCAGATCGACCTTGAGGCGCACGGCCGCGATCGCGCCCTGATCGAGCAGGCAATAAGCGTTGTAGAGCTTGCCGTCGTCGCCGAGCCAGGGCGTGCCGATGAGCATCGCCGGGCCGCCGTCGGCGGTCGCGCGCGCAAGCTCCTCGATCCTCGCCCGGCAGGCCGCCTGGAACGCCGGCTTGAGCACGAGATCCTCGGGCGGATAGCCGGCAATGAAGAGCTCCGGAAATGCCACCAGGTCGGCGCCATCGCGCTGCGCATCGGCGCGCGCGGCGCGCGCCTTCTCGGTGTTGCCGGCGAGATCGCCGACAGTCGGGTTGAGCTGCGCCACCGCAATCGCGAGACGGTCGGCCGGTCGGGAATTCATGGTGCACCGTGCATGTCAGATGAGACCGAGGCGCTCGGCGAGCGCGAGAAGCCAGGCGACGCCCGCGACGATCAGGGCGAGCCCGACGGCGGCCGAGCCGATGTCTTTGACCCGGCCGATCTGGGGATCGATCTCGCGGTTGACCCGGTCGGCGAGCTTTTCGATCGAGGTGTTGAGGAGTTCCACCACCATGACGAACACCAGGACGCCGATGAGCAGGAAGCGCTTCCAGGTGTCGGTGGCCACCAGAAAGGCCAGCGGCACCGCGATCGCGAGCACCGCCAGCTCCTGGCGAAAGGCCGCCTCGCTTTGCATGGCGTAGCGCAGGCCGTGCCAAGTGTTGATGGTCGCGCGCAGCAATCGGTCCATGGTGGCGGGAACGCTCTGTCAGGCCGTCGAATCCACCCGACTTGTGTCACCCTCAGCCGGGCTGGGGCAAGCCCTGGTCTTTAGGCCGTCCCCGCTTGTAGCACGAAGGACGCGGGCACGGCTCCGCAGCGCGTCCTAGGGCTCCCGGTCAATTTTGATGCACACGCGGTCTCTCCCGGCCTCATGGTGAGGAGCCGCGCTCTTCGGCTTGTCCAGACAAACCAGCCGCGCGTGCGGCGTCTCGAACCATGGGCCGCCCCATCCTTCGAGACGGGCGCCCACGCCATCTTTTAGTGTTCCGAAAGCGCATGTGCTGGCGCCCTCCTCAGGATGAGGCGGATCAACCGTCAGCCTCTACCATCTCGATTCATACTCCACGAGATTCACTTTAGTTGCCACCAAACAGCCCGTGCGGGCCGAGCTTGACGCTCGACTGCAGGAAAACGCCGTAGTTGTCGGTCTTCCAGTTCACGACCTGCGGCACCGTGGTGAAGCCCACCACATGGTTCTCGAAATGAGTGTGGCCGTTCGCCTGCATGTGCCAGTAGCGGCCGCCAAGCCCGACGCTGAAGAAATCATTCACGCGATAGGACAGAAAGCTGTCGATCTGATAGCCCCAGCCGCGACCGTCCTCCGGCACCGGACCGGTGAAATCGCCGGGCAAGGTGCCGATGCGCAGCCAATGGGCGTCGGCACCGTCGAGCCACACGTAGGGAAGCCAGGCCGCGTCGACGCTGAGTTTCCAGCGCCGGTCAAGCTCGACCGCCGCATCAATGCCGACGCGCAGCGAGTGCCAGTTGTTGTTCTGGCTGATGACCTTGATGCTGTCCGGGATCGTCGGCACGCAGACGTCCGGATTGGTCGCGATCTGGGTACAGCCATAGGCGCTGACCGACTGGCGCATGAAGTGATAGCCGGCGAAAGCACCGATGTAGAAGTCGCCGCCGCGCACGAGCTTGAAGCCGAGGTCGGCGCTGCCATAACTCATCGAGCTGTTCTTGATCGGGCTCAGCGTCGCCGAATAGGGAGCGACGACTGGCGGGAAGTCCTCGTCCTTGAGCTGCCCACCGAGCAGCGCGCCGCCGCCAGCGTAGCCCTTCAGAAACCAGCCGGAGCTGAGATCGAAGCGGGCGAAGCCTTCGGCGGTGAAGATCGAGAAGCCGTCATAGCCGAGCCGCGACACGGTCAGCGCGCCGGTGTCGTCGAATAGCGTCTTGCCGGTCTTGCCGCTGCCGTACCAGAAGCGCATGCCAAAGTCGCTGGTGTAGGTGGCAGGCGCAGCGGGCGCCTTGTAGCTCCAGTCGGCGGCAGCAGCCGGTGCGGCGGCCAGGAGACCGAGCGCGAGGCAGGTCACAAGCCGCGTCGAATGCACCAATGTCGCGTGAAACGAAGGTGCCGCGAATCCGTTGCGCGTCGTCATGGCGTCCCCCAACCCATCCGGGCGCCATCATTCCGCGCAGGCTTTGCTCAATCCTTACAAGTTGAACGATTACGGTAACGAAACACTTGTAGTGTTAACGGAGGTATAAATCGCGGCATATTTCCGTTTAATCGCCGTGCATTTTGCGCCCGCAGGAAATCGCGCGCCGCGCGGTCCTCGATCAGGACCTGCGGTGAGCCGTGCGAGACGAAGAGCGCGGGAAGCATGGGCCTAAAGCCCCGCCACCGCCTGCAGCGGCTGCGGCTTGCCCAGGCGCTCCTTCTTGATCAGATCGGCTAGCAGGAATGCAAGGTCGATCGCCTGCTCGGCGTTGAGCCGCGGATCGCAGACCGTGTGATAGCGGTCGTTGAGATCCTCGTCGGTGATCTGCCGCACGCCGCCGGTGCATTCCGTGACGTTCTGGCCGGTCATCTCGAGATGCACACCGCCGGCATAGATGCCTTCGGCCGCGCACACCTCGAAGAAGGTGCGCACTTCTTTCAGGATGAGATCGAACGGCCGCGTCTTGTAGCCCGAGGTCGACGTGATGGTGTTGCCGTGCATCGGGTCGCTCGACCACACGACGACGCGCCCTTCCCGCTTCACCGCACGCACCAGTGGCGGCAGCAGGTCGGCGGCCTTGTCGGCCCCGACGCGGCAGATCAGCGTGAGGCGCCCGGGCTCGTTGTCCGGATTGAGAATGTCGATCAGGCGCAAAAGCTCGTCAGGCTTCTGCGACGGCCCGGTCTTGAGCCCGAGCGGATTCTTGATGCCGCGGCAGTATTCGACATGCGCATGATCGAGCTGGCGGGTGCGGTCGCCGATCCAGACCATATGGCCCGAGGTCGCGTACCAGTTGCCCGGCCGGGTCGAGTCTTCGCGCGTCATAGCCTGCTCGAAGCCGAGCAGCAGCGCCTCATGGCTGGTGTAGAAATCGGTCGTGCGCAGCTCGGGATGGCTCTCGAGATCGAGCCCGCAGGCCTGCATGAAGCCGAGCGTCTCCGAGATGCGATCGGAGAGCTCCGCGTAGCGCCGCGACTGCGGGCTGTCTTTGACGAACCCGAGCATCCACTGCCGCACATTGCCGAGATTGGCGTAGCCGCCGGTCGCGAATGCGCGCAAAAGATTGAGCGTTGCGGCCGACTGGCGATAGGCCTCCAGCAGCCGGCGCGGATCGGGAATGCGCGACGCCGCGCTGAACTCGGTGCCGTTGATGATGTCGCCGCGATAGACCGGCAGTTCCACATTGCCCCGCTTCTCGACCGGCGAGGAGCGCGGCTTGGCGAATTGGCCGGCGATGCGGCCGACCTTCACCACCGGCGAGGCCCCCGCATAGGTCAGCACGATCGCCATCTGCAGGAATACGCGGAAGAAGTCGCGGATGTTGTTGGCGCCATGCTCGGCGAAGCTTTCGGCGCAGTCGCCGCCCTGCAGCAGGAACGCCTCGCCCTTGGCGACGCGCCCGAGCGCCTTCATCAGGTTGCGCGCCTCACCTGCAAAAACCAGCGGCGGAAAGGTCGCCAATTGCTTCTCGACGTCGGCGAGCGCCTGCTTGTCGGGATAATCCGGCATCTGCAGTGCCGGCTTCTGCCGCCAGCTCTCAGGCGCCCAACGTTCGGCCATGACGCGGCCCTCCACTCAACCGTCCTGCAGGCCTCGTGAATCCGGCCCGAGCGGCGGAAAGATGATCCAATTTCAGGGGCTTATACATGATGCCGGGCACCCAAGGCCAGAATTTTAAGGTGCCCCGCCGGGCTCCCTGCCGACATACACGACGTGCTATATAGGGCGCCCATGACACGAGACGAAATTATTACTCGCATTCGCAAGCACGCCGACGCCATCCGGGCCGAGGGCGCGACCTCGCTTTACCTGTACGGATCGGCGGCACGAGAGGATATGGGGCCGACCAGCGATATCGATGTGTTCGTCGACTACAACCCGGACAGCCGATTTTCGCTCCTCAACATGTCAGGCATCCGGTTGATCGTCATGGACGAATTCGATCGTGACGTCGACATCACGACACGAGACTCACTACACCCATTGTTGCGGGACAAGATTCTTGCGGATGCGGTTCGCGTTCTATGATCGCGCCGCGCAACGTCCGGATTGTGATCGAGGAAATGCTCGATCACCTTGAATACGTCCTGGCGAAAGCACAGAACCTTTCGCCGACCGAGTTCCGAGCTGATCGCGACATCCGACAAAGCGTCGAGCGCTCGGCTCGAAATCATTTCCGAAGCCAGCCGCCTCTTGCCGGCCGCGCTAAAGGAGACCAAGCCGGAGATTTCCTGGCGCAAAGTCGCGGACTTTGGCAATGTCTTGCGCCATGCATACTTTGGCGTGAACTCAGACATTGTGTTGCGGATCGCAAAGGACGACCTCGTGCCGCTGCGCGACGCACTCTTGTCAATGCGCCACAATCTGGACTGCTGATATCACTCCGCCGCCTGGCGCACGTGGCTCACCGCCTTCTCGCGCATGGTGACGAGCTCCTCGGCGGCGGTCGGATGCACCGCCATCACGGCGTCGAAATCGGCCTTGGTCGCCTTCATCTTCACCGCGATGCCGATGAGCTGGATCATCTCGCCGGCGTCGGGGCCGACGATATGACAGCCGACCACGCGGTCGGTCGAGCCGTCGACGACGAGCTTCATGAAGCTGCGGGTGTCGCGCCCGGCCAGCGTCGCCTTCATGGGGCGGAACGAGCTCTTGTAGATGTCCACCTTGGCCAGCTCGCGACAGGCCTGCGCCTCGGTGAGGCCGATCACGCCGCATTCTGGCTCGGAGAACACCGCGGTCGGCACATTGGTGTGATCGACCGGCGTGGGCTTGTTGCCGAACACGGTGTCAGCGAAGGCGTGGCCTTCGCGGATCGCAACCGGCGTAAGCGCGATGCGATCGGTGACGTCACCGATGGCGTAGATGTTTGGCACCGAGGTCTGCGAATAGGCATCGACCTCGATGCCGCCGGTCATGCCAAGCTTGACGCCGGCCGCTTCGAGCCCGAGCCTCTGGACGTTCGGCCGCCGGCCGGTCGCGAACATGACCTGATCGACAACGACCTCGTCGTGGCCGGGGCCGGACAACTCCACACAGAGGCCGTGATCGACCTTCTCGATGCCTTCGACGAGGTGCTTGGTGATGATCCTGATGCCGCACCGCTCCATCTCGGAGCGCAGATGTGCGCGCAGGTCGTCGTCGAAGCCACGCAGGATGTTGTCGCCGCGATACACTAGCGTCACCTGCGAGCCAAGACCATTGAAGATGCCGGCGAACTCGACCGCGATGTAGCCGCCGCCTTGAATGAGGATGCGGTTCGGCAGCTCCTTGAGATGGAACGCCTCGTTCGAGGAAATCACATGCGCGTGGCCCTCGATCTCCTTTCCGAGCGAAGGCGCAGCGCCGGTCGCGATCAGGATATGTTTTGCCCGCACCGTCGTGCCGTCGCTCACAAGCCGCACCGTGTGAGCGTCGACAATCTCGGCACGGCTTTTCACGATCGCGACCTTGGCCCGCTCCAGATTGGTCGTGTAGGCCGCTTCGAGCCGCGCGATCTCGCGATCCTTGTTGGCGATCAATGTGGGCCAGTCGAAACTCGGTTCGCCGACGCTCCAGCCATAACCCACCGCATCCTCGAACTCGTCCGCGAAGCGCGACGCATAGACCAGGAGCTTCTTCGGCACGCAGCCGCGAATGACGCAGGTGCCGCCGACGCGATACTCCTCCGCGATCATCACGCTCGCGCCATAGCCCGCGGCAATGCGGGCAGCGCGCACGCCGCCCGAGCCAGCACCGATCACGAACAAGTCGACGTCAGGCATTCCGTCGTAAATCTACTTTTGTTTGAGCATGATCTTCTCCGAAAATCGGCTTCCACCCCGGACCAAGTTCCGGGGCAGGCATTTTCGGGATCATGCGCTAGATTTCTTTTCCTCGCCGCCGCATCTCGTTGCGGAACTTGGAGATGACTTCGTCGGCGAGCTTGTTCGCCCACTCGTCCACGTTGCTGGCGCTCTGATCCAGGATCACCGGTTCCTGCGTGATGACCTTGCGGCCGACCGGCGACTTATAGAAAGCCAGCACGTCCTTGAGCTCCTGCTCGGTGAACCGCGAGGCGTAAAGGCGCGCGCCGTCGTTGAGCAGGTCGGCGGTTCGCGGAGTGAGCTCGGTCTGCAGCTTGGCGGCCACTTCGTTGAGATCCTTGCCCAGGAGCGGATTGGCCTGCAGGAAGAGCGTGCGCGCCCGGTCGACGACCGAGGGAACGACCGGATCGTAAAGGGTGTTTCCGCCCTTCACGATGATGATCTCCTTGGCGAGCGCGAGCGCATTGGCGGTTGGCTGTTGCGCCTGCGTAGGCGATACCGCTGCAAGGACGAGAGCCAGAAGCCCGGCGCACGCTGACCGGCCGACAACATTGGCAACCATGGCAACACCCCTCCTTGATAGTTGATTGTCTCGGTACTCTATCTTACGGCCGCTCGACCACGCGAACACCCGAGGGACCCGCGATCACGGCGGTCTGAGCAAGGCCCACAAATAGCCCGTGTTCGACCACCCCGGCAATGGCGGCGAGCCGGTCCCCCAAGCCCTTGGGGTCGACAATCCGCCCGAGCGACGCATCGAGAATCCAGTGCCCGCTATCCGTGACAAAAGCGTGGCCATCCTGGTCACGTCGCAGCCGCACCGGCCCAGCCGCACCGACCGCGTTGGCGGCCTGCTCGACCGCGTGCCGGGTTGCCTTGAGCCCAAACGTGACCACCTCGATCGGCAGCGGAAACTTGCCCAGCAACGGCACGCACTTGGATTCGTCAGCAATAACAACCATGCGCGCCGACGCCGAGGCCACGATCTTCTCGCGCAACAGGGCGCCACCGCCGCCCTTGATCAGCGTGAGATCGGGCGCGATCTCGTCGGCGCCATCGACCGTCAGATCAAGCGCCGGGGTTTCGTCGAGCGTCGTCAGCGGCACGCCGAAGCGCTCGGCGTCCCGCCGCGTCGCCTCCGAGGTCGGCACGCCCACAACCCTCAGCCCGCCGCGCACCCGCTCGCCGAGAAGCTCGACAAAACGCCGGGCGGTCGAGCCGGTCCCGAGGCCAAGTCGCATCCCTGAGCGAACGAATTCCACCGCACGGGCGGCGGCGGCGCGCTTTTGTGCCTCGATGTCCATGGGCGGGCGGGCTCAACCGTGGGGAGCGCATATGTAGCCTCCCCGCACCGCGTCGGCTAGTGCCGCCGATTTGGGTCAGAACCGCCGGGCGATCGACACCACCCTCACACAGCGTCCTACCGCTCCGGCACCTGCGATTGCGCCGGCAGCCGCGCCGTGGCCTCATCAACCTCCTCGGGGCGCAGCAGCGCCTTGTCGACAATCACCCGCTCGAGTGCGGTGAGCCAGCACTCGTAATAGTTCCAGGAAGAATCATCCAAGTCGTGGGTGCGCTCCCACTCGCCGATAACAGCGATCAATTGCTGGCGAAAATCCTCCCAGTCGAAATATCCGGATTTCGACAGCGCGAGCGCAACCCCAAACGCGGTCCGCTGCCACTCCTCGCCAAAACAAAGCTTCCCAGCCAGGCGTGGTGGCGAATCCTCGTGGCCAAGCATGCTGGTCAAAGCGAATTGCTCAAAGTTGGTCTGCATGATCGATCCGCAGCACCCAGGGACTTAGACTTTGATCCGATTAAGTTGAATCGGATCAAAGTCTAACCGTTTTGTTTGAGCATGATCTTCTCCGAAAACCGGATTCCACTTTTCGGGATCATGCTCTAAACCTTGGCGACGCCCATCATGCCCTCCGGCGTCACCAGCTTGGCAAGCTCGCCTTCGCCCATGCCATCCGTGCCGGCCGGCCGCTCGGGCACCACGAACCAGCGGATCTGCGCGCTACTGTCCCAGGTCTTGATCTCGACCGACGACGGAATATCGAGCCCGAATTCCTTGAGCACGACGCGCGGCTCGCGCGCGGCACGCGAGCGGAACGTCGGGTCCTTGTACCAATACGGCGGCAGGCCAAGAACCGGCCACGGATAGCACGAGCACAATGTGCAAATGACGAGATTGTGCAAGGTCGGCGAATTGACGGCCGCGCGCATGTGCTCGCCTTCGGCGCCCGCCATGCCTTTGGGCAGATCGAGCGTGGCGATCGCGGCTGGCGTGTCCTCGCCGAGACGCTGCTTGAAGGCAGGGTCGAGCCATGCGCGCGCGACCACCTTGGCACCGTTGAACGGGCCCATCTGCGTCTCGAAAAAGGACAGCACACTGTCCACCGATTGTCCGGTGATGACGCCCTTCTCGATCAACAGCGACTCCAAGGCCTTCGCGCGCGCGGCGCTCAAGGCCTCGCGATTGGGCGGATATTGAAACCGTTGCGGCAGCGGCGCCGGTGCCTGCGCCTGTGCGGGGGTGACCGAGCCGGGGGCAAAGGCCGGGCTGGCCGCCGCCGTCGCACCTGCGATCAGCAGATTGCGACGGCTGAAGCGCAACGCATTCTCCTGGGCGCTCGCCAACTCCTGCGGACTCGCCGCCGATCGATCTGTTGTTTCCCTGCTCATGACAGTCGTCCTCTCGTCTCGAAACGTTGACGCCGGGCTTAAGTTTGGCGAAGGCGGATCAATTGACCTTCTCGAGATAGGCCTCGTAGAGATCGGCGTAGATCTCCGCCTTTGCGTCGGTGTTGCCCTTCCAGATCGTCTGCGGATCGAACATCACGCAATAGACCGGCATCGCCTCGCCGACGCCGTCCGGCCCGGTATTGGTGAGATAGGTGTAGAGACCGGGATAAACCGTATCGACCATCCCGACATGATCGCGCAGATATCCTGGCAGCCGCGTATGCTCGACGGTAGGCACGTTCTTGACATAGACCTTTTCGCCCTTGGCAAACTTCGGCGTCATGGCGCCGCTGCGCTTGGGCGAGTCACCTTCGACGAGGTAGGTATTGATGCGTTGATCAATCGCCGGATCGCCGCCCGCCGCCGCCGCAGGAGGCGTCGCACTCAGAAACTGCTGCGTGCGCGCGTCGAGCTCCTCCTGCGTGATGTAGCCATTAGAGACGAAATAGCCGGAGATGCCGCCGAGCCATTTCTCGTAGTAGCGGAACTTGAAGTAGTCGAACGGATTGAGCGATTCTGCACCCTTGCGCAGGTCGGCCCAGGTCCAGACCGTCTTGAATTTGCTCGGAGTCGCCGGAAGCGACAGCTGTGTGCTCAGCGCCATCATCGCCACATGGATGCCGAAGATGCGCTTCTCCCAGTCCTGGACGAACACCCGCTTCTCGAAATCGATCGGACCGAGCCCCTCAAGCCCACCAAGGTAATGCTGCAGTTTCATCGAAGCTTCTCCAGATCCTCGTTATCGATACGACCACTCGCATTCTCACGCCGCCGCAGCGCCAAGCTCGGCACGACATGCCGCGAAGGCGGCGCGCAGCGCCGCCTCATCAAGATGGCGGCCGATGAACACCAGCTCGTTGAGGCGCTCGCCCCCTCCCCAGGGCTTCCCGGGACGGCCATCGAGCGTCATGTGCACGCCGTGGAACACGAACCGCCGCGGCTCGCCGTGAAGATCGATGATCCCTTTGGTCCGCAGCAGGTTCTTGCCCTGCGTTTGTACGAGCGCATTGAGCCAGCGGGTGAAAAGCGTGGCATTCACAGCGCCACGCTCGCGGATCGACACGCAGGCGATGTCGGCATCATGCTCGTGCGTGCTGTCGGCGAGCAGCTCCGGATCAAGCTTCAAGGCGTTCCTGAGATCGAAGGCGCGCACGCCAAGCACGTCCTTCAGATCGATGCCGCAATCCCTCGTCACGTGGATGCGCGCCAGCGGATTGAGTGAGCGAACGAGACGACGAAGCTGCTCAAGCTCGCTTTGCTCCACCAGATCGATCTTGTTGATGAGCACGACATCGGCGAAGGCGACCTGCTCGCGGGCCTGCTCGTTGTCCAGCTGATCGCGCACATGGCGCGCATCGACGACCGTTACGATCGCGTCGAGCGCGGTATGACCCCGCAGCGTCTCATCAAGGATGAACGACTGGATCACCGGCGCCGGATCCGCGAGCCCGGTCGTCTCGATCACGATATGATCGATCTTGCGCCCGCGCTCCAGAATGCTCGCCACCGCACGCGAGAGGTCGCCGCGAACCGTGCAGCAGATGCAACCGTTGTTCAGCTCGAGAATCTCTTCGTCGGCGGAGATGACGAGCTGCCCGTCGATACCGGCTTCGCCGAATTCATTGACGATCACCGCGATCTGGCGACCCTCGTTGGCGGACAAGATCCGGTTGAGCAAGGTCGTCTTGCCGGCACCAAGAAATCCAGTGAGGACAGTTGTCGGTATCGTTTGCATGCGATGTTCCGCTTGCTGTCGCACACCCTGCCCTTGCGCTCGGGGTAAAGTACGCGTTGACAGGGAGCGCGGGTAAGTCGTTATCGCCAGGCGTCGTCAGTTCGATGTTAGTCATGCAATCGATATGCCAGCTCGATTTCGTTCAAATCCCGTACCTGATGCTCCTTGATGCGGCAAACCTGCCGCAGATCAGGCGCGATACGCGTAAAGCGCGTGCGACCGATTTGCCTTGCGGGGTCGTCCACGATTGGAGCCTGTCGACGAAGCGGGCAACACGTGCACACGTTTCGCGCAGGCTCAGAAGACCGGCTCGGGCAATCAGCGCGCGGCACTGATTGAGCCAACCACTTCCATTTTCGCGGTGACTCTGCAAGTTGATCATCACATGCCTCCCCTCACCATTGTCTTCGACCTCGACGGCACGCTGGTTGATACCGCGCCCGACCTGGTGGCCACGCTTAACGTCGTGCTGGGGCGCGCAGGGCTGCGCCCGGTCGCCTATGCGGACGCTCGCCCGATGGTCGGGGGTGGCGCCCGCGTGATGGTCGAGCGCGGCATCAATGCCAATGGAGGCCTGCTGACCGCCGCCGAGATCGATCGGCTGGAGCGAGATTTCATCACCCACTACGCCGACCACATTGCGGTGCATTCGCAGCCCTTCGATGGCGTCGAGGCCACGCTCGACCAGCTTGCCGAGAACGGCTGCCGCCTCGCCGTCTGCACCAACAAGCTTGAATGGCTGTCGCTGCGGCTGCTCGATGCGCTCGGGCTGCGTCCGAAGTTTCGCGCGATCTGCGGTGCCGACACGTTCGGGGTGTCGAAGCCCGACCCGACGATCCTCAACCGCACCATCGAACGCGCGGGCGGCGATAAGACCCGCGCCATCATGATCGGCGATTCCTCGACCGACATCGCAACCGCGCGCGCAGCCGGCATCCCGGTGATCGCGGTCGATTTCGGCTACAGCGATATTCCGGCCGCCGAGCTCAAGCCCGACCGGGTCGTGAGCGCCTTTTCGGAGCTGCCGGAAAGCATTTTTCGGGTGTTATCTACAGGCTAATACCGGGCCCAAAAGTTGTTGAAATCGGCAAATTTACCTTTCAGTTGCCATACTTAGGTCGGCTGGCCAGCGCTATCCTCCAGTTAGATGAGAGCACTCTGGTTGCGCCGAGTGGTATCGGGACGTATGGTCGGCGCGGGGATTTCAGGCGGCTTTATGGCCGTCCCAGTTGGGTGGGATCATGACCCGAGTAGTAGCCGTTACGGCTTGTAGCTTTGCGCTTGCTGCATGCTCCATGTCCATGCCCAGCCTGGATATCTTCAAATCCACGCCTGCCACCGAGGTCTTGCGGGTCGAGTCCGAGCCGCCGGGCGCCGATGCCCGCACCTCGCAAGGGCAGAGCTGCAGGACGCCTTGCGAGCTGACCGTCCAGTCGGGAGGCGAGATGACAGTGTCGTTCGCGCTCACTGGTTACCAGCCCCAGACGGTGCAGGTGCGCCCGGACGTCGCGCCAACGAGCTATAGCGACAGCGGGTCCGGCGGCCGGCTGCAGCCGAACCCGGTTTATGCCGAGCTTCAGTCGATCAAGCCGCCGGCCAAGAAGAAGTCCGCCCCACGCAAGCAGACGGCCCAAAAATCGGCCCCCGCCACCGCCGCGACCAGCGCCCCTCCGCCGAGCACGGGCAGCCTCCAGACCAGCTATCCCTGGCCCGAGCCGCGTTAAGAGCCACGCAAAGTGCCACGCCGAGACCCGCTTTACGGTCTGGCGGTTCTCCGGCACAATTCCCAAATAACATAAAAAGCGTGGTAACATGAATGCCTGGGGCCGCGGGTAAAGGCCGAGAATGGCATGATCGATACTGCCTATATGGAAGCGCGCAACATGGACGCTCGCACGGTGGAACCGACCCGGCCCAGCCGGCAGCGGCCGCCGCTTGTCGACCCGTTTCAGCGCGCGATCACCTATCTGCGGGTCTCGGTGACGGACCGCTGCGATTTTCGCTGCGTCTACTGCATGTCCGAGCACATGACCTTCCTGCCGAAGGCCGACCTGCTGACGTTGGAAGAGCTCGACCGGCTATGCAGCGCCTTCATCGGCAAGGGTGTGCGCAAGCTGCGGCTGACCGGCGGCGAGCCACTGGTCCGGCGCGGGATCATGACACTGTTTGGCTCGCTGGCGCGCCACCTCGACAGCGGCGATCTCGACGAGCTGACGCTGACGACCAACGGCTCGCAGCTGCCGAAATACGCCGCGGAGCTCGCCGCGCTCGGCGTGCGGCGGATCAATGTCTCGCTCGACACACTCGATCCGGACAAGTTCCGCGCCATCACGCGCTGGGGCGAGCTTGACAAGGTCATCGCCGGCATCGACGCCGCGCAGGCGGCCGGCCTGCGCGTCAAGATCAACGCAGTTGCGCTCAAGGGCGTCAACGAGGACGAGCTGGCCGAGCTCGTGCGCTGGACGCATGGGCGCGACATGGACCTCACCATCATCGAGGTGATGCCGCTCGGCGACGTCGGCGAAGGCCGGCTCGACCAGTATCTGCCGCTGTCGATGGTGCGGGCGCGGCTCGCTGAGCAGTTCACGCTGCAGGAGATCGACTATCGCACCGGCGGCCCCGCCCGCTTCGTCAAGGTGGTCGAGACCGGCGGCCGGCTCGGCTTCATCACCCCGCTGACGCATAATTTCTGCGAGTCGTGCAATCGCGTGCGCCTCACCTGCACCGGCACACTCTATATGTGCCTCGGCCAGGAGGACGCCGCCGACCTGCGCACGCCGCTGCGCGCCTCGGGGAGCAACGATCTGCTCGATGCGGCCATCGAAGGCGCCATCGCACGCAAGCCGAAGGGCCATGACTTCATCATCGACCGCCGGCACCAGCGCCCCGCGCTGGCGCGGCACATGAGCGTGACCGGCGGCTGAGCAATCACGCCTCGCCACAAAGCAGACTCACAAAAGCAGATTGACCGGCCGATCGTCCCGATCGGCCGGTTTTTAACGCGTGCTTGGCCTCAAACGTCAGCTAGACCACGGTCCGCTCAAGTTGAATCGGGATCATGGTCTAGCTTTATGTTTGAGCATGATCTTTTTCCGAAAACCGGTTCCCACTTTTCGGCATCATGCTCCACAGCGAGACGAGCTGAGCTTGAATCGCCTCTCAATTCCGCTCGTCCCCACGGAAGCGGGGACCCAGTTCTTTGGCGAGTTCTGGGCCCTGGATTCCCGCTTTCGCGGGAATGAGCGGAAATGAGTTCAATGGCGGTGCTAACCCAAATTCATCATGCTTTAGTGCTTGGACTCGAGCTGGATCACGAGTTCCGTCGCCTCCGGCTCATGCGGCTCAAGGCTCGGCGGATCGGCATCGTT
>Ga0209488_10000700_pt1 | contig 28323 bp, 26 predicted proteins | sample Rivendell_Oct201_8_FD_188349 | JGI IMG/M metagenome (GOLD analysis project Ga0209488, IMG submission 188349) | Vadose zone soil microbial communities from the Eel River Critical Zone Observatory, Northern California, USA -... | ecosystem: Environmental > Terrestrial > Soil > Vadose zone >...
GCATTGCCATCGAGCCGCGCTTCACGCGCGCCGACGTCGATTTCGAGGCGCCCATAGCGAAGCATGTCGGTCCCGATGCCGGCCTCGCCGCGATGGCGCCGCCGCAAGATCGATTTGAGCCGGGCCAGCAATTCGCGCGGTTCGAACGGCTTGGGCAGGTAATCGTCAGCGCCCATTTCGAGCCCGACGACACGGTCCATGGCGTCGCCGCGCGCGGTCAGCATCAGGATCGGGGTTTGCGCCCGCGCGCGGACGCGTCGACAAACCTCGAGCCCGTCCATGTCGGGCAACATGAGGTCGAGGATCAAGGCGTCGAACGTCTCGCGCGCCTCCAGCGCAATGCCGGCTGAACCTTTGCCCGCGATGGTTACGGCAAAGCCGGCCCCGCCGAGATAGTTCTTCACCATCTCGGCGAGGCGCGGATCATCTTCAATCAGGAGGATGCGGTCGCTCACGTGTGGAGTCTATCACCGATTCCAAAAACGAGGCGGACCTCCGAAGTGGGGCATCGTACCGGGCGGGGGCAGGTGACTGGCGAGCTTGCGCCGTTGTTCCGGATTGAGCACCTCGCCCGCATCTCCGAGCGCCTGCGCGACGCGCTTGGAGAACGTGTCGACGAGAGCGACCTGCTCGGTGCGCAACCGCTCGATCTCGGCACGGTTGATGGTCGGTTCGGTGAGCAGCACGCGCGCCTGCGTGCGGGTCGCGAGCACCTTGTCGCGCATCGGTACGATATCGCGCACGGCGGAGCGTACGATGACCCGCAACTTGTCGGCCTGCTCGTTGGTGGCATCGAGTTCGATGGCCAAATGACGCACCATGCGCTCGGCGTGTTCTTCCGCCTGGGCGGGATCGAAGCCCATCATGCCGCCGTGCCCATGGCCAAAGTGTCCGAACCCGGGCCCGAATCCCTGACTGGAGGCAGTGACGACCGCGCCGGTCAACCCGCCGGCGGCAACGAGCACGACGACCCAGGCGGGTCGAATCCCGCGTCGGCGTGGCGGCGGTGTAATGTCGTGCGGTGTGGCGTTTTGCGGTGTGGCGTTCTGATCAGGCATGGACCTCTCCTTCGTTGTGCCCCAGCGATGCACACCTATATGAGGGGGCCAGATTTCCGCCGCTTCTCTGCATTGTAAAGAATTGTAAAGCCGGCTTCCTGGCGCACTGATGCGATGGGTAAGAGCTGCCGCGCTTGTTGTGTCAAATAAAGTAGCGGTTTCGTAGGGTGGGCTAAGGCGCCTGGCACAAATGTTGGACTGTTCGACAGTCTCTCGTGGCGCCGTGCCCACGCGCCAACGAACGATGCAAGCGGAGGGAAACGCGTGGGCACGGCACGAAGGTGCGCCTTAGCCCCCCTACGGAAGTGAGGCAACGTCATCTGTCCCAGGATGTGTCCTTGAACGTCGGAAGCCCATTGCCCGAAAAAAAATTGTGAGCAATGTCGGAACACTGGATTGCGGTGCGTCCTTGGGACGCGAACAACAGCGGGCGGCAGTAGCGTGGAGGGCGAGGGCTCCTCTGCTTTGCTGTGGTCGTTGGTGTTGCCAAGGTAAAAGAAGGGGCTACCCGCGAAAACTTCGTTCGCCAAGGGCACGATAAGGAAACACTGCTTCACGCACCACACTTGTGAAAGGAAATCGAGTGATGACTACGAACACCGTCCGCTTGCACCGTGTGCTCGCCGCAAAACCGGAGAAGGTCTATCGGGCGTTCCTGGATCCGGACGCCATGGCGCGGTGGCTCCCACCCAATGGCTTCACGGGGAAGGTCCATAATATGGACGCCAAGGTGGGGGGTAGTTACAAGATGTCGTTCACGAACTTCACCACTGGCAAATGCATTTCGTTCGGCGGCGAATTCCTTGAGTTGGTGCCGAACGAACGGTTGCGCTACACGGACAATTTCGATGACCCGAATTTGCCGGGAGAAATTATGGTGACAGTCACGTTGAAGCAAGTATTCGTTGGCACGGAGATCAACATCGTCCAGGAAGGCTTGCCCAGTGTCATTCCCGTGGAGGCTTGCTACCTCGGCTGGCAGGAATCGCTGCAGAATTTGGCAAGACTCGTCGAGCCTGAGATCAATGCTTGACGGGGTAGCACCCGAGGGAACTTCCCCATCACAGCCGCCGCGCGATCCGCAATCCGTCAACGAACGACGAATTATCTTTGTATTCTCCAACTCGCCCAGCTGAGCGAAGTTCTTCCGGAGAATCCTCGAACGATCCGCCGCGCAGGATGCGGCCCGTGCAGTTGTCGGTCAGCCAGGCTGATCCATCGGTGGGCGCGGCTGCGGTGTATTGATCATGCCAGCAGTCGTCGACCCACTCCGCGACATTGCCGTGCATGTCGTAGAGCCCGAACGCATTGGGCGAGAAGCTCCCGACGGGCAGCGTCTTCTGCCGGTTGACGTCGGAGGGGCCCGATCCATCGTTGCTGCCGTCAAAATTTGCCTGGTCGGGCTTGATCTCGGCACCGAATGAATAGCGCGTGGTGGTGCCGGCACGTGCGGCATATTCCCATTCGGCTTCCGAGAGCAGAGAATAGGTCTTGCCGGTCTTCGCGCTGAGCCATTTGACGTAATCGGTGGCGTTGACCCAAGACATGTGGATGACCGGACGCTTGCCGCGGCCCCAGCCATTGTCGCTCGACAGATAACCGCCGCACCCACCGCCGCTTACGCAAGCTTCCCAATCGTCAAATGTGATCTCGAATTTGCTGACCGCAAAGGGGGAGGCAAGCGTGACCCGGTGCTGGTTTTCGGCGTTTTGTTCCTCGGGCGGCGAACCCATGGTGAAGTCGCCGGCCGGGATTACGACCATCTGCGGGCATTCGCTGCAGTCTTTGAATTCCGTGATCGCGCCGGGAACCTTCCAGATGTCAGGGGGCGCGGCGAGGCGTTGTTGCGCGTTGAGGGCATTAAGGCGCGCCAAGGCGGCACGCGCGAGCGCTTCCGTCTTGGCCTTGAGGTCGGCAATGGCGGCCTCGGAGGGGGGCTGGCTGTTTGCGACCTGGGCTTGCGCCGCACCGCCCGACATGGCGCCAACGGTGACGCCTAACATGACGGCACGGATGGCCATCGCTACTGATTTCTGCATATCGTCAACCTTCTCTATTCCTTCAGATAAAGCGAATGACAAACATCGCACGTGATCTCGAGTGCGCGATGCAGGCTTTTCAATTCTTCCTCATCGGCGGCGCGGCTCAAGTCGCGTGCGATTTTCGCGTTCGCCATGGCCTGCTTATAGAAATCCGCGAAATCGTCCCAAATATCCGGCGACGCGATCGTATCGGTTGCGGGGTCCTGGTCATCGCCTTCTTTCCACAGGTTCGAGGCCTTTGGAAAGAGATGCGGAAAAACCGTGAGCAGGACGGAGATATCGCGCGCCAGCGCGCGGGCGCGTTCGAGATCGATATCGCGCTCGGAGATCATGCTCCGGATCTGGTCGGATCGGTCGCCCGCCGTCGCCATCAAGACCTTTCGGGCCCAGATGATGTCCTTGACCGTCTTGGCCTCCTCGTCTTGTCCGATCGCGATGGCGCCTGGCCAAAGTGAGGCAAGCGCCAGCAACGCGAGGGCGAGAGCCGCGTGGCGCCAGCGGTGCAGCAATTTTCGAAATGATGGCATCACCATCGCTTCCTTCGGGTGGCCTTTATGCAGCAGACTTATAGCAGACCCGTAGCCAAGTTGAGCCATCGTGAGTGGTTGATTCAGGGCGGGTGCGGTCGACAGGCCTTTGAGTTCCATTATTGAGTTCCATTGGTGCGGGCCCGCTGCCCATCCGTTCCGCCCCTTATCGTTGCCACGGCTCAGTGCTCGGCCTTGCTGGTTTCTGGCTCTTCGAAGGCCGTTCGTCACACGTCCAGACCTCTGGTAGGTCAAGTCGCATCAGTTCCGGCAAGTCCCGTCGTGTGACGGATCTTGATCAGCAGGGACGGAACCATGCTCGTCGCGACAGGACGCACCCAGATGCCTTCGTGTCCCAAGCGCCATTTCGATCCATCCGTGAGCATGAGCGTCGCGATAGCTGCGCGATGTCGCCCCACAGACCCGTCGACGGTATCGAGCGTGTCAACGTCATCGAAAGAGATTGGTCCGAGTTGTCGGTTCCACAAGCCGCTCATCGTGACAGTGATCGACCGCGTGGCCAGATCGAATTCGGTCGTGCAATCGGCGTCGAGCGATTCCTCATAGATGCTCGCGCATCCGATGCCGACGCCGAAAAGCATCAACAACGTTATCTCAAGCCCCTTGCCGTAGATCACAGAGGTAACGACGATGGCCGCGGCCAGCAGGACCAGCACCACCAACGCTACCATAAAGACTGGACCGGTGAGCAGTTCAAAGCCTGACCTCTCGTAGGTCAGGAGCAGGCGCTCTCCATTGCGAGATAGGTTCATGCAGGGGGCTCATTGAGGATGCCGGCGACGAGTTTACATGCGGACGCAGCGGTGTTCGAAGGGGTGGAGTTTGCACGCAGGACCTATGATAAACTGCAAGCATGACAAAGGACCAGGTAAAAGCCGTTCTCGACCGTGTGCTCACGCTGCCGCAAAAGCGGCAGGAGGAGATTGTTGAAATATTGCTGGCCGTTGAGGAGCAGGACAAGAGCCACCTGCGTTTAAGCGACGATCAATTGGCAGAGGTACGTCGTAGACGTGCCAGAAACGATCCGAGGGTGCCGTTCGAGGAGGTCTTTGAACGCTTCCGTGTCCGCGGCACTTGAGAATTACGTTCGATCCGAGGGCGATTTCGGACCTCCAGGACATTTACACATGGATTTCCATAGACAACGAGTTGGCCGCCTACTTTTCTGCCTCGCAGCCCAATTAATTGCTACAACGCTGCCACCCGCATCCGCGACCGCCCAGGCTCCAAAGCCCGAGGAACTCAGCGAATCCTATCGCGGCAGCCAGCGCAACAATGTCGCCTACCAGAAAGTTGCGCCGTTCAAGGTGTTCGACAATCTCTATTATGTCGGGCCGGGTTTTGTTTCGACCTGGATTCTCAAGACACGTGATGGCGCAATCCTGATCGATACGGCGCAAGAGCCATACGTCGACCATGTTGTCGACAGCATAAAAAAAGCGGGCGTGACGCCCGCCGATATCAAATACATTCTGTTGACCCATAGCCACCTCGATCATTTCGGCGGGGCCGCCCGCATCGCCGAACTCACGGGCGCACGCGTTGGTGCGCTGGAGGAGGACTGGCGATTGATCGAGGCCGCCGGCAATCGACCGGGCCGGGACAATGCGCCGCCGCCAGGCGTGCCCCGGCGCGACATGGTGCTCAAGGAGGGCGATACGCTCACCTTGGTCGGCGAGACTCTCAAATTCTATAGGCATCCCGGGCACACGCCGGGCTCGCTCTCGGCTGAGTTCAATGTCTACGACAATGGGGTCGCCCACAAAGCGTTCTTGTTTGGCGGTCCCGGTCCACGCGACGGTGTCGCCGGCGGCGAGCAGTTCCTTTCGAGCGTCAACCGTGTCGCCGAGCTTCCCGGCGTCGAGGTGCACGTGATGGTCCATAGCTGGCTTGCGTCATATCCGTATCCGAATGGAGGCATCTTTGAGCGCGCAATCAAACTCCAATCACGCAAGCCAGGCGAGCCGCATCCCTTTGTGGACACGGCATCGTGGCGGCAGTGGATGAACACGATCCGCGAAGGCGCGGTGAAGAACCTGGACGATGAGCGGCGCAAGGCGGCGGCGAGGTAGAGTAGGTGCTCGGCGGAGTCGCCTAGCGTCTTTTGATGGAGCAGTGCCAAAGAAAACTTTGAGTCTTTCGACGACATTAGCCTGCACCGGACTAGGCATTCACCTTTCTTGCACCTTCCTTGCGTTCGTCAGGGGCTTGATTGCGGCTCGGATACGAGCCGCAAAAAGCTGTGCCAGAGGGCTTAAAGTCCTGGTCTTCAACGTGATGATCCCCACCGGCCGCTGCGTGCCGGGCAGTGCCAGAGGCAGCGCCTTAAGGGAGAGTTGTCCGCCGGGCAGATGCAATGAAAAGCTCGGGAGCGCCGAGAGAAATCGGCCGGTTGCAAGCAACCTGTCGCGCACATTGCGCGACTGGGTGAAGACCGTTGCTCGGGGTGGTTCCACTCCACTCGCGCGAAAGCCTGCTGCGACAAGCGCGCCGATGAGCGTATCGAACGGCAGTAGCACCCACGGCTCGTTGACCAATTCGGCAAGTTGAATTCGCCGTCGACGCGTCCACGGATTCCGCGCGCCTGCCGCTACGACGAACGGATCGCTGAACAGATTCTCGACAACGAACTGCCGATCAAGGATAGGTTCGACCAACCGTACGATGGCCATCTCGATCGTGCGCCCGGCCAATTTGTCACAAAGTTGTTCGACAACTCCCGTCATAAGGTGAATTGAAATTCGCGGATACTGGCGCGAGAGTCGCTCGATGACCCCCAGCACCGGACCGTTCGCAATCGCTTCGCCGGCTCCGATCCGCAATTCCCCCGTCGTTGGATCAGAGAGAAACTCGATGTCCTTGACGCCCAGCCGCAGTTCATCGAAAACCGCAATACCACGTTTGATGAGCGCGCGACCGTAGTCCGTCGGCTCGACGCCACGCGGGCTGCGATCAAGTAGACGCACGCCAAGTGCGTGCTCCAACTCCGCGATTGATCGTGACAACGCGGGCTGCGCCGTTCCCAGGCGCTCGGCCGCTTTGCTCATGCTGCCGGCCTGCACGACCGATATGAGGACGCGGAGGTCATGCAATTTGAGCCGGCGCTCGATTCGGTCCGATATGTCCATGCCAACACCTATAGCGAACCGGTTATACCGCTATCGAACAATAGCATTTCTCAGTCTGATTGAAGCCCCTATGTTCGACCGCATCGACCGTCGATCAATGCAACCATCAAGAGGCCGGCGCCATGTTCAGATCAGCCTTCACGATCGGTGCAATCGGACTGGGGATTGTGCTCAATCCATTGGATGCTGCGCCCGCCGGAGCGCAGGATTGGCCAGCCCGGCCCGTGACGATCGTGATTCCGTTTGCTGCCGGCAGCGGCAGCGATATTGTAGGACGAATTCTCGCGCCCCATATCAGCGAACTCTTGGGCCGGCCGGTGATCGTCGAGAATGTCGGCGTCGCAGGCGGAATCACCGCTGTTTCCCGCGTGGCGCGGGCAGCACCGGATGGCTACCAGATCGTGCTCGGCACCGCCGGCACCCATTCAGTCAACCAATCACTTTATAAGCGGCTGCCCTACAATGCCGCAGCCGATTTCGCACCCGTTGCGCTGACAGTCGAACAGCCGATTGCCGTGATCGCGCGCCCGGATTTGCCGGTCAACGGCTTGCAGGACTTGCTCAGCTACATGAAGGCGAATCGCGCCCGGATGCAATTCGGATCGCCCGGGATTGGGACGACGCCTCATCTGGCGTGTGTGTTGCTCAATGCATCGATCGGCGTCGACATCACGCACGTTCCCTATCGGGGCGCGGGGCCAGCCATGCAGGATCTGATGGCCGGCCGCATCGACTATCAATGTGCCGCCTTCGCGCCTGTCATTCCGCAAATCGAAAGCAACCTCGTCAAAGCCATCGCGCTGTTGAAAAGGACCCGTTCGCCGATCCTGCCGACACTGGCAACCGCGCACGAACAGGGGCTCACCGATTTCGAGGCCGTCACGTGGTACGCCTTTTTCCTGCCGAAAGGCACGCCAAAAGCGATCGTGCAGAAGCTTAATGAAGTCACTGTCGCAACAATGAATATGCCGGCCGTGCAACAGCGGCTGAAGGAGGTGGGTAGCGAACCGGTCGCACCTGATCGGCGGTCGCCAGAATATCTCCAGGGGTTCGTTGTGAGTGAAATCAAGAAGTGGGCTGCAGCCGTTAAAGCGTCCGGCGTGAGTATTGATTGATTTACGGGCGGCGAAGACCCTTGAAATTTTGTCGGAAGCGGGTGACCAGATCGTGCAGCAAGCAGGCAGAGCGGCAGGAAATCTTCTCTTCATCATCTCCGACGAACACCAGGCGCGGGCGCTTTCGTGCGCCGGCCATCCGATCGTCAGGACACCGCACATCGACGCGCTTGCCGAACGCGGCAACCGGTTCGAGGCAGCCTACACGCCCTGCCCGATTTGCGTGCCGGCGCGCGCCAGCCTGGCGACCGGCCGCTACGTTCACGACATCCGCTATTGGGACAATGCGACGGCCTACGATGGCCGGGTTCCAGGTTGGGGCGTTCGACTACAGGCGGCGAATGTGCGGATGGAGGCCATCGGCAAGCTCCACTATCGCAATCGCGAGGACCCGACCGGCTTCGATGCCCAACACCGGCCCATGCACATCTGGAATGGAATAGGACAGGTGTGGGGGTCGGTGCGCGATCCGATACCGGGGCCCAGGGACGATATCGTCCGATTCGAACAGTTGGGCGCGGGCTATTCGAAGTACAATGCCTACGACGAGGCCGTGCGAGACCAAGCCATCGCGTGGATTCGGAACCATGCAAACGATAAACGGCCGTGGATGCTGTTCGTCGGATTTGTGGCGCCGCATTTCCCGCTCATCGCGCCACAATTTTACATCGAAAGGTATCCGCCGGACCAAATGCCACTGCCGGCACTTCGACGGCGGGGCGGCTATTCGCGACATCCGTGGGTCGACGCGCAGGAACGGCTCATGCCGACCGACGCTGAGTTCGGAATGGACGACGCCAAACGCCGCCGCGCTATTTCGGCCTACTTCGCGCTGTGCACGATGCTCGATGATCACGTCGGAGCGATCTGTGCCGCGCTTGGGGGCGCCGGCCTCGCCGAAACAACGACTGTGATCTACACGTCCGATCACGGAGAAGCGCTCGGACAGCGTGACCATTGGGGCAAAAGCAATCTGTACAGCGAGTGTACGCAGGTGCCGCTGGTCGTGGCCGGGCCTGATGCACCGCGCGGACACGGCTGCAAAACGCCGGTCAATCTGATTGATCTTGCGCCCACCTTTCTTGCCGCCTTTGGCCTATCCGACCCGCAACTGCCCGGGCGCTCCCTGTTCGACGTCGCGCGTGAGCCGTTCGATTCCAATCGTGCGGTATTCTCCGAATATCACGCTGTTGGAGCACCATCGGGAGCATTCATGCTGCGGAAGGGGCGGTGGAAGTACCATGAGTATATCGGGTTCGAGCCTGAACTCTTTGATCTTGAATCGGATCCCGACGAAGCAACCAATGTCGCCAACGATCCGGGATGCGCGGCACACGTTGTGAGATTACGCAAAGAGCTTAGAAGGATCGTCGATCCAGAGGCCGCAGACAGACAGGCCAAGACCGACCAGCGGGCGCTTGTCGAGGGTTTTGGCGGGCGGGAGGCGGCATTCCGGATGGGAACGGAAGGCCCAACGCCTGCACCGAATGCGTGATGTCATGCTCCCCCGCAACGGCTAGCCCGACAACGTCATTTACAGACACACGATGAACGTCTCGCGGAAGCCGCACAGGCGCTCGGCTTCCCGCTGGTGCAGGTTTAGCCCTACATGCCGTTTTTGAGGAAGGTCAGCAGGCCGTTATCGAGTTGATCCAGGTCGCTCCCGTCAGTGATGGGACCACGCGGTTCCGTCACTTTGCGAAATGATCGCTTTGCAGATGTCGCACCTGATGGCGGGGCGCGGTGGAACGACGCAGGACTGATCCGTCAACCGCTGCCCGGCAAGCCGAGAGCTCTTCAGCAATGAGAGACATGGCCACGCGGTGCTCGTCGCGCGGCTCGACATCCTCGGTAAGGGCGCTTCTGGTGTAGCGGTGCAGAATATCGGCATCATGCTCGGCGTCGACACCTGACCTGGCGGGCCTCGTTGTGACCATTCGCTTCGTCAATTGTCTGGATAATGCACGTCCGTGGCGAGACGGTGTCGAGGTGGCGAGCGGAACTGCCCGACTGAAAGCGAGATCGCACAACATCGCACAAGATCGCACAGACATTGCGCTTGCTCATTCGACGCACCAGTGTTTTTGTTACCGGTCTTGTCATTCTTGAGGACGCCCGTATTGCGCGTTCGCAACGACGAGACAGAAACCAAGTTTTGACGTAACCGGTGCGCAAACAGAGTTTTACGGAACGAACCCAATAGCTGATTTCGGTAGCATAACGGTGGGGTGTGATCGCGTGAAGAATCATCTCGATATTTTGCAGAACAAAGCCAACCGGAGATTCGTGTGATGTTTCAATGGAGTTTGATGGCGCTGGCGATAAGGCTCCATTTTTCAAGTTCAAAGCCAACGAGGAGTTCTCGTGAAGTTTCAATGTGATAGAAAACTCGTCGATCGTGTTATCAGTTTCCTGAAGGTTTCCATCGCCGGAAGAACTCCGCCGCGTTGCTGGTCTCGCCGGAGCCGCCCACGCCGCAAGACCCCGGACTGCACGCTGGTGGTTACCTGCGGGTCAACGTCTCGTTTTCAACCGAACGGTTTGGGGCCGCGCCAACCCACGCTACGATTTCCGGACTTTCGTTCAAGCCGTGTAGGGTGGGTAAAATCGCTGGCACGAACTTTGGAGTTGGGCACAGCGCCCGGGGCGATTTTGCCCACGCGCCGTGGGCCGACGTGCGCGCCACGCGTGGGCAAAATCGCGCAAACGGTTGTGCAAGCTTCGAGGTCCGTCAACGCGATTTCGCCCACCCTACGGGCTGCGGCGGCTCGAACGATTTTGGCCAAAACGAAGCCAACAGAGGATTTTGATGCCATTTCAATCTGGTGCCATCGCCTGGCGAATAAGGTCGATTTTTTAGGGAACGAAGCCAACGAGCAGTTCTCTTGAAGTTTCAAGGCGATAACAAATTCTTGGGGGCCTGCGCCCGGATGTTAATCCTCCTTCAACCATACCGCGTCAGGACTGATGGCAGGGGGAGGGGCCATGGTCTCACGCGTTGAACGCACGCCTTTTACGCTCTGGTGGTGGACGGTCGACCGGCTGCTGCTCGGAGCGATACTGGCACTCATGCTGGGCGGCGTTGTTCTTTCGCTCGCCGCAAGCCCGCCGGTCGCGGCGCGGCTTGGGCTTGATGCGTTCTATTTTGTGTATCGCCACATCCTCTACGTATTTCCGGCGATAGCGGTCTTGCTGGTGATGTCGTGCCTTACGCCGCGCACCATCAGGCGGCTGGCATTGCTCATGTTCGTCGCCAGCCTGATCCTCGTCGTAATGACGCTGTTTTACGGCGCCGAGGTCAAGGGCGCGCGGCGCTGGATCGTCATCATGGGCGTCAATATCCAGCCGTCCGAATTCCTCAAGCCCGCGTTCGTCATATTGATCGCCTGGCTCTTCGGTGAATCCGCACGCCGGCCGGAAATGCCGGCCAATACGATCGCGCTCGGTATCCTCACGGTCACCGTCACCGCACTGGTGTTGCAGCCCGATTTTGGACAGACCATGCTGATCGCGATTGTCTGGGGTGCGTTGTTCTTCCTCGCCGGCATGCGAATGATCTGGGTCGCCGGCCTTGGCGGAGCGGCCGCAATCGGGCTCACGGCAGCCTATTGGCTGGTGCCGCATGTCACGGGGCGCATCAATCGTTTCATGGATCGGACTTCGGGCGACACGTTCAACGTCGACCAGGCCATGGAATCCTTCCTGCGCGGCGGCTGGTTTGGCCGCGGTCCGGGCGAGGGAACGATCAAGCGCATTCTGCCCGAAAGCCATGCCGACTTTGTATTCGCGGTTGCGGCTGAAGAATTCGGGATTGTGCTTTGCCTGGTGCTGCTGGGGCTTTTTGCTTTCATCGTGCTGCGCAGCCTGCGCCATGCGATGCGCACGGACGATCCGTTCCGGCGGTTCGCGGCGGCTGGTCTCGCCATTTTGTTTGGCCTGCAATCCGCCATCAATATGGCGGTGAATATGCACTTGATACCTGCCAAGGGCATGACCTTGCCGTTCATCTCGTACGGTGGCTCGTCCATGATTTCACTGGCCTTCGGCATGGGAATGTTGCTGGCATTGACGCGCGAACGCCCCCACATGGCGCAGGTGCAACACCCGGCGACTTTTGTGCCTATTCGGAGCCCGGCCTGAATGACAACCGGCCTGATGACGACAGGAGCGCCGGTCGTCTTGTTGGCCGCCGGCGGAACCGGCGGACATCTGTTTCCAGCCGAGGCTCTGGCGGTTGCGCTCGAGCGGCGTGGTGTCACGGTCGATCTGGCGACCGATGCGCGCGGCGGGCGTTACGGCGGGAAATTTCCGGCCCGCCAGGTTCACGTCATCCCAAGCGAAACGATTCGCGGACGCAATCCGATCGCGCTCGCACGCACCGGCGTGTTGCTGGGATTGGGTTTTTTCAAAGCTTTTCTTCTGTTGGGGCGCCTGCGGCCGGCCGCTGCGATTGGCTTCGGAGGCTACCCGACGGTGCCGCCGCTGTTGGCGGCGACTTATCGCAAGATTCCGACCATCATCCATGAGCAGAACGCCGTGATGGGGCGCGCCAACAAGCTGCTTGCGCCGCGCGTCACCGCGATCGCGACGAGTTTTTCGGGCGTGCTGGCAGGCGAGGCTGCGCTTGCCGCAAAGGCGACCCACACGGGCAATCCCTTGCGTCCCGCCGTGATTGCGGCGGCTTCGTCCTTCATTCCGCCCGAACCCGATGGGCTCTTTCGGCTCCTCGTGTTTGGAGGCAGCCAGGGCGCCAAGGTCATGTCCGACGTTGTGCCGGCGGCGATCGAACACCTCGATGCCGCGTTGCGCGCGCGGCTGCTGCTTGCCCAACAGGCCCGGGAGGAAGATCTCGGCCGCGTGCGCGAAACGTATCAGCGCCTCAACATCGCCTGCGAGGTCGCGGCCTTCTTCCCCGATTTGCCGGCACGGATTGCGGCGGCGCATCTCGTCGTGTCGCGTTCGGGCGCCGGAACGGTGGCGGAACTCGCCGCCATCGGCCGGCCTGCCATTCTGGTACCGCTGCCGCACGCGCTCGACCAGGACCAGTTCCGCAATGCCGGCGTGCTGGACGCAGCAGGAGGCGGAATTCGATTGCGCCAGGAAGAGTTTACGCCGGAGCGGCTGGCACACGAGATCACCACCCTTGCCAGCGCGCCGCAAAAACTCTTAAGCATGGGGCAAGCCGCCCGATCCCAGGGCGCGATCGACGCCGCCGAACGGCTGGCCGATCTGGTCATGAAAACCATGAGACGATAAACATGAAACTCCCGCGCGATATCGGTCCGATCCATTTCGTAGGCATCGGCGGTATCGGCATGAGCGGTATCGCGGAGGTGCTGGCCAATCTCGGCTATACGGTCACGGGCTCCGACGTTGCGGAAGGCGGCAACGTCAAACGCTTGCGCGACAAGGGCGTCAAGGTGACGGTCGGTCATGCGGCCGCCAACATCCAGGGCGCCGACGTGGTCGTGGTTTCGTCTGCCATCAAGCGTGACAATCCGGAACTCACTGCTGCCCGCGCGCAGCGCCTGCCGGTCGTGCGGCGCGCCGAGATGCTTGCCGAACTGATGCGGCTCAAGAGCTGCGTGGCCATTGCGGGCACGCACGGCAAGACCACCACCACGTCGCTGGTCGCCCTGCTGCTCGATGCCGGCAATTTCGATCCGACCGTCATCAATGGCGGCATTATCGAGGCCTATGGCACCAATGCGCGGCTCGGCGCCGGCAACTGGATGGTGGTCGAGGCCGATGAATCCGACGGCACGTTCCTCAAGCTGCCCGCCGATATCGCAATCGTCACCAACGTCGATCCCGAACATCTCGATCATTTCATGACGTTTGATGCTGTGCAGCAGGCGTTCCGCAGTTTCGTGGAAAACGTCCCGTTCTACGGTTTCGCCGTCATGTGTACGGACCATGCGGTGGTGCAGCAGCTCGTCGGCCATATCGAGGATCGCCGCGTTATCACCTATGGGGAAAATCCGCAGGCCGACGTGCGGCTTTGCAATCTTGATCACGCCAACGGGGCTTCGTGCTTCTCAGTCGTGTTCCGCGATCGCGCCGGCACCGACGTGCACGAAATCAAGGGTTTAACTCTACCGATGCCCGGCCGCCATAACGCGCTCAATGCCACGGCTGCGATCGCGGTCGCGCATGAGCTTGGCGTGGGCGACGATATGATCCGCAAGGCGCTGCAAGGCTTTGGCGGCGTGCGGCGGCGGTTCACGCGCACCGGCGAATGGAACGGTGTTCCGATCATCGACGACTACGGCCATCATCCGGTCGAGATCGCGGCCGTGCTGCGGGCGGCGCGCGAGAGCAACAAGGGCCAGGTGATCGCCGTGGTGCAGCCGCATCGCTACACGCGGCTTGCCTCGCTGTTCGATCAATTCTCGACCTGTTTCAACGATGCCGATACCGTGATTGTCGCGCATGTCTACCCGGCGGGGGAAGCGCCGATCGCCGGCGCGGATCGTGACTCATTGGTGCAAGGCCTGCGCGCGCATGGGCACCGTCAGGTGATCGCGCTCGACGGCCACGAGGATCTCGCGCGCATCGTCGCGCGCCTGGCGCAGCAAGGCGACATCGTCGTGTTCCTCGGCGCCGGCAACATCACGCAATGGGCCTATGCGCTGCCGGGCGAGCTTGCGGCACTGGGGAAGGTGGCGTGACTTTTTCTGACATTGTCCCCGAATTGAAATCCAAACTGCCCGACCTGCGCGGTCGGCTGTTGCCCAACCAGTCGCTCCAAGGACTCACCTGGTTTCGCGTTGGCGGTCCGGCGCAGGTTTTGTTCATGCCGGAGGACGAGGCTGACCTCGCCTATGTGCTGGCGAACTTAGGCAACGAAATTCCTGTGACAGTCATCGGCCTTGGATCAAACCTGATCGTGCGCGATGGCGGCGTTCCAGGCGTGGTGATCAGGCTTGGGCGCGGCTTCAATGACGTGATTGCTCTGGAGGATTATCAGGTTCGCGCCGGCACGGCCGTGCCGGATGTCAAGGTTGCGCGTGTCGCGCAGGAGGCAGCCATCGCGGGGATTGCGTTCTTGCGCGGTATACCGGGCGCCATCGGTGGTGCCTTGCGGATGAATGGCGGCGCCTATGGGGGCGAGACCAAGGATGTTTTGATCAGCGCGCGTGGCGTCGACCGGCAAGGCAATATCAGAGCTTTCAGCAATGCCGACATGCATTACACTTATCGTCATTGCGGCGCGCCCGATGATGTCATCTTCACGGAAGCTTTGTTCCGCGGGAAACCCGGCGATCCAGCCGTGATCGCCGCCGAGATGGACAAGATCACGCAGTCGCGCGAAGCAACGCAGCCGATCAAGAGCCGCACCGGCGGTTCGACCTTCAAGAATCCGCCGGGGCATAAGGCTTGGGCCCTGATCGATGCGGCCGGCTGCCGCGGCCTCAAGGTAGGCGGCGCGCAGGTGTCGGAATTGCATTGCAATTTTCTGATCAATCTCGGCAGTGCGTGCGCCGCCGACATCGAGATGCTGGGCGAAACCGTGCGAAAGCGCGTGAAAGAGAATTCCGGCATTGAACTTGATTGGGAAATCAAACGGATCGGATGTGCTTGAGGCAAGACCAGCAACCTCGTGGTCGGCGGCGGTACCTTTCGGTGCCTGGCCTGGCTCTACGGCGGATTTTCGGTGTCGATGGCCTAATTTTCGTCAAAGAGACTCTCGACGCGGCGCAAAAACTCGATTCTATTGCATTGATAGCGAATCAGTTGTCGCTGGAGCACGGGGGTCCAAGAATCAAGCGCCATGGGTAAGCACGTCGCTGTCTTGATGGGGGGCTGGTCGGCCGAGCGCGAAGTCTCACTGCGCTCCGGCAGGGCCTGCGCAGATGCGCTTATGCGCCAGGGCTATCGCGTCACACGTATTGACGTGGGCCGTGACATAGCGGCCGTGCTCAAGACCGTAAAACCCGATGTCGCGCTCAATGTCCTGCATGGACGTCCGGGCGAGGACGGAACCTTGCAAGGGCTGCTCGAAATCCTCGCCATTCCCTACACGCATTCGGGCGTGATGGCCTCCGCGGTTGCCATGCAGAAGGACACCGCCAAGGTTCTGCTGCATGCGGCTGGGGTGCCGGTGCCCGACGGGCTGGTGGCATCGCGTTTTGACGTATCCAAGAAACACCTGATGGTGCCTCCTTATGTGATCAAGCCGATTGCGGAAGGATCGAGCGTCGGCGTTTTTGTCGTTCAGCCGGACCACGCCCATCCGCCACAGGAACTCATGCGCGAAGACTGGGCCTTTGGGGAACGCGTTCTTGTCGAAAAATACATCCCCGGCAAGGAATTGACCTGCGCCGTGATGGGCGAGGAGGCGCTGGGAGTGATCGAGATCGTGCCGACGGTGCGATTTTACGATTATGAGGCCAAATACGCGCCCGGCGGATCGAAACACATTCTTCCTGCTCCAGTTTCATCCTTTGTTTACCAACTAGCCCGAAGACTATCGGTTACGGCGCATAAGGCGCTGGGGTGTCGTGGGGTGAGCCGGACGGACTTTCGCTACGACGACAGTATCGAGGGCAATGTCGAGGGGACGGGAGGGTTGGTCTGCCTCGAGGTCAATACGCAACCCGGAATGACCGAGACGTCGCTTGTGCCGGAACTTGCCGCGCACGCCGGCGTAACGTTCGATGAGCTTGTGCGATGGATGGTCGAAGACGCCTCGCTCAATCGCTGACCTCGGTCGCGCCATTGCGCACCGAGCCGCATAGTTTTGCGGCAGTGGGGCCACGTGTTCAATTTGAAGCCGCGATGCCGCCGTCGCTTGTGACGTCTCTTGGTAAGCCGATTCTTGGGAAGCCAATGTCGCACCGCCTTTGGGGCATGATCTTGAAGTTGCAATTGCCGCGCGGCGTTGGCCTGGCGGCGGCTCTGCTCGTCATGTGCGGGGGCCTGATCTATGGCGTCATCAAAGGCGACCATGTTCCGGAGGTCATCGAGTTGCTGGACGAAGCCCGCAATGAGGCTGCCAATGCGGCCGGTTTTCGCATTGTGTCGATCGCCGTTTCGGGCAACCAGCACCTCAAACGCGAAGAGGTGATCGGGCTTACGGCGGGAAAAACCTCGTTGCTTTTTCTTGACGTTGCGGCGATGCGCAAACGGCTTGAGAGCGATCCTTGGGTGGCCGAAGCCACCGTCCTCAAGCTCTACCCCGGGGAACTCCAGATCGATATCAAGGAGCGCGTGCCGTTCGCGCTATGGCAAAGCCGGGGAAGCATTGTCGTCATCGCCGACGACGGCACCCTTCTTGAATCCTATCAGCCGGGCCGCCTTGTCCAGCTGCCGCTTGTTGTCGGTCTTGGCTCGAATAAGCGGGCCAAGGAGCTGCTCGCCTTGGTCGATCGCCATCCGGCCATTCGCGACCAGTTGCTCGCCTCCGTGATGGTCGGGGAGCGCCGGTGGAATCTGCGGTTGCGCAATGGCCTCGATGTGCGTTTGCCCGAGACGGACGTTGCACAGGCCCTTGACCGGCTTGCGGACTTGGAACGCGATGCAAAACTGACCTCGCGCGATATCCTGCACATTGATTTGAGGCTGCCTGACCGCGTGACTGTCCGGCTTGCACCAGGTGCCGCCCAGTCGCGCGCTGACGCGCTCAAGGAGAAGAAACCGCCGGCGAAAAAGGGGGGCAACGCATGAGCGTGGTTCTCCAGTTCGGCAAGACACCGAAGTCCAGGCCGCTTTCGCCAAAACGGTCTGCGCTGGTTGGCGCGCTTGACGTCGGCACCAGCAAGATCGTGTGCCTGATTGCGCGGCTCAAACCGCAGCCGCCACAAGATACTCTGCGCCGGCGGACCCATGCGATCGAGGTGATCGGACACGGTCATATCGTGGCGCGCGGAATGAAAGCCGGCGCGGTGATTGATCTCGCAGAGGCCGAGCAGGCAATGCGCCAGGCCGCCGCGATCGCGGAACGTGCCGCCAATATGCAGCTCGAGCGGGTCGTGGTCTCGATTTCGGGTGGAAAGCCCGGGAGCGAACTCATCTCGGCATCGATTGATGTAAAGGGCAAGACCGTTGCCGAAGGCGATATTGCACGCGTGCTGTCCGTCGGCAGCCAACATCTGGCCCGCCCGGATCGCGCCATCCTTCACTCCTTGCCGATCAGCTACTCGCTCGATGAGATGACCGGTATCCGCGATCCACGCGGTATGGTCGGGCACCGTTTCGGTACCGACATTCACCTGATGACGGCCGATTTCGCCGTCGCACGCAACCTCATGCTCGCGATCGAGCGCTGCCACATCGAAGTCGACGCGATGGTGGCTGGTTCCTATGCGGCGGGGCTTTCGGTGCTGGCCGAGGACGAGGCCGATCTCGGCGCCGCCTTGATCGACATGGGCGCCGGTACGACCACGATGGCGGTGTTTTCGGGCGGGCGGCTTGTCCATGGCGACGGATTTGCGGTCGGGGGCCAGCACGTCACGATGGATATTGCACGCGGCCTCAATACGAGCATGTCGGTCGCGGAGCGAATCAAGACCTACTATGGCAGTGTGCTGGCCGGAGGGTCGGACGAGCGCGATATGATCACCATTCCGTCTGTCGACGATGCTGACCGCGGAGCACCTCAATTCGTTTCGCGCGCGCAGCTCATGGGCATTATCAGGCCGCGCATCGAAGAAATTCTGGAGATGGTCCGGGATCGGCTCAAGGCGTCTTCGTTTGCGGCTGAACCGCGTGGTCGGGTGGTTCTCACGGGCGGCGCAAGCCAGCTCAACGGACTTGTCGAACTGGCGACGCAAATTCTGGGACGGCCGGTTCGCATCGGGCGTCCGCTTGGCATCGCCAGGCTTCCCGAGGAAGCGAAAGGGCCCGCGTTTGCGGCGGCAACGGGCCTGCTCGTTTACCCGCAGGCGGCGCATCTCGAGCATTTCGAAGGAAGCGGCAGGCGAACCGGACGTATGACGACAGAAGGCTATATCGCGAGGGTCGGCCGATGGCTGCGCGAGAGCTTCTGATGGCTGCAGTTGAAGAAATTCGATCGGACGGTGGCGGACCGGCCCGATCCGGCGGTGAATTCCGCGTCATGAAGAGGCGAAAATGAGCATCAATTTGAAGATCCCCGATATACGCGAGTTGAAGCCCCGGATCACAGTATTCGGCGCCGGTGGCGCCGGAGGCAATGCCGTCAACAACATGATCACGAGCGGGCTGCAAGGCGTTGAATTCGTGGTCGCCAATACTGACGCCCAGGCGCTCGCGTCGTCGAAAGCCGAACGCGTCATCCAGATGGGCGTGAAGGTCACCGAAGGGCTCGGTGCCGGATCGCAGCCGGAAGTAGGGCGGGCGGCCGCAGAAGAAGTGATCGACGAAATCCGCGACCACCTTGCAGGCGCCCACATGGTGTTTGTCACCGCCGGCATGGGTGGCGGCACCGGCACGGGTGCGGCGCCAGTCGTTGCACGCTGCGCCAAGGAAATGGGCATCCTCACCGTCGGCGTCGTCACCAAGCCCTTCCATTTCGAAGGCCTGCGACGGATGCGCATGGCAGAGGCCGGCATTGCGGAACTGCAAAGCGTCGTCGATACATTGCTTATCATTCCGAACCAGAACCTGTTCCGGGTCGCCAACGAGAAGACGACTTTCGCGGATGCATTCGCGATGGCGGACCAGGTACTCTATTCGGGCGTTGCCTGTGTGACCGACCTGATGGTCAAGGAGGGGCTGATCAATCTCGATTTCGCCGACGTCCGTGCCGTCATGCGGGAAATGGGCAAGGCGATGATGGGCACCGGGGAGGCTTCCGGCGAGAAGCGGGCACTGGCGGCAGCCGAGGCCGCGATCGCTAACCCGCTGATCGACGATGCATCCATGAAGGGCGCCAAGGGGCTCTTGATCTCGATCACCGGCGGACGCGATCTCACCCTATACGAGGTCGACGAGGCTGCCACCCGCATCCGCGAGGAGGTCGATCAGGACGCCAACATCATTGTCGGTGCCACGTTTGACGAACAACTCGAGGGCATCATCCGAGTCGCTGTCGTCGCGACCGGGATCGAAAATCCCAGTGCCGTTGCGGCATCGCGGGCTCCGGCGCAATCAGAAGCACGGCTTGCCGAACTTGCTCAAAAAATGAAATCGGAGCAGCAGCGCGGGCCTGAGGCGGGATCGGATCGTGCCGAGAGAATTGAGCGTGTCGGGTCACGAGCACCGGTCACGACTCCCCAAATGGCGAGACCGCCCCATGCCGCGATGCCGGGTCAGCAGTCCGGGCATGCTTATGCAGGAAACGGGCAGGTTCCGGCTGCCGATGCGGTCATGACGGCTGCCCGTATTGCAGCGGGCGTCGGCGGTGTATCTGAGGACGAAGGCGTGACGCTTCGGCCAATCCCGCCAAAGCCGTCGCTCTTTCCGGACCCGGTCGCGAACGAATCGGCGCATGCGGCGTCTGAACCGCCGCCTGGCGCCTTTATTCCTCCGCCCGCTGAGCACACGGGGCGCGGACAGCGCATGCCCAGGATCGATGAATTCCCATTGCCGGGGCAAAACCAACTGCGCGCCAGCCGGGACAAAACCCAGCAAGTTGACGCGCCGGAAAAGCGTCGGGCCGGTCTGTTGCAACGTCTTGCCGCCGCCAGTTTTGGCCGGCGCGACGATGATAACGAGGCCGAAGCGGTGGCCGTTTCGCCCCGCCCGGTCGTTCAACCGATGCAGCGAGTGCCCGAATCGCGGCCAAACCCACGCCCGCCGGTCGCCCGGCCACCCGAATCACGTACCGTGGATCCTGTATCGGAGTATGGAAAACGGGCCCCGCACCAGCCTTTGGACCCGCACGGCAGGCAACCTCCTGTGCATAATTCGCCGGAGGGAGACCATTACGAAATACCGGCCTTTCTCCGTCGTCAGGTCAACTGACGGGGGTCGATTGGTGCATCGACAGCGTCCTGACCTTGAGGACACTTAAGCGAGGGAAATGGGGCGTGTCCGCTGGCTCGGTCACAAGTACATGAAAGAAAAGGAAGATTTATGATCGCCCCGTGGCGCTTTGGGGTGGCAGGAAAGGGGCATTGGGCCAATTTGGATGATTCATATCGACCCGCAATGGTGTCGGGAGACCATTTACGACGGTGCGACGGCACGAATACGGCCGCAAAGTGGTAACAGTCGGTAAAGAAGCGTGAGTTGTAATGCCCACAGGCACCGGTAAGCTCTGCGTGGTTACGGGGTTTTCGTGTCGGGGGACTGTGCGGGGGTAAGTTTGTTCCCGCGTCGTCAATGCATAATCCCCAAGTGAGTTTGGTGCGGCGACATTATTGCAATGTCGTCTGGGAAGCTTGCCGCATTGGTTCGGCGGGCTTGGGAATGGGACGGGATTATGAAAGTCGCGAAGCAAACGACGCTTTCTGATCAAATCGCCCTCTCGGGGATCGGGGTTCATTCGGGTCTTCCAGTGACCCTCACGCTGCATCCTGCCGATTCCGGCACGGGCATCCGGTTTCTGCGTACGGGCATCGAAGGCCGGCGGGACCGGGAAATTTGCGCAACCCTTCGTGCCGTAACGGCAACGGAATTTGCGACTGTCCTGGGCGACGCTTCCGGACCTCTGGTGTCGACAGCAGAGCATGTTCTTTCGGCATTGCGCGGTCTGGGCGTGGACAATGCGCTGGTCGAGGTGGATGGGCCCGAAGCCCCGATCATGGACGGCAGCGCGGCCGCATTTGTCGATGCGATTGATCAGGTTGGCATTGAAGTTTTGGATGCACCGCGCCGTTATATCCGGGTTCTCAAGCCCGTGCGCGTCACCAGCGGTCACGCATTTGGGGAAATCAGGCCGTATAGCCGCGGTTTTAGGGTCGAGACGGAGATCGAATTCGATCACCCATTGATCGGGCAGCAAAAGTTTGCGCTCGATTGCCGGCCCGATACGTACCGTTCTGAAATCGCCCGCGCGCGCACCTTCGGCTTCATGCGCGATGTTTCCAAGCTTTGGAGTGCCGGCTACGCGCTCGGTGCGTCGCTTGAGAACACGTTGGTCGTCACCGACAGCCGGGTACTAAATCCAGAAGGGGTGCGTTTCTCGGACGAGTTCGTCCGCCACAAGTTGCTGGACGCGATCGGCGACTTGGCGCTTGCCGGCGCGCCCCTGCTGGGGGCCTATCGTTCGGTGCGCGGTGGCCACAAGCTCAATTACGCTGTCATGTCGGCTTTGATGGCCGACCATTCGGCTTGGACGATGGTCGATGCCGAGGCCGTGCGCCCGGTGCGCGGACATGCCGACCTTGCTGCGGGGCTGGCAGCACCCGCATATGCTCCGGATGTGTCCTAAGCAGAATGGCGCGGCTCGTCCAATGGAAGTCCGAGCGGGCGTGTTTGGAGTTCCGCGCTTACGCGGCCTTTTTTCCTGCGGTAAGTCTTTGCTCAGGCACTTGACGGAGACAGTCTGCCATCGCTCGGTCGAGGAAGCAGTCGGGCCACGGACGATTACCGGGAGCACGCCCTGGAAAATTTGAAAAAGAATTCGTGGGCGGCGTTGTCGGCGAGGTCATCCACCGTTCGCCACATTCCGGGCGGAATGTCTGCATAAACATTTGGCCGGCCTGGGGTTTATCGGCTAGATGGCGTCCGTCTGCCAGATGAAATTGCCGGACGAAATTGTCGACGCTGCAGGCAGGCCCCATCTTGTGCCGAGGACCGGTCTGTTTGACAATATCCAGCTGGGTGACAGTGTCCAGCGGGGTGGGAGTGTCCAGCTGGGCGAATGTTGAGGCGGGGGAAGTTCGGATCGGGCGAAGTTCGAGCGGTAAATCTCAATCCAGATGCCACCATTGACGAGTAGTGATCTATGAGTTGGTATTTTCTATCGTCGAACTGCATGAAATCGCGCGCACGACATTGGGCGCCTTTGGTGGCTCTTGTCTTGATGGCCCCGATTCTGACTGGTTGTGAATCACTTACCTCCTTTTTTAGCAAGGACGACCCTATCCTTGATGAGCCGGCTGACAAATTATACAATGAAGGATTGTACCTCTTAAACGAAAAGCGGGACATCAAAGGGGCTGCCAAGAAGTTTGACGAGGTGGAGCGACAGCACCCCTATTCGGATTGGGCGCGTAAGTCGCTGATCATGTCAGCCTATTCGTATTATGAGGCGGGTGCTTTTGAGGATTCGATCGGCGCGGCTCGGCGTTATATCCAATTGCACCCTGGCAGTCCGGATGCGGCCTATGCGCAGTTCTTGATCGGCAGTTCCTATTTCGATCAAATCCGCGACATTTCGCGCGATCAGGATCGAACGGAAAAAGCGATCGCTGGGCTGGACGAGGTGATTCGCAAATATCCTACGACCGAATATGCCGTTTCAGCCAAGCGAAAGATCGCAATCGCCCGCGATCAGCTCGCCGGCAGGGAGGTCATGACGGGAAAATATTATTTGGATCGGCGGGATTATTCGGGTGCGATCAACCGATTCAAGGTCGTGGTCACGCGCTACCAGACGACGCGGCATGTCGAGGAGGCACTGCTGCGATTGACCGAAGCCTATATGGCACTTGGAGTTGTTGAGGAGGCGCAGACATCGGCGGCTGTATTGGGGCACAATTTTCCTGATAGCCGCTGGTACCAGGACGCCCATGCACTCCTGACGTCGCGCGGTTTGAAACCATCGGAGAACAAGGGCTCCTGGATCAGCCGGGCTTTCAAGATCGGTTAATTTGTCTGCACAAAGTTCTGACCAATACGTGGCCGGGCCTTGTCCTGGCCACCCAGGTCCTTGATGATAGCAATTCTTTGATGATGGCGAATCACGGAGATCGAGGGCCGTTGGCCGGCCCGCTCCACAAGGCCCGGGACCACGAGCCGGGGAAGAGATGCCGCGCATCGGGACTTGCGTATGCTGACGCGACTTTCAATCCGGGACATCGTGCTCATCGATCGGCTCGACATCGATTTTGCGTCGGGTCTTTCAGTACTTACAGGCGAAACCGGCGCCGGAAAATCGATCTTGCTCGACTCGTTTGCGATGGCGCTCGGGGCGCGCGGAGATGCCGCACTCGTGCGGCAGGGGATGGATCAGGGGCAGGTGATTGCGGCCTTTGATCTGCCGGCGTCCCATCCGGCGCATGTTCTGATGGCCGAGAACGACATTCCGGCCGAGGATGAACTCATTCTGCGCCGCGTCCAGTTCGCCGATGGACGTACCCGTGCCTTCGTGAACGACCAGCCCGTGAGCGCGCAGGTATTGAAAAACCTGGGCGCAGTTCTGGTGGAAATTCACGGCCAGCATGATGACCGGGCGCTTGTCGACGCCGCGGCCCATCGACGTTTGCTGGATGCTTTCGGCGGGCTCGAAACTCAAGGCCACGAGGTTGAGCGTCTCTGGGGCGAGCGTCGTAGGGCTGAGGCAGCGGCCGCGTCGCATCGTGCTGAAATTGAGCGTGCCGGCCGTGAGGCGGACTGGCTTCGCCATGCGGTCGCGGAACTCTCAAAGCTCGCTCCTGCGCCGTCAGAGGAGACGACGCTGGCCGGACGGCGTACTGCCATGATGCAATTCGAAAAGCTGGCCGACGATTTGCGCGAAGCCCAGGAGGCCGTCGGGGGTTCTCAGTCGCCGGTACCGGCGCTTTCGGCGGCGGTACGCCGGCTCGAACGTCGCACATCTCAATCGCGCGATTTGATCGAGCCTGCCGTGAAGGCGCTTGACGCTGCATTGACGGCGCTCGAAGAAGCGCGCGGCCATCTCGATGCCGCGCTTCGCGCCGCCGACTATGATCCCCATGAATTGGAGCGCATCGAAGAACGGCTGTTCGCGCTTCGCGCCGCCGGACGCAAATACAACGTTCCGGTTGACGAACTGGGAGCGTTGACAGCGCGCTATTCCGGCGACTTGAGCCTTATCGACGCTGGCGCGGAGCGGCTGGCTGCGCTTGAAGCCGCTGCCAAGGCGGCTGATGAGCGTTACCACGCGCTGGCTGCCAGCCTCTCCGCGGCACGACGCAAAGCGGCCGACAAACTAGACAAGATGGTCAATGGTGAGCTTAAGCCCCTCAAGCTCGAACGAGCGACATTTTCTACGCAAGTCGTGAGCGATATGGCGGCGGCAGGGCCACAAGGGATCGACAGGGTCGAATTCTGGGTACAGACCAACCCAGGTACGCGGCCCGGCCCCTTGATGAAAGTCGCATCAGGGGGAGAACTCGCGCGCTTTCTACTGGCGCTCAAGGTTGTGCTTGCAGATCGTGGTTCGGCACCAACTCTCGTTTTTGATGAAATCGACACGGGCGTGGGCGGCGCCGTTGCGGATGCGATCGGGGTGCGGCTCGCGCGCCTGGCACAACGCGCCCAGGTGATGGCGGTGACGCATGCGCCGCAGGTCGCGGCGCGGGCCGACCGTCACTATGTGATCAGCAAGGATGCGCTCGACCGCGGCAGGCGCGTGGCAACGCGCGTTGTCGAGGTCGAGGCCGAGCGCCGCCGCGAAGAAATCGCGCGTATGCTGGCGGGGGCCGAAATCACGGCGGAAGCACGCGCCGCCGCCGAGCGGCTCATGAAAGCGGCGGGGTAGGGCACAATTGCGTTTTTGGGATGAACAATGCGGTGCGGCTGACAGGCGCGACAGGGTTTGGCAGCGAGCCGGTTGTCGTGAGCTTCCCCAGCTGTAAGCGCTAGCCGCACCAAACCGTTGGTATCAACCAGCGCATGGATCTTGCTGGTTAGCGGAACTCACTTTGATAGCCAATGGTGCAATGTGAGAGGCCCATTACGTCCAGCGCTGAGCTGGCGTGTCCGACCTATTCGGTCATTCTAATCCCGGAATCTTTGACCACCTTTGCCCAATGCGCAACTTGGGATTTCATGAGGTCACTGAAATCGGAGGACGTCCCGCCAACGGCGTCGGCGCCAAGCTTGCCGATCGCTTCACGCACGTTCGACTTGGCGAGCGCCTTGTTGATGGCCGCGTTGAGTTGGCCCACGATTTCGTTCGGTGTCCCAGTCTTGACCGCAAATCCAACCCAATCCTCCGCCACCAGGCTTGGAAACCCCTCCTCAACGACTGTGGGAATTTGTCCCAGCGCAGGTACCCGCTTGGCGCCGGTTGTTGCAAGAGCGCGAAGCCGGCCCGACTGAACAAGATCGACAACGGGCAGCGTCGAAATGAACATATACTGATTTGTGCCGTTGAGTAGATCGGCGACGGCCTGCGGATATTGCTGATAAGGAATATGCGTCGTGCGAACACCCGTTTGCAGCTTGAACATTTCTCCAATGAGATGCGCTGGAGTTCCTATACCACCAGACGAGAATGTGTGCCTGTCCGGTTGACTCTTGAGGAGTGTCACAAGTTCGGAGATCGACTTCACCGGCACCGATGGGTTGACCAAAAGCACGTTGGATGCGCGCGAAATCTGGATCACGGGCGCAAAATCGGCTTCCAGTCGAAAGTTGATATTCGGCAGGATGGCAGGCATCGCCGTTAGGGGCATACTCACGGCTAAGACTGAGTACCCATCGGGATTTTGCTTGAGGACATCGGCTGATCCCACTGTCATTGAGCCACCAACACGATTTTCAACCACCACGCGCCAGCCCTCGCTGGCGGACAGTTCTGCCGCGATGATTCGGCTAATGATGTCCGGCGGCGTAGTTGCGGCCGATGGAACAACAATGCGGATCCTACTTGAGGGATAAGGCTGTCCTACAGCCTTCGACATAGTGCCAACGCCTGCGACCGAAAGAACCAACACAGATTGAGCTGTACGACGAATGACTAGGCTGGCATTCATTGACGCCTCCTGTTGTTGCATCATTCAGCATTGCTTTATGACGCTATAGATGTGAAGTTCCGTTTTTAGATAGACGTATAGAATTTATGACTAGGAGATTACCGGTGCGCCGGACGCAGGAACAAAGTCGTCAGCTCAAACTACGGCACCTGGAAGTGCTTCTGGCCGTCGCGCAATGGGGCAGAATGGCGAGAGCCGCTGAACATCTTGCAATCACGCAGCCTGTGATATCGAAGACAATTGCTGATCTGGAACACATCGTGGGGGTGTCGCTATTCGATCGCACCTCGCATGGTGTCGAACCCACACTCTATGGCCGCGCGTTGCTGAAGCGAAGTACCGCTATCTTTAACGACGTACGGGCCAGCATGAATGTACTCGAATTCCTGGCTGATCCGGCTGGCGGGGAACTGCGGATCGGAACCACCGACCCCATGACGGCAGGGCTGCTTTGCGTCATTGTCGATCGCCTGAGTCGACAGCACCCGCGTCTCGCCTTTCATGTTATAGTTGGTGATCTTCTGGAACTACAGCATCGAGAGTTGCGCGAGCGTAACATCGACTTGATCATCGGCCGGCTGATAGGACAAATTCCCGCAGCAGATGACATCGAAGCAGAGTTTTTGCTTGAAGAGCGGACATTTGTGGTGGCGGGGAATCAGAACCCTCTGACCCGTCGCCGCAAACTAAAACTAGTCGATCTGATCAACGAGTGCTGGACGTTGCCGCCACCCGAGAGTTATCCCGGGTCGCTGATTGCCAATGCGTTCCAATCCTGTAATTTGGAATATCCGCGGACAGGCGTGACGGTCCACTCCAATCAGATGCAGATCGCACTACTGGCGACCGGACGCTTTCTGACAATCCTACCAGGCACAATGCTTCGATTCAGCGCGGAGCGCCTGCAGCTCAAGGTATTGCCGGTGAACTTGCCAATTCAGCCCTGGGCCGTCGGTATCGTGACCTTAAAAAGCCGGATGCTGAGTCCAGTGGCCCAGCTCTTCATCGACTGCGCTCGTGCGGTCGCAAAAGAACATTTCAAGTCAAGCCGGGTGGCATGACACGCAACATTCGCGCATACATCCTGATCTCCATTTGTATTGAGCCGGTTCAAATATTCTACCAACTTCCAAAAACTCGTAGAACACGAAAAGCAGTGTCTCAGCAAGAAGGCCGATATAAACCTTCTTGTCCAAGCCAACACGATAGATCAAACTCTTTTCGAACATGCTCGCTCGCCTTCTGCCTGCTTCCTATTAATATAGCGCGACAGATACCATGCGGCGCCCAAGAATTCTGTCTTTCCCCAAGCTCGACACTGGTCGGTTTCTTCTTCTGACATCATGCTCCGTTGATCGGAAGGTGTGTGATCACTTTCGCACTGCCGAGTCAAGAATCCCGGGTTGGGCGTCGATTCGCGTAGCCGCGATTTGACGCTCCAACCGGACTACGATCCTAAACTTTGCGCCTTTTGGGGTGATCGCGCGTTTGCCGCCGCCTACTCGAACTTCTTGCCGCCGAGGTAAACCGCTTCCATCGCGCGCATATTGACGATGTCGTCGAGCGGGTTCTTCGTGAGCGCGAGGAGATCGGCGGCCTTGCCTTTGGCGAGTGTCCCGAAATCCTTGTCGATACCGAGCATCTCGGAATTGATTTTTGAAAACGACTGGATCACCTGCA
>Ga0209488_10000701_pt1 | contig 28299 bp, 21 predicted proteins | sample Rivendell_Oct201_8_FD_188349 | JGI IMG/M metagenome (GOLD analysis project Ga0209488, IMG submission 188349) | Vadose zone soil microbial communities from the Eel River Critical Zone Observatory, Northern California, USA -... | ecosystem: Environmental > Terrestrial > Soil > Vadose zone >...
TTTAGCTTTGCCAGGGAAAGTGACTGGCGCCGCCAAAGGTTGCTCATCCTTTGTTACCACGGAATCTCTCTCGAAGATGAACACCAGTGGCGTCCGGCCCTGTACATCAGCCCGCAAAAACTCGAGCGCCGACTTGAGATTCTGCGAAGAGGGAACTACGCTGTCCTGCCCCTTGGCGATTTACTGGAAAGACTCTACCGAAACGATCTGCCGCCGCGGGCTGTGGCGCTGACCTTCGACGATGGAACCTATGATTTCTATAAGCAGGCGTATCCCCGACTGAAGCAATTCGGTTTCCCCGCGACTGTTTATCTGACCACTTACTACAGTGAATTTCAGCGTCCCGTTTTCAACCTGATCTGCTCGTACATGATGTGGAAGGCGCGGGACATCGGCACGGCGGACTTTACGGAGTTCGGGAGCACAGAGGCGGTCTTACTCAATTCGTCCGAGAATCGTCAGGACGCCCTGGAACAACTGCTGCGGTGGGTGGAAGCTCGAGACCTGAGCGGCGAACAGAAAGATCAGGTTGCCGCGCGTCTGGCTCAAGTATTAGGACTCGATTACCAGAAGCTTCGGGAAAAACGGGTCTTGCAGTTGATGAGCCGGGAGGAAATCCAGCAGCTTGCAGAGGCCGGAGTCGATTTCCAGCTGCACACTCACCGCCACCGAATGCCTTTGAATGAGGAGTTATTTCGGCGAGAGATCCGGGACAATCGCGCTTATATCTCACGCGCCACGGCGGGCGTTAAGCGGCATTTCTGTTATCCCAGCGGAGCTTATCGCCCGGAATTTCTTCCCTGGCTTGCGAGCGAGGAGATCGTTTCTGCCACAACTTGCGATACCGGTCTGGCGACCAGGCAGAGCAACCCGCTTTTGTTGCCTCGATTGGTGGACACCACGGGACGCACCGATCTCGATTTCGAAAGCTGGCTCAGTGGAGCGGGGCATTTTCTTTCCACACACAAGCGCGCCCGATTGGCGTATGTCCCTGACTGAAGCTACGGAGTCCGAGTCGGGGCTTTCCTTGCGGGCGTGGGATGGTCATCGGCCAGTACTATCGCATCGATGTCGGAGCCTTGGGTGCGAGGACGCAGGGTGCGAAGCAGCGGGTTGTTTTTGTACCGTTGCTTCCCTTCGAAATAGGTTCGATGCAGAAGGCGAGTTGCCTTCAGCGAGAGATCGAGTCCCATCTGCGGACCGTTGGTAGCACAGGAATAGCCTACATCCTGCAGGGTGTGGCCCACGAGCCGCTCGAAACGCAACAACTGCTCCGGCAAGAAACTTTTCTTCCAGCGGCCAACCGGACTGAATCCAGCATTCGGTGCTTCCGTGCGAAAGGATGTATTGGGTTTGCTTACGGAACCGTAAGCTACGCTCTTGATTTCTTCATAGTCCAGGGGATGGTCGATGAACCGGCCGATCTGATTCAACGTCTCCTGCGGGCGGGCCAGGAGATCTTCGAAGTGGACCTCGATATAGTCGGCACCCGCGGAACGCCCGAAGCTGCGGCCTTGCTGCACAATCCATTCCCAATACAAACCGCACCCAATTAGGCTGTGACGATCTTCCCAGGGGAAGGCACGAACATAACGAAGGCGCCCGAGGGATGTTGCAACATCGCGGCCATCACGAATGATGTGAACCACCAGCGCGTCGGGGATCAATTCTTTGATCAGCGGAAGGTAAAGCATCCCCTCCGGTGAATTCTCCGCCCACCTTGGCGTCCCCTGCAGTGCGCAGATCTCGCCCATCACGATGCGCAGGAAATCTCCGCCGTTGCGGCACTCTTCAAGCACTCGCTTGCGGATGTGGTCTCTCTCCAATCCGGATGCCAGGAAGAGCCGGCTCTTCAACCACGCTTCCATCAATTGCTCGCGGTTGGAGCGGGAACTCAGATCGCCAAAACGCGGCACCAGTAAATTGAAGACATTGGATTCAGCGAGGTAAACGGCGAAGCCGCCGGCCGAAAGTAGCATGTCGTAGAGAAGGGTAGTCCCTGACCGAGGACTGCCAAGCACGAACACCGGGGCGTGCCTTCGATCTTGTACGGGCTTTAGCACAGACACAGTTTAATTCATGGATGCCCGGCCCTCAGGCGTTATCCGTTGGAGAAGTGCAGAAGTAACAAGCAGTAGATTACGAAGCCGAACGCGGCCCCAGCCCCGCAATCTGAAGATGGCCTTCGAGAGCGGAGAGCAACGGCTCCCGGAGAAACGGACCTCCCGCCAGCAGGCCGGACAAGAGTGGATTCCGGTTATTGCAGCGCAAAGGAGTATTTTCCAGCGTGGCGACAAATCCGCCGGCGCTTTCCACCAGGGCCGCGCCCGCTGCAACGTCCCACTCGTTCTTTGGGGTCAGCGTGAAGGTGATATCGGCGAGTCCTGCTGCGACGAGGCCCAATTTATATGCGACCGAACCCATCGGCCGAATCTGAAAATCGCCATCCTGAAACTGCTTCCATTCGCCGCGCTTCACTTCGCTACGGCTGGCCAGGATTAGTGCACCTTGCAGCACCGTCCTCCGGCTTGGATGGGCCGGTTTGCCGTTATAAAGAACTCCGGTTTCGACGGAGCCGATGATCGTTTCTTTCGTCGCCGGATTGCAGATTCCTCCGGCGACCGGCCGGCCGTTCTCCACGAAACCGATAGAGACGCAGAATTCAGGAATGCCGGCAACAAACTCGCGCGTTCCGTCGAGAGGATCGACCACCCACACGTGGATTTTTTCCAGCCGCGAAGGGTCATCAACACTTTCCTCGGAGAGCCAGCCCTCGCCGTCGCGCAGCAGGTTCTGGCGAAGCACAGCGTCTACGGCGCGGTCGGCTTCGGTCACAGGATCGTGTCCCGCCTTGTATTCCGCTGCAATGGCGCCCGGCGTGAAACGGCTGAAGACCTCGCAGGCGGATTCCAGTGCGGAAGAGATGCGGCTGAGAATGTCGGAATAAGAAGAAGTCATGAGGTCCCTTTGGAAGTTCAAGCTACAACGCAGGCCACAACATTCTCGCTCCGGTGATCAGCAGCAAAGTACACAGGATGCGGCGCAGCCAAAGCACCGGCACCCGCGTGGACAGGTGAGAGCCCAGCAACCCGCCAGGGATGGAGCCAATCAGCAGCGAGACGACGAGGGCAGGATCGACATTTCCCAGACGAAAATGAAGGAACCCGGTGACGCCCGTAAGAATTACCGCATGAACGATATCGGTGCCTACATTCACCTTCGGGGGGAAGCTATAGAAGAGCAGCAGTAACATCATGATGATGCTGCCCGAACCGACCGAAGTCATACCCACCAGGAAACCGGCGACCAGGCCAATGACGGCCATTCCGGCGAAGTTCTTTAATGTCGGACGGCGGTTGGCGATACTTTCCTCGATACGTTTCTGCAAGAGCAACAAGATCGGGATGACAATCAACAAGACCCCGATAGCGGTCTTGATGAAATTGTTGACGCCATTTCCGTAAAGCGTGCGGATGTGGGTCAGCAGAGCAACTCCACAGATCGAGCCTGGGATGCTGCCGACGGCCAGCGCGATCACGACCTTGCGTCGCACCGTGCCTTTCTTCAGATGCAAAAGTCCAGCGGGGATCTTGGTAAAGAAGTTGAAGAGTGCGTCGGACCCAACGGCCATGATCGCGGGCACTTTCAGGCCGAAGATCAGCACGGGGAGCAGCAGAACGCCGCCCCCCACGCCGGTCAGGCCAATGAGAACGCCCACGACAAAGCCGACCAGGATTTTGATCGCGATCAAGTTCATAGCAAACTAAACTCGCTTTACTCTCCGGCTTCAGCGACGCCGATGAACCCCTCGCGCTCGAGGTGCAAAACGATCTCCTGGGCTGCTTCCTCGGGCGACCGCTCGCCGGTATTGATGGTCACCTCGGCGTCGGCAGGAACTTCGTAGGGGTCCGAGATACCCGTGAACTCCTTAAGTATTCCAGCCCGAGCCTTGGCGTACAAGCCCTTCCGGTCACGTTGTTCGCAGACTTCGACCGAGGTGGCGATGTGAACCAGGATGAAACCTCCATATGGCTCCACCATCTGGCGTACATGTTTGCGCGTCGCGTCATAGGGTGCGATGGGCGCGCAGATAGCGATACCGCCATTCTTTGTGATCTCCGAAGCTACGTATCCGATGCGGCGGATGTTGATGTCGCGATGCTCTTTCGAGAATCCCAACTCCGACGAAAGATTCTTGCGCACCAAATCTCCGTCCAGCAATGTGACCGGACGGCCGCCGACCTCAAGAAACTTGGTCAGCAGAACATTGGCAATGGTGGATTTTCCGGAACCAGATAATCCAGTGAAGAAGATGGTCACCCCCTGCTTTTTTCGCGGCGGGAAACTGCGGCGCAGTTCCTTGACCACCTCAGGATAGGTAAACCATGCGGGAATTTCGCGGCCCTCGTTCAGGCGGTCACGGAGGTCCGTCCCAGAGAGGTTCAGGACGCGATCCCCGGGCTTCACTTCGTTTTCGGGTACGTACGTATCCTGATCCTCGAGGTAGACCATCATGTTGAAGCTCACCATGGTGACGCCGATGTCCGTCTCATGCTTCCTGTACACTTCCTGGGCTTCATACGGACCGTAGAACGGTTTTCCGTCGGTGTCTTTGCCCGGGCCTGCGTGGTCGCGGCCCACGATGAAGTGGGTGCAGCCATAATTCTTGCGGATAAGCGCGTGCCAGATGGCCTCGCGTGGTCCGCCCAGGCGCATGGCCAGAGGCAACAAGGCAAGCTTTACCGTGCCCTGCGGAAACTTCGACAGCAGCAACTGGTAGCACCGTACGCGCGTGAAGTAGTCGACATCCCCCGGTTTGGTCATGCCCACGCTGGGATTGATTAGCAGGTTGGCCTCTACTTGCTTGGCCGCGCGGAACGTGAGTTCCACGTGGGCGCGGTGCATGGGGTTACGAGTCTGGAAGGCGACTGCGCGGCGCCAGCCCAGCCGGGCAAATTCTGCGCGCAACTCCTGGGGCGTGAGCCGCAAGGTGCGGAAGTCATAATGCGACGGCCCCTGCAGACCTTCGACCCGGCCGCCTACATACCACGGGTTGGATTTGTTGATGGCATAGTCGGCGCCGGGATGCGCCTTGCTGGTGCTGTTGAAGACCGCTTTGGCCTCAGCCTGGCGGTCAGGCTGCCAGACGTCCTCCACATGCAACACGGCCAGCATCACACCTTCCGGATCGCGCAGCGCTACTTTGCTGCTACCCGGGGACAGCTTCTTGGCAAATTCTTCCGTCACATCGAGTGTGATCGGGATGGGCCAGAGAACGCCGCTGGCCAGACGCATGTTGTGGCAGACACCCTCGTAATCGGCGCGCGTCATGAAGCCGCGCAGCGGAGAGAAGCCACCGTTCATTAACAGCTCCAGATCGCAGATCTGGCGTCCGGTCAGGTCCCACGATGGCCACTCGCGGGAATGGGCTTTGAGTTCTGCAGCTCGTTCTGGTTGGGTGATGAGATCGATGAGTTCGCCGCCGTGGGCGGCAATCAAGTGACTAGTCGAAGCGGTCAAACGGGTGAACCTCCAAGGTTCTGTCAGTTTTTAGATTAGTGTTCGTAAAACAAACATCTCGCAGTACGAAATGATGATTACTTTACAGACACGGTGCATTTTTGGGGGGACATGCCTTACGAGACTGCAAACTTGTTGAAGGGGTCAGATGACCCAATTCAGGTTGATTTCAGTGTACACCAAAAGGTTTAACCTTCCGAAGGAGCAAGCGGCATTCCGTCGAATTTAATTTCAAATCGTCTGTATCCCATTAAAAATTAAGGGTCAAGCCGAGCGTTGACTCTGGGAACGGACTGCGGGAGGAATCGTAAGTTGTAAAACATTGCGGCAATGCGGACAACAAATTCGCCCCTCGTGGAAAGTGTGCACGTTTCATACACAAAGGTGGTTGACAAAAAATGGCGAGATTCAAGTTTGTCCGTAGCGTAAGGCGCTGAGTTCTCCGATTTGCCCCTCAACCGCGACAGCGGCGGCGTATTGTTCCGCGACCTCAAGTTCTCCCAGAAACCAGTGATCGGCCTCGGTCGCGTCAGGCCGGGTTGCCAGCAGCCGCGCAGGCTGCCCGACGTTCATATCCACATCAAACGAGTTGAGGCTGCGGGACAACCCCATACCTTGAGCTTTCAAAAAAGCCTCTTTGCAAGTCCAGCCGCGAAAAAATGCAGCGACCTTTTTTCCCGGCGCCTGGCAGAGGAGTGACCGATGTTCTTGAGTTGAAAAGAAGCGTTCCGCGAGCTTCTCGACTTCGATCTCTTCGTTCTTCCACTCCACGTCCACGCCGAGGTTGCGGCCCCGCGCGATGGCGAGCAAGGCCACGTCGCGCGAGTGCGACACGTTGAACCGGATATCGCTGGCCGGTTGCTCGAGGCTGGGTTTTCCCTCAGGCGAGTAAGAGAAGCGAAGGTTTTCCGCCCTGGACTCTGTGTAAGCCCCAAGAATTGAGCGCACTGAGCCGCGGGCCACGATAAAGCGACGGGCATCTTTCTCGAAGTGAAAGCGCGATGCGCGATCTTTTTCGTCGGCGGACAGAACCTTTCGAAGCGTCGAAAAGACATCCTCCGCGACGCATAGCGGAATGGTCCACACGTGGATCGTGGACGTGAGAAGCGGAGGAACTGAAGGACTTCCGTCCCCCGTCAACTTCAGCCCGCCGACTTGCGCACTTGCATCATCCAAAACGTAGGTTCCTGAGATTCTAGATTTCCTCTTCGTAGGACTCAACGGCAGGCCTGATAGCTGACATTTCGACCACCAGTTTGTCCTTTGATGGAACGAGTTCGCCGACGTGGAGGGCTTGGTTGCTGATGTATCCCCAAGCCATACAAGCGCCGTACACCAATCCTCCGGCTAGCAAGTGCAAAGCCAGCTGTCGGTAGGTATGCGGGACAAACCACCGCTGCATCAGAAGCAGCACAATCACCAGCGGCGTAACCAACATCAAAGGCAGAAGATACGCCTGCCGGAGAAACGTCCAGATTCGAACACCAAGAATGAAGCACAGATGATAGGGCATGAACAGCAGATAAGTCCCCACCAGCGGAAGGGCCGTGCCTAGCGCATCGCCGGCGATTCCGTACCGTCGGACCAGCAGAATGCTGAGAATGAGGTTGGCCACACCTTCGAGCAGTGTAGCGATCGCAAGCTTTCCGTGCTTGCTCATGCCGTACAACACGCGTCCGGAGGCCGCCTGAATCAACATTGCCGTGTAAGGAATGATGAGGATCAGCAGCACCGGATAACCTTGCGCGACATATTTTTTCCCGACCCACACTTCAATGATGGATTTGCCCAGAATCAGGAACACCGCCGTCATGGGAAACGTGGTGAATGCGCAGGCGCGATTGCCGGCGACGAAGATCTTTCGCAACCGATCTTTATTGCCGGCAGCGTCCGACTGGCTCGACATAGGAACAAAAATCTGTGCCATGCTGGCCACGACCTCGCCGGCATAGTCGACCAGTCGCGAGCCAGCGTAAAAATACGTAATCGCCGCCGTGGAGATAAATTTTCCGATAACCAGGGCGTCAGTTTTGAACCGTAAGCGAGAGCCGACGATGACCATGAACGTGGTGCCGCTATAGTTCGCCATCTGGCGGAACGCTTTGCGGTCAACGTACTTCCACGAGAACGTTATTGGTAAGACGCGAAGGGCGATGATGCCGCGAACGACGGAAGCAACGAGGGGCAAGGCAACAGTAATCGCGGCGGCGGTGAGAAGTCCATAGCCACGGTTCAGAAAAATAACAATCAGAAGAACCCGCAGCAGGGTCGAGACTATGTTGGTCCAATTGAGGATGTAAAACTTCTGCAGCCCTTCGAGCATGCCTCCGAACACACCCAGAGGGAAGCCGAGGGCCACGGAACCGCCGGCCAGGAAAAGGAGCCAGCGAGCAGTGGATTGAAATCCAGCGTCGATGTGGAACAGCCGGTCTACATATACGCATCCCACTAGGGTTACGAGCATGCTGAATGCGCCAACACCGGTATAGGTAAACATGGCGCTATTGATCAACCGGCTTACTTCTTCGACATCCCGCGTGGCGGTGTACTTCGAAACGTAGCGGATGATGGAGGAACGAATCCCGAAGTCAAAAATTCCGTAGTAGCCTGTCACTGAAAAAATCAGGACCCAAATTCCGAAGGCGGTGTCTCCCAGCCGATGGAGAATGAAGGGAGAGAGAAAAATCCCCATCAGGATGTTGACGCCGAGGGAAAACCAACTCGAGCTTATGTTCTTGAGAATTTGAATTTTTTCCAGTTTGCGCATAGCCCCACTAACCGATTAATTGAATGCCCTGCGTTGAAAAAATGTTGAGAGCGCCTACTTCTTCACTATCATAAGCTAGCGGCTGCGTCGCACCGTGGCTCGCTATGGGTTCTGAAGAGACAAAAAGGAGGGAACGGAAGATACTAAGGGCTCAACGGATCGAGGTCTTGCGCAAGGAACGCCAAGAGGGAACTGGACGGCCCACCCTGTCAGACGCCGTGCCTTTCTGAAATGTGGTACGTGTGAGGTGTCCGCACTTCGCAAAGAGAGGAAGGGCTGGTACACTAAATCGATCACGGTTCGCGCCTGTGTGTATGTCCGCTACGAGGCGCGCCGTTCGTTGCAGTGGCTAATCGAACTTCGCCTACGGTTCTCGGCGCTTCACTTCCTGACAAGTAAATTGAGTTAATTCCAAACTGCGCCCATATTCGACACGCAATTGGGTGGGAATTGCACTAGGGTAAATCGTGTAATTTGTCCGCGATCAGCGGGAACTTTCGTCTAAGGTATTCACCTGATTCAGCCTCAGTGATCGCCGATTCTTGCCGAGTTCCATTCAAAAAATTTTGTGTTTCAATTAGGTTAATGCGCTCCCGTCAGCGCGACACCGAGGGACGCACGAACCTTTGAGAATGCTTCTGGTTGATATATCACCGTGCTGTTCCTTCGATTTTGCGCGATTTGACGCGGCTTTCGTCTGAAACCGACAATGCCGACGCAGACAGGCCTAGGGTCGGCGCGGATTTCTGAACGGTAAATCCGGTTTCTCGAAGGTTAAGCAAATGTCTGCAAGTGCCTGTGGAAATTAGTTGTTTGACTGTCACAGCCACCTTTCGTCTCAAAATGGCATCGTGGATGCTATGAATTCTGGAAAGCTCGGCTGCACCAATTACAGGCGAAGGCGTTTCCAAAAATGAGGGGGGACCTGAATGAAAGATCAGGCCGTTCGGCTTGGCCCACGTGAGCAGCAAATCGTCGAATTGCTTTTGCAAGGTTGTGACAATGCGGAAATCGCGCGCCAGCTCAATATGGCGCGTAGAACAGTGAAGGCTCATTTCAACCGGTTGTTCCTCCGTTTCGGAATTACCGGCGGAATCAAGCGAGTAAAGCTCGCTACCCTGTTGTATCGGAGGCAAACATGTCTGCAAGTGAACGCTATGGAAGCCGTGTCCCCAGTGAACGCGAACACCGAGTCATACAACTAGTCGCCCAGGGTATGAAGAACAGCGAGGTGGCAAGCGAAATCGGGACCACGGAACATGTGGTGAAGAATTACCTGCGTGTGATCTACGATAAGCTCGGCCTCTGGAACCGTGTCGAGCTGGCGCTGTGGTATGAATCGCGGCGCAGCGGACCGGCGTTGTCGACTAATTAGTCAGGCACTCTTTCCATTCCGACGGCAAAGCAGGAGCTTCCTGCGGGTAATCCTAATTTGTTGTTCGATGGGTTATCCGCAGGAAGCCCCCGCAACGGCCGCGATGGAATTCCTCGGGTGCGGGATTATTGGCAGCCGAAGGCCTGCAAGTTTCGAATTCGCTCGCCCGCCCCTGGCGCACCCCTGCGTGCCGCGGCGTTCAGGAGCATACGACCCTGGTCGCAGCTCTTAGGAACACCATCCCCTTTGAGATAGAGATCGGAAAGCATCAGAGTCGCCGCAGCGTTCTCCTTTCGAACCGCCTGCCATAGCCACTTCGCGGCCTCAGAGCTGTCGCGGATCTTCCCTGGCGTGCCCCTGAGAAAGCCTTCTGCGACGGCCAACTCCCGACCTCCATTATCTTGCGGAGAGGTATCTCGCAGTGAAGCCGGCCGCTCGGCTGGCACGCTCGTTGGCGCCGAGACGGGGTTCGAAGCTTGCGGCGTCTCGGTTGCATTGTCCATGTGAGTGGTTGCTTGGGTCGCTTGGTGACCCGTCGCGTTACTTCCTGGTGGAACGGCAACATTGGTCTTGTCGGTCTTGTCGTTGTGTGATTCGTTCTGCGATCCCGCCTTGGCGGAGGAAGCCGCAACCGGCGAAGGGGAGGCTTGGCTCCGTTGTGGAGATTGTGTTGCCTCAGAAGGCGGCGTCTGGGGTAGAGCATGGGAGTTTCCCGACGTGGCCTGCGTTCCATGCCATGCAATATAGACGAGGGCAGCGATCAGCAGCGCGAGCGCAGCTCCTACGTAAATCCGATACCGGTAGGGAACAGGCTCGTAAACCGGCATCAGATTGGGAGGGTCAACATCGCGCCGCCACGCAAACTCGTACGCATCGCCATGTGCGATCGTATTATCGAATTCGGTCCCGGTTTCGACCGAAGTCTGTGCGTTCTGGTAATGCGCGACTTGGTACAGGGACGGGTGGGGAGCGGATTCCGCCGAAGAAAACGATACAGCTTCGTTCCGCGAAGGAGCCTGCAATGGCCGGTTGTGTGTCGCAGACTCGGCTTCCACTGGTGGTGCACTTGCCAGTACGAAGCCGCAATGGCCGCAGAATTTCTGATCCGCAGGATTCTTCGTGCCACACGAGCGACAATCGACGAATTCTCGCTTTATTCGCAGCGCCTGCCCGTCCGGCGTTAAATTTTGTGGCAGGCGTTCCTGCGTGGCGTCGCTGTGCGCGATCTCGCGCGGCTGGATTCCCGGGTTACTCACGGGCCCCGAAGCATTCTCCTCCAGTTCATGGAGCAAGTTGAGGACAGCCTCCTCTCTCTTTTCAGGAGGACTGGTGAAATACACCTCCGCCCATCGTCCCATGTTCTGGCCAAGCAAGGGATTGACCAGTGGGTTCAGTTCAGGCTGCGGCAAAGTGCTGTTGGATTCAGGTTGGTCCGCTGGACGCGGCAATGCATGTCTCCATTAAAAACGGCGGCGTCTGTATGATTGCACTCCTGGCCGATAGGGTTGTCAAATCTGAGTGGTCAATGCGGGTTTAAATCTGTGGGTGGAACCGGCTGGGGTCGGGAAACACTGCAATTTCAGTCACATGCCTTGCGGTAGGCGGGCTCGAACTGATCGAGCTGGGCGTCCCGCTGGCTGGTGAACTTTCCTTTGGGCGTCTTGCCGTAGAGGTCGGCGCTGGGGCAATAGTAGAGTGCGGTATGCTGGTCGACCCAGACCTGCGCGTCGGGATTTCCTTTATATTCGGGAGCGTCCGGCGCTTCCGCTATCCCAAGGCTGATCAGGAACTTGTCAAACGCAGAAAGATCGGCATCGGGAGCCTGTCTTGCATGGCCTTGACCCGCCGTACCGTTTCTCCCGGTCGCGCTCACCGAGTGACTGGACCAGATTCCCCAACGAATGACGCCAGCCATCAGGATGACCGCGACCGCCAGGTAGATATCCCCGCGGCGGGTATTCCAAAAGTTTCGGAAAGCGCTTCGATTCTGGGAGACAGCCAGTTCCTCCAGAAAATCCCTGGCCTTTGCCGCCGAACTCCAGGCGAGGGCCCCATTGGGTCTTGTAAGGCCCGTTTCCGTCGCGTGAATTTCCAAATCTTCCTGCCCAAGCGGAGATTCCGCTTCGAGTTCCGTACTCTCTTCTGCGGCCTGCAGCTGTAGCCCGCCGACAGGGTCGCCTGTCTTTTCCAGTTGTGTTCCCGCTTGAGACGCGGTCAACCGCCGGAGAACGTCGTCTTCGTTAGGCTCAGCATGTTCTTCTTCACGGTCACGCAGAAGCCTATGGTTGAGATTTTCTGACGTCGGCGGTTGATGTCCGATACCATTTGCCGGAGTCCGCATGCTTTGCTGGTTTGCTTCCTGCATCCGTCGCAACGATGCCACTTTGCTCTGCATGCTGGGAGGGCCGCTGTCCGTGATTCGCGGAGATCCGCACTTTCCGCAGAACTGTTCCTCCCCCACCAGTTCATGAGCGCACTTGCGGCATACGAACGGCTGCGTCGTGGCAACCGTGCTGGCATCGACCGGCCTTGCGGATGCAGCCGAGAAAGTTGGGTCCTCCAGCAGAGCCGTGAGGTTCGGTTTCAATTTCTCTAGAGCTTCAAGCATCGACGCGCGTTCGGCCGCCTGCGAGTGTTTCGACGCCACCTGGGCGTCCCGCGTAAAGGCTTCAGTTACGAGGCCCGCCATCAGTTGGCAGGTGTGGACATCCGGTTCGCCAAAGGCATTGGTTTTCGCGAAGTAAAGCTCCAGCGCACCGGCAATTCCCCCATCGTGATAGACGGGCACCGCAATCAGAGATTGGATACCGCGCCTCTGGCACTCTTCCGCATCTAACAAGAACTCCGGATTTACATCAGGGCAGCGAAACGGCTCACCGGTACGAAAGCAGGAAAAGCAGAGCGCTTTTTCCATGGAAACTTCGGTTCCGCAGGGCAGGGAAGAGGAACCGGCGGCAGCCTGATAGCGGACCCGTTTACCATCGACAATGCCAATCGCAGCGCCGCTGGATCTCGTGATCTGCGCCACTCGCTTCGCCACCAACGCCATCGCATTGCCCAAGTCAAGATGACTGACCTGGATTAGGCGCTGAGTCTCCACGATCTGCGCAAGGGTTGGGGAGTAATCGCTATTAGCGTCAGGCTCAGCGGGAGTAGTACTTGATTGCTCGGACGCAGACTGAGAGGCCGATTCCTGTTCTCGCAACTGGTCCGCCCGCAACTCGAGATTCAACCCGAGTTCGCTGTGGTGCTCCTGCAGCACATAGGCTGCCTCGAGCATTCGTGCGAAAGTCTGCTCGTCGAGAACTGGTTTGTCTTTTCTGTCGGACACGAGTTCTTTCGTCATTTGCGAACGCCGTCCGATGTGTGCGGCCAGGCTATCGGACAGGGGATAGAGTTATTCTAGTGCAAATGCCACTCCAATTGAGCCGATGAGATCGATGCCGCGCAGGTGATGAGGTTCAGAGGTAGCAGGCTGCAGCGCGGACCAATACAAGTCAGAAAGAGAAGAACCCTCGAAGAGTCAGTAGTTTGCGGCTCAGATTCGGAAATTCAGGCCTCAGTTGAAAGGGCGAGGCAGTCCTATCCGCCTGATTGGGTTGCTGTTAGATGACTAGGGTAACCGCAAAAGCTTGCACATTCAGGCCACGGAATTGCCACGGAATTCCTTTGCCGATCACATTGCGGGCTGCTGTGTGGTGTCTCCTTTGCGGTTCAGGAAGAAGTACACTGCGGGCGTGATGATGAGCGAGAGAACCATGGAGATCAGGACCCCTCCGATGACGGCGATGGCGAGCGGTTGCAGCATCTGCGAGCCGGCGCCGATGGCAAAGGCCAAAGGCAGCATGCCAGCGACGGTGGCCAATGCAGTCATTACGATGGGCCGCAGACGTCGGCGTCCTGCCTGCAGAATTGCGTCATGGTTGTTGATGCCGAGTAGCCGTAATCTCTGGTCAGCATCGAGCAGCAGGATGCCATTCTTGGCCACAATGCCGATCACCATGATCATGCCCATGAAGGACGAAATATTGAACGTGGTGCGCGTGATCAAGAGGGCGATAAAAACACCCGAGGTCGAGAGCAGCGCCGACGACAGAATCGCGATGGGCGCGGAGAAAGTCCCGAACTCAAACATCAGCACGATGAAGAGCAGCAGGACGGCGAGGACGAGCACGATCACCAGGTCATGGAACGAGCGTTGCTGCTCCTGATAGGTTCCGCCGTACTCCACGCGAATGCTGGAAGGCATGTGCAATCCAGTGACGGTCTTTTGCACGGCAGCCATTCCAGTGCCCAGATTGGTGCCCTCTAAGCGGGCCGTGACGGCGGCGTAGCGCTGCAAATTCTCGCGCCGGATTTCCGTCTGTCCGGGGACTTCTACTATGGTTCCCAGCGCGCCCAGCGTAGCGGTGTGTCCGGTGCTGCTTACGAGCAATGTGTCGCGCATCGCTTCGAGAGAGGCCCGATTGTCCGCGGGAAAACGTACGCGCAAAGTGTAAGCACGGTCGTTCAGGACTACAGGAGTGGGGGCCGGTTCGCCCTCAAGAATGGCAGCGGCGTCTACGGCTATCTCCTCTGCCGTGAATCCGGCTCGCGCGGCCGTGCCAGGATTGACCTGAAATGTCACAGCCGGCCCGCTGATCGTATTGTCGATTCCATTCAATATATCGACCACGCCGTTTATTTTTTGAATGGCGTCGGCCACCTTCGGCGCCCATTCTTCGAGTTGCTTCGGATTCTGGGAAAACAGCTTGATCTGGATCGGCTCCGGTGCTGAGGTCAGATCGCCGATCATATCCTGCAGCATTTGAATGAATTCAATATCAAGTGCCGGTTCCTGTTGCTTGATCTTCGCGCGGACGTCCGCGATAACCTCGTCGATGCCGCGGTCACGCTTGTCTTTAAGCTTCACAGAAACGTCGCCCGTGTTTGCTTCGGTTACCGAGGCCAGTCCAAGCTGTAATCCGGTGCGGCGCGAAGTACCTGCAACTTCGGGAATTTCGCGGAGTATCTGTTCGACGTGGCCCACTACCCGATTGGTCTCTGCCAGGGAACTACCGGCAGGCATGATGTAGTCAATGACGAATCCGCCTTCGTCCATCTCGGGCAGCAAGTCGGAGCCGGAAAAGCTGTAGCAGACATAGGAAACGACAATCAGCGCAAGGCTGGACAAAATCAGGAGGAGAGGACGATCCAAAGCCCGCCGCAGCCAGCGCTCGTGGAAGTTGACCACACGAAGGAAAAAGCCACTCAGATGTTTTTCTTCTGCCGCCAGCAGGCGTTGAATGTCTTCGCCCTCGTCGGCGGCACTGCTAACTTCGTCTCCCGTAGAGCTCGAAGTCGAGTGTGACTCATTCTCCTTTTCATGTTTTCCACGGATAAAGTACTGGCTCAGCGTCGGGGTCCAGGTCACAGCGAGCGCCAGGGAAGTCAGCAGCGAGACGCTCATCGTTACCGCCAGCGCACGAAAGAAAACTCCGGTGACTCCAGTGATGGCGATGAGAGGAATGAAAACCACGACGGGTGTAATAGTAGAGCCGATCAACGGCACCGTAATTTCGCGTAGGGCGCTCTCGATGGCTTCGATGCGGCCCTGTCCGGCGTCGCGATGCAGCACAATGTTTTCGACCACCACAATCGCATCATCGATGACCAGGCCGACTGCGGCCGCTAATCCGCCCAGGGTCATCAGGTCGAAGGTCTGCCCCATCGCCTTGAGAGCAATGAAAGTTACCATCACCGTGACTGGAATCACGAGACCCGCTACCAGCGACGTTCCCCAGTCACGCAGGAATACCACCAGAATGATGGAAGCGAGAACTAATCCCAGCAGGATCGCGTCACGCACGCTCTTGATGGATTCGCCCACGATGATCGACTGGTCATAGAAGGGGCGAATCTCCACTCCCGGCGGCATCGTCTTGCGGAGACGTTCGACTTCGGTATGCACTTCATCCGCGACCTGGACGGTATTGCCATCGGGCTGGCGATTAATGTTAAGCAATACAGCCGGCTTGCCGTTCGCCGTCACAACGGTATACACAGGCTTAACGTTCGGAGCTACCGCCGCAACGTCACCGATCCGTACCGGGATGCCAGTGGCCGTAGTCTTAATGACAGTATTGGCGATCTCTTCGGGCGTACGAACCTGGCCGTTGATTAGTCCGAGAAAGAGCTGATGGTTGCGTTCCAGCAAACCCGGCGAATCCACCAGATTGGTGCGCTTAACTGCGTCCAGAATATCGGTGACGGTGACGCTGGCGGTGAGCAGCTTCGCGGGATCGGGAGTTACCTGGAACTCGGGTTCCTGACCGCCCTGGACGATTACGGTGGAGACACCCTCCAGACGATTCAGCCGCGGCTTCATCTCATAGGTCGCCATCTCCCAGAGCTTGGTCTGCGGCATGGTGTCGGAAGTGATGCTGTACCCGATGACCGGGAAGCTCGCGAAGGTCATGCGGTGCGCTTCGATCCGCGCAGTATTGGGGAGTTCGGGCTGCACTCGTGAGATGGCGGCGTTGACGTATTGCAGGGTCTGGAACATGTCCAGATCCCAGCGGAAGTAGAGATCAACTTCCGCCGAGCCGCGACTGGTGATCGAGCGCACGTTCAACAACCCGGGCACGCTGTTCACTGCCTCTTCGATGGGCCGTGTCACCGTGACCATCATCTGATCGATGGGCATGACACCGTTGTCCACTGCGATCAGCACGCGAGGAAAGTTCGTGGAAGGGAACACCGACACCGGAATCGTGAAGGCGAGATAAGCGCCCAGAAGACCCAGGGTCAGAATGAGGAAAATGACAGGCCTGGAGTGCCGGGCAATCCAGTGGTCCGCTTTCGGATGGTTCACGCAATTGCTCCGCCCAGATTATTTTTCACTCTTTGTCCCCACTCGGAGCCTTGGCGCCTTCACCCTTGGCGCCCTCGGCTGGGGCTTCAGCTGGGGCAGCTTCGACTTTAATCTTGGTGTTGTCAGGCAGGCCGTAGGCCCCAGTCGCAACTACCTTGTCTGTCTCTGTGACCCCATCGAGAATCTGCACATCGTCGCCCTGACGAATGCCGAGTTTGACGGCTTTCTGATGTGCCTTGCCATCCGAGCCAGCCAGCATCACGACTGAGCTCCCATCCTGCGCGCTGACGACCGCACTGGCCGGTACTACGAGTGCATCCTTTACGGTTTCCGCGGTCAGCGAAAGTTGCACACTGGTGCCGGGTTTCAATTGATGCTTCGGATTTTTTGCCTCTAGCCAGACTTCAACCGTCGTACTGCTCGGATCAAGGGCCGGACTGACCACCGTAACTTTTCCTTCGATGGGCTTTTCGATTCCGGGGACGGTAATCGTTCCCTTGTCGCCGACTTTCAGCAGTGCTGCATCGGCCTGCGGAATGTGGGCTTTGGCGATCACGGCGGAAGTATCCATCACCGTGATCAGTGGAGTTCCGGCGGCCGCCATTTCACCGGGGTAGAGGGGGCGGTCCGTCACCATACCATCGATGGGGCTGCGAATCTCCGAGTAACTAAGTTGAGCCGTCGCCCCCATGTATTTTCCCTTGGCGGATTCCAACTTGCCGGCGGCAGCTCTCAATTCCTGCTGCTTGCCGATCGCCATCAGGGCATCCAGATGTTTCTTTGCGATCGCGTACTGATTGCGCGCCTGGGTTACATCTACTCCTGACTGGTCGAGTTCCTTGCGCGGCAAAGCTCCCTGCTCGAACAGTTGTTGGCGGCTTTGGTAGACCTTCTCCTGGGCGTCAAGCGCCTTCTGGGCTTGTTGCGCGTCGGCCTCGGCCTTCTGAATTTCCTCCGGCAGGCTCGCCCCCGTTGTGGTCTCGTAGGCCGCCTGCTCCTGTTCGTAACCGCCCTTGGTGTCCTGCGCAGCCGCCGCCAGGTCGCGGTTTTCGAGCACTGCCATCAATTGTCCCTGGTGCACCCTGCTGCCGCGTTTCACCAGGAACTTCTGCACCGGGGCGCTGATTTTTGGGACGATCGCGGCCTGTTGTCTCGGGAAAAGGACGGCTTGGGCGTTGACCGTGTGTTCGATGGAGGTTTTTTCAACTGGCGCCACCTGCACGGTGACGGTCGGTTCCTGGTCGGCCTTCTCTCCGGAGCAGCCGAGGTTAAACAACAGCCCGGCCGCTGTGGCCAAAGTCACCAGCGGAGCGAGCGTGTGCCTCAAGCGGCCCATCATATTTCTGCGGTTTGGAACAGCGGCAGGCTTGATCTGGTTCATTCCTTAGAAGGTTCCTGTCCTTAGAAAGTTCCCGTCAGAGTTTGCAAATTTGCTACAGCGACCCGGAAGCGCGCTTGCCCGTCGTCGTACGCGTTACGCGCTAAGCTTAGCGTGTTTTGCGCGTCCACCACTTCGAGCACGGTGGCTTCTCCCGCCTGATAGCGTAGGGTGGTAAGCCGCAGGCTGTCGGCGGCCATTTCGGCGGAGCTGGCCAGCGACTCCATCTCCGAGCGTGCGATATTGGCCTCGTTGTAGAACTGGCGCAGATGGCTTAGAAGCTGGCGTTGCGCAAAGGTCAACTCCACATGCGCCTGGTCGCGGCGCAGTTCCGCTTGTTTGAGCTTGCTGCGGTCCGAGCCCCAACTGAAAATCGGAATCTGCAAACTGGCTATGGTTGAGTATCCCAGGTTGCGTGCGCCGTTGCGATCTTTCGTAGCGAACTGGTTGGCGTCGATGCCGTAAAAATAGTCGATATTCAGGGACGGCAGCAGGCCACCCCAGGCAGCGGTAACCTCGTGTTTAGCGGCCTCGAATGCGCCCAAAGCGGCGCGCACGTCAGGATTACTCTTCTTAGCCAGAACTTCCACATCGGGGAAGGCCGGCAGCGGCTGGGGAGTTTGCAAGTCATCCACCACGGCGAAGTCCTGATTAAAGTCGGGGAACAGGATCACGGCTAAATCGAGCCGGGTCCGCTCCATGTCCAGCTGCGCTTCCTGTAGAGTGCGATCCTGCTGCTGGCTCTGGATGGAGGCTTTCAGCACATCGGCATGCGCCACTTCTCCGCCGTTCTCCAGCTTTTGGCTGATGCTTAGAAAATTCTTGGCCTCACTGGCCGCGCGTTGTGCGGTGCCATACTTGCGCTGGGCGACAACCAGGCCGTAATAGGCTTGCGTAACTGCAACCACCAAGCCACGCGTGGCAATTTCCGCCTTGGCTTTAGCCTGCGCCAGAAGCGCTGAGGATCGCCTGTAATCGGCGAATCCGGTCAGCGAAACCGCCTGGTGAACATCCGCTTGGCTGATGTATTCATGCACTGCGTTGTTGGCGATGAACCGAACTGGAACGCACGCGGCATTTGCCTGCGCGCATGCAGTCGGCAACCGGCCAACCCCCTGGGTGTAGACGAACGAATTGTCGTAGCTGACATTCGGAAGGAGCCCGGCGCGGGCCTGTACCCGGTCCTGGCGCGCCAGTCCCAGATCCGTCAATGCCGAACGATACTGCGGATCGTTGAGGCGCGCCCGCTGCAGAGCATCCTGCAACGTGATGGTCAGAGGAGGCGCGGCTCCCTCAGCAGGAGATGCGGTTTGCATCTGAACCGTTAACGTTTGAGACGGGGCCTGAGGCTGAGCCTGTGCAAATCCCATGCGCGGAAGTGCCAGCAGAACCAAAATGAACAGCGATCGCGTGTTGCAATTACCGATACGGGAACGCCGGCCTTTCGCATCAACTGAATTAACTGGAGAAGATTTCACAAGCCACCTCGAAAAGAATTCATGAGCTTTCGGCCCCGGACAACTCTTTGATGGCAAAGCAGTCTTGCGGGTGGGTATAAAAGCTGGGCCGGTCGAAGATAATCTCCCCGAAGGGGCAGTCATGATCGCCGGAGCCGCGTAAATTCTTGTCGGAACGAGATTCATCGGTGAGTGGCAGGTTCCAATTTGGAATTCGTAGCCTACCACAAGGTTTCTGAAAGCCACATGAAAGCCTTCGGCATATGGCCCGAAGTGCAGGCTTCCATAGGGGTTAGCCCTGCCGTTTATGGAGCGCGAACAATTGGCGAAGCTCGTGCTATTGCTTTCAGTGCGTGCGTGATTGCGTAATGAACTACACGCAAGCAGAAGGAACCCACCGTGATCGATCTGAATGAGGTCAAAGTTACACCTCGCGACCAGCAGGTCTTGAATCTGCTGGTTCAGGGATGCAGCAACAAAGATATCGCGGGCCAACTCAATATCAGCCCGCGCACCGTTAAGCAGCACCTGCGCACGCTCTTTTTGCGTGCCGGAATCCGCGACGGCCGCAAGCGCGTGAAACTGGCCATCGCCATGTTCTCCAAGGAAGGAGCGAATTCATGATGCCGCGAGAGCGTCTCACCCCAAAAGAAGTTCAAGTGGCGACTCTGGTCTGGCAAGGTCTAACCAATCGCGAAATTAGCAAGATTATGGGCACCAGCGAGCAGGTGATCAAGAATCATTTGCGCAGCACGTTCGACAAGTTGGGAGTATGGAGCCGGCTGGAACTTGCCATGTATGTTGCCAGCCATGGAGGCAAGGTCTGGCCATCCGGGTCGGAACGTTCTGGGGTGGAATCAGGCGTCGAACGTAGTAAAGGTGTGGCAGTCTGATATTGCGTTCTGCGGCTGTCCGTTTCCGGGCTCCGCAAACCTCGGACTATGAGTGAGTCAATTCCTTCCGGAGTGCAGATTTGGCTGAACTCTGACCGCCAGTCCCCTGTGAGACAGGGCAAGGCGCTCGTTCCTGGGGCCCAACATCTGCAAAAGGTTTCACGCAGATGTCGGGCACTTCCGGCGAAAGGCCTCTAACCTATTGTTTAAGCGATGCTTCCAGAGCATTGCGGGCGGTCTGCAAATTGCTGTAAGGAATCTGATGTGCGAGAGCGGGCTCGCAAGCAGCCACGAGCCTTCGCATCCCAGGGGCGAGGCGGGAATGGCTTACAAAGAGGTTTTCTGGATGGCGTGTGACTCCACCGAGCAGCTGCGGGCGGAGTACGGTCCTTTTCACACTCGGGCGGAAGCCGAAACTGAGGCCAAGAAGCTAGGTTTCGGGTACCTGCTGCGCTACGAGCATATGCTCGGCGAGAACGAAGAAATCCAGGAAGTGCGCTGCATTTTTATCGAACTACACGGAGTTCACCCGGGCGAGTCAGAACTCGGTCCGGTTACGCTTCATACGCGCTGCGCCACCTGTGGGGAAACGGCCGCTCACGACAAAGGCTGGCGGGCTGAGGTCTGGGCCGACATCCATGAATTTGAGCACTCCCGTCATCGCGTCCGCTTGTTTGAACACGCGCGTGGCAAGGGACTGAAGGAAATTGCCGGCTGGCGGATATAGGGTCGTACACTCGGCCATACCTTAATCAAGACTGCTTAAGCCCACTCGCAGCGGCCCGGTCCAGGAACCAGATCAGGTTTCCATCGGCAGGCTGCACTAACTTCGCGGGATACTGCTCACCTGGAGCATTCCCTTCCAGCACCTCATGCAGGGCTGAAGCCTTATCCGTTCCACTGACCAGGAATGCCACGCAATGGGCCGCATTTAACAAGGGCAGTGTGAAAGTGATTCGGCTAGTCTTCAGCTTTTCCACCCAGTTCGCCACCACCAGGCGCGATTTTTCCTGGAGAGCGGCGGTTTCCGGAAAAAGTGACGCCGTGTGTCCGTCGGGGCCCATGCCGAGAAGGATCAGGTCAAAGCGCGGAACCTGGCCGACCTCTACCGCGAAGAACTTGCGCAGAGTTTGCTCGTAAGCTTCTGCGGCGGCGGCCGCGTCCGGATTCTCCGTCGGAACGCGAAAGACATTGCCGGCGGCCACTGGAATCCTGGAAAGCATGGCCTCTTCTGCCATGCGGTAATTGCTCTCCGGATGTGAAGGAGGAACGTGCCGCTCATCGCTCCAGAAGAAATACGTTCGATCCCAGGGAAGGGAAGTGCGAGCGTTCGTCGCCAGTAGCGTGTACAGATTTTTGGGGGTGGATCCACCCGAGAGAGCGAGAGTGAAACGGCCTCGCTGGGCTACGGCATGGTTCGCGGCGCGTACAACTTCCTCGGCTGCCGCCTCGAACAATTCCTGCGGAGTCGTCAGTTTTCGAATGTCGGGAGGCGAACTCATACCAGTTCGGCATGTTTCTGGCCGCTCCAAACAGCCGCGCAACGCGCTGCCCCTAGCAGACCAGCCTTTTCGTTGGTAACGACCTGCACCGAAATAGACTCAACCAAAGGACGCAACCGGCCTTTTGCGAGGAAAGCCTGCATAAACAGCGGTCCTTTTAATTTGGACAGAATCTTAGGGGATATTCCCCCCGTCAGAAACAGGCCGCCGGTAGCCATCACTTTAAGAGCCAGGTTGGAGGCTTCAGCGCCGTAAACCGAAACCCAGAGGTCGAGTGCCTTCTCCGCCAACGGATTGCCGCCACTAAGCGCGGCGTGGGAAATAATTGCCGCAGCATCACCTTTCACCAGTTCCGCGCCAAAATCAGGGGATTCCTTGCCGTAACCCGCGCCGCGCAGGAACTCATATATGTTCACCAAGCCCGGACCGGACAGCACGCGCTCGTAGCTGACATGTCCAAAGCGCACTTGGAGAGACCGGAGCAATTCGATCTGCAAATCTCCCTGGGGACCGAAATCCGTGTGGCCGCCTTCGCACGCGAAGACGTGATGTCTGCTGCCATCCCAAAATAATCCGGCCTCGCCAAGTCCTGTTCCGGGTGCGATCACCGCCTGATTGCCAATTGCTTTCCCGCTTACAGGATTCAGCGGCACCAGGTCAGCAACGGTCAGGCCCCCAACACCCCAGGCGCTGGCCTCCAGATCATTAATCAGCAATGTAGCGGGGAGGTGTATCTGTTTCGCGAGCCGCGATTGTTCGACAACCCAGGGTAGGTTCGAGGTTTCAACCCGCCCGTTGAGGACCGGGCCTGCGATTCCGAAGCATGCAACCTCGGGTCGCACGCTCGAATCATCGAGAAATTTAGTGACAATCTCGCCGAGTTCGCTGTGTTCCTGGCTGGGAAAGACTCGTTCCGAAACCAGGCGGAGGGATCCGTTCTGGGGTTGAAAATAAGCCAGCCTAGCGTTGGTTCCCCCAATATCGCCGGCCAGGATCATTTCTCGAAATTCCTCCAGCGGCGGCCGTCGCGCTCCAGAAGTTCGTCGGCGTCTTTCGGTCCCCAGGTGCCCGCGAGATAGTTGGGAAAATTCCGCGGGAGGAGCGCTTTCCAAAGGTCGAGCACCGGGTTGACCACGGACCAGCCCGCCTCCACCATATCGGCGCGCTGAAACAGCGTCTGATCGCCAATCATGCAGTCATGCAGCAGCCGCTCGTAGCCCGTGCTGGGCTGCTTGCCAAAGTATTCCTGATATTCGAAGTTCATGTCCACTGTGCCCAGTCGCATGACCGGTCCTGGAACCTTAGCGGCGAAGCGCAGCGAAATTCCTTCTTCCGGCTGGATGTGGAGCACGAGTTGATTGGGCATCAGATTTTCCACTGGAGTGTCGCGAAACAATACGAACGGCGCCCGTCGAAACTGTATCACGATATACGTGTTGCGCATCGGCATGCGTTTTCCCGTGCGCAAGTAGAAGGGAACGTCGGCCCAGCGCCAGTTGTCGATCAGCAGTTTCATCGCGACGAAGGTCTCGGTTCGCGAATCCGGTGGAACGTCGCTCTCGGCGCGATACGCCGGGACGTGTTCTCCCACGATGGTCCCTTCGCCATATTGTCCGCGCACCGTCCGGGTGAGAACCTCTTCGTCACTCATCGGCTGAATGGCGTGCAGGATTTTGGCCTGCTCATCGCGGACAGCGTTGGCGTCGAATGAAATCGGAGGTTCCATCGCAGTCAGGCTGATCAGTTGCATGATGTGGTTGGGCACCATGTCACGCAGAGAACCGGCGTGATCAAAATAGCTGCCGCGCCCTTCCACTCCTACGGTTTCAGCGACGGAAATCTGGATGTGATCAATGTAGCGGCGGTTCCAGATAGGCTCGAAAATTCCGTTGGCGAAACGGAACGCCATGATGTTCTGTACGGTTTCTTTGCCGAGGTAGTGGTCGATGCGGTAGATCTGCTTTTCATCGGCCACTTTCAGAACTTGCTGATTCAGCGCCTTGGCCGACTCCAGATCATGTCCAAAAGGCTTTTCGATGATCACTCTGCGCCAGTGATCGTTGCCCTGCTCCATCAAGCCAGCCGCGGCTAGTTTTTCGACGATGTCTCCAAAATAACGTGGGGCCGTCGCCAGGTAAAAGAAGAAGTTCTGGTGGGTTGAGTGGTCGCGGTCGACCTTAGCCAGGAAGTCCTTGAGCTGGGGAAACAGCCTTTCTTCGTTAAAATCGCCCGCAAAGTAATAGAAACGGCGGACGAACCATTCCCAAAGGTCGTCGTCAGGTGCGTCGGTGCAGAACTCTTTAACATGCTCGCCGACTTTTTTTCGGAAGTCGTCGTTCGACATCTGCGACCGCGCCACTCCGACCACGGCAAACTCGCGCGAAAGCAATCCGGCCCGCGCCAGGTTGTAGAGTGCAGGAATCAACTTGCGGCCGGTCAGATCGCCAGCCGCGCCGAAGATGACCATTACGCAGGGATCTCCCTGCTTGCCGATGCGTGGTGTAGTTGCTGCCGGCTGTTCTACTACTTGAGCCATGAATCGAATCCTCGGGAATCCCACCAAAAACTGAAGCCGAATTTTGCTATGCGCTCTTTTTCACAGCGCCGGCTTCCACGTGTCCGCCAAATTTTTGCCGCATGGCGGAAAGCATCTTTTCCGCAAACGTATGTTGCTGACGGGAGCGGAAACGCACATACAACGCCGCGCTCAGTACATCGGCGGGTACGGCTTCATCGATCGCCGCCTGGATCGTCCAGCGCCCTTCGCCGGAATCCTGCACATGGCCTTCATATTCGGCGAGAGTCGGATTCTCGGTGAGCGCCATGGCCGTCAGGTCCAGCAGCCACGAGCTAACCACGCTGCCTCGCCGCCAGACCTCGGCGATATCGGCCAAGTTCAAATCGTAGCGCAGATCCTGCGGCAGCTCCTTGCTGGTGGCGTTCTTGAAGATGTCAAAACCCTCGGCATAGGCCTGCATAAGGCCGTACTCAATACCGTTGTGCACCATCTTTACGAAATGCCCTGAGCCGGAACGCCCGCAGTGAATGTAGCCATCCTCCGCGGTGCCGCCCATCTTTTCCCGCCCAGGTGTGCGGGGGATTTCGCCCCTCCCAGGAGCCAACGTCTTGAAGATAGGATCAAGCCGTTTCACAGCTTCGTCGGGCCCTCCGATCATCATGCAGTAACCGCGTTCCAGTCCCCAGACTCCGCCGCTGGTTCCCACGTCCACATAATGAATGCCCTTGTCTTTGAATTCATTGGCTCGGCGCACGTCGTCTTTGAAATAGGAGTTGCCGCCGTCAATGATAGTGTCGCCCGACTGCATGTGCTGCGCGAGTTTTTGTACCGTCTGTTCAGTCGGATCTCCCGCCGGGACCATGACCCACGCAGCGCGGGGTGGTTTTAGCTTGGTAACAAAGTCCTCGAGTGATGACGAGCCGCCCGCACCCTCGTTGGAGAGCTGTTTGACCGCGTCAGGGCTACGATCGGAAACTACGAGTTGGTGCCCGCCGCGTATCAATCGGCGCGTCATGTTCGCGCCCATGCGGCCAAGACCTACCATTCCCAATTGCATATTTGCTCCTTACTAGAACTGCTCGGCGCTTTTCTCCGCCTGTGAACGAGGGTTGTCGCTTCGCGCCCGGCAACTCCGCTACATGCTGTGGAAACTACCGGAGGGCTTTTTTGACCGCCGCTGACAACGTGGCTAGCCCCGCCTTCACATCCGGCCCCAAATGCAAGCGCAGAGCCCGTCTACCCCGCTCGGCCAATACCTGAAAGTCACCGCGCGCTTGTGCCGCCTTGACCACGCCGAAAGTGTACTTCTGTCCTGGAACCGGTAAGTCGACCGCATCGTCGCAGGTTATTTGCAGGAAGACTCCCGAATTTGGTCCGCCTTTGTACGCCTGCCCTGTCGAATGCAGGAACCGAGGCCCGAAGCCCATGCATGTGGCCACGCGTTTCTTGTCCCGCACCGCATGCCGTATTTCCTGCAATCTCGCTTCGTGTTCCGGATTCATCTGAATGTACGCCAGCACGGCGAAGTAGTCGCCCGCCTTGATCCGCCCCAGATGAGCCTTGAGATAGCCACCCAGCGACTTGTCACCACCTACAGTCTTGGCCAACTCCGCGGCATTTTTTTCATCGGTAAACACTTTGATCCCGCTGTCTTCAACGACAGGATTTTCCGCTGGCAGGGAATTGGTTTTCTCGTACTCTGTGGTTAGATTCTTGGTCGCGATCTTGCTCGCTTCGACGTCCGGCTGATTGAAGGCATTGATTCCCAGAATCGAACCGGCTACAGCCGTCGCGACTTCCCAGCGGAAGAATTCCTGCCCAAGATCGTAGATGTCGGCAATGACGATGCGCACTACAGGATGTCCTACTTTTTCGAACGCCGCGATTTTTCCATCTTGCTCAGCGTCGGCTTCGGACTCTAACCGGAGGTGAACAAACACGCGGTCATTTCCATAAGCTTCCGGCGCGGCTAGCTGCTCGCGGTCGACCGGGATGATGCCTTTCCCCAACTTGCCCGTAGACTCAGCCAGGAGCTGTTCGAGCCACGCCCCCAGATCCGAAACACCAGGCGACGTAATGATCGTGACCTTATCGTGCCGCGCGGCAGCAGCGGTTCCGAGAATAATTCCCAGCACCGCCCCGGGATTTTCTTCCACCGTCACGCCCTCTCCGCAAGCGCGTACCATCTCCGCCGTGCGATCGAGGAACTTCTTGGTGTCGAGTCCCATTATCGCGGCAGGGACCATTCCAAAATTCGAAAGCGCGGAGTAGCGTCCGCCGATCGAAGGGCGACCATAGAAAATGGAGCGGAAGCGATCGCCCTCGGCCACCTGCTGCATCTTCGATCCGGGATCGGTAATGGCGATGAAGTGGCTGCCCGCCTTCTCCGCGCCCACAACTTGCTTGGTTCGCTCGAAGAAGTATTGCTTGAAGATGTTGGGTTCGAGAGTGCTGCCGGACTTGCTGGAAACAATGAAGAGTGTTTTCGCAATATCGACGTGACTCTCGAATTCCTTGACCTGGGCGGGATCGGTGGAGTCGAGCACGTGCAATTCCGGAAAGCCCGGAATCTTTCCAAACGTCATGCGAAGGACTTCCGGGCAAAGACTGGATCCACCCATGCCCAGCAAGAGCACGTGCTGGAAGCCGGCACTCTGAACATCTTCAGCGACTTTGCGCAGTTGATCGCGGTGCGCGATCTGCTCGTCAACAATGTCGAGCCACCCCAACCAGCTGGCTTCGTCGCTTCCGGTCCAGAGCGAAGCGTCTTTTTCCCAAAGACGCTTCATCTTGCCGCCCGCTTGCCACTCGGCCATCGTGGCCTTTACCGAGGCAGCTAACTTGTCTGGCAGGGAAGTCTTCAGTCGGCTCACGCTTACTGTCCCTTTCGCTGCGTGTTCTTTTCGACGGCAGCGAGCAGCTTGGTGAAGGCATCGGCGAAAAGCTTGACGCCGTCCGTGGTCAGCTTGTCAGTTACCTCTTTGATCGAGACGCCGGCCTTTGCTAGGTTATCCATCACCTTCTGCGCGCCTGGGATATCTTCGGTAAGACTGTTTCTCACCCTCCCGTGATCGCGGAAGGCCTCCACTGTAGCCGGCGGCATGGTGTCGACGGTGTCAGGTCCAATCAACTCTTCCACGTACATCACATCACGATAGTTTGGATTTTTCGTACTCGTACTGGCCCACAGGACGCGCTGCGTGTGGGCTCCCTTGGCCGCCAACGCCGCCCAGCGAGGTCCGCTGAAGATACGCTGGTAGCGCTGGTAAGTCAGCTTTCCGTTGGCAATCGCCACTTTGCCTTGAAGACTTTTTAGCAATTCGTGTTGTTGTGCATCGGTCGTGGCTTTCAGGCGATCGTCGATCAGTGAATCTACCAGGGAGTCGATTCGGCTGATGAAAAAGCTGGCGACGCCAGCCATCTTTTTCAGGTTGCCGCCGCGCGTCGCCAGATCTTCCAATCCTGCGATGTAGGCCTCCGCGACTTTCTCGTACACCTCTTGCGCGAACAGCAGGGTCACGTTAATGTTGATGCCTTCACCGATCAGTTGCCGGATCGCCGGCAAGCCTTCGGCAGTGCCTGGAACCTTGATCATCACGTTCTCGCGATTTACTGCCTTCCACAGGCGGCGTCCTTCGTCAATCGTCTCCTGCGTTTTCAGGGCGAGTAGAGGGGATACTTCGAGGCTGACGTATCCGTCGCGAAAATTCGAGTCTTGATAGACTGGCCTCAACAAATCGGCCGCGTCCTGGATGTCGCGGATCGCGATCTGTTCATAGCGGCCCTTCGTGTCAAGATCATCGCGCGTGGAGAGCGATTTCAACAGGTCGTCATAGAGCGAACTTTCCCCGATTGCCTTCTCAAAGATCGACGGATTCGAGGTCATGCCTCGCAGGCCGTCTTCGCTAATCATGGTCTTCAGTTTCCCGCCGGTAATCAGATCGCGCCGGATGTAATCCAGCCACATCGACTGCCCGTACTTGAGCAATTCTTTTAAAGGATTTGTAGCTTTTGCGGTTTTTTCCAGAACTCCAGT